>Ga0194111_10001631_pt1 | contig 27587 bp, 27 predicted proteins | sample TA2KigC300mmetaG_FD_146194 | JGI IMG/M metagenome (GOLD analysis project Ga0194111, IMG submission 146194) | Freshwater microbial communities from Lake Tanganyika, Tanzania - TA2015033 Kigoma Deep Cast 300m | ecosystem: Environmental > Aquatic > Freshwater > Lake | place: Tanzania: Lake... | reverse complement strand
CCCCTCCCAGGCCGCCTGACTCTCCCCCTGGCTCCGGGTCAACGCCAAGAGTTGCCGGCTCCCATCCCGCCGGACCCCGTAGGCCACCAACAGCTGGACCCGCTTGCGCCCACTGGGCCGCCGCACCCGCAGACTGACCCCATCCAGGAACAGGTACTGCCAGGCATCGCCCAGCGGGGCGGCGTGAAACTGGGCCACGGCTTGGTCCAAGTCCCGCGTCAGCCGCGAGACCGTCTGGGCACTGACCGACTCCTCCGTCACCAGCGCCACCACCCGCCCGACGGCCCGTGTGCTGAGGCCGCGCAAGAATGCCTCCCGAATCAAGAGCAGGACCTCCCCGGCCCGCCGCTGCAAGCGCCCGAGGCCCACCGGCAGGAACGCCTGCTGCCGCGTGCGGGCTACCCGCACCCGGAGGGTGCCGAGGCGGGTGACAAAGTCCCGCTCGTAGAAGCCGGTGCGAGCATCCGTCCGGCTGGGACTCCGTTCATACTCCCGTATCCCCAGGTACTGATCGCGGGCCTCCACGGACAGTCGGCCTAAGAAATCAGCCCAGGTCTGCCGGGTGTGCTGCGTCAGATTGCCCCAGAACTGCTCCTGCATCTCGGCTCGGAAATGTTGAAACTGTTCGGTCCACGGTGCTAGCGTTGCCATGGGTGTAAGCCTCCTTCAGTGGAGAATGGGTTTGCCTTCGACAGCAACCCAGCTTACACCCGTCTTGCTTTTACACAGAGAAGATTACATCACCCGAATGAAGGTTTCCTTCACGCGCTTGGAGAGTAAAAAATAGGGCACGAGGATCGCACAGACCAGAACGGCACCTAGTAAATCCAGCTTGGATTCTGTTTCCTGCTGGCTCGCCACGGCCGGGATCTGGTGCGATGCCACGTAGTCCGCCACATAGAAGAGCAGGGCCAGCGAGAGGAAGCTGACCGCTTGGACGGGCAACCACCGGTGCCGCTTGAAAAAGAGGAGCACGAGCCACAGGGCATACAGCAGGAGCATAAGATTGCCGGCCAGCTCGAAGAGGAGTATCGGCCCGTTGAAGGGATGATAGGCCTGCGAACCAGGCGTCGTCAGCAGGGACCAGACCTCCTTCTGAAAGGCCGGCAGGAGGTCCTCATAGATGAAGTCGGCCAGGCGCAGCGGGAAAGCCAGCACCCCGACCGCGACGAGCAGCAACCAGCCCCGGATCTTCCCAGGCCGGGACCGTTCCTCATCGCGGCGTCTTTTCATGGCCCCCCTGTTTGCGGAGTTTGACCAGAAACCGCGAACGCGGCCGCCGCCCCGCGGCCGGCCAGGTAGCCGGTCGCCCAGGCCCATTGAAAGTTAAACCCGCCGATCCGTCCGTCGCAGTCCAGCATCTCGCCGATCAGATACAGACCCGGCCTGATGCGGGACTCCATGGTTCGAAAGTTGATTTCCTCCAACGGGACACCGCCGGCCGTGACTTCGGCATAGTTCCATCCACGGTCCCGCCTGACTGGCAAGACCAGGCCGGTAAGGGCTTCGACCAGCGTACGCCGTGACGCTCGACCGAGCTGGCCGGCCTTGGACTCCGGATCGATGTCGCAGGCGCGGCAGAGGGCTTCAGCCAGCCGTTCCGGGATCTGCTGAGCCAGGAGCTTGCTCAAGGCTAGCTTCGGTCGGCCCTTCACCTGCTCGATCAGCCGTCGTTCCGCTTCTTCCCTGTTGACTCCCGGCCAGAAATTGCACCGCACTTCAACGGGCTTTCCGTCGGCATGGGCAATGGTCCAGAAACGACTCGTATCCATGACCACCGGGCCACTGACCCCGAAGTGGGTCCAGAGCAGGCTCCCGCTGCGACGATCCACCACCTTGCCGTCAACCAGGGTCGTCACCTCGGTCTGCTGGGACAACCCTGTGAGCGAGGCGTGAAACAACCGGTCCTCCAGCAGAAGAGGCACCAGAGCGGGGTAGGTGGATGTCACCTTATGGCCCAGCCCCTGGACGATCTTCCAGCCATGCCCATCGCTCCCGCTGCGAGGCAGCGACTTGCCGCCTGTCGCCAGGATGACCAGACGAGCCGGCAAGGTTCCCTGTTCGTGGAGCACGAGAAAGCCGTTTCCATTGGAGGGATGCACCTCCAAAACACGATGCTGAGTCCAGATAGGAACCTTGAGCGCCTGGCACCGATCGGTCAAGGCTTTCAGGATGGTGCGGGCCTTGTCCGTGACCGGAAAGAGCTTGCCGCTCTCCTCGCGCTTCAATTCCACCTCCAGGGAGGCAAACCACTCGCGCGTGGCCCGCTCGGTGAAGGCAGCCAGGATATTGCGGATGACCGGTTTTGTGCCGCACAGGCTGCTGAAATCTTCCGGGTGCACCGACTCATGAGTGACGTTGCACCGTCCTCCGCCGGAAATCAGAATCTTGGCCCCGATGGTCCGGGCGCTATCCAGCAGCACGATGCGAAGGACTGTGCCTGCCGCTGCCTCGGCTGCAAAAATTCCTGCCGCGAGCCCTGCGGCCCCGGCCCCGACAATCGCGATATCTACTCTGTCTCTACCATCGTCATGCATGGGCCGGCACATTGTATCTCCGACACGGTGTCAAGTCACGGCTGCTGCAGGCCGCAGCGATGAACCAGAAGGCGCATCCAAGTCCGTGTTAACGCACATGTTTTTCAAACCCCTTGACCGCTGCTTGGAAAAGCCCTACAAACTCCCTCATTGTTTTCATCATTCAGCTTTGCACGTTTAATTCGGGAGGAGAAATCATGAAGGACTCCGTACCGACGATGAATCTGCTGCTGGTCGGGGTAGCTGCGTTGCTGGTCTCCACCATTTTTATTTTGGATCTTTTCACACCAATAGGCGTCACGATTCCTCTGTTGTATACCATCCCACTCCTGATCACCTTACTGTCCCCGGAGCGGTCGTTGTTTTTCACCACAGCCGCCGCCTCGGCCCTGTTGACTATCCTGGGCCTCTTCCTCTCGGCCCCCGGCGGGATTTTCTGGATGGCTTTCACCAACCGCGCGCTGGCCGTCCTATCCATCGGGGTGGCAACGGGTTTTTGCCTGCTCCATAAGAAAGTGGCAATGCGGCTCAAGAAGCTGGAAGACCTGCTGCCTTTCTGTTCAGGTTGCAAACGGGTTCGTGACGACCGGGGCTACTGGAAGCAGTTGGAGCTATACCTGGAAGAGCATGCGGTCACACATTTCAGCCGGGGGCTCTGTCCGGAGTGCCTGCCGAAAGAGCACGACACGGTGTTGAGCACGCAGGACGCTAGCCCGCATTATTCATGACGGTTCGTCACGAAATCGCGCAGACGCGTTACGAGACGGGCGCGCGGAGCCGCGAGGGACCGACGCGTACTTGAACAGTACGTTGAGGGACTGAGCAGCGAGCCCGTCCGTCGCAGTAGCGTATCCGCGATTGCAGTAGAAGCGTTCATGAATAATGCGGGCTAGGATGAGCAGCTTACGATAACGCTCTTTCCCCACTCAGGCGGAGGCGCCGCATACGCCTCCGCCCCGGGCCTCTCGGAGACGGCCCGGTGGTTACGGTCTTTGCGATTGAGCGCGGCATAGAAAGCGCGCGTGTCCACAAAAACCTCTTTCATCGTTTCTTGTCGGCCGCTCGGCTGAGGTACTTATATTTGTTCGCGCTGACATCGGGGGCCTTGTCCGCCCCTTTCCCGATCAGCTTGAAAAAAGGGTGTTTCCTGCTAAGGATACCCTGCCTGCGCCTAGGCTCCTTCAGGTCAAGCTCCTCTCCGGCGATCTTAATCAGCATGGCCCTGGGTTTGCCGTGATAGGTGATGACCACTTCCTCGCCTTCTTCGACTTCCTGCAGCAGTTCGGCGGTGTTCATCTTGAGCGCCCGCACATTCGTGAACTTCATGGCTCCCTCCGTTGCCCGGGCGACATAATTGTGACTCAATTGAATCACAAAGACAAGCCCTCTCCGACCCGCGCTCCTGCTTATTACCTCTCACTCATGGCTCATCACTTCCCCAGAAACTTCCACCGCGCGAACGTGGCAGCCTGGCCCACGTTCCTGCCCGTCTCATCCACCACATTCCACACGAGGGCGTCCTCGACGAGAAAGCGCTTGCCGGTGCTGGAAATGCGCACCCCCCGGTAGTCATCGAAGAAGCCGCGCGCGGCCGCCTGGGTCAGCATCCGCTCCCGCTCGGCCCGGTTCACCGGTTCCGCAGTCAGGCGGGAAGGTGTTCCGGTGAACTGCTCCCAGGTCAGTTCCCAGAGCTCCAGTGCCATCCGATTCCCGTAGTTCAGAATCGGGTCCGTCTCGGTCCCGTGCGAGGCCACCACGAAGGGGGCGGCAAAGAGCGCCGCCGCTTGATCCTCCGGGCTGCCGCCGCGGGTGATCAGTTCGCGGCCGGTCCAGCGGCGATGGCTGTCCAGCAGGAGCTGGACCCATTGAACCATCGCCGGTTCTTTCCAGGGCTCGGTGCCGGTCATGCTAGACTCAGAGCTGATGGCAGCGCGCCATTCATGGGGAGGTCGCTCAACGTCAACCGATCGGGTCGGAATGGTAGCACAGAATGCAGTCACTGGAGCAGACTAGTGCTGTTTCAACTTGATGGGCCAAATCGGCTCCGAAGCCCCCTCACCTTAGTCCTCTCCCCCTGGCAAGGGGGAGAGGGGAGGGTGAGGGGGTCGGTCGTTGGTCCAAATAGTTGGAACAGCACTAGCGGGCAGATCGTTTGCGCGGGATCCATGCGTCGACAATAATCTGGCAGGCACAGAATAGAACGTGGCGGTCGTCGGCTTTCACCAGCACCGCGGTCTCTCCGCAGTAGGAACAGGTTGAGACCCTGGGTCCCGGCTGAATGGTCCACCGTGGAATGGTGATGCGGTCCGGGCTGATACGGGGTGTCGCCATGCGGACTCTATCGGCGCGTCTTCAAGCGGACTTGAGCCGGCTCGCTTCCGAACAGAGGTAGTGCAGACCGGACGGCAAGCTTGCTATAATGATTTTCCCTCGGCGTGGAAGCCGGTTGGTTTATGCTGAAACGGTGAGGCAAGGGGTCGGAATCATGTCGGCGAGAACGATGTTCGACAAGATCTGGGACGCCCACGTCGTGCGGACGGAAGCCGACGGCACCACGCTCCTCTACATCGATCGCCAGCTCGTCCACGAGGTGACGTCTCCGCAGGCGTTTGAGGGGCTCAGGCTGGCCGGCCGACGGCCCAGGCGCCCCGCGGCCACGCTGGCGGTCCCGGACCACAATGTCCCCACCACGGACCGGCGGCTCGGCATCGCCGATTCGGTCAGCGCCGAGCAGGTCAGGACGCTGGAGAAGAACTGCGCGGACTTCGGGATCACCCTGTTCGACATGAACGACATCCGGCAGGGCATCGTGCACGTGATCGGCCCTGAGCAGGGCTTCACGCTACCGGGCATGACGATCGTCTGCGGGGACTCGCACACCGCAACCCACGGCGCCTTCGGCGCGCTGGCCTTCGGCATCGGCACCAGCGAGGTGGAGCATGTGCTGGCGACCCAGTGCCTGTTGCAGAACCGGCCGAAAACCATGCTGATCCTGGTGGAAGGACAGTTGTCCGACCGCTGCTCGGCCAAGGACATCATCCTCGCCGTCATCGGGAAGATCGGCACGGCGGGCGGCACGGGTCATGTGATCGAGTATGCCGGCTCCGCCATCCGTACCCTCTCGATGGAAGGCCGGATGACCATCTGCAACATGTCCATCGAGGCCGGCGCGCGCGCGGGCATGGTCGCGCCGGATGAGAAGACCGTCGCCTACATCAAAGACCGGCCCTTGGCGCCGAAGGGCGATCTCTTCGAGCAGGCGGCCGCGGCTTGGCCCCAGCTTCGCTCCGACCCCGGCGCCTCGTTCCACGAGACTGTCGAACTGCGCGCCGAGACGATCGCGCCCCAGGTGACCTGGGGGACCAGCCCCGGCATGGTGACCGGGGTGGACAGCAAGGTGCCGGACCCCCGGCAGATGCCGGATGAAAAATCCCGCAAGGCCGCGGAGCGGGCGCTGGAATATATGGCCCTCGTGCCCGGCACTCCGATCACCGGCATCAAGATCGACAAGGTTTTTATCGGCTCCTGCACCAACTCGCGCATCGAAGACCTGCGGCTGGCAGCCCAGTACGCCAGGGGGAAAAAGGTGGCCGCGGGCGTCCAGGCGCTCGTGGTGCCGGGGTCCGGCCTCGTCAAGCAGCAAGCCGAAGCCGAGGGCTTGGATCGAATCTTTCGTGAGGCAGGTTTCGAGTGGCGCGAGGCCGGTTGTAGCATGTGTCTGGCCATGAACGCCGATGTGCTCCAGCCTGGCGAACGTTGCGCCTCCACCAGCAATCGCAACTTCGAAGGGCGCCAAGGGGCGGGGGGCCGGACGCATCTGGTCTCTCCCGCCATGGCCGTGGCCGCGGCGGTGGAGGGCCATTTCGTCGACATCAGGACATGGAGATGAACAGGCGAGCGGCAAGAGGCAAGTGGCGAGTGGATAGACAGAGCAGGGGTTCCCATCCCCTTGCCTCTCGCCGCTAGCCACTAGCTCAAGGTTCTTTTATGCTGCCGTTTACGGCGCTGACGGGATTGGTTGCTCTGCTGGATCGGGTCAATGTGGACACCGACCAGATCATCCCCAAGCAGTACCTGAAAACGATCCGCCGCACCGGGCTCAAGGAAGGGCTGTTCTTCGACTGGCGCAAGCGGAAGGACGGGTCTCCTGATCCGGAATTCTTTTTGAACCAGCCCCGCTACCAGGGCGCCAGCATCCTCTTGACTCGCGACAACTTCGGCTGCGGCTCGTCCCGGGAGCATGCCCCCTGGGCGCTCTTGGATCAGGGGTTCCGCTGTCTCATTGCGCCCAGCTTCGCCGACATTTTTTACAACAATTGCTTTCAGAACGGCATTCTGCCGGTCATCTTGAAGCCGGAGGAAGTCCAGGCGCTCTTCCAGGCGGTCCATGCCCGACAAGGCTACAAGCTCACCGTGGACCTGGCCGCCCAATCCGTCACGACCACGGAAGGAACGTGCTACCGCTTCCAGGTCGATCCTTTCCGCAAGGACTGCCTGCTCAAGGGGATCGATGCCGTCGGCCTGAGCCTCCAGCACGACGCGGCGATCGGGGCCTATGAGCGGCAGCGCAAAGTCGAAGCTCCCTGGCTCTTTGCGGACCTGTGAGCGCTTCTTCAAGCTGCCGGCCAGAAAACCGCCAGACCACCCCAGTCTATTAAGTTCTCGCGCGATCCTGCCGACACCATACTGTATCCAAGTCTATTGTGTGGGGCACTGTGAACAGGCCAAGGGCAAAGTCCGACCTGCGGTCGTCTTCGTCGGCGATCCCTTCTAATTCTTGTCGGCTGAACACCTTCCCCGAGGGATTGCTCGGCGTGTTGACTACAATAGCCTTGGTCTTGCTCGTGACCGCACGCTCCAAGTCCTTCTGGGAGAAAGCCCAATCCGGCGCAATCGTCGGGACGATCCGGGGCACGGCCTCCACCGCCACCAGCGCGCTGACGTGGTAGGCGTAGAACGGCTCGAACAGAATCACTTCATCGCCGGGATTGAGCAGGGCGAGACAGGCGCAATGAAACGATCCAGTCGCGCCGGCGCTCACGGTGATCTCGGTCTCCGGGTCGGCCACGATCCGGTTATAGGCAGCCAGCTTGCGGGCGACGGCCTGGCGCAGTTCAGCGATGCCGTCGAACCTTGAATAGATATTCAGGCCCTTCTCCATCGCACGCTGCGCGCCTTGGATGACGGGGGGCGGGACCGGCGTGTCGCAGACCCCCTGGGCCATGTTGATGCCCTTCACCTGCTCGCAGGCGAGGGTCATGGCGCGGATTTCCGACTGCGCCAGCCTCGTCAACCGCTGATTGCCGTCACGTGTCATCGCGTCATTTCCAACAATCCGGTGGGGGCATGTTCCACTTTTCATGAGATGGTCCATACCAAAGCAGACGGCGATCTCACAACAGGCCGTGCTGTCCCCGGCCGATCGACCCGTCATAGCGGCGAGAGGATTTGAACAACTCGAAGCGTCCGTCGGCGGCATATGCGGCCACGCGCATCCGTAATGTCTGCATCTCCGTGGCTGTCATCGGCGTGAACCGGCGGACGATGGTGAGGTTCTGCTGCAACACTTCCCGCGAGTCGATCCCGCTCACGAGGGAGGCGACCGGCAGGCTCAGGACGTAGCGGAGGGCCTCTTCGGGCGTGATCACCCCTTGCCGAATCGGCGCGCCGTTGCCGCTGACGGTCTTCATGGCGAGCGGGGCAATCCCTCGGCGCGTGAGCACCGGCAGGACTTCGCGCTCGAAGCTGCGGTAGGTCCCGTCGAAGACGTTCAGGGGCAGTTGGCAGGTGTCGAAGGGAAAGTCGTGCGCCAGCATCTTGAGGTGGATCGCCGGGTCCTTGTGGCCCGTGAAGCCGACAAACCGGACTTTGCCCTGCTTCTTGGCCTCCAGCAACGCTTCGACGGCCCCGCCGGGGGCGAAGTGGCGGTCCGGGTCGTCCTCGTAGATCACTTCGTGGATCTGCCACAGGTCCAGGTAGTCCGTCCGGAGCCGTCGCAAGGACTGCTCAAGCTGCTCCATCGCCACTTTCTTATTGCGGCCGTGCGAGCAGACCTTGGTCATGAGGAAGACTTTCCGACGTCGTCCGGCCAGGGCCTTGCCCATCCATTCTTCAGCGCGGCCACCGTGATATTCCCAGGCGTTGTCCATAAAAGTGATGCCGGCGTCCACGGCCTCGTGCAGGACCCGCATCGCCTCCGCTTCGCTGGCCATGCCTCCCCAGTGCGCGCCGCCGAAGCACAGAGCCGAGACCTCGACACCAGTCCGGCCGAGCGGGCGACGCGGCACATCACCGCCAGCCGGAGGGACAGTCTCACCGGTTTTCGCCAGGGCGCGGGCCAACCCCACCGGACCGGTCAGGGCCACCGCCGAGCCGAGCAAGCCGAGCCCCTTTAAGACCTCGCGCCGATTAAGCCGCCGCCACCAGAGTCTGGTCTCCCGCTCATCGCTGTCCATGGTGACTCCTCCATACCAAGCTTGCCAGGGAGTAGTCAGTTTTCAGTCATCAGTCTTCAGTCATAAAACTGAGAACCGAAAACTGAGGACTGACAACTTCTCCTTATTGTGGCGGGTCGTTACTTTGCCTCCAGTGAAATATCAATCAGCGTGTCAACGTTTCGCGGAGAAAGGCCCCCAGCTTGGTGAGGACCATGTCGGGAATTTCATGCGCCCCCCGGAAGGCCACCCATTCGACGGAGAGGCCGGCCTGGGTCAGCAAGTCGCGCAGTTGCTCGGCAAGAAAGAACGGCAGCAGCGGATCGGCGTGGCCGTGGCTTTGAAGCACTTTGAGCCCCTTGCGCTTCGGCATGAGCGGCACCCACTCCTGCCTCGCGAGCAGCGTCCCGGACAGGAGTACGAGACCGGCGAAGGGCCGATCCGTGCGAAGGGCCACGTCGCAGGCAAGCATGGCCCCCTGGGAGAACCCGCCCAGGACGGTCTTCTGAGGGTCAGCGCCGAGGCGGCGGCTGACTTCATCCAGCAGCGCGACGACTCGCTCTCTGACTTCGGCCAGGCCTTTGGGCGTCTCACCGGATGCGTCCCTCGGCCGGCCGGCTGACAAATCGCGGTTGAGTTTCTCCAGATCGATCATCCACCAGGCGCGCGACTCGCCGAAGCCCATCGACAAGGACAGGGGGCCTTCGGGAAACAGGAACCGGGTGCCGGGGGGCGCCTCCAGCGCCGGTCCCAGGGCGACCAGGTCATCGCCGGGTGCGCCGAAGCCGTGCAGCAACACGACCACCGGCCCACGGCCTCCGCCCTTGCCGTCCGTCCCGCCCGTGATGCGGGCCAGCAATCCGCCGAGCTTCTCTACCCTCATGGCTGCATGTTGTGGAAAGGCAGCGCGCTCATAACGATTGCCGATCCTATCATACCCGCCCCATGCCCGCGCGACAGCCGCTTGAGAAGCCTGGACCTCCTGAAGTCCCCGTGCTACAACAGCGCCCACCGACCGACGGCAGGGGTTGATGGAATCGATTGCTCTCCAGGACATTCAACAGGCAGCGGAGCGACTGCGAGGGATTGCGCACGTCACGCCGGTGCAGACCAGTCGTCAACTGGACAAGGCCTCCGGCGCATCGGTGTTCCTGAAGTGCGAGAATTTCCAGCGCGTCGGGGCCTTCAAGTTTCGGGGGGCCTACCACGCGATCTCGACACTGCCGCCGGAGCAGCAGGGGAAACCGGTCGTGACCATTTCATCCGGCAACCATGCGCAGGGAGTGGCGCTGGCCTGCCGGCTGCTCGGCCGCAAGGCGCACATCTTGGCCGGCGGACTCACGAGCCAGATCAAGCGCCAAGCGGTGCTCGACTATGGGGCGACGATCCACGATGCAGCCGACCACCTGGATGCGGAGCGGAAGCTGCCGGCGCTGATGGCCGAGCTCCACGGCGTCTATATCCACCCGTTCAACGATCCCTGGGTCATCAAAGGACAGGGCACCGTCATGCTGGAGTTCCTGTCGGCTGTCCCCGATCTGGATATCGTCTTGGCGCCGGTGGGCGGAGGCGGGCTGCTCTCCGGCACCTGCATCGCCGCCCACGGCATCAAGCCCGCCGTTCAGGTCTATGCCTGCGAGCCGGCCGGCGCGCTGGACGCAATGCACTCCGTCCGCGAGAACCGGATCATACCGATGCCCCATCCACAGACGCTCGCCGAAGGGCTCAAGACCAGCCTCGGCGACATGACGTTGCCCATCTTGCGGAAACATCTCGCCGGCTTCTTCGTTGTGCCGGAAGATGAAATCGTCCCGGCCATGCGCTTCGCCTTCGAGCGCTTGAAGCTCGTCGTCGAGCCCTCCGCGGCCGTGGCCCTGGCCCCGCTCCTCCGGCGCGAGTCGGTCCTGGTGGGCAAGCGAGTCGGCGTGATCCTCACCGGCGGAAACGTAGACTTCTCCGATTTTTTTGAACGGCTTCAAGGAGGAGCAGCTTAGACAGGTCGGCTGACAAGTTCTTCTTGTCAGCTTGCTCGCTTGCCACTTTTCCGTGCTTTAACTTGCGCCGCGCCTGCCGTAGAGCAGGGTCACATTGATCCGCCGACTCTCGTAATCATCCTTGAACCGGAACGGTTGCGACTCATGGAACAGGTCTGAATTGAACACGATGGCCCGGTTTTGTCGATAGGGGACCGTAATCGCCTGGGCCCCGCTGTCCCGCAGGAAGGCCCGCACCTTCGGCTCGTTCGCGCTGCTGTTGTAGTCCTTGAAGTTCCACTCCTTCGGCGCTTCCTTGTCCCAGACGATCAATCCCCCGTGCTCCTGGTCCAGGTTGGCCTCGTCCGGGGTAATCCAGAAATTCACGTTCACCGCCGCCGCGTCGGCGTGAAGATTCAGGGCCTTCATCTGGCTGTCGCATTTGAACGACCAGGCCTGCATGAGCTGGTGGCCTTTGAAGATGCCGGGGAAGCGCGCCCGCAGCTCCTCGGCGAGTTGCAGGAAGAGCGGGCAGGAGAAGCCTTCTCCGAGAAAAGCTCCGACATAGCCGTTCACATAGTCCTTCTTCCAGATCGTCGAATCCAGACAGAACCGACGCAGCGAGTCCAGCGCTTCCGGCCTGAGCAGGTCGTCGATATAGGTGACTTCCGGTCTCCGGTCGTTGTAGCGTGCCTCGATTGCCGCCACGTCTAAGGCCTGGTTGAGCGCGCCGCCAGGCAAGGTTGGACAGTCGGCGTAAGAGAGGATGCGGTTGAAGGACGGGGCGAGGTCGGCTGCTTCCTCGCGTGTCACGGGAACGTACAAGGATTCCGGCTGAAGTTGTGACGACTTCCGGCGGAGCCGCTGCCATGCGTCGAGGTAGGAGGCATAGCCAGGCTCGATCACCCGGCGGTCGAGCAGACGCTGGAGTTGCTCGACTTCGTGCTTGATGCGGGACTTCTGGACAGCCGATAGCGCCACCGGCCGGTCGTGATTGTGTTTAAGGTCGGCCGCCTGGCGGAAGGAGGCCAGGGCTGCATCGGGACGCTGTTGCCACAGGTAGGCGAAGCCGAGGTTGCTATGGGCCTTCACGTAATCCGGCCTCAGGCTGATCGCGCGCTGGAACGAGGCGACGGCTTCATCCAGCCGATCCTGATCCATCAAGGCGCTTCCCAGGTTACACAGAGCCTCCAGGTGATCCGGCTTCAGGTCCAGCGCGCACCGATAGGAGGCGATAGCCTCATCCAACCGGCCTTGCTCCTTGAGAACGGCTCCGAGATTGTTGTGGCTTTCGACTGAGGAGGGATTGAGCCGGAGGGCCCGCTGATGGCAGGCCGCCGCCTCATCCAGCCGCCCCTGCTCCAGCAAGAGATTGCCGAGGTTGCTCTGCGCGTCCAGATGGTTCGGGTCGAGACTGAGGGCCTTGCGGTAGGCCTCCGCTGCTGCCTCCAAGTTGCCTTGCTTCTGTCGGACGACTCCAAGGTTGAAGCAGTAGCGGGCGTTGGAGAAGTCTTCCGCAATGGCCTTGCCGAGTAAGTCTACCGCCATGTCGAGCTTGCCCACTTGATAGGCCAAGAGGCCGAGCATGTGAAGGGTTTCTGCGTGACGTGGATGGGATGAGAGGATTTGACGGTAGAGCTGTTCAGCCTGCTGAAACTCGCCGGCCCGGTGGTGGGCCACCGCTTCATCAAAGAGCGGCTTGAGCGGCAAAGAGCCGGGCCCCTGTTGCCGCTTCTCCTGCCGCCTCCGCTCGGCTCGGTTCATGGCGCTCCTCTCAGACGGACCAAGGAGACCGGCCGTGAAGCTCCCTGCGTGGGCATCCTGAAATGGAGAGCGAAACTCTCCGTAGCCCCTTTTGCCCTCCTACGCTAAAGCTTCGGAGGGCTCTCCTCGCCATTCATCACCCGGCCCCATAGGCTCTGGCCGACGGGCCGGGCATTCTGGCGAAGGAGAGTAAGGCTAGGCCCGCTCAGGCGGGACTGTCAAGGGTGCCGCTGCCCAGCAGGTCGGCTATAATACCTCTCGTGATAAGGGATACCAATCAACGCGGGTCTGCTGGATCACCGGAGAGGGACTGTATGAAGCGGGTCCTTGCCAGTGTCTTGTGGATCGCTCTGCTGGCCGGTTCCGGCTGCACCGGCAACAAGGCGGAGGAACTGTTCGAGACCGCCCAATTCGAAGAAAAGCAGAACAATCAGGAGCATGCCAGGCAACTGTACGAGGAGATTCTCCGGGAGTACCCGAAGAGCGACGCGGCGAAAGCGGCCGATGCGCGCCTCCGCGAGCTGCAACGGTCCAAGTAGGACAAGTCAGCCGCCGATTGAGCGCGGCGGAGACTTGACGGCCCAGACTTGGCCCATGTAAGGAAGCCCCAGCAGCGTGGTGTCATCCGCCTCGATCCGTTCCATTTCCGCCTCGATCGCCTCCAACTCATCCTGCCTCGCAAGCCCTTCGGCCAGAAGTTCTTTGCCGAGCGTATGGAACGAAATCGCCAGCAGTCGCTTGGAGGCTCCGCGCAAGACCACGGGGAACTTCGCGCTGACGACGGGATCGGTCAGGTCCGCCTCCAGGAACAGCCGGTGCAGGCGGCTGCCGATGCGCCAGTGCTGGCCCCGAGCGTCGCTGAGAGCGAGCTTCAACTCGAAGGATCGCGCCATGAGGGCGGCCGGCGGCTCGCACAGCCACCGGCTCAGGTCCATCTCTTCGCAGACGACTGCCCCGCCGGGCTTGACGAGATCGCGAATGGCGCGCAGGGCCTCAACCGGCCTCGTCAGGTGCATCAGCACCAGCCGGCAGTGGGCGAGGTCGAAACTGCCCTGAGGCAATCCCGGCACATAGACATCCGCGACCTTGAACGTCACGTTCGAGGCACCGGCCGCCTCGGCCAGACGTCGAGCTTGCTCGACCTGGGCCTCGCTGATATCAAGGGCGACCACGGAACCGGAGGGACCGACCTGAGCGGCCAGCCACTGAGTCATGTTGCCGCTTCCACACCCGATTTCCACGACGCGCATCCCCTGGACGAGTCCCGCCTGGCGGAGCAAGGCTTGCGACCCAGGTCCGTAGATCTCGTTCAAGAGGCGAAGGCGCTCGACATCCTTCTCGCCCCGGGCGAGGTTGTAGCCGTCGGCGAGGGGCGTCATATCTAAATTGAGCCGGCCGTGCGCTCCCGGTAGCGATGGGGACGATCGGTGATGAAGCGGGCAAATTCCGTGGCGCCCCGCATCCGCTGTCTGATCGTACCCTCCGTCATCTTTTCGTTCCGAAGGTGCTGTTCAAATTTCCTGAGGGTCTGGCTGATAAACTCCTCAAAGAGCGTCCTCTCAAACGGTAGTTTCATGATCGCAGCCTCCTGAGACAACAAGCGAACAGCAAGTCAGTCTCTTGTCAGCTTCCGATACCGAATCCGGTGCGGACGCTCCGCTTCCTTCCCCAGCCGCTTCTTGCGGTCCGCTTCATACTCGCTGTAGTTGCCCTCGAACCAGACGACCTTGCTGTCCCCTTCAAAGGCCAGGATGTGGGTGGCGATCCGGTCCAGGAACCAGCGGTCATGGCTGCTGATGACGGCGCAGCCGCCGAACCGCTCCAAACCCTCTTCTAAGGCCCGCAGCGTGTTCACGTCCAAGTCGTTAGTCGGCTCATCGAGCAGGATGAGGTTGGCCCCTTCCTTGAGCATGCGCGCCAGATGCACCCGGTTGCGTTCGCCGCCGGAGAGGTCCTTGACCTTCTTCTGTTGCTCCGTGCCGCCGAAGTTGAACTTCCCGCAATAGGCCCGCGAGTTGACCTCGGTCTTGCCCAGCTTGATCTGGTCGGCCCCATCCGCAATCACTTCCCAGACCGTCTTCTTGGGGTCCAGCGTCCGATCCTGATCGACGTAGCCGAGCGAGACCGTTTCACCGATGCGCAAGGCGCCGGCATCCGGCTTGACCTGGCCGGTGATCATGCGGAACAACGTGGTCTTGCCTGCGCCGTTCGGTCCGATGACGCCCACGATCCCGCCTCTGGGCAGACTGAAGGTCAGCTTCTCGAACAACAATTTCTCTCCGTAAGCCTTCGTGATGTCCTTGGCCTCCACCACGACATCGCCCAGGCGCGGGCCGGGCGGGATGTAGATTTCCAAATCCTCGACCTGCTTGTCGGCTTTTTGCTCCAGCAATTCCTCATACCGGGTGATGCGGGCCTTGCCCTTGGCATGGCGGGCCTTCGGCGCCATGCGAATCCATTCCAATTCCCGCTCCAGGGTCTTACGGCGCTTCGATTCGGCTTTTTCTTCCTTCTCCTGCCGACCCTGCTTCTGTTCCAGCCAGGAGGAGTAGTTGCCTTCAAAAGGAATCCCCTGACCCCGGTCCAGTTCCAAAATCCAGCGAGCCACGTTGTCGAGAAAGTAGCGATCGTGGGTCACGGCGATGACCGTCCCCTGGTACTGCTGCAAATGCTGCTCCAGCCATTGCACGGACTCTGCGTCCAAGTGATTCGTCGGCTCGTCCAGCAAGAGAATATCCGGCTCCTGGATCAGCAGGCGACAGAGGGCGACACGGCGTTTTTCCCCGCCCGAGAGGACCTCGATCTTCGCGTCCGAAGGCGGGCAGCGCAGCGCGTCCATGGCGACTTCGAGTTGGTTCTCCAATTCCCAGCCGTTGACCGCTTCGATCTTCTCTTGCAGCACGCTCTGCTTCTCCAGCAGCTTGTCCATCTCGTCGGGCGAGCAGTCGCCGAGCTTGTTGCTGATGGCTTCATAGTCCCGCAGCAAGGCCACGACCTCGTGGCGGCCCTCCTCCACGACTTCTTTGACGGTCTTGTTCTTGTCGAGCTGCGGCTCCTGCTCCAGCAGGCCGACCGTGTAGCCTTTCGACATCGTGATCTCGCCGAGGTAGTCTTTGTCCGCGCCGGCAATGATGCGCAGCAACGTGCTCTTGCCCGACCCGTTCAAGCCCAGCACGCCGATCTTGGCCCCGTAGTAGAAGGAGAGGTAGATGTCCTTGAGGACCTGCCGCTTGGGCGGATAGACCCGCCCGACCCCGATCAAGGAAAAGATGACTTGCTTGTCGTTCGCTCCCATGTATTCCTCAGTATCTCCTATTGTTCCTTCTCCGCCCTCTCGATCGCCTCGGATTGATCTTTGCCCAGGTCCGCATCCAGAAAGTCCCCGCACTCCGGCACCTCCATGTGAAGATCGGAGGTCACGTCGATCTCCACCGTCGCATCCCTCATCCGAAAATCTAGGACATGGCCTCCGGCGGTCCGGTCCAGACTCAAAAAGTGCACGTGGTAGCCAGGCACGTTGAGCCCTTGGGCATAGTCGGGAAAGCGAAAACCTACGAGCGTGCCGCGCACGCCTTCGTGGACATAGACCGGCTGCCGCTTGGCAACTTCTACGAGCGGCGGATAGGGCTTCTGTTGCCTCGGGACGGTCCGTACTTTGATATGGTCGAAGATGGCCTGAACCTTGACGGCATAAAAGATGTTCTTGCTGGGCACCGCCTTGTCCACGGCCTGCTGAAAGTGCGCCCAATCAGTCAGTTCTTCCCACAGGACCTTGACCGTGGGATCGAAGAACATGACGACTGCAAACGGCGTCTTCGCCGACGGCGCGACTGGAGAGGCCTTGCCGTCCGATTTCATCTGATAAAACTTGCCGTCGAAGGCGATCATCTCCCCGTCCAGCGCGTTGAAGGTGCCCAGGCCGAAATCTCCGTGCTTGGCCAACTCCTCGTAGGTGACCTCCCCATCATACACGCCTTCCATCAGGGCCCCGATGGTGGAGGACTGGAACAACTCATGAGCCTTGTGCGAGTCGTGATGGAAGAGATCGCCTTGTTGCCGATGGGACTGGAACGCTTTGATGAAGATGTCGTCAATCGCCATGCGTGCGAGTCATCCTCAACTTGAGCGGTCGGGACTCACCTGTATCATAGATTGAAACTGCCGCACAACCTTCCCGCGGACACCCTCGTGAGGCTTCCCGCACGCGCGATGAATTGACCGTCTTCCAACGCCGTGCTAGCATCGCTCGCCTTTCGTACGGGAGCAGTCCCACTCCAGCCTCTTCAGGAGGGTCACGTGGCCAGCGCCGTGCTGTACGACCGCCTGCAATTCGCGCTCACGGCGACCTTCCATTACCTCTTTCCCCAGTTGACCATGGGCCTGGCGTTGCTCCTCGTCTATTTCAAGAGCCGCGCGCTCTGGGGCCAGGACGAACATTACAACCGGGTCGCGCGCTTCTGGACCAGGATCTTCGCGATCACCTTTGCCTTCGGCGTCGTCACCGGCATCCCCTTGGAGTTTCAGTTCGGGACGAACTGGGCCAGGTTCGCCAACTACGCCGGCGGCGTCATCGGGCAGACACTCGGCATGGAAGGCCTCTTCGCTTTTTTCCTCGAGTCTTCGTTTCTCGGCATTCTGCTGTTCGGCGAGGAAAAATTCGGGCCTCGGGCCCACTGGTTCGCCGCGCTGATGCTCCTGATCGGCTCGTGGCTCTCAGGGTACTTCATCATCGTCACTAACGCCTGGATGCAGCACCCAGTCGCCTACACCGTGGCCGCGAATGGAACCCTGCACGTGACCAGCCTGTGGGCCTTGCTCACCAACGAGTGGCTGGTCTGGCAATATCCCCACAACATGATCGCGTCGGTCGCCACCAGCGCCTTTGTCATGGCGGCCGTGGGGGCCTATTACCAGCTCTCCGGCGTCCATGCCGCTTACGCCAGGACGTTCCTGAGCACGGGCGTGGTGGCTGCCGCTACGGCCAGCCTGCTCCTGATCTTCCCGACCGGCCACGGAGCGGGACGTCAGGTCTTTGCCTCTCAGCCCGTGACGGGCGCCGCGTTCGAGGGCGTGTTTCACACCGAGGATGGAGCAGGGATTGTCCTTGTCGGTCAGCCCAACATGGAAACGCTGACGATCGACAATTCCCTGACCGTCCCTTGGGTGCTCAGCCTGTTGGTGTACCAACATGCCAAAGCCGAGGTGAAAGGGCTGGATGCCTTTCCCCGGGACACCTGGCCGGATAACGTGCCGCTGCTCTATTACGCCTACCACGTCATGATCGGCCTGGGCACGATCTTCGTCGCCATCACGTTGGCGGCCCTCTTCATGTTGTGGCGGCGGCGGCTTTCCCAGACCACCTGGCTCCTCTGGGTTCTGATGCTCAGCGCGCCGTTCCCCTACATCGCCAACACGGCCGGGTGGATGACGGCGGAGCTTGGCCGCCAGCCCTGGCTCGTCTACGGCCTGCTTCGGACATCGGAAGGGACCTCGCCGCTGGTGAGCTCCGGCAACGCGCTCTTCACCCTGCTTGGCTTCCTTGGGCTCTATGCCTTGCTGGGACTGCTCTTTCTCTTTGCGGTGTTTCACACCATCCACAAGGGGCCGGGCGATGCCGAGCAGTCCCGGCAAGCGGGAGGAGCTGCCTGAATGGAGACCCTCTGGTTTGCCATCGTGGCGCTGATGCTGGCCGTGTACGTCGTCCTGGACGGCTTTGATTTCGGCACGGGCATCGTCTACCTGTTCGTCGCCCGCACGGACGCCGAACGACGGACCGTGCTGCACGCCATCGAACCGGTTTGGGATGGAAACGAGGTGTGGCTGATCGCGGGCGGCGGCCTGCTGTTTCTCGCTTTCCCCCGGGCCTACGCAGCGGGGTTCAGCGGCTTTTACCTGGCGCTCATCATGGTGCTCTGGCTGCTGATCCTGCGCGGGGTGTCGCTCGGCTTGCGATCGCACCTGGAAAGCCCTCTGTGGCGGGAGTTCTGGGACAAGGTCTTTGCCCTGGCAAGCCTGCTGCTGGCGGTCGTGTTCGGCGCGGCGCTGGGTAATCTTATCCGCGGCGTGCCGCTGAATGCCGAGGGGTATTTCTTCACGGCCTTCTGGACTGACTTCAGGCCCGGTCCCGCGCCCGGTATCCTGGACTGGTACACGGTGCTGATGGGGGTGGAGGGGGCCGCCGTCCTCACCGTGCACGGCGCCAGCTATCTGGCCATGAAGACGGTGGACGAGGTGCAACGGCGCGCCCGACTGGTTGCCGAGCTGGGCCTCTGGGTCATCGCGGCGCTCACGGTGGCTGCGATCCTGGCCATCCCTGTGATACAGCCAGGCCTGCGCCGCAATTACGACGCGCACCCGATCGGGTATCTCTTGCCGCTGATCGCCCTGGGGGCGCTGGCCGGCCTGTTCTATTGTCGGCGCCGCCAACAGGATATAGCGGCCTTCCTGGCCTCGAGCCTCTTGATTCTCGGCTTGCTGGGGAGCACGGCCTGGGGACTGTTTCCGAATCTGCTGATTTCCTCCGTGGATCCTGCCTACAGCCTGACGGTCGCAAATGCGGCTGCGTCCCCCGCCGGCTTGCGGGCGGCATTCGCCTGGTTCATCGTCGGCTTCAGCCTGGTCGTAGCCTATTCCCTGTATATCTACCGCTCATTTTGGGGGAAAGTGGAGGCGCCTTCCGGAGACTACGGCGAGTATTGACGGAGTCCTTTTCCGACTCAGGCGAGGGGCTCAATGCATGGCGGAGGCATCCATCGCCTTGACCAGTTGTGCATTGTCCCGGTAGTCGATGGGCATGTCCACGAGCGCAGGCCCGTCGCAGGCGAGGGCTTTTTTCAACGTGGGGATGATCTGACCCGGCTCGTCGATCCGGAAAGACGCGGCCCCGAACGCCTCGCCCAGCTTGACGAAATCAGGATCACTGAAGGTCGCGCCGAAGGTCCGGCCGTAGTCCCGCTTCTGGAGGGTCTGGATCAGATTATAACCTCCATCCCGCCAGATGACGTGGACGATGGGCAGCTTCAACCGGACCGCCGTCTCTAATTCCATACAGGTCATCAGGAACGATCCATCGCCTGAAATCGAGACGACTTTGCGCCCGGGCCTGGCCAGGGCCGAGCCGATCGCCCAGGGCAGGGCCACCCCCATCGTCTGATGTCCCATGCTGAGCAGGAGGTGGCGCGGCTCGTAGCAGAAGAAGTACCGGGCCACCCAGATCTCATGCGCGCCCACGTCGCAGGTGACCGTCACGTCATCCCCGAGCGTCTGCCGCAGGTCGTGGATGAACCGCAGCGGATGGACCGGCGAGCCGGACAGGCCCGCGCCGCGGGCCTGCTCGTCGAGGAGGACCTTGCGGGCCTTGGCCACTTCCTCCCATTCCTCTGCCGCCGACAGGCGCAGCCGCTCCGAGAGGGCATCCAAGTTGCGGGCAATGTCTCCCGCCAGCTCCACAGCCGGACGGTACGCGCGATCCAAACCAGCCTGATTCTCGTCCACGTGGATGATTTGGGCCTGTCCGGACACATTCCACGCCGTGGGGTCATATTCGACCCGGTCGTAGCCAACCGTCAGGATGACGTCGGCTTTCTGGAGCACGAGATCGCCCGGTTGGTTGCGGACATAGCCGACGCGGCCTACGAATCGCTCGACCAGATCGCGGGGAACGACCCCGGCCGCCTCGAAGGTACTGATGACCGGCAGGGCATGCTTGCGGATTAAACGGCGGACCGAAGCCGCCGCCGCTGGTTGGCTGGCGCTGACGCCCAGCAGGATCACTGGAAACTTGGCGCCGTTCAGGAGCACCGAAGCCCGCTCCAGGGCATCAGCGGAGGCAGGACCTAATTGCGGGGGTTCGATGGCCGTAATCGGCTTGGCGGTCACGGCAGACTGGGACACATCCACTGGCACCGAGATGTGGACGGCGCCGGGCCGCGACCAGGCGGCGATGCGGAAGGCATTGACGACGATCTCCGGGATGCTGTTGGGCTCCTCGACCTCGATGCTCCACTTCGTGATCGGCGCAAAGAGGCTTACCGAGTCCAGATTCATGTGACTCTGCTTAAAGCGCATCGCTCGCGAGACTTGGCCAGTGATAATGACCAGCGGGTCCCGATCCTCCGTGGCCGTGGCGACGCCGCAGACCGCGTTGATGAGTCCGGGGCCGGAGGTGGTCAGGACCACGCCTGGTTTCCCGGTGATGCGTCCCCAGGCTTGGGCCATAAAGGCGGCGCCCGTCTCGTGCCGGCAGGTGATGAAGGTCGGGCCGTAGTCCGCCAGTACGTCCAAGATCGGCAAGGCGGCGCCGCCGGGCACGCCGAAGATATACTCGACCCCTTGGGCTTCCAGGGATTGGACCAGTAGCTCGGCACCATTTTTCGCCGGCTTGATCTGGGTCATCGCTATCTCTCGTGAGGGAATGACAGATTGGGGAGCCAAACTAGCAAAACCGAAGCCGATTCACAATCTTTCGGAAAAGAAAAGCCGCGGGATCTCAGGTGGCAGGATCGTCCTGACCGCCCACGGCTGGGGCCGGCCCCTTGTGTTGGCGTCGCTTGGCGGCAAGCTGTGGTTGCGGGGTTGTGATGAACCGAGCCAGCCCTTCCTGGTCCGACCGGTGGATGGCGGTGAAGCCGATGCCGACCTCGACTTCATTGTGCACCGTGGGCACCACACGGACGACCTGCCCCAGCACCGTATAGCCGAAGGGAGTGAGTTCATGTGACGGGATTCTCAGGTGGACGGAAGCCCCCAGCCAGAGGGGATAGGCCGTGGCCATCCGCAGTCCGCCCTTGCTGAGATCAAGGCAGGAGGCGGCCTCGATTTGCCCTTCGGCCGCCCAACTGCGGCGGCTGTCCTGGGACAAGAGTTTCCCGAAAAACCGTGCCGCAGTGCGGTACGGCAGCGCCCAATGCTCCGGCTCGGGAATGGTCAGGCTTCCCGTCGGGTTTCGGTCCGAGCTGCACAGGCTTCGATACGCCGGCTGCAACATCCAGTGTCTAAACCGTGGCAGGATCCCGTACTCGATCGGAAAAGACGCAGCCGTTCGCAGGTGGGCCCGACACTCCTGGACCGGCGGGCGCTGGCCGTGTCGGTTCCGGTCCGGTGCACTAGGGTCAGGTGGCTTGTGCGACATCATAACCAGCCGGGTCGGCGATCTCCAAGGGTCGGAAGTGCGATAAAGTCGTACAAGGCTGATAGCGGCCGGATCGCCAAGAAACTTGAGTTGAGATCATGCTGATCCACCGCAGCCCGACAAGGCCAGCCGGCATCCCTGTGACGCACGCTCAGCGGCAAGAGCGGAACCCCGTGATCCACGCGGTCTTTATGGTACAGAAGCAGAAGAGTAGAATCAACGTGGAGCCCCACGGGCTTATGTCCGTGGCGCCCCGACGGCGGTCACGATGCTCTCGGGGATGCTGTTGGGCTCCTCCCTCTTCTCCGACTACAGCCAGTGCGGCAGCGCCTTCTTCAGCCGGGGGTACAGCGGCGTCCACATTTTTCCGTCCACCAGCCGCTCCAGATTGTCTCCGCCGGCGCGCGCAGTCACGCCGGCCCGCTGGGCTTCGGCCGCCACCGCCAGCGCAATCCGGCGTGACACGCTTCTGATGTCCGCCAGCGGCGGGAGCAGCGGCGCGTCAGCATGGCTGAGGGCCGGCGAACTGTCCGCCAAGGCCAGGGACGCCGCCATGAACATCTCGTCCGTGATACGCCGCGCCCCCACGGCCATGATACCGAGCCCAAGGCCAGGGAAAATGTAGCTGTTGTTGCATTGCGGGATCGGGATGGTCCGGCCTCGATAGGTCACGTCGGCAAAGGGGCTGCCGGTGCCTACCAGGGCCTTGCCGTCCGTCCACGCGATCAGGTCCGCCGGCACGGCTTCGCACCGCGACGTCGGGTTCGACAGGGGAAAGATGATCGGGCGCGGCACGTGGCGGGCCATCTCGCGCACGATCGGTTCCGTAAAGGCTCCGGGGACCCCCGAGACCCCGATGAGAATGGTCGGGCGCACGTTCTTCACCACATCGGCTAAGGCAATGGTGTCCGATTGCGCCAGGGTCCAGCCGGAGAAGCGCTCGCGGGGCTGGATGAACTTCTCCTGAAAAGGCAGCAGACCGGTCAGCCCTTCGCGCAGAAGGCCGGGCCGGTCGACCAAAAAGAAGCGGGCCCGCGCCTCGGCTTCCGAGAGTCCTTCGCGCACCATGGCCGCGCAGATCTGCTCGCTGATCCCGCACCCGGCCGACCCGGCTCCCAGGACCGCAATCCGCTGATCGCGCAGCGGCGAGCCGGTGACCTTGACCGCCGCCAACAACGTCCCGGTCGTGACCGCCGCCGTGCCCTGGATGTCGTCGTTGAACGTGCAGAGTTTGTCACGGTATCTGTCCAGCAGCCGGCCCGCGTTGGCCTGGGCGAAGTCTTCCCATTGGAGCAGGACATGGGGGAATTGCCGGATCACGCCCTGCACGAAGGCTTCAATGAACTCGTCATAGTCCCGTCCCCGCACGCGCTCGTGGCGCCAGCCTGTGTAGAGGGGATCTCGCAGCGCGTCCTGGTTATTGGTGCCGACATCGAGCAGAATGGGGAGCGTGGCGGCGGGGTGGATGCCCCCGCAGAGGGTGTAGAGCGATAGTTTTCCGATCGGGATGCCCATCCCGCCCGCCCCCTGGTCTCCCAGGCCCAGGATCCGTTCCCCGTCGGTCACCACAATCACGTCGATGTGACGGTAGGTTGCGTTCGCCAGGACGGCATCCACCTCGTGCCGTTCCGGGTATGAGATGAACAGACCGCGCGGGTGGCGATAGATGTGGCTGAACTGGAGGCAGGCTTCCCCGACAGTGGGTGTGTAGATAATCGGCATCATGTCCTCGATGTGCTCCAGCATCAGCCGATAGAACAGCGTCTCGTTCTCATCCTGCAACGCGCGGAGAAAGATGTGCCGCTCAAGGTCCGAATCTTTGCGCCGGTAGGCCTCATAGGCCCGGGCTACCTGCAGCTCGATCGTGTCCACGTGGGGCGGCAGCAGGCCCAGGAGACTGAGGTCGCGCCGCTCCTCCTCGGTGAACGCCGTGCCTTGGTTGAAGAGGGGGTGGTCGAGCAGCAGTTGTCCGGTCAGGGGCACGGACCAAGTCTCTCGTCCGGTTTCTTCGTCTCGCGTGATGGTGAAGTCGATCATGGGTAAGCCGAGCCAGGTTGCGTGCAAGGTTTTAACAGAGCCGCCCCGCGATTCACAAGCGCGACGGCTCGGTTCTTCGTGACGAACCGGTCGATTTATGCTACCAATCACGTCATGTGGATTGTGAGCCACCGCGCCGGCAACGTGCCGCGTGAGGGAGGCTGGTGACCCAGCCCTCCGTGATCGGCTCGCCCTGGCGCGCCCTCGGCCACCGCAACTTTGCGCTCTTCTTTACCGGCCACGGTCTGTCGCTCTGCGGTACCTGGATGCAGTCCATGGCCCAGGCCTGGCTGATTTATCGGCTGACCGGGTCGCCGTTCCTGCTGGGCTTGGCCGAATTCCTGGCGCGGGGCCCGCTGCTGGCGTTCGGGCTGCTCGGCGGCCTACTGGCGGATCGCTGGCCTCGGCACCGTCTCATGTTCGTGACCCAGATGCTGCTACTCTGCCATGCCGGCGCCCTGGCCGTCCTGACCCTGAGCGGGGCCATCACAGTCAAATGGATTATGGGGCTGGCCTTCTTCCAGGGTGTGATCACGATCCTCGAAGTGCCGGTTCGCCAGTCCTTCTTCACCAGCCTCGTGCCGCGCGCAGATATCCCATCCGCCATCGGCCTGAACTCCTCGCTGTTCAATTCGGCGCGGATCATCGGACCGTCCATTGCCGGAGTCCTGGTCGGCACGGTGGGTGAAGGGATCTGTTTCTTGCTCAACGCCGTCAGCTTCGTTGTGGTCCTGGGGTGCCTGGCTGCGATGAAGATCGATGTCACGGAGCCGCGCGACGGGCAGGATGCGGTCGCGCTCCTCAAGGAAGGGCTGCGTTATGCCTGGCACACCCCGCACGTGCGGGCCGTGCTTGCCCTGGCCACCCTGCTGAGCGTGGCGGCCATGCCCTTCTCAACTCTCCTGCCGGTGTTTGCGGGCGACGTGCTGAAAAGCGGACCGGATGGCTTGGGCCTCCTGATGGCCGCGACGGGCATCGGCGCCTTGGCCGGGGCCCTGCGCCTGGCCAGGCGGCAGACCGTGCGGGGGCTTGGCGCCTCGATCGCGAGGGCGACGGCGCTCTTCGGCGGCAGCCTGATCGCCTTGGCTGCCAGCACCCATCTGTGGCTTTCGATGCTGGCGCTGGTTGCGGTCGGATTCGGCATGGTGAGCGCGCTCGCCGCCTGCAACACGCTGTTGCAATCCTTGGCCCCGGACCCGCTGCGCGGACGCGTCGTGAGCCTCTACGCAACGGCCTCGCTGGGCTGTACGGTCTTTGGCAGCCTCCTGGCCGGCTCCGCGGCGACGTATCTCGGAGCGCCGCTGGCCGTGGCGGCCGGCGGCGGCGTCACGCTGGTTGCGGCGGCCTGGTTCTGGAAGCAACTGCCGGCGATCCGTCGGCACATCCGCGAGAGCGGGCTCCTTTCTCCGGAGCCGGTGATCCCTTCATGAGCCGACGGAGACCACGGTCTTGCAACGCGGTCGCCAATCTCGTTAAGCTGGCAACCGTGGGCACCTACTTTCACCGCACGCCGCTCCGTCAGCGTTGCCCGGTGGTCGCGCTGGCGCTCCTTTTCCTCCCCGTATTGCTCTCGCTGGGCGGCTGCGCCGGTGTGACCTCGACTCTGTTCGGGGCCGGCGCGTCGACCGCGACGAGCAGCGGAGTGTCCTATACGATCGACAACATCGCTTACAAAACCTTGAACGTGCCCGTGGATGAGGTCGAGCAGGGCGCGCGGAACGTCCTCGGCAAGATGGAGTTCCCCGTGACGGCGGTTGAGCGGACCACCGCGGGGGTCAGCATCCTCGCCCAAAGCGCGAACGCCGCGCATGAGCTGGACATCGAAATCGATCTGGAGCGCTTAAGCCCGCAAGTGACCCGGATGCGCGTGGTCGCGAAGCGGGGGTTCTTTCTGAAGGACGCGGCGACCGCGGCCGAGATTATCCTACAAACAGCCAAGCTCCTGGAAAAGCAGGAACCGGCGGGAGCCGCTTCCAAGGGCGGCTCCTAGCTGACCGCCTGTTTCGTGATCTCTTTCGGGGACTCGCCCATGAATTTTTGCAGTCAATGCGGCGCGCCGGTCGGACTCAAGGTTCCCCCCGGCGACAATCTGCCCCGCTTCGTGTGCGACGCCTGCCGGGCCATCCATTACGTGAACCCCAAGGTCGTCGTCGGGTGCATTCCCGAATGGAAGGATCAGATCCTCCTGTGCCGCCGGGCGATCGAGCCGCGCACCGGTCTCTGGACCTTCCCCGCCGGTTTCATGGAAGCGGGGGAACATACGGAAGCGGCGGCGGCCAGGGAAACCCTGGAAGAAGCTCAAGCGGAAGTGGAGATCACCTCCCTCTACGCGGTCTTCAGCCTCCCGCACGTGAGCCAGGTCTACGTCATCTTCCGTGGGACCCTGCGCAAGTCTGAGTTCGGGGCCGGGAGCGAGAGCCTGGAGGTGCAGCTCTTCTCGCATGACCGGATTCCCTGGGACGCCTTGGCCTTCCCCGTGATCCACGAGGCCTTGACTCGCTATGTCCGGGACTTGCAGCAGGGCCGCTTTCAGGTCCACGTCGGGGTGATCCCGCGCATGCACGATGGATTTTGATGGGTCGTGATCGATGCTTCCCCCCTCCTCTGCTCCCCCTCCGCCCAATCCAACCGGCGGCAAGACCCTGATCGTGGACGCGACAGACCCGGGAGCTTACGCCAGGCCCAGCGCGGCTCTCAAGGATGCGGGTCCGGACGATCAAGTGTTCATCCGGCCCGGCCGGTACGAGGATAAGATTTTCATGACGGAGCGACCGATCCTGTTGATCGGCGCTGGACGGGATCACGTCTCGCTTTTCAGCCGCCGAGGCGGGCCGCTCTACCTCCAACGCGTACCCGGCGGCCGCATCGTAGGGATCACCTTCCGTTACGTCGGGAGCGACCAACATTCCGCGATAAACATTCTGGATTCCACCTGCACGATCACCGGTTGCCGCGCGACCGAGGGCATCCTTTCAGGAGTCGTCATCTATGGGCAGGATTGCCGGCCGACGCTGATCGACAACGAGGTCTGCCACAACCGCGAGTCCGGGATCTTCTCCTTTGCCGGCGCCCGCCCCTATCTGGCCCAGAACGAGTGCTACGGCAACCACCACTTCGGGCTCGCAGTCCGCGATCCGGGCACCCGCCCGGATTTAGTCCGCAACATCTGCCGCGAAAATCTGTTGAGCGGCATCCTGTTGTTCCATCACGCCGAAGCGCTGGTGCTGGAGAACACCTGCCGCGACAACATGCACTGGGGCCTCGTCACCACGCCCGAATGCCAGACCACTCCGCCGAGGGATCAATTGGCCCAGGCCAACACCCTTGAACCCAACCCGCGCGGGGCGGTGATGGTGACCGAGCAACCTTTATCCGAGATCGGCCGGTAAGAAACCGTGAAGCGTCAAGGCTCGCGTAAGGCGGGGGGTGCTGGCAAGACCTTTTTGAGCAGCCTGTAGAGGTTCTGGTCAGTATCTTGTTGCCATCGCTCTACGTCCGCAGTAGATTCCACAGATAACGAAGGTCAATCATGACCAGACCGGCCACGCATGCTGCGGACGAGTCCTCGATAGGCACATGCCTTTTCTGCAAATCCACGGGACCTTTCACCACCACTGAGCATGTAATTCCTGAGTCGTTGGGTAACGATGATCTGACGCTGCAAGGGGAGATATGTGACTCCTGCCAGAAATATTTTGGGAAAGAAGTTGAG
>Ga0194111_10001625_pt1 | contig 27658 bp, 21 predicted proteins | sample TA2KigC300mmetaG_FD_146194 | JGI IMG/M metagenome (GOLD analysis project Ga0194111, IMG submission 146194) | Freshwater microbial communities from Lake Tanganyika, Tanzania - TA2015033 Kigoma Deep Cast 300m | ecosystem: Environmental > Aquatic > Freshwater > Lake | place: Tanzania: Lake... | reverse complement strand
CTTCATAAGAGGCGAGTGGTTCGGCGTGGGACTCGGCAACAGCCTGCAGAAACAGTTCTACCTGCCCGAGGCGCACACGGACTTTATCCTGGCGATCATCGGCGAGGAGTTGGGGTTCGTGGGCACCGGCGCGGTGGTGCTGCTGTTCGCGGCCTTCGCCGCCTGCGGCGCGATCATCAGCTTCCGCGCGCCGGACCCCATGGGCAAGCTGGTCGCCTTCGGGATCAGCGTCTGGATCACGCTGCAGGCGGTCATCAACATCGGCGTGGTCACCGGCTGCCTGCCGACCAAGGGCCTGCCGCTGCCGTTCATCAGCTACGGCGGGTCGAGCCTGATGTCGTCCATGGCCGCGGTGGCCATCCTGGTGAACATCGCCCGGCATTCGGCGGACAAGGCCGACGATGAACACATCCGCCTGATCAAGGACCGCGCGCACCGGATCTGAGCGCGCGCCGCGGCCGGCGGGCCAACACAATTCAGGGCAGGAAGCAGATCGCTATTGAATTGCCGGCCGGATGACTTAAGCTACCCGGAACCATGCCCACGCAACCGGATAACATGGGCCACTTCGGAATCTACGGCGGGCGCTACGTCGCCGAAACGCTCATGCCCGCCCTGGAGGAGCTCGACCGCGCCTACCGCGAGGCGCGCAGCGATCCCGCTTTCCAGGCCGAGTTCCGCCGCCTGCTCGCGGACTACGTCGGCCGGCCCTCGCCCCTGTACCTGGCCGAGCGGCTCACGGCGGCCTGCGGCGGCGCGCGCATCTACCTGAAGCGCGAAGACCTCAACCACACCGGCGCGCACAAGATCAACAACACCATCGGCCAGGCGCTGCTGGCGCGGCGCATGGGCAAGCGGCGGCTCATGGCCGAGACCGGCGCCGGGCAGCACGGCGTGGCCGCGGCCACGGCCGCCGCCCTGTTCGGCATGGAATGCGACGTGTACATGGGCGAGGAGGACATCGTGCGCCAGGCGCCCAACGTGCGGCGCATGAAGCTGCTCCGGGCGCGGGTCGTGCCCGTGTCCAGCGGGACGCGCACGCTCAAGGACGCCATGAGCGAGGCCCTGCGCGCCTGGGTGGCGGCCGTGGAAGACACGTTCTACGTGATCGGGTCGGTTGCCGGCCCGCATCCCTACCCGCTGATGGTGCGCGATTTCCAGCGCGTGATCGGCGACGAAACCCGCCGCCAGATCGTGGAGAAGGAAGGCCGACTCCCGGATATGATCCTGGCCTGCGTGGGCGGCGGCAGCAACGCGGCCGGCATCTTCTACCCGTTCCTGGAAGACCGCGCCGTGCGGCTGGTGGGCGTGGAGGCGGCGGGGCTCGGGCTGGCCAGCGGCAAACACGCGGCCAGCATCGTCGGCGGACAGGTGGGCATCCTGCACGGCAGCAAGTCCTACGTGCTGCAGGACGGCCACGGCCAGATTCTCAACGCGCACTCGATCAGCGCCGGGCTGGACTACCCGGGCGTGGGGCCGGAACACGCGCTGTGGGCGGACACCAAACGGGTGGAGTACTGCGGCATCACCGACGACGAGGCCGTGGAAGCCTTCTACCGACTGACGCGCCTGGAGGGCATCATCCCCGCGCTCGAATCCGCGCACGCCGTGGCCGAGGCCGTGAAACGCGCCCGGGGCATGGCCGGGGACGGGATCATCGTCGTGAACCTCTCCGGGCGGGGCGACAAGGACATGGGAATTGTGAAGGTCGAATGAATCGCATTGACGCAGCTTTCGCCCGCCTGAAGCAGGCCGGCCGCAAGGGCCTGGTCGGATACCTTACCGCCGGCGATCCGGACCGCGCCGCCTCGGAGGCGGATCTGGACGCGGCGATCGCGGGCGGGCTGGACGTGCTGGAGCTGGGCGTGCCTTTCTCCGACCCCACGGCCGACGGACCGGTCATCCAGGCCGCTTCGCAGCGCGCGCTGGCCGCGGGCATGGACGTGGATGGAGCGCTGGAGATCGTGGCGGGGCTGCGGCGGCGCCACGCGCTGCCGATCGTGCTTTTCGGCTACGCCAATCCTTTCTTCCGCCACGGGTACGACAGGCTTTGCGCCGACGCGGCCGCGGCCGGCGCGGACGGGCTGCTGGTGGTGGACATGACGTTCGAGGAAGCCGCGGAGCTGCAGCCGGACATGGATCGCCACGGCCTGTACCGCATCCCGCTGATCGCGCCCACCACGCCGCCCGCCCGGGCGGCGCGCATCCTGACCGGCGCGCGCGGGTTCGTCTACTACATCATGGTGACGGGCGTGACGGGGGCGCGCGCGCGCGTGGCCGCCGACATCGACCGGCACCTGCGCGCGCTGCGGCAATGCACGGACCTGCCGGTGGCCGTGGGATTCGGCGTCAGCAACGGCGCCCAGGCCCGCGCCGCCTCGGCCGCGGCCGACGCCGTTGTGGTCGGCAGCGCGCTGGTCAAAGCCGCGCGCGAGGGGCGCCTGCCCGCGCTGGTGTCGGAGCTGCGGGCCGCGCTGGACGCGCCGTAGGCGCGAATTGTCGAGAGGCGCGCGCGCCCTTCCACCCGGGATGGATGCCAAGACGGGGCAGGGCGGGGCCGCCGGCTTGCCCGCCGAAGCCGGAACGGCGAAGGCGGGACCCGCCGGAGAAAGGGGAGGCGCTCATTCCTTCCGCGTGAACGCCGGCCTTGACACCGCCCGGCCTTCCGGACCGAGCACGGCGCGCGTCTGACCGAGCTCCGCCAGGACCGCGTCGGTGGTCTTGAAGTGGCACTTGGCCGCTTCCAACAGCACGCGCGGTTCGCGTTTGCGCGCCAGTTCGACGGCGGTCGCGCGCACGCCTTCGGAGGCGCCTTTGGGCAGGTCCATGCCGTAGTCCTGGCCCATGGCCGCCAGCGCGCGCAGGAACTGCTCGCGCGCGATCACCGAAGCCGCCGCGACCGCGGGGTCGGATTCGGCCCGGTGCCGCTGCACGAGTTCGATGCGCCGTCCCTTCTGCAGTAGGGCGCGGCTGACCTGGCTCTTGCTGCCGAACTGGTCGGAGATCGCCTGCGGGCAGTCCGGCACGGACGCAAGCAGGTTCTCGATGGCCCGGGCGTGGGCCCACGCCAGCAGCGTGTTCACGTTCCGCATCCGGCTGTACAGCCGGTTGTAGGCGGCGGGCCCGATCTTGACGACGCTGAAACGCCTTCCGAGCAGACGGCGCAGATCCCGCCCGAGGTCGAGCGCCTTGCGGTCGCTGGAGATGGCCTTGCTGTCCTTGACGTCCATGGCGCGCATCGCGCGGGTGAGCTCGGCGTCGGTATAGGCGGCCGCCACGACCAGCGGCCCGAAGAAGTCGCCCTTCCCGCTTTCGTCCACGCCCATGTGCGGAGCGGCCGCTTCGGGGTTGAGGACGTCTTCATAGCCGACGCCGGCCTGCTGCAGAACAAGCGGCTCCAGCACGAACGTCACGAACTCCTCCGCGCCCTTGCCCTGCACCAGGCAGCGGCCGGTCTTGTACAGCGCTATGCGGCAGTCAGGCGTTTCGGCGGCGATGCGGGCGTGCTCGATCAGGACCGGCCGGTAGTTCCCGGTCTTCAGCAGGTCCTTGAGCAGCGCCTGCTGCGCGGGCGTAAGCTTGTGCGTGAAAGTGGTCTTGAGAGGCATCCCCCTGACGCTAGCAGAAGCCGTGCCGCCGTTCAAGCGCCGCCGCGATCTGCTCATGGCTTAGCCACGATAAGCCGCCGGTCTGTCGATGACCGCTCCAACGAGCGAAAAAGGATCTATTCGTCAACGTTCTCTTTCCCACAAGGCCACGCGGCCGCAGGCTGCGGGGCCTTGTGAGAAATGCGGGTTAGGGGCTCCATTCGATGCATATTTCGCGCTCGCAAGGCTTCGCGCGGGCGGTCAGCCGGACGTGAATGGCGGAGGCGGGGAGCAGGTCGCCGGCGCGCTCGGCCCATTCGATCGCGGTTATGCCGTCGCTCTCCAGGTATTCCTCGAACCCGATGCCGAAAAGCTCGTTTGGATGGCGGATCCGGTAGAGATCGATGTGGTAGAGGGGGCGCTTGCCCCTGTACTCGTTCACGAGAGTGAAGGTGGGGCTGGTCACGGCCGCGGCGACGCCCAGCGCCCGCGCCAGGCCTTGCACGAAACAGGTCTTGCCGCTGCCGAGATCGCCGTGCAACGCGATCACCGCCGGGCCCCGCAGCCGCCGCACGAGCCGCGCGGCCGCCGCGCGGGTCTGCGCGATCGAGCGGGAGACAATGCGCAACGTGCCTTGATCGGCGTTCATGCGGGGTGCATCCGGCGCCGGCCGGATCGCGTCCTGCGCCGCGCGCGCTTCCCCGCGGCCGCGGCGCCTTTGTGCGTTCACTCCAGCAGCGGCCGCAGCCGGAGGCGCAGTTCGGCCGCGGGATCGATCTCCATGTAGCGCCGTATCCGCTCGCGCTGCTTCGCGATCACGGCGGCGCGCAGCGCCCGGTCGGCGCACAGCCGGCACAGCATTTCAGCCACCGCCGGGAAACGCGGCTCCTCAAAGAGCACCCCGGCGCCGTCCATTGTCTCCGGCACCGCGCCCGCGGCGCGCGCCAGCACGGGCACGTCGTGTCCCATGGCCTCCAGCAGCGGCGTGCAGAAGCCTTCGTGTTCGCTCATGCACAGGAACGCGTCGGCGCAGGCGTACAGGGCGTTCAGGCGCGCCTGCGTGACCGGGCCGGTGAACACGACGTTGCGAAGGCCCAGGTCCCTGGCCAGCGCCGTGAGCATGGCGTGATAGCGTTCCAGGCCGGCGTACGGCCCGGCGTGGATGAAACGCGCCGGCCGGCCGCAGCTTTCCTGGAAGAACAGAAACGTCTGCAGCGCGTGTTCGAGGCGCTTGTTGGGCGCGCAGCGCCCCACGAAGAGCACGTTGAGATGACCGTCCGAGAACTCCCGGCGGCTGGCCGCTTCACCGGGGTCGGCCAGCCTCTCCCGGGACAGCACCAGCGGCAGCACGGACACGCCGGCGTAGCCGAAAGCGACGAGTTCAGCGGCGTTGAACGCGCTGTCGGCCATGACCACGGCCGCGGCTCCGGCCAGGCTCCGCGCCTGGCGCCGGCCGCGTTCGAGGTCCCGCGCCAGGACCGGGTTGACCAGGCGGAAATACCCCGGCGGGGTCACGTTGTGATAGAGGATCGCCTTGCGGCAGGGCAGCGACGCGAAGACGTCGTTCACGTCGGAGCCGATGGACAGATGCAGCAGCGCCGCGTCGCGCGGGTCGCAGCCGCGCGCGTAGGCTTCCATGTCGCCGGCCTGGCGGCGCATTTCGGGGGCGACCCTCGACGCCGGGGCGAAGATTTCGGATTTGCAGCCCCACGACCGGAACAGTCCGCGCAGCAGCACGGCCTCATCGCTGATCGCGTCATAGGCCCGGAAGCCGGCCAGGAACTGGTTGATGGTTCTCAGTTTTCGGTTTTCGGTGGTCGGTTGTCGGTTGTGGGAGGTTGGATGGTGCTCCTACGGCGATGTCTTCGCGCCCCGCGGGATGGATTCGACGTCGACGTTCTGTTCGCGGAGCTTGGCCGCGACGTTGGCGTTGGAGGAATCCAGGGCGAGGCTGCGCCGCCATTCGGCGATCGCCCTGGCGGTCTGGCCCAGCGCGGCATAGACGTCGCCCAGGTGTTCGATGATCGTCGGATCGTCCTTGATCAATTGGCTGGCGCGGGTGATCTCGCGCAGCGCGTCCGGATACTCCTTGAGCCTGTAGTGGACCCAACCGAGCGTGTCCACGTAGGCGCCGTTGTCCGGCTCGAGCTTCAGGGCGCGGATCACGTGCGCCATGCTCTTTTCCAGTTCGAGGCCGGCATCCGCCCACATGTAGGCCAGGTAGTTCAGGATCTCGTGGCAGTCGGGGAACCTGGCGAGACCATCCTCGAAAACCTGCGCGGCCTCGTTGATGCGGCCGGAACGCTCGAGGGCCGCGCCGTAGTAGAGGTAGAAGCGGTCATTCATCCGCATGGCGCCGTCGGTCCCGGCAATCAGTTCCTCCGCGCGGCGGAAGTTGGTTACGGCCGCCTCGAAACGCTCGTCGGCGGTCAGCATGAAGGCCACGGCAAAATGCACGCGCGGGTCGGCGGGAATCAGATCCTGGGCGCGCCGCAACAGGGCCAGGGCCTTGGCGAGGTTCTCGGTGGAATAGTAGTCCGCGAGGCGCAGGAAAGCCTCCGGCTGCGGCGGACGCAGCCGCACGGCCTTGCGCAGATAGCGGCGGGCCCGCTGCGTGTCGCCCTTCTCCCTGTACAGGTCCGCGTAGAAAACGTGGAAATCCGGCTTGAGGGAGGGGTCGTGGCGCAACGCCACGTCAAAACAGCGCACGGCCCGGTCCGTTTGCCCGGCCGACGCCAGCCGGGCGCCGTGGCTGACGCAGGCGGCCGTCAGCATGGTCTTGTTCTCGACCCGTTTCAGGCCTGCTTCGAGGACGCGGCATGCCGCGCGGTATTCGTTGCGCCTGAAGTGGATGCCGGCCAGGCGAATGTAGGGGGTGGGCGCCTCGGGCTTCAGACGGATCGCGGCGCGGCACTCCGCCGCCGCGCGATCGAGCGCGTTGGCCGCCTCGCAGGCCAGGGCCAGCGCCAGGCGCGTTTCAGCGTGGCGCGGATTGGCGTCGCGGCCGCGCTCCAGGATCGCGCGGGCCTTATCCGTTTCGCCCCGCTGGAAGTGGACGGCCGCCGCCCTGAGGTACAGGCGCGGCCGTCCCGGATCGGAGGCGGCCGCCCGGTCCCACCATTCCGCCGTCGCGGGGTCGTCCCAGCCGGATTCGTTTTCGCTCAGCAGCGCGTCGCCGTATTCGGCCAGGGCCCGCGCCAGGCGCAATCCCTCGGCGTCGAGCGCGAATTCCGGAGGCTGCGCCGGGGGCGCCGCATAACGGAAGGTGCCGCAACCGGCGCACGCCAGCGCCAGGCACAGGGCCGGTGCGGCGCGCAGAAGGGTTCCAGGCATTCTCTTCTCCGTTGCTGCCCGCGCCGCCCCGCGCGCGTTACTTCTTGTGCCGGTCGGCGCGCCGGCGCTTGCGGTACTTGTGCTTCGACATCTTCTTGATGCGCTTCTTCTTGATGGATCCCACGTGTGTACTCCTCCGCTTGCTACGGTATGACCTTGTTCAACGGCAACTCGATGATGCCCTCCGCTCCGGCGGCTTTCAGCCGCGGAATGATCTCGCGCACGACGGCTTCCTCGACCACCGATTCGACGGCCGCCCATCCCTCGGCGTCGATGGCGCTGACCGTCGGGGCGTGCAGGGAAGGCAATATGGCGGCGACCTGCTCCACCCTGTCGGCCGCCACGTTCATCTTCAGCAGCACCCTGCTTTCGGCCGCGAGCGCCCCCTTGAGCAGGATGGCAAGCTGCTCGACCTTGGCGCGTTTTCCGGCGTCGGCCCAGGCCGCGCGATTGGCGATCAGCCGCGTGGTGGACTCCAGCAGCGTGTCCACGATGCGCAGGTTGTTGGCGCGCAGGGACGAGCCGGTTTCGGTCAGCTCCACGATCGCGTCCGCCAGTTCGGGCGCCTTGACTTCCGTGGCGCCCCAGGAAAACTCCACTTCGGCGTTGATCTTCCTCTCGGCGAGATACTTGCGCGCCAGGCCGACGGCTTCGGTGGCGATGCGCTTGCCCTCGAGATCGGCGGCGCAGCGTATGTCCGAGTCCTGGGGCACGGCCAGCACCCAGCGCACCGGGCGCAGGCCCTGCTTGGCGTAGACCAGTTCCGCGACTTCGACCACGTCCGATCCGTTCTCCACGATCCAGTCGTAGCCGGTTATGCCGGCGTCGAGCACGCCGAGCTCCACGTAGCGGCTGATCTCCTGCGCGCGAATGAGCCGGGCCGTGATCTCCGCGTCGTTGATGCGGGGCATGTAGGAACGTTCGCCGCCCGAGACCTCGAAGCCGGCCTTGCGCATCATCGCAAAGGTGGCTTCCTGAAGACTGCCCTTGGGCAAGCCGAGTATGATCTTGCGCATCGTCGCGACTCCCGCGTGCGGAAAGTGCGCCATACTAGACCGGCGGCGAACGAACGTCCATCAGATTCTCAGGTGACGCGCACTCTCCGGCCCGCCACCGCCAGGCGGCCTTCGGCCAGGAGCTGCAGGGCTTCGGGATAAGCTTTGTGCTCTTCGACCTGGATCCGCGCGTGCAGCGTTTCGGCCGTGTCGTCCTCCAGCACCGGCACGGCCTTCTGCACGACGATCGGGCCGGTGTCGGTGCCGGCGTCCACGAGATGGACCGTGCAGCCGGTCACCTTCACGCCGTAGGCGAGGGCCTGCTTCCAGCTTTCCATGCCGGGAAAAGCCGGCAGCAGGGCGGGGTGGATGTTGAGGATGCGGCCGGGGAAGGCGCCCAGCAGGCCGGGCTTGACGATGCGCATGAAGCCCGCCAGGGCGACGGCGTTGGCGCCGTAACGGCGCAGCGCGGCGATGTAGGCCTGCTCGGCCTCGCCGTCGAGCTTGGTCTTGAAAGGCGCGCCGGAGATGAATTCGGCCGGGATCCGGTGCCGGCGCGCCCGGGCGAGGATGCAGGCCTCCGCCACGTCGGAGAGCACGCAGGCGATTTCCGCGTCCAGGCGCTTCTGCGCGATGGCGTCGATGATGGACTGGCAGTTGCTGCCCTTGCCCGATCCGAGAATGCCGATTCGCAACGGCTGTCTTGCGCTCATGTCGCCTCCTTATACGCCGCGCACCCTAGCAGATCCCCGGGCCCGCGTCATTCCTTGACTTGCGCGCTCTTTTCTTCGAGGCTCAGGCGTGGGCAGGGCGGCGGCCCGGCGCGTTCCGGAGCGCGAATCGGCGCCCGGCCTTCGACGATCGGAAATCGCCCGGGCGGTTAGCTCAATTGGCAGAGCGCCAGCTTTACACGCTGGATGTTACAGGTTCGAGTCCTGTACCGCCCACCATGGCCGGCAGGGAATCAGCGCGCGGCCAGGAGGCCGTAGAGGAAGCCGCTGAGAGTGGCCACGCTTACGACGAGGACGACGAATACGGCGGTCTTCCTGGCGCCGAGCACGCTGCCGATAACCAGCATGCTGGGCAGGCTCAAGGCGGGACCGGCCAGCAGCAGCGCCAGCGCCGGTCCCTGGCCCATGCCGCTGCCGAGCAGCCCCTGCAGGATGGGCACTTCCGTCAGCGTGGCGAAATACATCAGGGCTCCCGCCAGGGCGGCGAACAGGTTGGCGCCCAGGGAATTGCCGCCCACGGCGCGGCCGATCCAGGCGGAGGGGATCAGGCCTTCATGGCCGGGCCGGCCCAGGGCGAGACCGGCCGCGAGCACGCCCGCCAGCAGCAGGGGCATGATCTGCCTCGCAAAGCCCCAGGACCGCGCCAGCCATTCGCGGCGTTCCGCGGGGCGGTAGAAACGCGCCAGGGCGAACGCCATGACCGCCGCCGCGGCCGCCGCCAGAAACCAGCGCGCCCGGTACAGGACGGACTGCAGCGCGGCGGGCTGCGCCGGCTGCGCGTCCTGCAGCAGTCCCGACGGCAGGCGGTGTTCCTGGCCGCGCGTGTCCACCATGCGGATTTCCGAGCCCGTGCGCTCGACGATGCGCCCTTCCACGGCGAAGGTGGACAGGCCGCCCGGGCAGCACAGGAACACGGCCCGCACGTCGCCGGTCTGGGCCCAGTTGGCGAAGACCAGAACCGCGACCATGCTCGCGAAAAAGACGGCGTTCTGCCGGAGCGGGCGGTCAGGCGGCGCATCCGCCCCCGCGGCGGCCGCGACGGCGGCCCGGGCGGCCTCCTCCCGGCGGAAGAGCAGGTGCATCAGCAGCCCGATGACGACGCTGGCGATTACGGCGCCCGCGGCGCGCGCCAGGCCGAGCCGCATGCCGAGCACGCGCGCGGTGAGAACGATGGCCAGCGCGTTGATGGCCGGCCCGGAATAGAGAAAGGTCGTGGCCGGTCCCAGGCCCGCCCCCATGCGATGAATGCTCGAGAACAGCGGCAGCACCGTGCAGGAGCATACCGCCAGCAGCGTGCCCGAGACCGCCGCGACGCCGTAGGCCAGTCCCTTGTGCGCCCCGGCGCCGAGGTAGCGCATGACCGAAGCCCGGCTCACGAAGACCGCGATGGCGCCGGCAATGAAAAAGGCCGGCACGAGGCACAGCAGCACGTGCTCGCGCGCGTACCACCGGGCCAGGTACAGCGCCTCAAGCACGGCATTGTCGAAGCGCTGCCGCCCGACCGGCAGAAAGAAGCACAGCAGGAAAACGGTCGCGATGAGCGCCGCGCTCCCGCAGGCCCGTTTCCATTCGCTCATTGCGCAAAAAAGAAGCGCGTTCCGTTCGACGATTGGGGTCGCCGTTCGGAACGCGCCCTGTTTACGTACGGATCGACCCGTGCCGTGACTACCAGCGGCGATTCCCGCCGCGGTCGCCGCGGTCGCCGCCGCGTCCGCCCCGGCCGCCGCCGTCGCGGGGCTTGGGCTGGGACTCGTTGACGCGCAGCTTGCGCCCCATGAAGTCCTGCTCGTTGAGCGCCTTGATCGCGTTGATGGCCTCGTCCTTGGTGGGCATCTCAACGAAACCGAAGCCCTTGGACTCGCCCGAGAACTTGTCCACGATCACGCGGGCGGACGTTACCGTCCCGTGCTTCTCGAACAACTCCTTGAGCTGCTGGTCGCCCGCCTGGTAAGGCAGGTTACCGACGTAGATATCCATCGATATCTCCTCATGCGTGTCATGTCACAGTTTGACCGACTCCAGCATCATGACACATCATGCGGCTTCGGCGCGGTCGAATACGACCAAGCCGGAACTATGATACAAACGGCCGGCCATTGCCAGAAGAAAATTACGCCTGATGTAACCCCTCAGTTATGCGGTGGAAACACGGCGGTAGGGCGCGGCGTCCCGCCCCGCCCTACCCGTCTTCTCCCCCTGCTTGACTGAGGGGACACCGCCTGATCGACAGCCCGCGGCAGCCTTCGAAGGGCTTGACTTTGATCCCGCAATTTCCTAGACACCCGCGCTAGGTCGACGGCTGTAGCGCGGGAGCGGCATCGGGCCGCCGGACGCGTGCGGGCCGGCATGGGGCGGAATGAGTTTCCCTGCCGGGCTTTGTTGTCCCGCCGCGCCCCATGCATCGAAGAAGCGGGAGGGAGTTGGCGCAAACATGACCACCGCCTTGGCAAGCGAGTTGAATCGAACCATCCAGGAGAAGGCGCCCGAGGTCTTTGAAATGCTCTCGGGGCTGGGGCGCGAGCTGTATTTTCCCAAGGGGATTCTCACGCAGTCGGCGGAGGCCAAACAGAAGGCCGGCCGCCACAACGCGACGATCGGCATCGCCCGGCAGGATGGCGCGGCCATGCACCTGCCGAGCGTCATGCGGCGGTTGGCCGCGCTTTCGCCGGACGAAGCGCTGCCCTACGCGCCTTCGCCCGGCCTGCCGGCCCTGCGCGCGAAGTGGCGCGAACACATTCAGGCGCTGAACCCGTCGCTGGACAAACAGGCGATCAGCCTGCCGGTGGTCACCGGCGGCGTGACGCACGGGCTCAGCCTGGCGGCGGACCTGTTCGTCGATGCCGGCGACGCCGTCATGATCCCCGACAAGTTCTGGGGCAACTACAACATGATCTTCCGCGTCCGGCGCGAGGCGCGCATGGTCAAGTACCCGTTCTTCGCCGCGTCCGGCGGGCTGGACACCGCCGGCTTCGCCGCCGCCGTCGCGGCGCAATCCGGACGCGGCAAGATCGTCGCGCTGCTCAACTTCCCCAACAACCCCACCGGCTACGCGCCCACCGCGGCCGAGGCGCAGGCCGTGTGCGAGGCCCTGACCGCCGCCGCGGAAAAGGGCTGCCGCGTGGTGACGGTGTGCGACGACGCCTACTTCGGCCTCTTCTACGAGCCCGAAGTGATGCGCGAGTCCGTGTTCGCGCGACTGGCCGGGAAGCATCCGCGGCTGCTGGCCGTCAAGCTCGACGGCGCCACCAAGGAGGACTTCGTGTGGGGGCTGCGCGTGGCGTTCATCACTTTCGCCGCGCACGGCGGCGCGCCGGTTCACGACGCCCTGGAAAAGAAGGCCGGGGGCTGCATTCGCGGCACCGTTTCCAACTGCTCCCAGGCCTCGCAGAACATCGTGCTGCAGGCCATGAACGATCCGGCCTTCCCCGCGGAAAGGCAGGCCAAGTTCGAAGTGCTGCGCGCGCGCGCGGCCCGCGTGAAGCAGGCCCTGGCCGGCGCGCGCTACGCGTCGGCGTGGACGCCGTACCCCTTCAACTCGGGCTACTTCATGTGCCTGCGCCTGAAGGATCTCAACGCCGAGGCCTACCGGCTGCGGCTCCTGGACCGCTACGGCATCGGCGTGATCGCCACCGCGCCCACGGACATCCGCGTGGCCTTCTCGTGCATCGAGGAAGACGAGATCGCCGACCTGTTCGAATGCATGTTCCGCTGCGCCCGCGAAATGGCCGAGGACCCGGGCGGCGTGGAGGCGGTTCCGGACTCGGCTTTCGAGGAGTAACGCGAGGAAGGAGCCATGGCCAACCGCAACGTCCTGTCCGAAAGATACGCCACGCCGGCGATCAACGCGATCTTCTCCGAGCGCGGCAAGACGATCGCCGAGCGCGAGCTGTGGATCGCCGTCATGAAGGCGCAGCGGGATCTCGGCCTGGACATACCCGCGGACGAAATCGCCAGGTACGAGGCGGCGAAGGAGAACGTCGACCTGGATTTCATCCGCGACGTCGAGCGCAGGACCAGGCACGACGTCAAGGCCAAAATCGAGGCGTTTGTCCGCGTTTCCGGCGCCGCCGAACACGTCCACAAGGGCCTGACGTCGCGCGATCTGACCGACAACGTCGAACAGATGCAGATCCGGAAGGCGGCCCGCCTCGTGTTCGGCAAGTACGTGTCCGTGCTGCGGCACATGGCCGATCGGGCGGATCAGTATCGCGGCGTTCTCCTGGCCGCGCGGACCCACCGCCAGCCGGCGCAGCCGACCCTGCTCGGACGCCGGATGGCCATGTGGGCCGAGGAACTGCTGGAGCAGCTCGCGGGCTTCGAGCGGTTCATTGCCGACTACCCGCTGCGCGGCATCAAGGGCCCGGTGGGCACGCAGTTCGACATGCTGGCGCTGCTGGGGACGCCCGACAAGGTCGCGGAGCTGGAACGGCGCGTGGCGCGGGAACTGGGCTTCTCGAAGGTCCTCGCCGCGACCGGCCAGGTGTACCCGCGCTCCCTGGACTACGCGCTGGTCGCGCGCCTCGCGGGGCTGGGCGCGGCGTGCGAGAACTTCGCCAAGGGCATGCGGCTGATGTCCGGCCACGAGCTGGTCACGGAAGGCTTCCGGGAAGGGCAGGTGGGATCGAGCGCCATGCCGCACAAGATGAACACGCGCAGCTCGGAGCGCGTCTGCGGGTTCGCCGAGCTTCTCAAGATGTACGCGGACGGCGCCTCGCGGCTGGCGGGCGACCAGTGGGAGGAAGGCGACGTTTCGTGCTCGGTGCAGCGGCGCGTCATCATCCCCGACGCCTTCTACGCCTCGGACGGCCTGTGCGAAACGGCCCTGACCGTGCTCAACGGCATGGGCGCGTACCCCGCCGTCCTGGACCGGGAAGTGGACCGCTACCTGCCGTTCCTGGCGACGACCGAGATGCTCATGCTGGCGGTCAAGGCCGGGGTGGGACGGGAGGCCGCCCACGCGGCCATCAGGAAGCACGCCCTGAGCGAAGCGCTGCGCCTGCGGCAGGCCGCCGCCGCCGACAACCGTCTCGCGGACCTCATTGCCGATGATCCCATGTTCAAGCGGGCCGGGATAAGCCGCGAGGCCCTCGGCGCGATCCTGGCCGAAAAGGCGCACTTCGTCGGCCTGGCCCGCGAACAGATCGCGGCGGCGCGTTCGAAAGCGGCGGCGATCATCGACAGGTATCCGGACGACGCCGCGTACGAGCCGGCGGAAATCCTCTGAGCGCCGGTGCCGGCGTCGCACCCGGAATCCGCGCGGAAGGGCGATGTGCCTCCCATGTGCGCCCGAAGAACAAGCCGGGCCGCGGCGCTTCACCCGGGCGGCCGGTGCGACGCGCTTGAATTGCATTTGCCCGCGCCCGGAGGTCGCGGGCCACCTTGCGGCGGCGCCTGACTGAGAACCCCTTGCGACCGGCCGAGGCGACCGCGGCCGGACGGGAGAACGGGAACGGCATGGAAAGGCACGGCTTGACTCCGGCGGTATTCCTCGACCGGGACGGCACGATCATCGAGGATCGCGGCCACCTGCGGTCGCCGGCCGACGTCGTCTTCTATCCCGACACGGCTCCCGCCCTGGCGCGGCTGCAGAAGCACTTCCGGCTGTTCGTGGTCACGCACCAGCCCGGCATCGCCGGCGGCGTCGTCAGCGCCGACGAAGTGGCGCGCGTCAACGCGCACGTGGTCGCGCGGCTGCGCGGGCACGGAGTCGTCATCACCGAAGTCTATTGCTGCCCGCACCGCCGCGACGAGCGGTGCGGCTGCATCAAGCCCAACCCGTTCTTTCTGCGTGAGGCGGCCCGCGCGTTCGGCGTGGACCTGGCGCAATCGTTCGTCGTGGGCGATCACCCCCACGACGTGGCGCTGGCCGCCAACGCGGGCGCCGCCGGGATCTACGTCCTCACCGGCCACGGCCTCAAGCACCGGGCGGAAATGCGCGGCTGCAAAGCGATCGTGCCCGGCATCCGCGAGGCCGCCGACTGGGTGCTGGCGTGCCGCGCGATGCGCATGCGGGAAGCCGCGCAGCCGGGCCTTCTGGACCGCGCGGCGGCGCTGCTGCGCGGGGGCGGCCTGGTGGCGTTTCCCACCGAGACCGTGTACGGCCTGGGCGCGGCGGTGTTCGACGAGAAGGCCGTCGCCCGGGTGTTCGAGGCCAAGCGGCGCCCCCGCTTCGACCCGCTGATCGCGCACGTGAGCGGCCCCGGACAGTTGCCGCTCCTGGCGGAGACGGTTCCGCCCGCGGCGGAAGACCTGATCGGCCGGTTCTGGCCGGGGCCGCTGACGCTGGTATTGCCCAGGTCCGCCGCCGTGCCGGACCTGGTTACGGCCGGGCTGGGGACCGTGGCGGTGCGCATGCCGCGGCACCCGGTCGCGCTGGAGCTGATCGAACGCGCCGGCGCGCCCGTCGCCGCGCCCAGCGCCAACGTGTTCGGTCACACCAGCCCCACGACCGCCGGCCACGTTATCGAGCAACTGGGCGGCGCCGTCGACATGGTGCTGGACGGCGGGCCCTGCGCCGTGGGCGTCGAGTCAACCATCGTGTCCTTCGCTTGCGCGCCGCCGGCTCTGCTCAGGCCCGGCGGACTGCCGGTCGAGGAAATCGAGGCGGCCGTCGGCCCGCTGGACAAGGCGCGGCCGCCGGACGCCGGCGCGGTCGCCGCGCCCGGCATGCTGCCGCGCCATTACGCCACGCGCACGCCGCTGAGGCTGGTCGCGCGCCGGGCGGCGCTGCGGCCCGCCGCCGGGGCGCGGACGGGCGCGCTGGTCTACCGGCGGGCGCCCGACGCGGGCGGCTTTGCCGCGGTGGAGATACTCTCCGCGGACGGCGATCTGCGGGAGGCCGCCGCGAATCTCTTCGGCGCCATGCGCCGGCTCGACGGGATGGGCCTGGACGGCATCCTGGCCGAGACGGTTCCGGATGCCGGACTCGGCCGCGCCATCAACGACCGGCTCGGGCGGAGCGCCGCGGACCGCGCGTAGGCTTCCGGCGTTCGTTCACGGCGCCCAGGCCAGCCAGACGAACGCGCACGCGGCCAGAACCGCCGCGGCGGTGAACGGCAGGCCGATCGCGGCGAACTCGCGGAACGTCACCGCGTGGCCGCGTTTCTTCAGAAGGCCGAGCGTGACAACGTTGGCCGAGGCGCCGATCGGGGTGAGGTTGCCGCCCAGGCAGGCGCCGATCAGCAGCCCGAAAAGCAGCAGCGGCACCGGCGCGCCCATGCCGTCGGCCACCTTCTGCGCCACCGGGATGGTGGCCAGCAGAAAGGGAACGTTGTCCACGAAACCGGAGACGACCACCGCCAGACCCGCGATGGCCGCGAAAGCCAGCGGCAGGCTGCCGCCGACGACCGCCTCCAGCGCGCGGGCCACCCGGTCCAGCCATCCCGAGTCGCTCAGCGCGCCCACGACGACAAAGACGCCCATCAGGAAGAACGTCGTGTCCCAGTCCAGGTCGCGGATCAGCGCGCGGACCGGGTGCCAGCGCGACCGGAACCGCAGCCAGAGCACGGCGGCGCCGGCCAGGGCCATGGTGTAGACGCCGGCGAACCATTGGAAATCGGGATCCGGCAGCGTGGCCAGCGACAGCCCGCCGATCAGCAGGACCAGCAGCCAGCAGGGCACCCATGACCGCGCCCGCTCGACGTTCACCGTCTTCACGCCCTCGCGGCGCCCGCGGAAAATCCAGGCCAGCACGGCCAGCGAAGCCAGGGCGCCGATTTCCACCGCCGCGAAAATGCCCGGCTTGCCGTGGTAGGCAAAGAAGTCCAGGAACCCCATTTTCATGTGTCCGGCGAGGATCATGCTCGGGGGGTCGCCGATCATGGTGGCCGTGCCCTGAAGGTTGCTGCTCACGGCGATGCCCACCAGCAGGGGGACGGGGCGGGTCTTGAGCTTTTCGGCCAGGCTCAGCGCCACCGGCGCCACCAGGAGGACCACGGCGACGTTTTCCACGAACATCGATATCACGCCGGCCAGCGCGCAGAGCGCCAGCATCGCGCCGCGGGCCGTGGACGTGCGCCGCACCAGCCGCTCGGCGAGGACGGCCGGAACACGGGAGAGCATGAACAGTTCGGCCAGGACCAGCGTGCCGCAGAAGAGCCCCATCACGTTCCAGTTGATCTTCTCGAAGAGCGCTTCCCGCCAGGAAACGGCGCCCAGCAGCACGAGCAGCAGGCCCCCGCCGCAGGCCGCGATTGAACGCCGCGCGGGGAAAATGACGAACAGCGCGTAGCACGCCGCGAACACAACCGGCGACACCCAGGCCGAGCTCATGCCCCGGAGGATAGAGCATCCCGGCCGGCGAAAACAACTGCAACCGATCGCCCGCCTCGCACAACCGCGAGCAGGCTTGTTTGCCGAGGGCAAACATCTGGTCTCACCCTAGAAAGAGCAGTTCGGCCGCGAAGCGGCTGAACTGCTCTCCATAGGCTCACGGTGCAAGGACGCTGGGATGAAACCGCACCCCGCCCGGTTCCCGGTCCAGTTGCCGGAGTTCTTCATCAAGTTCCTGACCGCGCCCGGCGATCTTGTCCTTGAGACGAGGCAGCGGAGGGTGACGCCGGGGCTTCTCAGTCCGAACCGCCCTTCTGACGTGGTGAGCGGGCCATCGCGTCCGCCGTCGCGCCCCTCCGAGGCTGAGCGCGCTTCTTCCCGCGTTCAGCGCGCGCGCTACGCCTCTTCCGGGGCGTCGCCGGCTGGCCGCCTCGCGTCAATGGGGGTGGGCGTGCCGGAGTATGTGCGGACGCTCCAACGCATGCGCCAGCATCAGCGCTTCGTCGTTGAGAATGTCCCTTGTGGGTCCGTCCGCGACGATCCGGCCGCCGTCGAGAACGATTACCCGCGAGCACACCTCAACGACCAACTCGAGATCATGCGTCGCGATCATGCGGGTATGCTCGAACGAGCGCAGGAGATCGATCAGGCGACGGCGACCGCGCGGGTCGAGATGGGACGAAGGTTCATCCAAGAGCAGGATGTCCGGCGACATGGCCAACACCGTGGCAATCGCGACAGCGCGCTTCTCACCCGCCGACAGGCGATAAGGGGGACGGTCCCGAAGATGCGCCATGCCCACACGCGCCAGAGCCGATGCAACACGCTGTTCCGCCTGATCCGGCGGCAGTCCGGCGTTCAGTGGCCCGAACGCGACATCCTCGGCCACGGTCGGCATGAACAACTGGTCATCCGGGTCCTGAAAGACCATGCCGATCGCCCGCCGAGCCAGGGCGGCGGTCTCGCGCGTCAAGAGCGTGTCGCCAATGCGCACTTCCCCGCGCCTTGTGGGAAGATAGCCGTTTAGATGCAACAGGAGTGTTGACTTGCCGGCGCCATTGCCGCCCACCAACGCCACCGCCTCGCCGTGTTCGACACGGAAGGAGATTCCGCGCAAAGCTTCCGTGCCGTCGGGATAGGCAAAAGACAAGTCGCGGACTTCAACGATGTGGTGACTCATGGCGTGTTTCCCGTCGCAAGAAACCCGATGCCGGCCGCCAGATTCCACATGCGGCCGGCAATGAAGCAGACCAGACACCCGCAGACAAAGCACCAGTCCGACACGCGGAAAGACGACTGGCGCATCACGCGGATTTCGCCGTCGAAACCGCGAGACACCATGGCCCGATACACACGTTCCGCCCGATCCATTGACCGCAGCAAGAGATGCCCGATAAGAGAACCGTACACGCGAAGCCGCAAGGCGTTCTTGCCACCGGCGCGCAAATCAACGCTTCGCGTCATCCGGGTGCCTTCATCCGCCACCACAAACAAGTACCTGTAGAGAAAGAGCAGTTGCACGACGAAAACACGCGGGATGCCGAGTTGCTCCAATCCGGCGGCAAGGCGGAACATGCCCGTGCACGCCACCAACGCCAGCGCCGCCCACACCGTCAGGACGAACCGGAGCATGATGGACGCGAACGACAGCCAGCCGCCGGTAATCGCGACCGGCCCCACTGCGGCGACCGGATGCCGGTCCATGAGCGGATTGAAGATGCCGATAACCAAGGCGAACGGAGCCGCCACGAGAATCTTCTTGAACAGTTCACGCGAGGGGATATGCCCCACGGAGGTCAGAATAACGGGATAGAGCAGAAACGGAACGAGCGCGGACACATCGTGGCGGGGAAACGACATCACCACGATGACAAACGCCAGGGTGACAATGGCCTTGGCCCGCGCATCGAGCCGATGCGCGGGTGAATCCATACGCGCCAGGTCATCCATGCGCCCGATCCGAATCCAGTCCGCCATGCTGATCATCTTCATCTACACAGCTCGGAATACAGACGAAGCAACACGGCCTCCCCCGCCAAAGACAACGATGCTTTCCCGCGATGGTTTCCGGCCGTGATCCCGCATCTGTTGGGCGCTGTTGCCGCGATAGCGGGCGGCAATAATCTTGTCGCAACGAAGACCGGCTTGCTCCCCGATCTCCGCCGTCAGTTCGTCCACCATGAAGGGGACTCCGTTGTATGGATTCCGCGCACTCATGGCAGAGCAACAAGGCAATCAGCAAGCGCCCCACTCTTCCATTGCCGTCCAGAAACGGGTGAATGGTTTCGAACTGAACGTGAGTCAGCGCGGCCTTCAAGAGCGTCGGCGTTCGTTCCGGCTCGTCGTTTAAGAATTTCTCGAACGCAGACAGACACTCCGGCAGTCGCTCCGGCGGCGGGGGCACGAAGCGCGCATTGCCCGGCCGCGTTCCGCCGATCCAATTCTGACTCGTCCGAAACTCGCCGTGCTTCTTCTCCGCTCCCCGCCCTTGTCTCAACAACTTCTCGTGAATCTCGCAGATCAGACGATTGCAGAGCGGAAAGCCGCCGCGCAACCGCTTGAGCCCGTGCTCCATGGCCGCCACGTAGTTCGACACCTCGCGAACGTCATCGAGCGGGACCCCCGGCGCTCCTTCCATCTCAAAGAGAAGGAGATCGGAGAGGGAAGACTGCGTGCCCTCGATCTGGGAGGACAACACGGCTTCCTTGCGGATATACATGTACAGGAACAAGCCGGCATCGGGCAGGATGGAGGAGATGCCGTCCAGTCGCCCGATTTCCAGGTGCGCCCGGTCCAGACTGTCCCGCAGAGCGCCGGAGATTTCCATCGGAGGAACCGGCGGTAGCGGTTGCGGCACAAAGGCTTGAACCTTCTCCCCGACCGTGGAGATCATCACGTATTCGCCTGTCTTCGCCCGGTGCATCCGCTTATTTCGCTTCTCGCATTACTCGCTGCCGTTATTTTGCGTCAAGCCCATATCGCAAAACAATTCGGGACAGGCAATCAGAACCTTCGAGTTTGATCTCGGCCAGTTCATCGTCAGACACCGAGTTTCATTGTCGTGAGTGAACTTCGCCGCCAAGCTGTCAGTTTCTTTTCCGACCGCGCCTCTTTCCATACGCCGCCCGCTTCTCGCGCACCATGGCGGACACGGTGCCTTTGACCGGCACGCCTTCCTCGTACAGTGTGTCCGGACAGATATCTTGGCCCCCACAACGGTTCGATCTTGAACCCCTGTTCGCCCTTGGCGGCCAGCGCCCAGTCGGCCACCAACTCCTCCCGGTGAATCTCGATCCAGGCCAGAACGAGTCGCATCTTGGCCGTCGGCAGCGATCCTTCCAGCACCTTGCCGTCGGGTATGCGGATGACGACCTCATGACTCTGGTACTGCGCATGGATGTGCGGCGTCGTGTGCCGTTTGCCACTGGTCCCGCCTGTTCGGTTGCGGTCTTCTCCAGGTCAACGCTCATGTTTGGCCTTCTTCTGCGTCGTTTCCTTGTCCATTTCCACCAGCCGCCGCAACAAGAATGGGTGCGGGCGGCGGTGCCCGTTTTCCCATTGGTTCACCGTGCTGAATGTGACACCTACCGCCTGGGCAAACCGTTCCTGCGTCAACCCCATTCGTTCGCGCAGTCGTTTCACCAACACCGGAATATCTCGATCCTGCATCGCGGTCCTTCCGTCCCGGCAATACACAACGGCGTTATTTGAGGCGCTATATTATGCGCGATAGTCGCCTGCGTCAAGCTTCGCAGACCTGTGCCGGAGAACGGCGCGGGTTCGGATTCGGGCCCGGCAGAACGGAAAAGGCCTACCCGCCGGCGCGTTGCAGAGACCGCGCCTTGAGGGCGAGCCCCACGACGCCGGCCAGCGCCAGCGTGATCAGTCCGCCAACGATTCCCGACACTGACGTCCCGGCGCTGACCGCGGGCCAGGATTCGGACGCTGGTTCCGCCGGTGCGGCCGCTTCGGTCGGGACGTGCTCCGCTTCGACCGTCTTGAAACCGTAGTCGGGCAGAAAGGCCGTCTTTTCCTGCACGCCAGCCAGGGTCTGGTGAATTCCGCCGGCGGGGGCTTCGAGTTCTTCCTTGCCGCTGACCCTGAACATGGACCATTCCAAGCCGTCGGGATGGCTGGACGCAAACCAACTTGCGATGCCGCCGAGCACGAGCACGGCGATGGCGAGTCCGGCGAGCACAGGCCGCAGACCGCCCGGCACCCGATCCGCCCCAGCCGTGGGCAACGCCTCCGGCCGCGCCTTGGCGACAGACGACACCACGGCGGCCGTTGCCAGCCCTTCAACAATACCGATTGCCAAGTGTATGGGCAGCATCATCAAAACGAACGTGCCGAAAGGCAATTCCGATATGCCCGAAGCCCTGGTCTCCAGCACGACGGCGAAAGCGCCCAGTTGCAGGCCCGCAACCGCGGCGAGGATCGCGGCCACCCAGGCGCGCGTCGTGGCGTATTGCCCCCTGGCGATGATTCGGTAGATCAGCGGGTACGCGACGAAGGCAGGGAAGAAGCCCAGGTTGAAGATGTTGCAGCCCAAGGCCAGCAATCCCCCATCGGCGAAGAAAAGCGCCTGCACCGTCAGCACGGAAGCGATGACGATGAAGGCGGCGTAAGGCCCAAGCAGGACCGTCAGGATCAGGCCCCCTCCGAGATGCCCGCTCGACCCGGTGCCCGGAATCGAGAAGTTGATCATCTGCGCGGCGAAGATGAACGCGCCGAGTACGCCCATCATGGGGACGAGGTTGTCACGAAGCGTCTGTTTGACCTTGCGCGCGCAGAAGGCAATCAACCCGCCCGACACGGCCCACAAAGTCCCGCCTACGGCGGGGGAAATCAAAGCGTCAGCCATGTGCATGTTCAGTTCCTCAAACCGAACGGGAAATCCCAATGCTGGCGGTCCGGATCGTGCGCGTACGCGGCGCCTGCCTCGAACTCGAATTGGCCCGCATCCACCGGGTCGGCATCGTCAATCGCCAGCGGGCGGCGGGCGACGGCGACACCCGCCCACGCCAGCACGCCGGCCACGACCGCCACGCCAAACACTCGCGCCTTCTTCATCCGCAACACGCCTTTCGGTTTTCCTTCCTGCTGCATGCAACTCGTGTCGTAATACCTACCACATAAACGTAACACCGCGCAAGCGGAATTGGAGCACCACCGTAATGCGCCAGTGAAGGCAACCGCCAAGTGTTATCTCTAGGACCGACCCTGATCGCCCCGGCGGAGCGGCGGGAGTCGTCAGCTATCGCATCAAGCGGATTCAGGTCGTCAAAAAGAAGACTGTGTGCTGCGTTTCCGTGGAACCGCCGGAGCGATAGTTGTGCTCAAGGCCATCTCCCATTACGGGGGCGCGTTGTCTCATGGACCGTAACCCGGACAGCCGGTCTCGTCGGCGTGGACTCGCGACCGGGGGTAAGGGCGGCAGTGAAATCCGTCTCATCTCACATCGTCACCTCGCCCCCGCCAGAACGGACTCCACAACGCGCTCTAGCGTGGCGAACGCGGCCTCGGTCTTGAGGGCGCTCCGCAAACGCCGTCGCCGACTCGCAATCGGTTTGCCGGGATCGGCAATTCCCGGATCATCCCCAATTAGCGGAATCGCCATTTCTGAGAGTTGCCGGGCGAGGCTGCCTATCTCCACGTGATCCGGATTCAGTGGATCGAATCGAGGCATGACCCGATTCGGCAAGGTGTGCAAGTGTCGCGGCCCCAATTCGCCTTCAGGGTTGAAATCCCTGATGGCTGCGGTAAGCGCGTCGGTGTTGAACACACCGGTACGATACCAAGCCTCATCCTCGGTGGTCACGAGACTCCAGTAGAGCGTCTGATCGACCACGATGTCGGGCTGATCCGCCACCCTCAGCATCGCCGCACAAGCAATGCCACCTCCCGCGCCGTTGAAAACAAGAAACTGCTCTGCCGGGAAGACCTGTCGCGTGAGTTTCCCCCGCTCGTCGATGTACTCGTGCAACGGCTTGCGGACGCCTACCCTCTTCATGGCGCGGTCGATCCTCTCAAACCGTCTGGCTGTCTCGATCAGGCCTGCCGTGCGAATCGCCGAGACGTCCATGACCTCCCACCGTCCCGCACTATCACGGCGGGCGGGAATGGCGATCCGCGCGAGGTTCCCATCGAGCGCGAATGGCAGGAGATTCAGCGATTGCGCCATCCGGTGGATGAAACACGGAGCGGCATACCCGTTGAACACGGTGCCCTTGAGTTGCTTCGCGTCTTGTACGGCAAAGAAGCTCGGATCGCGACGTCCCGGTGTCTTGACGCGCCATTCCGATCCCCCCTCATTGACAATCTCGATGCAAACCGCCGCCCGAGGCATAAGGTCGGCACCCTGCGGGGGCACCTCATTTGAGCCGGTTGACACATCCGCCGATGCATCGCCCACCACCCAGGCGGTGCGGTTTCCGAGCCGACGTATTGCCAAAGGAACAGGCTGGATGCCGGTGGGCGATGCGAGAGCGCCGACGGGCGGCGTGCGGGCAACGGCATCCGTATTCACGCTCTTCGTGCCTATCAGAACCACCGCCCGAACCTTGAACGTGCCGGCCACCACGTCCCACACCTCGCGCAACCCGAATGGAACCGGCCGTTCCGCCTCAAGATAGGCTCCGTCCCTCAGCTTGGCGTGGTGCTGCCCGTTCAGTACCGTCCCGGGAACGAGGCAGGCAACACCCGCACCGGCCTTCAGATAGCGGTCCACCGCGTGCAGAAGATGCGTCGTGGCGAGCTCAAGATGCAGATGCGCTGCCCCGCTGGGCTTGATGCCGTAGGCCTGGGCGCGATCCGACAGGTGATCTTTGTAAGGATTCTCGGCGAGTTGGCTCATCGTCAACCACGGTGGATTCGACACAAGGCCGTTGAATTGACCCGCCAGCAGTCCAGGCCTGTAGGTGTTCCGCAAGATGAACGCCCAGATGCCATTGCGATTGGCGACCGCGAGCGCGCCCATTCGCCGGGCAAGCTCAAGTACGGCCCGTGAGGTCCCGTCGGCTTCTTCGGCGGAAAGCTCGACGCCGTGCCTGTTCGTCAGGCCGGCCACCAGTTGCCCGGCACGCTCCGCCGTGATGCCCGCGGTGCCGCCGCTATGCCGGGCGCCGCGGGCTTCGTCATAGCACCAATCCACAATGTCGTCGAACATCCCTCGCTGTTCCGGACTGACAAGACCGGCGGGTAGCGAAACCGTGTGCCCATCCAACTCCACCACGATCTCGGCCGCTTCTCCGGGCATGGGCACCCTGCGCGTGGTCGGTGTGACAGCGAAAAGCGAATCGGCATGGTATACCGGCACCGTCGTCTGCACTTCCGAGCCGCGGATCTCATCCGCAAGGGTCACGACCCAAGTGGTCTTGGCCAGCATGACCGCCAGTGGATCGATGTCGAAGCCCGTGACTGCGGTCGCCAACTGGGCGAATGGGGCTCGCGGCTTGGCCCTTCTGGCGGCCTTGATCACTTCCGCCATGATCGACCCGGAACCGCAACACATGTCAATGAAACACGGCGGTTCATTCCGTGGCAGCAGGCTGATGCACTTCTCGGCCAGGGCGCACGCGATCCATCGCGGGGTCCATTCCTGTCCCAGCAGTTTGCGCTGGGTCTTGCGCGCAAGCTGAGACATCAGACGGCCAAAGAGGTCCTCTTCCTGCACGGTCGAAAAATCGTAGGCGTACAGATCGGACTGAATCTCGCGCGCAACCGGCAGCACATGCGACAGATACTCCGAACGGAACATCCAGCCGAAGTAGTCCATCTCGACCATGTTACGGAGATGGTAACGGGTCTCGAAGAACTCCCCGGTCAAGATAGCCGCCAATTCGGGTTCGTCGCTCAGGCAGGCGTGTTTCTCAAGGGTATTGGCGCACAACAGCCTCGCCAGGATCGCCACGTATGCCTCGTCCACGTAGGACTGCGCCCGGAATTCCCCCTCGGCACGTTCCAAGTAGTCCACGAATCGGGACCACAGGTCGGTCGCCAGCTTGACCGATACATCCGCCGCCCGTGCATCCCGCACCAGCCGCAGCAGCGACTCGGTAAGACGCCCATACGCCGGACTCTCCAGACCAAGGTCCCCGGCAATGAAGCGCGACCCGATGGGGCGCGACTGTTCCCGCGCCAGATGCTTTCTGAGATAGGTCTTGAATCGCCGGGCCGTTTCGTCATCGGCCGTTTCCGCGGTGAAGGACTCGACCTCCACCAGGGTGACGTCCTCGGGCGTGCAGTCGCCCGGCGAGACGCCTTCCGCGACATGAACATCATACACGTGCCACTCGACCGTGTCCGACAGAATGCCGCGCACCTGGGCTTCGGGAATCCCGGCCCGGATCGCCCCCGCCGCGTACTCCTTGACCTGCCGGTAGCCCCCACGGCGGCGCGCTTCCTTACGCAGGTCCGGCTCGAACTCGATCACCGTGGACCGCACAAGGGTGTCAATGAAGCGGCTCGCCGTCCCGCCCCCAGCCGTGCCAATCCGAGTCGTGGCCTCGGTGCCTTCGGTGTAGTGGTTGATCCACCCCTGATCGGCGGTATCCGGAAACACCTGCCGCAACCGCGAAGCCAACTCGCTTCGCAATACAGCCTCCGGTCGCCCCTCGTCACGCAGGCGGCGACAGCGGGAAATCATGTCCCGAACCGGCTTGATGTTTTCCGTCATGCTATCTCCTCTGCCTGGCAAGTTGTGCCTGCTCGACGAATGACCGGAGCCGGTCCCGCGTATGCTCCACCCGAGCGGCTTCGACTCGCCCCTCCGGCTGTCTCATCAGAGCACCGATAACAACCCCGTCAATGGCCTCTGTCGGGCACTTGGCGTCCATCGAACCCAACCGACCGATCTCGCCATCGTCAAACACCGGAACGGGCATCCGCCTGACCTGCGTGGCCTCCAGTTTGAGTGCGCCGCCCCCCATGGGTGTGCCTATCGCCTCCATGCAAGCACGCGCCCACGCGCTACGCAACAGCGCGCAAATCGCGGCCGGCGTCCACCGGGCATCGTCCGACCACAAAGTCGAGAAATTGGCGTCAATCACGATCGGCTCGATCCGGTTCATAGCGGCCACCGGCGTCAACTGATTCACCCGCGGCACAAAAACGTCCGGGCGATGGCGGCGGGCCAAATCGGGCAGCATGTACCAGAACCGCGGGGTTCGCGGCCGGTCTCCGTTCTTGCTCACGGGCCGCGCATTGGTCCTGACCGCCGTCAGTTCCGCGATGCGGCCGGCGCGCGGGTCACCCCCAAGTCCCGTCGTCGCTGCGCGGCGGACGTGCGCCGCCAGTTCCGCGGTCATCGTCGAGGGCGGCTGCTCCCGCAACCGGTCGTAGATATCCCGCGCCGCCTCTACTGTCTCACGATCTTCGGGCAGCACGTACCGGCGCAAATCGAGAACCCGCCCGGCCGGCAGAAGGCCCTGCTCGTAAGAGCCAAGTTCGGCCTGCCGGCGCAGAACGGGAACGAGGGTGTCCGCCGGAACTGCCAGGTAAGCGCAGCCGAAAAGCGCGCTCAGCCGGACACCGACAAGGCCGTCAGGTCTGTCGTCCACGAAATCGACATAGAAGAAATCGTTGCACCCGGTACGCAACCCCTGACTCACCGCGATGCCGAGCGACTCCAGTCCGCACAACCGTCCCGGCCGAAAGTCCAAAACGCCGGCAATGGCCTGTGGCAGCAACCCGTCGGCGACACGGACCGTATCCCTGAACAGCGGCAGGTCGCCCGCCAGCGGCTCCACTCTCGGCAACCATCCTGACCGCGAGCAACGGGCCAATACGTCCGCCGCTTCGTCCGCATGTTGCCTTTCTTCTCGGTGAATGCCCCGCCGACTGTCGGATCCGTCCTCCTCGGTCAGCACCCAGGCAGCGAAATCGCGCTCGGGATCGTCCGAAGGGAAAGCCGCACCGACCAGACTCTCGCCGCCCTGGGCCTCGGGGCCGATCTCGATCCATCGGCACCCCCCTGGACGCCCTTCCCGCTGCGCCAGCGGCATTCCAGTTTCTTCCGGCGGAAGACGCTTCGCCACAACCAGTTGCGTACGAACCAGAGCACTGGAAAACCACCCGCGTTGCCGATCCGATACCACGACATCGAGACTGAAAAACCGCGCCAGCACGTACAGCAAGACGTCGGCATAGTCGCGGCTGCGCCAGGTGGCCGGCGCCACCAGCGCCAGTGTTCCGCCCGGTTTGACGAGCATGGCAGCCAGCAGCCAGGCAGGCACCGACAAATCCGATAGCCCCGAATAGCCGCCCACCACGGCGCGCCATACCGGCGTCTCACTCTTGAAAGGCAAGCCGTCAACCGCGCCAAGCAACGCCGCGCGCACAGCATCGGGTGCCGCGCCGACCTCGTCGGCCACCCGGCTCTTGGATGTGGTCTGATACCGGACGTAGGGCGGATTCGTGATGACCAGATCGTAGGCACCAAACTCGATTTGGCCGAGTGTCTCCGGAGCAAAGGCCGAACCGGCGCGCACATGGCAGGCGATCTCGGGTGCCACATCCTGCCAGGCGGAAAGCCGGTCCCGGCATACCGCGGCGGTGGTCTCGCAAACCTCGACGCCGTCGAGTCGCTCCAGTTTTAGCCCCGTTCGGCGACTTCGCTCGACCACGGCGTCCAGCAGATCGCCCGTGCCGGCCATAGGGTCTGTGGCTTTGCGGCAGGGCTCGCGAACGCTGATGGCCGCCAACAGGCGGGCCAACGGGACTCCGGTAAAGAACTGCCCCA
>Ga0194111_10001618_pt1 | contig 27703 bp, 6 predicted proteins | sample TA2KigC300mmetaG_FD_146194 | JGI IMG/M metagenome (GOLD analysis project Ga0194111, IMG submission 146194) | Freshwater microbial communities from Lake Tanganyika, Tanzania - TA2015033 Kigoma Deep Cast 300m | ecosystem: Environmental > Aquatic > Freshwater > Lake | place: Tanzania: Lake... | reverse complement strand
AAGGACCGACGCGCCGACCAATTCGCACTTCCACGACAGCGCCGCATCCGGCGCTCGTATCACCCAGGCCGAAGCCCGCGGCCATACCCACGTCTTCCAGCAGAAAAGATATTGGGAAAGCTCAGCCATCCGATGGGGAGAGGGCGCCCGGACGTGAAAGTAATGGGGTCAAACGTTTACAATTGACATGCTGGAGAGCGGAGAGTTTGGGCGCTTGGCCAGTGCGGGGGATTACGCGTCGTCTTCTCGGACGGCGCAGAGTGAACGGCTCGCCAACGGGAAGAAGGAGGGGGAGAACAACCGCAAGAACGGGAATCGGTACCTGGCGTGGGGGTTTGCGGAGGCGGCGGTGTTCGCGGTCTGGTTCCATGCGCGGATCGCGGCCTGGGCGACTCACTGGGCCGCCGCAAGCGGTAGAACTGTGTTGGCGCAGTCGGTTGCACGACGGCGCGGGGAGGGGCTTCCGGCCCGGAGGGGAAAAAGGGCAAGGGGGGGGGCACCTGCTCGTGCCAAGCGCTACAGGATAGGTTCGCATGAGTCGTTGGCCGCGGCCGTTATGGCAGGGGCGGCGGCGCGGGTAAAGCACAGACATTCCCGCGCAGGCGGATTGGACTGTCCATAAGAAGACTCGATGGGCGATGAAAAAGAACTTGCGCGAGCGCTGCCTCTTTGGTAGGACGTTAGCAAGCCTGATGAGCGAGCCTGCCAGCGGTTCGTTCTTGGCTGCGGCGGAACCGATGGCCCGATCCCAGGCCTTGCACTCGGGCGGCCCAAACGGAGCATGGCGTATGAGTGATTCGATGACGCGGCTCACGAGGATCACGGCGGATCCCCCTGGAGGAAAACACCCCACGGTAGGCGCGGCGCTTGGTGCCCCGAGGCGCGTTGGGTGCCGGGCGCACGCGCGAAGCGCGGCTGGCCTGGCTTGTGGCGCAGAGTTCACCTCGACACTACGGCTTCGGGCACGGCGAACGTGTGAAATCTCCGGGCCAAGGAGTTCCCTGACTCAACGGGCTGGAATACTGAGGGTGCGTGGCTTCGTTCCGGCGGCGCTGGCGGGCGCACTCGCGTGGCTGGCGGGGTCGGCGGGGCCTTCCCGGGCCTTTGCGCAAACGGCCACTTGGACGGGCGGCAATGCCTTCAAGAACTACAGCGTCGCCGGCAACTGGAACCCGGCCGTGGTGCCGCTGAACGGTGCCGGGGCCAACTACACGGTGATTGTGCCGGACAACAACAGCCTGGTTTACGATGTGGCCGGCCACGGGATGGTGGAGGCCTTGAGCTTCGGGGCGGGCAGCGTGCTGCGTCTCACCAACCACTTTGGCCTCGAGGTCAGCGGCCCGGCGCTGGTCAAAGGAGTGATCGAGGCCGCCGGAAACGGGAGCGCCTTCCGCGCGCCGGCCAACGTGACGGTGCTCTCGGCCAATCCTCGGCTCTGGGCGAGCGAGGGCGGGCAGATCGTTGTGGGCGCGAGCAGTTACGGTTGGGACCGCTACAACGCCAGCGCCACGTTGCTCTCCGCGGTGGGCCTGGGCTCGCTGGTGGATGTGAAAGGGGTGAACTCGATGGTCATCAGTTACGGCGATGGCGGCTCCTGGACCTACTCCGTCAACGCCCGCAGCAACGGCGTGGTGGACCTGTCCGGCTTGACCCAAATCACAGGCCCCGGCCAGGACGACTTCCTCGAGTTCAATCTCGACAGCGGCGGGAACATCAAGCTCGAGGGCTTGCGTCGGGCGGCTGGGCGGGTGCGGTTCAACGTTGGCGTGCCGCGGCTCGAGCTCCCGCTGCTGGGCAGCCTGTCGGATACCTACCTCAATGTGAGCACCAACAGCACCCTTCGCCTGCCGGCGCTGGCGGCCTGGAGCGCCGGTTCCCTCAGTCTAGGTGCCGGGGCCGTCGTCGAAGCGTCGAACCTGGTCACCCTCAGCAGCGTGGCTCTCAGCTCGTCCATCAACAGCACTCTGCGGCTGCCGGCGCTGGCCTCGTTTGGGTCGGCGGCTTTCACTGTGGGCCAGGGATGCATCGTGGAAGTGCCCAACCTGAACTCGATGCTCTCCGCCAACCTGAGCCTGGGGCCAGGCACAGTCATCAATGCGCCCAATCTGACCACGATGGACAACGTGCCTTTGAACCTCACGGGCGACGGCACGCTCCTGGCCACCAATCTGGCGGCCTACCGCAATTCCGACATCCTGGCGATGCCCGGCCGCAACTTCCAGCCCGGCCCGCTGACGGACATTTACTCCTCGCGCATGGCGGTGAGAGACGGCGCGAGGCTGCGCGCCGGCGCTGTGAGCTACGAATTGGCGCCGGACTGGCGCGCGTTCGTGACGCTGTTCTCGGCCGTGGGCGAGGGCTCGCTGCTGGACCTCGCCCCGTTGAAATCGGTGAGGGTTCACGGCGGGCACGAGGCCCATATCGGCTATTGGAACAATGCGTGGACCTACTCGATCACGGCCGACACCAACGGGGTCATCGACCTGTCCGGCTTGGAGACGGCCATCGGGGCCGACCCCGGCAACTACAACGGGGACGACTGGCTGGTGTTCAACGTGCGCAACGGCGGGAACATCCGGCTCAACTCGCTGCGCCAGGTCACGCGCCGGACCCAGTTTAACATTCAGGTCGCCCGGTTCGATTTGCCGGCGCTCGAGTTGGCGGACCGCACGGCGTTCAATCTGGCCAATGGCACCCGGCTGAATGCCCCCAATCTGAGGCAACTGGACGCTTGTGTCTTGGGCTTTGGGTTCAACAGCACGCTCAACGCGCCCAATCTGGTGGACTTCATCAACAGCGGCCTCGGCTTGAGCCCCGGCGTAGTCCTGATTGCGCCGCCGTTCACCAATGTGCTCGGCTCCCGCTTTGCCGTCAGTGGCGGGTCGGTGCTGCACATCGGCGCGCCGGCTTATAACGGCTATCCGGATTGGCGGTGGTCGCCGACGCTCCTGTCGGCGGACGGGGCCGGCTCGCTACTGGACTTAGCGGCGGTGAAGTCCTTCCGGGTCTATGGCGGCCACGGCGGCAGTTGGACCTATTCGGTGCTCGCCAACAACAACGGCCTGGTCGATCTATCCGGCCTGGAGACCCTGACCGGGGCGAGCACTTCGGATTACGGCAACGACGATTGGCTGGCGCTTACCGCCCGCAATGGCGGCGAGCTCCGGCTCAGCTCCCTCCGCCAGATCACCGGCCGCACCCGCTTCAACCTCGAGGTGCCCCAGTTCGAGCTGCCGCTGCTGGAAACGGCTGACAGCACCACCTTCGCACTGGCCGAGGGCACCCGGCTGAGCCTGCCCAACGCCACCCGGCTGAGCAGTTGCGCCATCAACCTGGCCGTCAACAGCACTTTCGACGCGCCCAACCTGCTCCGGTGGGAAAACAGCTCGCTGAGCTTCGCCCAAAACAGCGCCTGCAACGTGCCCAGCTTGCTGCAGTTAATCAACATGGACCTGGCGGTAAGTCCTGGGCGGACCTTCAACTCGCGGGGTGTGACCAACATCTACGCCTCGCGCCTGGCGGTGAGCGGGGAGAGCACCCTGCAGGTGGCGGCTCCGGTCTATGATGCCCCCGCCGACTGGCGCGCCTCGCCCACGCTCTTCTCGGCGGATGGGGCGGGCTCGCTGCTGGACCTCTCCGCGCTCCAGTGGGTGAGGGTGCATGGCGGGCACGAGGCCCATGTCGGCTATTGGAACAATGCGTGGACTTACTCGATCACGGCCATCAACGGCGGCGTGATTGATTTGTCAGGGCTGGAAACGGCCATCGGGGCCGACCCAGGCAACTACAACGGCGATGACTGGCTGGCTTTCAACGTGCAGAACGGCGGGCGACTCCTGCTCGACTCGCTCCGGCAAGTCACCCGCCGCACGCGCTTCAACCTCGCGGTGCCGGGGTTTGCCCTGCCCGCCCTCGAGACCGTGGACAATACGGCCTTCACACTGGCTGACGACACGGAGCTGAGCCTGCCGAGCTTGACCGAGATGAACAGCTCGTCCTTTACCTTGGGGTTCAATACCACCGTCGAGGCGCCGCAACTGCGCGCCTTCGTCAATAGCTCGGTTAGTCTGAGCCCGGGCAAGACGCTCGACGCCCCGCCCTTCACGAACCTGTTCGCCTCGCGCCTTGCGGTCAGCGGCGGCAGCGCGCTCCGGGTGGCGGCGTTGGCGTACGACCTGTACCCGGATTGGCGCTGGTCGCCGACGCTCTTCGCGGCCGACGGCATCGGGGCGCTGCTGGACCTGGCGTCGATCAAGTCGTTGCGAGTGTATGGCGGACACTCCGGGGCTTGGACCTACTCGATCGCCGCCAACAACGGCGGGCTGGTGGACCTGGGCGGGGTGGAGCAGATCACGGGCATGGACCCGGCCTACGGCAACGACGACTGGCTGGTCTTCAACGCCGCCAACCTCGGCGCGATCCGGTTTGGCAACGCCTCGGTCACGCGCCGCACTCAATGCTCCGCCTCGGGCACGGGCTCGCGGCTGGACTTCGCCAGCTTGTATTTGCGCCCGCCCGCCACGCTGAACGTGAACAACCGCGCGCTCCTCAACGTGAAGGGCGATCTGCGCTTCGAGAACACCGACCCCAACAGCCTGGTGGTGGAGACGGCCACCGTGCAACTGGACGGCGCCCAGCCGCAAACACTCGAGGTGGGCGGCAAGAACCTCGGGCCCACCGGTGCCAGCTCGCGCAACTTCGGCTACAGCCTATTGATCGTCGGCCACAGCAACCAGACCAGTGTGGTGCGCCTCCAGGACGGGCTGAACAACGGCCAGCGTGGGCCTTCCGGCGAGTCCGAAGCGCTCTACCTCTATGGCCTCGACGGCCAGGGCCTGAGCTTGCTCAACCGCTCTCGGCTGATTCTCAACAACGTGCCCGTGTTCGCCTTCCTGGGTGGACGGATGGTCCAGCTCAACACGCTGCTCTCGCCCACGACCAATTCGCTCGCCTTTGACGCCGGCTTCCTCGCCAACCTGGGCGGGCCAAGGATCACGAATATGGCACCGGCCGGGGTCTTGACGCCGCCACTCAGCTCGGTCGAGGTGACTTTCGACATCCCCATTGAGGCCGCCTCCTTCACCAGCAGCGACGTGGTGCTCGCCGGGCCGGGAGGCCCGATCGCGGTGGGGAGCGTGGCGGTGGTCTCCGGCAACACCTATCGGATCGGCTTCGCGCCTCAAGCCGCTGACGGCCTGTACACCGTGCGCATCGGCCCGGCCATCGACGAGGCGGCCGGCAACCTCAGCGGCATGGATCAGGACAGCGATGGACTCAGTGGCGAAGCCGGCGAGGATGTGTTCACGGGCACCTTCACCCTCGACGCCGCGCCGCCCGTATTGGTGGCCGCCTTCGCGCTCCAGAACGGCGCGCGGGTGGGCGTGACCTTCGATGAGCCTGTCGCACCCGCCTTTGCGACCAACCCGGCCAACTACCGCGTCAACGGCACGGCGCCGACGCGGGCCCTCCTGCAAGCCAACGGGCGGCAAGTGGCCTTGCACGTGAGCGCGCTGGTCGGCGAGTCCATTGCGTTGAGCGTTGCCAACCTGGCCGATCCACTGGGCAACGTGACCAACCGGTCCTTTGCCGGCTCGATCCTGCCCATGGAGTCACGCGATCTCGGCAGCCCCGGTAGCAACCCGCGGGAAGCGGGTGCGACGTTGACCTTCGACGGGACGGATTTCGAGATGAGCGCGGGCGGCTATGATTACTACTGGGAGGGCAGTGACGCTGGCCACTTCGCCTTCGAAAACCGGCCCGGCGACTTCGACGTGCGCGTTCAAGTGAGCCGCCTGGACCGGGCTGACACCTACAGTCAAGCCGGCCTTATGTGGCGCGAATCGACCGCCCCCAACAGCCGGCGCGTGTATGCGTGCGTGAATCACCCCGAGGGCGGCAACAATTACTGGGCCTTGGTGCGTTCGAGTCCCGGCAGCGCGGGCGCTGAGTGGCCAAGCTATGCCCGGCCGACAGTGCCCGCCTTTCCGAACGTTTGGGTCCGGCTCAAGCGGGCGGGCAACCAGTTCATCGCCTATCGCGGCGCCGACGGCGCCAACTGGACCGAATACGCGAGGCTGACCATTGACTTCCCCGCGGCGGGCTTGCTCGGTCTGGCCACCGCCTCGAGGAACAATAATGCCGGCGCCATCGCCACCGCTTACTATCGCAACTATTCAGACCTCGGGCCCGTGATTATCGCGCCGCCCCAGAGCCAAAGCGTGGCCGCCGGTTCGACGGTGAGCTTTGGCGTGACCGCGCGCGGCCTGCCGACGCTGGTTTACCAGTGGCTCTTTAACGGCCTGCCGATTCCGGGCGCCGACACCAGCCTGCTCACGCTCCCCAACGTGACCACCAACCAGGTGGGCGACTACCGCGTGGTCGTGACCAACGCCCACGGCGCGGTCACCAGCCAAGTTGCCACGCTGATCGTCGATGGCGTCGGCGCCGGCGGCTTCGAAGCCGACGTGATGCCCACCCCCTACGGCAACAACAGCGTCACCGTCTCCGACTGGGTCCGCGTTGGCCGGCTGGTGGTGGGCCTGGAGAGCGTGCTGAGCTCGAGCGAATTCATGCGGGCCGACTGCGCCCCACGCACCAACACCTTGGCTGGCACACTCCCGCTGGGCAACGGAGTGCTGAGTGTGGCCGACTGGACGCAGGCCGGTCGCTACGCCGCGGGGCTCGACCCGCTCACGGCCGCCGGTGGCCCAAACGCGCCGGCGGGCGGCGGGGTGGGGCTCGCCTCCCTGGAGGCGCGCACCGACGGCAGCCGCTTGCCACGAGCCGCGGCGCAGGGCGCCGAGTCCGGGGCGCGCCTGGTGCGGTGCGCTGACGCGAAGGTGGTCCTGGGCCAAAGCTTCAGTCTGCCGGTGGAGCTGCTGGGCGCGGGTGACGAGAACGCCGTTGGTTTCAGCCTGGCATTCGATCCCGCTCGATTAGCCTATCGCGGAATCGAGTTGGGGGAGGGCGCGGCGGGTGCCGCCCTGCAGGTCAACGCGGCGCAGGCGGATCAGGGCTTGCTGGGCATCGTCTTGGCCAAGCCGGCAGGCGGCAGTTTCGCGGCTGGGGCGTCGGTGCTCATCCAGGCGCGGTTTACGGCCATCGGCAGCAGCGGCGCCACCGGGGTCAGGTTCAGCGACCAGCCCGCGGCGCGCGAGGTCGCCAGTGTCACGGCCGAGGTGCAACCCGCGGCTTACCGGGCCGGCGCGATTCACTTGGTCCAGCCGGGCCGCCTGAATCCGCAGGTGCGCCTGACCGGTGGCCGGGCGGAGCTGGGCCTCAGCGGCGAGGTCGGCGAAACCTATCGGGTCGAGGCTTCGACGGATTTGGTCCACTGGCAACTGCTCGAGACGCGGACTGCGGGTGTTGGGTTCGAGTGGATTCAAGATCCGGCGGCCGGCCAGTTCAACCGGCGCTTCTATCGGGCCGTGCTCGAGCCGTAAGCGGCAGCGGTTGATTCCGCACCCACACCCCTTGCCGGCCATGAAATCGTTCGTGCGATTCCCGGACACCAGCTCTGGCGCGCCGGAGGGTCAAGGAGCTGGCTTGGATCGCCCCGAGGTGCTGCGGGTCACAGACCCGCGCTCCAAGGACAGGTGCAAGGCTAGGGCAGCGGGGGAATGGACGGGGCCGCTGGGCGTGCTCCTGTTCGCCTGGCTGCTGGGCGTTGTTCCCTCGGGCTTCGGCGCTCAAACCCGGGCCTTGCGCGTGCCGGACGTCACGGTGGTCGGCGCGCAAGAAATCGCGCTGCCGGTCCAGCTCATCGCGGTGGGCGAGGAGAATGCGCTCGGTTTCAGTCTCGGGTTCGATCCGGCGCTCTTGAGCTACCGAGGCGAAAGCCCCGGCGCGGGCGCCGTGGGCGTGGCGCTCTACGTGAACACCAACGCGCTCGGCGCGGGGCGGGTGGGCTACGGTTTGGCCAAGCCCGCTGGACAGCGGTTCAGCGCCGGCACGAATGAACTACTGGTTCTCCGGTTTTTGGCCGGCACGGCGGTGACCAATGCGGCCCTGGCCTTTGGCGACTCGCCCGTGGTGCGCGAAACGGTGGACGCCGCCGCCCATCTGCTGCCCACCGCCTACAGCAATGGCCTCGTGACCATCACGCCCTTGTTTCTGCCGGCGATCGTCACGCACCCCACCAATCGAACCGTCTATGCCGGCGCCACTGTGACTTTCAGTGTCCTGGCCAGTGGCAGCGCTCCGCTGCTTTACCAATGGCAGTTCAACGGCGCCAACCTCGCCGGCGCGACCAATCCCAGCCTCCCGCTCAGCAGTGTCGCCACCAACCAGTCGGGCGACTTTCGCGTCGTGGTCGCCAACTTTGGCGGCAGCGTCACCAGCCAAGTGGCGACGCTCACGGTGCTGCCCGCGCTCCTTCCGCCCGCCGTCGTGCTCCCGCCCCAAAGCCAAGTAGCTTCCGCGGGCGAAGCGGTCGTCTTCGCTGTGGCTGCCACGGGCAGTCCGCCTTTGCGTTACCAGTGGAAGTTCAATAACAACAACTTGGCGGGCGAAACCAATCGCACCCTCCTGCTCACCAACCTGACCACGGCGCGCTCGGGGAACTACTCGGTGCAAGTGAGCAACGAGGCCGGCTCGACGACCAGCGCCAACGCTAGCCTCGCCATCTCGGCCACGCCGCGGCTGGTGCGCGCCCTCAACCGGAGCGTCGCCACCGGCGGCGAAGTCGAAGTGCCGGTCGAGCTGGTCGGTTTGGGGGACGAAAACGCGGTTGGGTTTAGTCTGGTGTTCGACCCGGCGCGCTTGGTCTATCGCGAGGCGCGCCTGGGCGGCAGCCTGGTGGGCGTTGCGCTGCTGCTCAACACCAACGAGGTCGCCGCCGGCCGGCTGGGTGTGGGCCTGACACGGCAAGGCGGTGAGCGGTTCCCCGCCGGTGTATCGGTGCTGTTGCAGGTGGAGTTCCAGGCCGGTGATCTGGCGGAGCCGGCCGTGGTGGACTTTGGCGACGCGCCCGTTCGGCGGGAGCTGGCCGACGTGTTAGGCAACCCCCGGCTCGTCGCCTTCTCGAGCGGCGCGGTGACAGTGCTTTCGACCGCCCCCGCCGTGGTCACCGACCCGCAGAGCCAGACCGTTCCCATCTTCAGTCCCGCCACCTTCACGGTTCTGGCCGGCGGCAGCGTCCCGCTCACTTACCAATGGCAGTTCAACGGCGTAAACCTGGCGGGAGCCACGAGCCGCACGCTGGTCCTACCGAGCGCACACCCCACCAACGCCGGCGGCTACCGCGCGATCGTGACGAACCTCGTCGGCGCTGCGACCAGCAGCGTGGCGACGCTGACGGTGCCCCGAGTGGTGCGCGCGCCCAACACCAGCGTCGCCACCGGCAACGAGTTCGATCTGCCGGTGCAACTGCTCGCCGCCGGCGACGAAAACGCGGCCGGCTTGAGCTTGCGGTTTGACGTCGCCCGGCTCGGGTTTCGTGAAGCGCTCAGCAACAGCGCGCCCGCGGGCGCCACGCTCAACGCCAACACCAACCTCGCCCCCAGCGGTGGGTTGGGCCTGGGTGTCGCCTACCCCGCCGGACAGAGCTTCACGCACGGCACGCAGCAGGTGGCGGTGGTGCGCTTTCTAGCGGGGACTACTCCGGGCACGAGCGCCTTGACTTTTGGCGATACACCCGTGTGGCGCGAGCTGGTCAACGAGGCTGCTGAACCGCTCGAGGTCATCTATCAAAGCGGCACGGTCACCGGACTGCTCGTGCGACCCGTCATCACTCGGCAACCCGCAGGAACCAACGTGGTGACCGGCGCCGACGTGTGGCTCGAAGCGGAGGCGAGCGGCTCGCGGCCGCTCTCCTGGCAATGGCAGCGCAACGGCGTGAACATCTCCGGCGCAACCAACGCGACCTTGCGGCTGAGCCGGGTCGAGATCAGCGCCAGTGGGTCTTATTCCGTGGGGGCCGCCAATGCCGCCGGCTCAACCAACAGCGCCCTCGCCCTGGTTACTGTGCGGCCGCCCCCGGCGGACCTGGCTGCGTTCGGCTTGCTTGCGCCAGCGCAAGTGACTGCGGGGCAGTCCGTGAACCTCGCCTGGGGCGTGACCAATGTCGGCACCTCGACGGCCATCGGGCCCTGGCAGGAAACGGTTTATCTGGCGGATAACCCGGATGGGACGGGCCGGCGCGCCGTCGGGACGTTCACCCTAAGCGGCTCGCTCGAGGCCGGTCAAGGCGCAGCCAGAGCCCAGACGGTGGTCGTGCCGGCCGACGTGGGCGGCGTGAAGTACTTCGCGGTCGTGGTCGATAGCGGCAACTGGCTGGTGGAGCCGGACGAAGCCAATAACCTGGCCGTGGCCGCCTCGGCGACCGAGGTCCTCAATGCCGATCTGGCCGTGAGCCTCCTGCGGACGGCGGCGGCGCAGTTTGGGCAAACAGCCGAGGTCACCTGGGCCGTCCGCAACCTCGGGGCTGGGCCAGCCAACGCGAGCTGGAGCGACCGGCTCTATCTCTCGACCCGCAGCAACAGCGTTGCCGGCGCGACGGTGCTGCACACGGCGCCGGCCCTGGCCACGCTGGTTCCCGGCGCCGCTTACACCAACACCCAGGCGGTGCTGCCGCCACTCGAGGCCGACTTGCCCCCGGGCAACTACTTCCTCATTGCCGTGACGGATGACGGCCGAGCGCAACCGGAGTCGGACGAGGACAACAATCTGCGTGCCCTGCCGGTGAGTCTGGCCTATCCGCCACTGCCCGATCTCAAGGTCGAGAACCTTTCAGTCTCCGGGCCGGATGCCAACTTCACCTACACCATCACCTGGGGCACGGCCAACCGCGGCGCGGCACCCACGCCGGGCGGGTTCTGGGAGCGGTTGTTCGTGCGCAACCTGACTTCCGGGTTGATCCTGACCAACCTCGAGTCGCTGAGCGCGGGCAGCCTGGCCGTTAACGCGACGCTGGCGCGCCAGGCCAGGGCCACGGCCACGCAGCCGGGGACTTACCGCGTCGAGGTCACCGCCGACGCGCGGAACGAAGTTTTCGAGTTCGACGGCGCAAGCCACGCCGGCGCCGAAAGCAACACCGCCGCGGCCACCTTCACGATCGCGCAACTCTGGAACCTCACGGTGAGGGCCGATCCGCCGGGGGGCGGCACGGTCGCCGGCGGTGGTTCGTTTCTGAGCGGCGCCTCGGTGACCGTGACGGCCGCGGCGAACACGAATACCTTGCCCTACTCGTTCCTGAACTGGACCGAGTACGGGGCATTGCAGAGCGCACAGACCAACTACACCTTTACCCTCACGCGGGACCGACAGTTGGTGGCCAATTTCACCTTGCCCGCTTACTCGATCACGGCCTCCAACCAACCGCCGGCTGCCGGCACGGTGAGCGGCCAGGGCACGTTCCCCTTCGGCACGACCAATGTGCTCACGGCGCGGCCGAACTTTGGCTACCGCTTCACTCATTGGAGTGAGGCGGGCATCGTGGTGAGCACGGACAACACCTTGACCACGGTCGTGAGGAGCAACCGCTTCGTGGTCGCCCACTACGCCGAGGCCAACGTCCTTCACCTGGTCACCACCGCCACCGCGCCCCTCGGGCTCGCGGTCGTGGCCGGCGCGGGGACTTACACCAATGGACAGACCGCGACACTCACCGCACCGCTGCGGGTGACCAACCCGCCTTCCCTGTATTCGTTCCGCGAGTTCCGCTTGAACGGGGTCTTCGCCGGCAACGACGCCAGCTTCAGCAAGACCTTCTCGACGCTGGACCCGACGAACCTCGAGTACGTCGCCCATTACGACAGCGCCAGCCTCCGGCCCTTGGTCGTCAACACCTTCGTCAGCCATGCCAATCCGGTGCCGGCCACGAGCAACTTCGTCTTCTCGCTCCAGTTCAACCGCAGCATGAATCCGAACGTGACGCCGCTGGTCGTGCTGACCAACCCGACCGCGCCAGTCCAGGCGATCGTGCCGCCGGGCGGTGCCTGGGTCCAACGCGCGACGAGCAACGACACCTTCTCGACTCCGCCCATCGCCTTCGGCCCAGGGATGGATGGCACCAACCAGGTCTGGGTCTCCCAAGCGCAGGACCTGGCCGGCGCCACCCTCGCCCAAACCAACCTCGGCGTCGTCATCGTGGACGTGACGCCGCCCGCACACCCCGCCCTCACGCTCACCGCCTCGAACAGCACTTCCGCCACCGTCAGTTGGTCCGATTACGCGGCGGCGCCGGACCTGAGCGGCTTGCGGGTTTACCTGGCGCAAACGAATTTCAGTTCGGTGGGGGGATTGACGATGCTCACGCGCCTGGCCAGCAATGCCCGCGCCTACACCTACGGCGGGCTGGCCCTAGATACCCCCTATTATGCCGCGATCGCCGCCGTGGATCGCGCCGGGAACAGCCCGGCGGAGGTCAGGCCGCTGGCCTTTAACCTGCGCGCCACCGTGCCGCCGCCGGTGCCCGTCCAAGTCGCCGCCACGGGATTGGACTCGGCGCAGGTCTCCTGGACCGCCTACAACGCCGCTAGCCTGCTGGGTTTTGGAGGCTTCTGGCTCTTTTACGAAACCAACGACTTCACCTCCGTTGCGAACCTGACACCGAAGCAGACTTTGGCCGGTGGGACGCGCACGGCGTCCGTGACGGGGCTGGACCGCCGGCGGGCCTACTATTTGGCCGTGGTAGGCTTCAACGTCCACAGGGCCTATGACCCCACGGTCACCACCGCCCGGTGGTCCGACCCCTTCGCGGGGAACCTGGCCAGTGACCTCACGCTGGGCGGGCCGGGCCAAGAGCGGATCGAGGTTTATGAGAGCCTGACGGTCGTGAACAACGCGGCGCTCACCCTGCTGCCCGGCACGACGCTGCGGTTTGCCCCGGGGGCCGGCCTCGCCGTGCAGCAGGGCCGCCTGGTGGCCCATGGCACCGCCCTGGACCCGATCCGCTTCACCTCCGCCCAGGACTTTCCCGGCGGCGCGCCTGCGCCCGGCAGTTGGGCCGGGGTGACGCTCGGTTGGGGGGCAGGGGCGTCGGTCATGCGGCACGTGTTCATCCAGTACGGCGCGGGCCTCACGCTCGACGACTGCGCGCCCACAGTCGAGGCCTTCACGGCGCGGCACAACACGCCGGCGGGCCTCACTTTGCTCAACGGGGCAACGCTTACCACGGCCGATGCCTTGCTGGCCTACAACGGTATCGGGGCACGGCAGAGCGGCCCGGCGCAATTGAGCCTTCGCAACTCGGTCCTCAAGCACAACCGCCCCAACGCGCTGGCAGCCGGGGCCCCAAGGCTCGTCGCTACGCACAACTGGTGGGGCAGCCCGTCCGCCGCCGAGATCGACGCCACCCTACAGGGGCCCGTGGACCGGTCCGACTTCCTCACCTACGAGCCGCTGCTCACGCCTGCCCTCGGCACGGCGAACAACGTGACCCAAGTCAGCACGCCCCTCGCCAACCTCAGGCTCGCCTGCCGCACGGCCGAGGCGATGCGCTTGAGCGAAGACTCCAGGTTCATCGGGGCCTTCTTCGAGCCTTTTGCCAACACGATCGCCTTCCCACTGAGCGAAGGCGGTGGGCAGAAGACGGTCTTTGCCCAGTTCCGCAGCCTCACCGGCCAAACCAACGCGCCGCTCGTCCTCACGGTCAACTATGTCACCGCCGGCCCGACCATTACCGCGTTCAACCTGGGCGAAGGCCAGGCGCTGACCCGGCCTTACCCAGTCACCGGCGCCGCCTCCGCGCCCTTGGGAATGGCCGCCCTCGAGTTCTACGTGGACGGCGCCCTGCAGACCACGGCGCCGGGCGGGAGCCTCGCCTACTGGTGGGACGTGCGTGGCTTGGGCAGCGGCGTCCGCCGCGTCAAGCTCCTGGCCCGCGACACCGCCAACCACTTCGCCCTGCTCGAGCGCAACGTGTTCCTCAACCTCACGCCTCCGCCCCCGCCGGCCATCACCGTCCCGGTCGCTGACTTGACCCTCAACACCGGTAACACCGTCGATGTCGCCGGCCGGGCCGAGCCGTTCCTCGACGTGCGCCTGGCTCGCGAAGCGGCCCATCTCGGCACCACCACGGCGGATGCCAACGGCGCGTTTAGCTTCGCCGCCGTCCCCTTGGTCGAAGGGCGCAACGAGCTTACCGCGACCGCCTTCGACGCCTTGGGCAGCGCCCGCTCCGCGCCGCGCACGGTCGTGCTGGACCGTGAACCGCCAGCCCCGCCGGTCCTCAATCCCCCGCTCTATACTCCAGCCGAGGGGCTGTTCTTGAGCTGGCGCGTGCCGGGGGGCGGCGAGTTGGCCCGCCGCTTCCAGCTCTTCTGGCACCCGACGCCCTTCACCGACCCGAGACAGGCCAGCGGCCGCAGCTCGGTCTTGGCGGTGTTGGGCTTGAACCTGCGCGGTTTGGCGCCGGGCGCTTACTACTTCGGCGTCGTAGGCTTGGATGACGCCGGCAACACCAGCGCCTTGTCCGAGGCGGTGCCCTTCGAATACGACCCGCTGCCGCCACAGTTCACGCTCGAGTTCGACAAACCCTCGCCCGTGAACGCGGGGCCGCTGCGCGTCGCGTTGCGGGCGGCGGAGCCGTTGCGGGGCCAGCCGAGCCTGACGCTCCGGTTCGCGGGCGGCCCGCCGCTGCTGTTGCCGGTGACCAACACGGCACTGCTCACTTACGAGTCCACGCTCAACGTGACCCCCTTCACGCCTTCGGGCCCGGTGCAATGGAACGTCTCGGCACAGGACCTGGCAGGCAACGTCTTCAACGGCCCGCCGGAGGGAGCGGCCTTGGCGATTGATGTCCAGGCGCCCTCGGGCCGAATCGCGACCGTGCCCGCGGGGCTCATCCAGGTGACTAATCCCGTTGCGGTGGCCGTGCAGCTCGTGCTCAGCGAACCGGCGAAGACCGGCACGACACCTTCGCTGAGCTTCAACCCGCCTGCGGGCGCCGGAGTTCCGATTGCCTTGGGTGGCGCCAGCAGCAACTGGACCGGCACGCTCACCTTGACGCCGGGCATGGGCTCGGGCGTGGGCGGCTTCGTCCTCGAGGCGCGCGACGAGCTGGACAATGTCGGCCACTTGGTCGCGGCCGGCGGCACGCTCGAGATCTACGACACGCCCTTGCCCGCACCCCCGCCCGCGCCCACCGGCTTGCAGGTGACCAGCCTGGCCGGTGGCCAAATTGCCTTGGCGTGGAATCCGGCGCCCAACGCGGACAGCTACCGGGTCTATGCGGAGCCGGGGACCGAGGCGGCACCCCCGACCGTCCTGATCGCGGACAACCTCACGGCGACTGCCCACACCGATCTGCCGCCGGCGGACGGCTACTACCGGTACGTGGTCGCCGCCAGCCGTCGCGGGGCCGAGGGTCCCGGCTCCGGCGTGCGTGTCATCGCCTCGGACCGCACGCCACCACCCGCGCCAACGGGCCTGGCGGCGCAACTGCTCCTGGCCGGCGTGCAGCTCGGCTGGCAGCGCGGCGCCGGGGAGGTCCCGCGCGAGTTCAGGCTCTATCGCAACGGCGCTCTCCTGCGCACGGTGGGGAACAACGTAAACTCCTTCCTGGACGCGCCGCCCCGCGGCACCAGCACCTACACGGTGACGGCGCTCGATGGGGTGGGCAACGAGGCCTCGAGCGAGCCGGCGAGCATCGCGTTGCTGGTGAGTGCCGTCAATCATCTGCAAGTGTTCGTGGACGCGGGGCAGGCCCCGCAACTGACTTGGACGAGCGACGATCCCGCGGCGGTTGGGTTCAACATTTATCGCAATGGCATCAGGCAGAACACCGCGCCCCTCGCCAGCCTCGCGTTTGTCGATCCGCTCCCCCAGGGGACCGACTTGGTGACCTACGCCGTGCGCGCGGTCAACGCCACCAACGCCGAGAGCGCCGCCCGCTCGGTGCCGGTGTATGCGGTGGACTTCGGCCTGAGCGTGAACACCGCCGGCGGTCCGACGAACCACCCACCGCTCACGCACTATTTCGACGAGTTCAGGGTCACTGTGTCCAACCGGACCGCCAATGCGGCCTTCCCGTTGCGCGAGGTCGAGCTGCGGCGCAGTGTCCCGGGCCTGGCGCCGCTGAGCTACCTGACGCCGGTCAACCTGCGCTTGGCGGCCGGCAGCCGACTCGAGCAAGCCGTGGTCTTCCCTTCGAGCGCCAATCTCAACGCCCAATCCCTGCGCGCGCGCGCCGTGCAACAAACCGACCTCGAGGGCAGCTCGGTCGTCTATGGCCGGGTGTTCGAGTTCCCGGAGGTTACCTCGTCGGGTGCCACGATTGAATTGGTGGCCAACGCGGCACCCCTGGCCGGTGGGTTGGCTTCCTTCGACGTGCGCATCCTCAACCCGAGTTACACTCCCATCGACGTCGTGGTCGCGCGCGAAAGTGGCGCCCGGCCCGGGGACCTCTACGTCGCGGTGCGCAATACCTTGGGCCAGGAAGTCAGCCGGACCGAATTCAACGCCGCGCCCCCCGGAACGCTGGGCGCGCCCGACGGCCGCGCTTTTGTGCGGATTGCCCCGCGCAGCTCGACGACGCTCACGATGACCAATGTCCTGGTGCCGGTGGCTCTGGGCACCAATGCCACCTTGTTCGAGGCCGTCATCCCGGACATCTATCACGGCTTGGGCACGGGGACGGAGCGCCGCGCCGGGCCACTCTCCGGCGCGATGGTCTCTTCGCTACTGGAGACACCGTATTACGGCACCGCCCAAACCGATCGGCAGCTCTACGCCAACGACGAGCCGGTCCTCATCAGCGGCCAGGCCCTCGACCGGGTGACGCGGCAAGCCCAGCCCAACGTGCCGTTGAAGATTGGGTTCTTCACGCGCGGCTACCGGTTCTATCGGGACGTGACCACGGATGCCAGCGGCGCTTACCAGTACGTGTTCAACCCGCCGCCGGGGCTCGGGGCCACCATGAAACTGTGGGCGGCGCACCCGGCGGTGTTTGACGTGCTGAACCAGGCCGAGGTCCGCATCTCGAGGCTCTACGCCTCGCCGGCGCGCGCGGAGGTCCGGATGTCGAAGAATGACACCCTGCCCTTCTCGATCTCGTTGCTCAATCCGGGTGACGACACGCTCAGCGGCTTCAGCTACCAGTTCCAGGCCTGGCAGATGCAGGACACCAATCGCGTCGCCATCACCAACCTCACTGGCGCCTGGCCCGACGCCGCCGGCTTCACCCTCGGCCCCCGCGCCAACCAGCGCATTAACCTCGCCCTCAACGCCACGCTCGACGCGCCAGACCATGCGCTGGTGGAATTCAGCTTCCACTCGGCTGAGGGCGCCACGGCCACTTTGAGCGGCACGGTGACGCTGCTGCCGGCGGTCCCGGTGTTGGCGGTGACCGATCCCGCTACGGGCTACGTGGAAGTGAGCGTGAACCGGGGCGACCTGCGCAGCCGCTCGATCACCTTCGCCAATCGCGGCTTGGGCGCGCTGACTGGAGTCACCCTCACTCCGCCGACCAACGTCAACTGGATGCGGGTGAGCCTGCCGGCGGGCGAGGATGGCCTGATCCATCTGCCGGAGCTGGCCCCAGGCGGCTCAGAGAGTTTCGTGGTGGCGTTCGCGCCGCCTGAAGGCACGCCGCTGGAGTTCCATCAAGATTCCCTGACCGTTCAAGGCACCAACTCACCGGCCCAATTGCGCGTGAACCTCTACGCGCTGGTGACCTCGAACCAGCGCGGGGCTGTCCAGTTCTTCGTCGATAGCATCCTCACTTACCCGGTGCCCAACGCCACCCTGCGCATCAAGAACACCATCCTGGGCGCGGAGCACACGGCCCAGACCGATGCCAACGGCTACGTCACCATCGGCGACTTGCAGGAAGGGGACTGGGCTTGGCAGGCAAACGCCCCCGGGCATTCGGCCACGGTGGGCGTGGTCAAGATCGTTCCCGACCAGACCGTCGAGGTCCGGACGCGGCTCTCGCGCAGCCTGGTCACGGTCAATTTCACCGTCGAACCGGTCCCCTTCACCGACCGCTACGAGATCAAGATCGAGCAGACCTTTGAGACCCACGTCCCAGCCCCAATGCTCGTGGTGGAACCGACCATGACCCGCTTCGACAATGTCGGCCCCGGGTTCGAGACGACCTTTATCGCCCTGGTCCGTAATCCGGGGCTCATTCAACTGAATGATCTGCGGATCGGCGGCGCCGAGGTCTCGGGGGCCACGCTCACGCCCCTCATTACCTACGTGCCCGTGCTGCTGCCCCAACAAACCCTCGAGGTCCCCTATCGCGCCGCTTACGCCGGCACCGCCACTGGCCCGGGCGTAGGACCGCGGCGCGGGGTGAGCCAACACTCCGGGGGGTTCAATGCGGCCGCGTTTGCGGATTGCGCGACGGGCGGGTTGGTCGGGTTGGCGAATGCCGTCACCGACCTGGCCGCGATCGGGAACTACATCGACACCATTGCCACCATGAGCGGCTTGAACGCCGACGGCCAATGCGCCGATGGCCAGGCCTCCCTCCAGGTGGCGGCCGTGCTGCTCGTCAGCTATTCCCTGCTGGCCGCGCCGAGCTTCAGTCCCTTGGGTTTCATCCCCACCGGGCTGCCCGCGGTGTCCTGGCCCATCATGTTTGTCGTCGGCTTGATTAACTGCACGGTCCAACAGTTCATCGGCCCGGCCCAAGGAGGCGGCGGCGCTGGCATCCAGGGCCTGACCGCCGGGCCCGGCATCCCGACCGCCACCGGTTACGGCGTCTCCGGTCCGGTGTGCTTTGCCGCCGGAACCACCGTGTTGTTGGCCGCCGGCACTTGGCAGCCGATCGAGGGTATCAAGGTGGGCGATTGGGTGCGGACTGGCTGCTCGACGGCCCAACGAGCCTCGGTGCGCCAAGTCATCAAGCGCACGAGCGATGAGCTTCACGAAATCCGGTTCCGCCCCACCCGCGCTCATGCCACCGAGCGTGCCGTCAGCGCCACGGGCGACCATCTCTTTTGGGTGGACGGATTGGGTTGGACCCAAGCCCGCGCGCTCCTCGCCGGCCAGTGGTTGCTCGGCTCCACCGGCCAACCGGCGGAGATCCTCAGTCGGCAGCGCCTGCCCGGACTTCACACCGTGTACTCGTTGGTCCTGGTCGAGGACTCTGCCTTCTTCGCCAACGACGTCCTGGCGCACGACTGGTGCGGCGTGCCCTGGCCCCAGGCGCTCGGCGCCCCAGAGCGGCCGCTGCCGCAAAGCCCGGCCCCGACGAGGTGAGTATGGCTACCAAGTGCTGGACCGGATTCATGGCCAGACGCCCCCTGGGTCAGGGCCTCTGGCTAGCCTGGTGGTTCGCGCTGCTCGCCCTCGGCGCCGCGCGCGGGTTTGCCCAGCAGCAATTCCAGGGCTTGTGCGCCCGCGTTAAAATCGAAATCCTCCAGGAGCTCACCATCGAACGGATCGGCTTCGAGGCGACCCTCGAAGTCACCAACAACGACGGCGAAGACCCGATCACCGATTTCTTCGCCGACCTGACCTTCGCACGCCCGGCCCTGGGCGGCCAGGCGGCGCTGGCGGATGCGGCAGACCTGTTCTTTGTGCGCGCGCCCCAGCTCAGCAATGTCAACGACATTGCCGGCCGCGGGGTCGTCGGCTCGACGCGCAAAGGCACAGTCAAGTGGTTCATCATCCCCAAGATCGCCGCCGGCGGGAACAGCCCCAACGGCGTGGTCTATAGCGTCGGCTGCAACCTCGCCGGCAAAATGCGCGGCGTGCCCATCCCCGACACCGTGCTGTTTGCCGTGGCCGACACCATCACGGTGCGGCCCGAGCCACAACTGGAAATCACCTACTTCCAGCCGCGGGACGTGCAGGGCGACGACCCCTTCACGCCGGCCGTCGAGAGCCCCATCCCCTTCACCCTGGGTGTGCTGGTGAAGAACGCCGGCTACGGCTCGGCCCGCCGCGTCAAGATCGACTCGCAACAGCCCAAGATTGTCGAGAACCGGCAGAACTTGCTGCTGGTGGCTCAATTAATCGGCGCGCGCGTGATGGATGCGCCGCGGTCGCCGAGCCTGATGGTGGACCTGGGCGACATCCCACCCGGCCAGGCCCGCAAAGGCGCCTGGGATATGATCACTTCCTTGTCCGGTGAATTCGTCGAGTTCAAGGCCTCCTACACCCACGCCTCGGAGTTGGGGGGCGAGGAGACTTCAGTCATCAAGTCCCTGGCCGCCCATTTTATCGCCCACGAGGTCCTCAACGACCAACCGGGGCGCGACACCCTCAAGGACTTCCTGGCCGACACCGACCGCGACCCGAACCTGCTTCCGGACGCGCTCTTTGAAAGTGAGGGTTTTGTTCTGCCAGTGAACCCATTGACCAACGCCACCGTCGAGGGTAGCGCCGGGCCGGGTGGAAGTTTCCAGGTGCAACTGGTTGCCGACGTGGCCGGCTGGGGTTACCTCCGGCTCAATGATCCTGGCCAAGCCCGGCTCAAAATTGCCAGCGTCGTGCGCTCGGATGGAAAGACCCTCAACCCGAACAACTACTGGACCAACATCCGCTACACGCGCGCGGGTAATGTCCGCCAGAACTTCCTTAATCTCTTCGACCTCGTGGATCTGCATACCTACACCTACACGGTGACCTACGCGGCGGGCGCGGGGGACGTGACGCCTCCGGTCACTTCGCTACGGTTCGTCGGGTCGGTCACCGAAGCCGCGGACCGGTTCTTCATCACGCCCGATACGCAGGTGTATTTCCTCTCCGAGGACGAAAACCCCGTCAGCATCTTCTACCGCGTGGCCAGCGAACCGTTCCGGCCAGCCCTGCCGTTCAACCTGCGCACCCCAGGCGACTACTTGGTTACCTATTACGCCCAAGACGCAGCGGGCAATCGGGAGTCGGACAAGAGCGCGCGGCTCGTCGTTGCGGGGGCGGCGGCGCTGGGCTTTGCGCGCGTCGAGCTGCCCGCCTCGGCGTTCTTCCTCCGCGGCGACACGCTCTCAGTGCGGCCGGCCCAAGCTCGGCTCCAGTTCCAGGCCCTGCCCAACCCAACCCGCGTGGATGCCCATTTGGCGGTGTTCCGCGGCGTCCAGGGCTTCGTCACGGTCGCTGGCGTGCCGTCCTCCCCCACGGCCGACACCAGCGCCTCCTTGGCCGTGGGCGGGGACTTTGTGGATTGGTACCGTTACCGCCTGAACCAGGGGACGTGGAGCGCGGAGCAGCCCGTTGCCAGTCCGCTGGTTCTGTCCGGTCTGGCGCCGGGTGTACACACGCTCGCGGTCTTGGGCCGCTCGCGCCAGGGTGACTACCCCGACGCCTCCCACGCCGTTACGGTGAGCTGGACGGTGGGGCCGACCGCTCCGTCCACGCGCATCACGGGCACGCCCGCGACCCCCAGCCGGGAGACGTCGGCCGTGCTGGCCATCGGTGGCGCCAACGTCACCGATTATCGCTGGACCCTCGATGGCGGGTACTACCGCGCGGAGAGCAGCGTGACCAATCCGCTCGCGCTCACGGACCTTACCGGCGGCGCCCACATCGTCGCGGCGCTCGGCAAAGTCGGCGGCGGGTGGCAGGAAACCAACAACCCCACGACGGTCACCTGGACGGTCAACCCGCTTTACGGAGCTGACCTCTCGGCCCTGACGCAAGTCCGGACACTGACACTCACGAACATTGGCGCCACCACACAGAGCTTTGTCTGGGATGGACGCAGCGATTCTGGGGCCGGCCTGCCCCCGGGCTGGTACACCGTTCGCCTTCTGCTCACCGATCGGCTCGGCCACACCAACTTCGCCACGCGCCTGGTCCAACTGGGCGAGCTGTCCGGCCCCGCCGCCGTGCTGGCTGAGGTCGAGCGGGGTCCGAGAAACCCGCAGGCCCGCGGTCACTGGGCGGTGTGGCAAGACCAAAGCGACGGCCACTGGCAGGTTTACGCGCAGGACCTCAGCTCGAGCAACCCCCCACTCCGTCAGTTGACTCGCGGCACCTTGAGCCAGGAGTGCCCGCGCACCGATGGCCGCTACGTGGTGTGGCAGGGCCGCCAAATCAATGGCAATTGGGACGTGCTGATCCAGGACCTTAACGGGCAAGACCCGCCCGCAGCCCTGACCAGCACGGCCGACCTGGATGAAACCCGGCCGGTGGTGGACTGGCCGTGGGTGGTCTGGCAAGTCCGCTCGCTCCTTGATCCCACCGCGCCCTGGCAGTTGCGGGCCCACAATTTGCTCACGCGACAGACTTCGCTGGTCTCGGCCTCGACCCAAGATCAGCTCGATCCGGACGTGTACGCGGGTCTGCTGGTCTGGCAGGACTTCCGCGACGTGGGGTATGGCGAGATCTACTCGAAAAACCTCGAGACCGACGAGCTGCGGCGCCTCACCACCAATCCCTTCGGCCAATACCACCCCGCCGTCTTCCACCCGTGGGTGGTGTGGCAGGACAACCGCCACGGACAGGTGGAGCTGTATGGCTTTGACCTACTCCGCGACACCGAGGTGCGCCTGAGCAACACGCCGGAAAATGAGGCCTGGCCCCGCTTGGATGGACCCTGGGTGATCTGCGAGGAAGATTCCCTCGGCCCCCAGGCGATCAATCTGCGCCTGCTCCACCTGCCCAGCCTGCGCGCCGTGCCCCTCACCCGCACCTTGACCTTCAAGGCCCGGCCGGCCCTGGCCGGCAACCGGGCCGTCTGGCAAGACACCCAAGACAACCTCGCCCGCATCCTGACGGCCGAGCTGCCCGTCCTCCAGCCCGTCTTCCAGAACGCCAACGCCGTGGCGATCACCGACTCGATGGTGAGCTTTGCCCCCGACGCCTATACCCTGCTCAACCTCTGGCACGCGCAGGCTGGCGTCCAGGAAATCACCCGCTATGTCTCGCTGGTCCCCAATCTCGTCAGCGAAACCGCGCGCTGGGCCAACGACGCCCCCTCGGGCGCGAACTTCAATCTCACCGCGGGCAGTTTCTTGTGGATCAAGTTTGACCAGACCCAGGTCCTTGACCTGGGCGCCAACACCGCTGCTCCCCTGAACCTGTCCGCGGGACTGAACGTGTTCAGTTACGCCCATTTCCCCAGCGAATTGACCGCGTACAGATTGCTCCGCCAGCTTGGCCTGGGCAACGTGCGGGCAGTGCGCATGTTGGACGCCGAGTCAGGTCGCTGGGCGGTGGCCGGTGTCGAGAAGGACCGCCTCGTGGGCCAGGACTTCGCCATCCCAAAGGTGGCGGTTCTCCTGCTCGAGATGGCCCGGACCGTGAACCGCTTTCAACCGCAATAAGCCATGAAGTCCCTAGCCCCGGCCGCGAGACCCTCTCGCCTGAAAACGCCCCGTGACGCCACCCAGCCTCCGACTTGGAGGCCGGGTTCTCCGACCCGCCGCCCGGGCCGCTTTCTGCGCAAGCTCTCCGCCGCGTTGCTGGTTGGCCTCGGGCTCGCTTCCCCAGCGCGCGCGCTCCCCATCACCCCGGCCGAATTGCAGAAGAAACTCGCCGCTGGCGAGCTCGTTGCTCTGATCGATCTGCGCAGCACTGACCTGTTCCAAAAAGGCCACCTGCCGGGCGCCATGAACATTCCCGCAGCGCTCTGCCAGGCCAAGAAGCTGCCACCGCTGGGCTATGTGGTGGTCTATGACGACGGCCTCTCGCCCGACTCAGCCGCGGCTGCCGCGGCCGAGTTGGGTCGCAAACCCGGCATCCGCGCCGATGTCCTCGAAGGCGGACTGCCCGCATGGGAAACGCTCGGCGGGCAGACGACCCGGCCCAGCGGCGTCCAGCCCGAACAATTACCGATGATTACTTACGCCAAGCTCGAGCAGCTCAGCCCTCAGGACGTCGTGTTGGTGGACTTGCGTCGCCCACACCCACCCGCCAGCGGCAGTGCGAAGGCCGGCGCCCGGACACCCGCATCGCCGCCCCTGACCGACCTGGGCGCTAGGTTTCCTGGCGCCCGCATTGTTCGTTGGCCGTTCGATCCGCCGGCGATACGGAAGTCAGGCCCGGGCGCTCTCACTCCGCCGCTGTTCGTGCTCATCGACAACGCGGACGGCCAAGCGGCAGAAATGGCGCGCACGCTCAAAGGCAATGGCATCTTGCGGTTTGTCATCCTGATCGGCGGCGAGGCGATCCTCGAGCGCGAGGGCCGCGCCGGGTTGCAGCGCCACGGCGCCGGTCTGCACCTGCCCGTCACCCTGCCCACCGGCTCGAACCCCTGAAACCCATGCTGGCCAAGCGCAGAATCCACTTCGGCCTTTCTCCCCTCCGGGCTGGAGTGCCCTCCGGGCAAGAAGGCTCTCCCCGCGCCGTTAGACGGCGGAGTCCTCTTCGCGCGCGAAAAGCGGTAATGGGTGAGGGTGCCGTCGCCGGGGCAAGGCCTTCTGCCTTGACCGATACTTCGGCTGGTCGTACCTCGCGGTGTGCGGCAGCGGTGTTTCTCGCCGGCTTGGGCCAAGTCCTCGCCGCCACCATCACCAATGTCAGCCTCGTCAACGTCACCCCCAGCAGCTTCACCGTCCTGTGGCACACCGCCCCGTCCACGCCGGCCATCGAGGTCTTCGCCGATCCCACAGGCACGAGTAGCCTCGCCGGGAGGCTCGGCGTCGAGGCCTTCCCGTTACAAGGCGGCAACCCAGCGGTCCCCGGCGATTACGAGCAACGCCAGTACCAGCGCGGCCTCCGGCAGAAGACCCGCAGCCTAGGGCTCATGCAGATGCGCGTGAGTGGCGGCCTACCCGGGGCCACTTATTATTATCGGCTGACCTCGGCTTTGCCCGGCGAAGGGGGCGTGGTTTTCCCAGCCCAAGGCCCCCTGCCCGCTGTGACCCTCCCGCGCGAAAACACGTTCTTGGCCGAAGCCCAGCAGTTGCTCCTGGACGTGCCGGGGCCGGACACCTATGGCGGCGTCCTCCTCCTGACCCATCCCGAAGCGGCCTACGCCCTCGCCACAGTCGTGGGCGACGGCTGCGCCACCAACCAGGCCTGCTTCAGTCTGGGTGACTTCTTCGCCCTGACCGGCGGTCAGTTCACACCCACGGGCAACCAGGAGTTCACCGTGCGTTTCCTCGGACCTAGCCGCCAGGATGTCAGCGAGCGCCTCACCTTGGCCTTCACCGGCGCCTTCACTGTGGCCCAGCGAACCTTGCTCGCGCTCCACCTCGACTTCGCCGCGCTCAGCCTGGGCTGGACCGTCGTGCGCGCGGGCTCGAGTGAGAGCGTGCCGATTCAGCTCAATTCCAGTGCTGCTCTGGCGACTGTGCGGTTCCGATTGGAAACCCCCTTCGATCGTCTGACCAACCTGCGGCTCGAAGACCTCGCGCCCGAGCTCGACGCTGCCGCCGCCCAAGTCCTGCCCCTGAGCCCCGGGGCCTGGCAGGTCCTTTTGCCCGCCCGCCCCGGCCAACTCCCCGAGGGCGCCCACCAGCTCGGCCGCTTGAGTTTCCTGGCGCTCGCCAACCGCCCCTCCGCTTTCGTTTCGCTCGTGCCCGCCGGGTTCCTGGCGGAGAAGGCCGATCTCACGCCGGTCACCCGAGTGCGGGTCCAGGCCGGGCGCGTTGTCGTGGTCGGGCGCGAGCCCCTGCTCGAGGCCCGCCTGCGGCCTGACCGTACGCGCGAGCTCCTGCTCTACGGCCAGCCCGGCTCCAGCTACGCCATCCAATTCGCCACCAGCCTCGACCGGCCGATGGGCTGGACCTTGCTGGCCCGCGTCCCGCTCGCGTCCCTCTTTACGGGTTTGGCCGGGCTGGAGGCCCACCACGACACGGTCTTCTACCGGGCCTTCGAGTTCTCGGCCGATCCGCCCTTCGCGGAGGCTCGGTTGCATCCCGACCGCACCCGCTCACTGTTGGTGTACGGCCTGCCTGCTCAGCAGTACACCGTCGAGTTCACTACGAACCTCTCCGCCCTGGTCACCTGGCAACCCCTCCTGGACTACACCCTGACCAATGCCTTCCGCTCCCTCCCCGTGCCGAACCTTGACCCGACGGTCTTCTACCGGTTGCGCACCCGTTGACGCTCCCGGTTTCGAAGGCAGAGCGGCATCGATGTGGGAGGAACAATCGTCCAACTCGTTCTTGGAATAGCTCCAGGCGTAGCGTGGAAGGCAATGGGGTCACCCATTAGAGGTTCCGGTCAAGACATAAAAATCCCCCCAGGCCGATAAATCGGACTCCCTCGTCCCGCCGTTGCTGAACGGGTAACCAGCGCCGCCGCCAAGCCGTCCCGCCGACCCGATTCTCGTCGCTTGTCTGCTTCAGTCACCCATCTGGTTTTCAGCCGCACCGCGCCAACTCACGCCGGCCGCCGTGCGCCCTTCCTGCCGGAGCAGGACCAGAGAACCGTCTGTACCGCACCGCCGCCCAGGCAAACAATGTGGTTCACCCCCTGGATCTCTCCAGGCGGCTTCCAGACCCTTGGGAGCTGACGGTGGGGGCAGAACAAGCTCAAGGCTGTACGCTGTCCCCAGCAGAGAGGCGGCCGCTGCCAATCAAACATCCTGGTTGTTCCAGACCCCATTCAGGCTCGCAGCCGCCTCCCTGCACATTATCCAAAGAGCATCACTTCGTCGAAGTCCTTCCCGCGCATCACGTGCCACACCGCTTTGGCCAACTTGCACCCCAGCGCTCTCATCGCCACCGGCACGTTCCGCCGCCGCTTCTTGCGCTCGTACCACGCCCCGATCCGCGGATAGAACCGGATCGCGAACACTGCCGCCTCCGCAAACGCCCACGCCAAGTACCGATTCCCGTTCTTGCGGTTGTTCTCCCCCTTCTTCTTCCCGTTGGAGAGCCGTTCACTCTGTACCGTCCGACAATACGTCGCATAGTCCCCCGCACTGGCAAAGCGCCCAAACTCTCCACTCTCCAGCACCACCACCATCCCCAGCACCGGCCCAATCCCGGGCACCTGCTCGATGCGCGCGTACTCCGCTTTGGGCTTCACCGCCTGCCGCACCCTCTGTTCGATCTGCCGCACCACATGGTCCTGCTGTCGCAGCACCCCCAACAGACTCTCGACTTGCAGATCCGTAAACGCATCCAACTTCAACGCCTTCACCTCCGCCCCCGTCCAGCCCTTCAGTTCGTCCGCCCCCGGACACGCCAATCCTTGCCGCGCAAACAGGCTTTCCAAACTCAAGAGCGTTTGCGTCCGTTGACGCATGATCAGCATCCGCCGCCGCAGCGCGTCTCGGACCGGCCGCACCTCCGCCGGATACACGTAGCTCTCCGGCAGAATCCCCAGCCGCAACTGCTCCGCAATCCATCCGGCATCGCTGCTATCGTTACCCACTTTGAGCCCGCTGTACTGCGCCATCTTGGCCGGATGGGCCAGCCGCACATCTCGCCCTTGGCTTCGTAACCCGTCCACAAACCAGTACCAGTTGTACGTCGATTCCACCGCTACCTGCTGGACCCGTTCCCAGTAGGGCGCTAACGCCCGGTTTACCGCTTCCAAATCCGCTCGCACCCGTCGTTGCATCACCCGCTGACCCTCATCGTCGCACACGGTTAGAAAAACGTTCTTTCCGTGGAGGTCCGCTCCGCAGTACAGTGGTTTCTGAGCTTCGGTTGTCTGCATATGTTTCCTTTCGCTTGGTTTCGGTCCGAGCGAAATCATGCCTCAACCGGAGCTCACTTAAAACCTCTAGATGGTTATCAAACATTGACAGTCGACATTGTGGGTGGAGCGCAGGAGGCTGGAGGCATGGCGCGGCGTTTGAGGATCCATGTTCCTGAGGGCTGGTACCATGTGATGAGCCGGGGCAACGGCGGGGAGGCGGTCTACCGGAGCGAGGAGGATCGAAGGCGGTTCCTTGGGCTGGTGACCGAGT
>Ga0194111_10001617_pt1 | contig 27704 bp, 30 predicted proteins | sample TA2KigC300mmetaG_FD_146194 | JGI IMG/M metagenome (GOLD analysis project Ga0194111, IMG submission 146194) | Freshwater microbial communities from Lake Tanganyika, Tanzania - TA2015033 Kigoma Deep Cast 300m | ecosystem: Environmental > Aquatic > Freshwater > Lake | place: Tanzania: Lake... | reverse complement strand
CCCTGCGCATCAATACGGATCCGGCCCTGTCTTACCTGGACGGGCTTATCCGTCCGCACCCGATCCATGTTCAGCATGACCCGCAGGTAGTCCGTCGTCAAGACAAGGGTCTCGCCCCCGCGACTCGCCTCGCGCTGCAATCGTACCTCATCCAGAAAATAAAAATTGTCGTGATCTTCGGAAACCAGACCCCGCCGGGCCGTGATCTGCATCGGACTCCCCGCGGCCTGGAAACGATCGTAGCGCGGCTCAACCAGGCGCAGGGTGTCATCGTCCAGAAAATGCGTCATGCGCTGTGCCGTCAAGACCTGCGTCGTCGAAGACTGACGGCTCACCGAGGTCAGGCGCAGATCTTCAATAATCGTCCCGGGTTCGTGGCGAAACCCCCGCATGTCGAACAAATCAGCGAGGTGCGACACATCCTTCAACCACAGGGAAAGCATGGCCAGAATGGCCACCGTCACCATGGGCAGCACGGAACCAGCACGCCATGATGCCATCATCGCCATGTCAGCGATCGTACAAGGCGAGTTGCGCGGCCCAAGTTCCTTGCGCCCGCATAATGAGTTCACACAGTGCACGTGCCGCGCCGCGCCCCCCTTGATGCGGGGTCACAAAATGCGCTCGCGCCAGGACCTCGTCCGGGGCCTCCGGCACGGTCACGGCAAGGCCGCAGCGCCGCAGGATGGGAAGGTCAACCAGATCGTCACCGATACAGGCCACCTCGTCGTGGCTCAGGCCCGCCTCGCGACACAATTTTTCGTAGGCATCCAGCTTGTCCTCGGCGCCCTGATAAATACGCTCAATCCCCAGGTTTTTTGCCCGATGCAAGACCACATTCGAGGTGCGCCCAGTGATGATGGCTGGCTCGACCCCGCTGGCCTTAAGCATCTTGATGCCATGACCGTCACGCGAATTGAAGGCCTTGTATTCGTGCCCCTCGTTGTCGAAAAACAGACTGCCATCGGTCAGCACCCCGTCCACATCAAAGATCACCATACGAATACGGGATGCCCGCGCCAGAACCTGCTCGTATGTCTCTGCCATTACACCACCCCCGCACGCAACAGGTCGTGCATATTCAGCGCCCCCACCAAGCGGTTGTCCGCATCGACAACCAACATCCCATTGACGCGCCACTCCTGCATGCGCTCGACCGCCTCTACCGCCAGGGCATCGGCGTGAATCGTCCGCGGGCCGGCCTTCATGACCTCACGAATGGACGCTCCGCGCACATCGACATCGCGATCCAGGCAACGCCGCAGGTCGCCGTCGGTAAAGATTCCCACCAGGCCGCCTGCGGCATCGACGATGGCCGTCATGCCCAGACCCTTCCGCGTCATTTCAAGCAGGCCCGCCTTGAGGCTGGCCGCATCACTCACCACCGGCAGGGCCTCGCCGCTGTGCATCAGGTCACGCACATGGACCAACAGGCGCCGCCCCAACGAGCCCCCCGGATGGGTGCGCGCAAAATCCTCCGCCGTGAAGCCACGCGCATGCAGGGTCGCCACCGTCAGGGCATCCCCAATGGCCAGGGCCGCCGTCGTGCTGGCGGTCGGTGCCAGATTGAGAGGGCAGGCCTCCTGGGCCACAGCCGCCGCCAGATGCAGATTAGCCTCGCGCGCCAGGGTTGATTCCGGATTGCCGGTAATGGCGATCAGATAGGCCCCGCGCCGCTTGATCAGGGGCAAGATACTGACCAACTCGCCGCTCTCGCCCGAATTTGACAGGGCAATCACCACATCGTCGTGCTGAATCATGCCCAGGTCGCCATGGCTGGCCTCGCCGGGATGGACGAAGAAGGCCGGTGTTCCCGTTGAGGCCAGGCTGGCGGCGATCTTGCCGCCAATATGGCCGGACTTGCCCATGCCACTGACCACCACACGCCCCCGGCACGCCAGCAAGGCCCGGACAGCCGATACCAATTCCGGCCCAAGATGCTCGGCTAGCGCCGTCAGCGCCTCGGCCTCGATCTCAAGGGTACGGCGTCCCATAGCGAGAATCTCGTGATCTGGACACATGTGAGGAGTGGCAGGAGCTGTCATAATGAAGCGCATTGTAGCGTGACCTTTATCTTCTACCACAGACAACCGGTACACGAACAGAAACGATGCACACCACCCTGGGCCTGGTCCTCATCCTTCTCGCTGCCGCGGTACTCAGCACCGCCCTGTTTCGCAGCCTGCGCCTGCCGGCCATGCTGGGCTATGTCACGGTCGGCATCCTGATGGGGCCCTCGGGTTTCAGCCTTGCCAACAACGATGCTGAAACCCATGCCCTGGCCGAGTTTGGCATCGTGTTTCTGATGTTCTCCATCGGACTGGAATTTTCTCTCAGCCGTCTGCGGGCCATGCGCGGGCTCGTCTTCGGACTCGGCGGCCTGCAGGTTGGCCTAACCCTGCTGGTTGCCGCCGGCATTGGCTGGTCACTGGGCTTTTCCATTACAGAAGGTATCGTTCTGGGCGGCATCCTGGCCATGTCATCGACGGCCATTGTCAGCAAGATCCTCGCCGACCGGGGCGAACTCGACACCCCGCACGGCCAAATGATCATCGGCATTCTGCTGTTCCAGGACCTTGCCGTCGTACCGCTGATGATCTTCATCCCCGCTGTGGCCAGCGGCGTCGGGCTCGGTTGGGCCCTGGGCGCTGCCGCCTTGAAGGCCACCGCAGTTCTGGCTGTTATCCTGCTCCTGGGACAGCGCATCCTGCGGCCTTGGTTTCGCCTGGTGGCCGAACGCAAATCCTCCGAGCTCTTCATGCTCAACGTCCTCTTCATTACCTTGGGCCTGGCTTATCTGACGGCTCAAGCGGGTCTGTCGCTGGCACTGGGCGCCTTTGTCGCCGGTATGCTGATCTCGGAAACGGAATACCGCTTCCAGGTGGAAAGCGACATCCGTCCTTTTCGCGATGTCCTCATGGGGCTCTTCTTCGTCACCATCGGCCTGTCCCTTGATCTTGCCACCGTAATCGGGCAACTCCCCGCCGTGCTGATCGTTCTGCTCCTCGCGACCGTGGTCAAATTGGCCCTCATATTCCCGCTGGGACGCCTGCACACCCCCCACGCCTCCGACGCCTTGTTGACCGGGATTGGACTCGCCCAGGCCGGCGAATTTGGCCTCGTCCTGCTCACGCTCGCGGGCGAGAGCCAACTCTTCGAACCCCAGTTACGGCAAGCCATTGCCGCCGGCATGGTCCTTTCGATGCTGATCGCCCCCCTCCTGCTCCAGCACAGCAGCCACATCGTGCTCAGAATTTGCGGCGGCACCTGGCTGGAACGCGCTCGCGGCATCCACGAAATCTCCCGCAAGAGCTTCGGCATTGAAGAACATGTCATCCTCTGCGGCTACGGCCGGACAGGTCAGAGCATAGCTCGCATCCTGGAGGCCGAAGGCATTCCTTTCATCGCGTTGGATCACGATCCCAAACGCGTCAAGGCGGCGGCCGCGGCGGGTGACAATGTCGTGTTTGGCAACTGCAGCCGCCAGGAAGTTCTGATGGCAGCCGGCATCCGCCGCGCCAAGGCCCTCGTGATCAGCTTTGCCCATACCCCGACGGCGATCTCGGTTCTCGGTGCCGCCCGTCACCTGCACCCCGGCCTGCCTGTCTTGGTCCGTACTCTGGATGACTCCGACCTCGAAAAGGTCAAACAGGCCGGTGCCACCGAGGTCGTTTCCGAGGTCATGGAGGGCGCCCTGATGCTCGGATCACAAACCCTGTTAATGGCGGGAACGCCGCTGGGGCGGGTCCTCAAACACATCCGCCTGATGCGCGAACAGCGCTACAGCACCCTGCGCGGCTTTTTCCAGGGGGCCAGCGATGACGAAGAATCGGGGCCTGCCCAAGAACGCCTGACCACCCTGCTCATCGAGAAACACCGCATGGCGGCAGGTCGCAAGCTCAGCGAACTCGACCTCGTGAATGCCGCCGTCACCGTGGTTGCGGTGCGCCGCCACGGTATTCGTGCCGCAGACCCGTCACCGGATACGCGACTGCAAGCCGGCGACATGCTCGTTCTGCGCGGCCTGCCCGAAGATCTGGCCGCCATTACCGAACGCCTTTCCCGCCCGGTCTAGGAAAAACTAAGCCGCCAGAATGAGCCGCTTCATCTCGCTGACGGCAGGCGTCCAACCGGTAAAAATGGCCTGGGCAACGATGGCGTGACCGATGTTGAGTTCTTCAACTCCGGGAATGGCGGCGATGGCCTGAACATTTTGGTAATGCAGGCCATGTCCCGCATTGACCTGCAGCCCCAGGTCGATACCCTGGGCCACCGCCCGCCGAATCCGCTCCAGTTCCTCTACGGCCAACGCGCCTTCGGTCTCAGCGAAACGCCCGGTGTGAATCTCAACGACCGGCGCCCCAACCCTCCGGGCAGCCTCCAGTTGGCGCGTCTCCGCGTCAATAAACAGCGAGACCCGGATGCCCGCCGCCCCCAGTCGCTGACACGCATCGCGCATACGATCCATCTGCCCGGCCACATCCAGACCACCCTCGGTGGTGAGTTCCTGACGGCGTTCGGGAACCAGGCAGACATCCTGAGGCCGCACCTGCAAGGCAATGCCGATCATCTCCTCGGTCACCGCCATCTCCAGGTTCATGCGCGTCTTCAACAAGGGGCGCAGGGCAAACACATCGGCATCCTGAATATGACGCCGATCCTCGCGCAAATGCAGGGTGATCAAGTCAGCGCCCGCCGCCTCGGCTTGCAAGGCCGCCGCAACGGGGTCCGGGTAGGCTGTACCACGGGCCTGACGCAGGGTGGCCACATGATCAATGTTGACGCCGAGTTTTCGGGAAAATTTTCGGGAAAAGGAAGATGAATTCATGACCGTCAGAGCGTATTAAGATCAATAAGAAGTTGTCGGGTGTGCAGTTGGCCCGCACCAAGATGATGAGCAATCAACGCCCGCATCAACAGTTTACTGCCCTGCAGCACTGCTGGATGCGACCAGTCCCCCGCCGTCAGGGCCTGTAACATCGCGCCGGCATAGGACCCGTCTTCATCCCCCCCAGCGGTCTCCACCAGCCCAGTCTCGGGTCGCCAGCAATAACGCCGTTCGGCCTCTATTGGGGCACCGGCAGCCGTCTGATGCAAGGGCTCGGCATAGCCCATCTCTTCCAGAAGGACCAGTTCAAACCGACGCAGACAGCGCTCCGGTGTCTCACCGGCCACCAAGGCGCGCAAGGTCGCACCATACGCGTCGAACAGGGTCGCGTGAGCGTCTTCGGGCGGCAAGAGGCGGAGCAGCAATTCGTTCAGATAAAAACCACAGATCAAGGTCCCGCCGGCGAGGTCACGCAGGCCGCCCTGCCACTCGGCCGCATGCAAGGTACGCACGGCGCCCTTGCCAAACCAGGACAACGAGAGGGGTTGAAAGGCCAGCAAACGGGCCCGCAGCGAAGACTGAGGGCGGCGGCCGCCCCGTGCCATCAGGCTTAGACGACCATGCTCCCGGCTAAACACATCGACCAGGAGGCTGGTCTCGCGATAGGGCCGGGTGTGCAGGACCCAGCTCTCGGCCTGATCAACTCGGTCGGCCATGAGGGCTATTCGTGCCCCAGGCGCTTCAACATCGCCGCGCTGTCCATCCAGCCGGTCTTTACCTTGATCCAGCAGGTCAGATGAACCTTGGCCTCAAACAGTCGTTCCATATCCTGGCGCGACTCGCTGGCAATGCGCTTCATCCGCTCGCCCCCCGCGCCGAGGATAATGGGCTTGTGCACCTCGCGATCCACCAGGATCACGACCCCGATGCGACGCATCCCGGAAGGTTCCTGCGTAAACTGTTCAACCTCCACCGCCGTGCCGTAAGGAATCTCCTCGCCCGTCAGGCGAAAGACCTTTTCCCGCACAATTTCGGAAGCGAGAAAGCGCTCACTTCGATCGGTGATGGCATCCTCTTCAAACAGCGCCTCACCGGTTGGCAGATAGGGCTTGATAATGGCCAGCAAGCGTTCGGCCTCACTGGCCGTCCGCGCAGACAGCGGCACCAGCTCGGCGAACGGGAAACGCCCGGCCAAAGACTGCAGTTCCGGCAACAACCGGGCCTTATCGGTCAAAAGATCCACCTTGTTGAGCACGGCAATGACCGGGCGCGACTTCGGCAACAACGGCAACACCTGAGCATCGGCCGGGGTAAAACGGCCCGCCTCCAGCACCAGAATGATCACATCCACCTCGGCCAGAGCCTGCTGGACCGTGCGGTTCATGGCGGTGTTGAGTTGACTCTTGTGCCGGGTCTGATAGCCGGGCGTATCAACGAACACGAACTGGGCATCGTCCTCCGTGCGCACACCGAGGATGCGATGGCGCGTGGTCTGTGGCTTGTCGGCGGTGATGCTGATCTTGACCCCGACCAGGGTATTGACCAGGGTTGACTTGCCCACATTCGGACGCCCGACGATGGCGATCAGTCCCGTCTTCATGTCTTTAATTCCACCAACCCACATGCCGCCTCGGCGGCGGCCTGCTCGGCCGCCTTACGGCTGGCACCCCGGCCCTCGGTCCGCACATTGAGCGCCTCGACGCGACACTCCACCACAAAGGTCTGGGCATGCGCCTGGCCCTGGGTATCACGCAGGGTATATACGGGCAGGTTGATGCGCCGCCCCTGCAACCACTCCTGCAGACGGGTCTTGGCATCCTTGCCCTGTTGCTCCGGATCAATCACGGCCAACCGGGCCGAGAACAGTCTGGAAATCACCCCGCGTGCCGCTTCAAACCCACCGTCCAGCAAGACGGCGCCAAACACCGACTCCAGCGCATCGGCCAGGATAGAGGGCCGCCCCGTGCCGCCACTGCGAACCTCCCCCTCCCCCAGACGCAGCAATTCGCCCAGGCGCAGGTCCATCGCAATCTCGTACAAGGGCTGCTGACTGACCAGATTGGCGCGCAGACGCGACAGGCGGCCTTCCTTGATCTGCGGAAAGCGCTCGTAGAGCAGGAGACCGATGCACAGATTGAGCACCCCGTCGCCGAGAAATTCGAGCCGTTCATTGTTGTTGGCCGCAAAACTGCGGTGGGTCAAGGCGTCCACCAGGATCTGCGGCGCCTGAAACCGATAACCCAGTCGTTCCTGCAGTCGCGATAAAAGGTCAGACATCCGCAATCAACCGGCCAATCCGCTTGGGGGCCTCAAGGTTTTTAAGGGCCGTGGCCAGATCGTCAAAATTCCACCAGATGAAGAAAGCGCGCCCCACGATATTCCGGTCGGGAACAAAACCCCAATAGCGCGAATCGTTCGAGGCATCGCGATTGTCACCCATCATGAAATAGTGCCCGGCCGGTACGGTGCAACGAAAACCCGCATTTTCATAACGGCAATTGTCGCGGAAGGCAAAGTCGCCCTGAACCTGATGTTCGATCACCGGCGGCATACTCGGCACCACCAGGTTGGTATGCGCACCGGAATCGAGAGTCTCACGATACTGCTGGCCACGCACCCAATTCAGCCCGCCCGCCTCGTACGCATATTCACTCGTCGGAGACCTGACGACGGGCCGGCCATTGATGATCAAATGCTTGTCGGCGCGATACTCGACCGTATCACCCGGCACGCCCACCACCCGCTTGATGTAGTCCAGGCGCTCATCCTGCGGAAAACGGAAAACCACGACATCCCCGCGCTGCGGTTCCCCGAGGGCGATGATTTTCTGGTTAATCACCGGCAGGCGGATGCCATAGTCATACTTGTTGACGAGGATGAAGTCGCCAATCTGCAAGGTCGGGATCATCGAGCCGGACGGGATCTTGAACGGCTCAACCAGGAAGGAACGGAGCAGGAATACCGCCAGGATGACCGGGAAGAAACTGCGTGCATATTCCACCAGCAGTGGCAGCTTGGCATCCTCGGCCCGCCGCGAAGCAGGCCGATAGCGCTGGAGCAAGTAATCGGCCAGCCAGATGCCGCCCGTCACGAGGGTCGCGGTGAGCAGGATGAGAGCGAAGTTCATGCCCACCTCCACCAAGCCGTCTCAAGCGCGGCGAGGCGCCCCCTCGGAGGGCGCGAACATGGTGAGCGGGGAGGCCTCATTTTCCATCTCCGATCTGCAGAATAGCCAGGAAGGCCTCCTGAGGAATCTCGACATTACCAACCTGTTTCATGCGCTTCTTGCCTTCCTTCTGCTTCTCAAGCAGTTTTTTCTTGCGGGTGATGTCGCCACCATAGCACTTGGCCAGCACATTCTTGCGCAACGCCTTGACGGTCTCGCGCGCGATGATGTGCGCACCGATGGCGGCCTGCACCGCGATATCGAACATCTGGCGCGGAATCAACTGGCGCATCTTGGCCACCAGTTCGCGGCCCCGGTATTGCGCGGTCGAGCGATGTACGATCAGCGACAGGGCATCGACCTTTTCGCTGTTGACCAAGACATCCAGCTTGACCAGGTCATCCGCCCGGAATTCCTTGAATTCGTAATCGAGCGAGGCGTAACCGCGCGAGGTTGACTTGAGCCGGTCAAAGAAATCCATGACCACCTCGTTGAGCGGCAGGTCGTATTTCAACATCACCTGACGGCCCATGTAACGCATGTCCACCTGGCTACCGCGTTTCTGGTTGCACAAGGTCATCACATTGCCCAGATAGTCCTCCGGAACCAGGATGGTTGCCGTGATGATCGGCTCGCGCACCTCCTCGATCTTGGACGGATCCGGCAGACGCGCCGGATTTTCCACCTCCACCAAGGTGCCGTCCTTCATCACCACCTCGTATTCAACCGACGGAGCCGTCGTGATCAGGTTCTGGTTGTATTCCCGCTCCAGACGCTCCTGCACGATGTCCATGTGCAGCAAGCCAAGAAAACCACAGCGGAAACCAAAGCCCAGCGCCTGCGAGGTCTCCGGCTCAAAATGCAGGGCCGCATCGTTGAGCTGCAACTTGGTCAGGGCATCGCGCAGGCTGTCATATTCGTGCGAATCAACCGGATAAAGTCCGGCAAAAACCTGCGACTGCGCCTCCTTGAAGCCCGGCAGGGGTTCGGCGGCCGGCGCACTCACCAAGGTGACGGTATCGCCCACCTTGGCCGCACGCAGCTCCTTGATGCCGGCGATGATAAATCCCACCTCGCCGGCCGACAGTTGCTCGCGCTGCACCGACTTGGGCGTGAACACGCCCACCTGCTCGGTCAGGTATTCGGCCGCCGAGGCCATCATGCGGATCTTCTGCTTCGGCTTCAGAACGCCATCCACCACCCGCACCAGCATGACGACGCCGACATAATTGTCGAACCAGGAGTCGATGATCAGGGCCTTGAGCGGCGCATCCGGATTGCCCTTGGGCGGCGGCACCCGCGCCACCACCAGCTCAAGCACCTCCTCAATCCCGAGGCCCGTCTTGGCCGAGCAGCGCACCGCATCGCTGGCATCAATGCCGACGATATCTTCAATTTCTTCCGACACCCGATCCGGATCAGCCGCCGGCAGATCAATCTTGTTCAGCACCGGGAAGACCTCGACCCCCAGCTCGATGGCGGTATAGCAGTTCGCCACCGTCTGGGCCTCGACACCCTGCGAGGCATCCACGACCAGCAGCGCCCCTTCGCAGGCGGACAGGGAGCGGGACACCTCATAGGAAAAGTCCACATGTCCGGGGGTATCAATCAGGTGCAGGTCATAGGTCTTGCCGTCCCGCGCCTTGTAGGTGAGCGCCGCTGTCTGCGCCTTGATGGTGATGCCACGCTCCTTTTCCAGATCCATGGAATCGAGAACTTGGGCATCCATCTCGCGCCGCTCCAGCCCCCCGCAATATTCGATCAAGCGATCAGCGAGCGTCGACTTGCCATGGTCGATGTGGGCAATGATGGAAAAATTGCGGATGTGATTCATATTTGGGCGCGGAGCGGACAGCGTGCTTAAAAACCGTGCAATTCTACACGAGGCCGACCTATCCCGTTCCTATTCCGCTCCCGACTGTCCCGTTCCCGACTTTGTGCCCGCCATCAGAGCCGACTGCCGCGCTCGATGACAATCCCCAACTCCCTGACATTGCCGAGAATGGCCAGCTTGCGCACCGTAATCCGCACCCAAGGCGCCCCAAATTCACCGCGCACGATCTCGGCAATATGCTCACCCAGGGTCTCGACCAGACGCAGCGGCTTATCCGCCAGGCTTTCCTGGATGCGCTGCGCCACCCGACCATAGTCAATCGTGTCGGCGATCGCATCGCTATGCCCCGCCTTGTGGTCATACAACCCAATCTCCAGATCAATGAGTACCGGCTGCGGGGCCTGGCGCTCCCATTCGTACAGGCCAATGGTGAGATCAAGACGAAAATCGTGCAGGAAAAGGATGTCCATGGAATCAACACTTAAGCGATGCAATCAAGGTCTGCTATTCTACAGTCCATGACGACCACCCTGCTGACTCTCCTCGCGGCCTATCTGCTCGGCTCCCTGTCTGCCGCCGTGCTGCTGTCGCGCGCCTTTGGCCTACCCGATCCGCGCAGTTACGGCTCTGGCAATCCTGGCGCCACCAATGTGCTACGCACCGGCAACAAGAAGATCGCTGCCCTGACCCTCCTCGGTGACGGGATCAAGGGCGCGCTGGCCGTCTGGTTCGCCATGGCCATGGGCACCCAATTTTCCACCCAGAGCTGGCTCCCCGCGCTGGCCGGACTCGCCGCCTTCGTCGGCCACCTCTGGCCCGTCTTCTTCGGCTTCAAGGGCGGCAAAGGGGTTGCCACAGCCCTCGGCGTCCTGCTGGCCCTTAACCCCTTGCTCGGCCTTGCCACCCTGCTGACCTGGCTGGCCATCTTCGCCCTGACCCGAATATCGTCGCTCTCCGCCCTTGTAGCCTCCGCCGCTGCCCCCTTCTTTGCCGCCGGACTGGACGAGCCGGGTCTGGGCGCACTGGTCATTCTGGTCATCCTGATCTTCTGGCGGCACCGCACCAACATCCAGCGCCTCATCCGGGGCGAGGAAGGCGGTTTCCGTAAATCTTGAGGGAGGTGTCATGGCCTGGTTCGAAAAGGAAATGGACTATGCGCGCGATAACCTGACGGCAGCCTCAGACAGCGTCATCAATCGCGCCGGCGACCGTCTGGACGCTGTCATGCAAGCCGCCGTACAGCAGGCCGGGAGCGAGTTACAGGCCGTGGTCGGGACCGCCAGCAAGGAAATCGACGCCAAGCTGGACAAGATCTCCCAAGAATTGCACGACCAGCGCAGCCTGACCAAGGACGATGTGCGCGATCTGGTGGACTACGCCGCCGAACGCCTGTCAGGCGTACTGGACCAGCGCATTGCCGTCATGAAGAGCGAAATTTCTACCCTGGTGCAGGAAAAGACCGAGTACTTCAAGGCCGAGATTGACGACTTCTTTATCCGTCGCCAGCGCGATCTGGCCCGGGAGCGGCAGCGTCTGGTCATCAACATTGCCCTCGCCTTTCTCGCCTCCATCGCCGTGGGCGCCGTCTCCCTGTTCTACAAAGGCATCGACCAGATCGACATGCTGTCGGTGTTCCGCATCGTACTCGCCTCGCTGGCCGGCGGTTACAGCGTCTATCTGGTCATCGGCATGTTGCGCTACTGGCTGAGCCTCGCCGAACACGAGAAGGACATGGTTTATGTCGCCGCCCGCTACTGGGGCTGGCTCAGGCCCGCCAGCGTGCTCGGCTCCTTCACCCTGATGTTGCTTCTGGGCGGTATTTCACTGGCCCTGATCTTCCCAGACGAGGCCTTGCGGATCCTGCACCTGCAGAAATGGGTGGAAAACACCATCAGCCTCACCCCGCGTCCCTGACGCAACCGTTGCGGTTTCCGTCAGGCGGCCTGCAACTGACTCAAATCCCAACGCGGACGGACCGTAAAGACGCCATCCGCGGCCGGCGCATCCGCAAGCAGGCGTTGCGCCCCAGCATAGGCGATCATGGCCCCGTTATCCGTACATAACGCCAGCGGGGGGTAATAAACCGTCGCCCCCACTCGCGCCGCCTCGGCATTCAGGCGCGAGCGCAACAGGGTATTGGCACTGACCCCGCCCGCAACCACCAGACGATGAAAACCCGTCTGCTTGAGCGCCCTCAAGGCCTTGCCGGCCAGAACCTCCACCGCCGCCACCTGAAATGCGGCGGCCACATCCTCGCGGCGAGCCTCGGGGTTCTTGTGCACCAGATTAAGAACCGCTGTCTTGAGACCACTAAAACTGAAGTCGAGATCGCCGCTGTTCAGCATCGGCCGCGGCAATGAATAGCAAAAGGCATCCCCCTGCTGCGCCAGGCGTGAGATCTCTGGCCCGCCGGGATAGGGCAGGCCCAGCAGTTGCCCCGTCTTGTCAAAGGCCTCGCCCGCGGCATCATCCAGCGTCTCTCCCAGCAGCGTGTAACGCCCGACCCCATCGACCTGCATCAACTGCGTATGGCCGCCGGACACCAACAAGGCCACGAAAGGAAATTCGGGACGCGGATCCGCCAGAAGGGGCGAGAGTAAATGCCCCTCCAGGTGATGCACGCCGATCGCAGGAATTCCCAGACCAACCGCAAGCCCTTGGGCGAAACTCGCCCCCACCAGCAAGGCCCCCGCCAAACCCGGACCCTGGGTATAGGCAATGGCATCAATCGCATCGAGAGAGGCGCCCGCCGCCTCCAAAACGCGTTGGGTCAGGGGCACAATCCGCCGAATATGGTCGCGCGAAGCCAGCTCCGGAACCACGCCACCGTACTCGGCATGCATCTCCACCTGGGAGTGCAAGGCGTGCGAACGCAGCCCGGCGACCGTGTCATACAAGGCCACGCCGGTCTCATCGCAGGAGGATTCGATACCCAATACCAACATGGTGCATAGGATAACTTGTAATTACGCGCTACCGTGCCTATAATTGCCGCTCTTTTTTATCGGGTTTTGATATGCCGAACGTTCGCCTCAAAGAAAATGAGCCGTTTGAAGTCGCGATGCGTCGCTTCAAGCGCGCCATCGAAAAGACTGGTCTGCTGACCGAACTGCGTGCCCGCGAGTTTTACGAAAAGCCGACCAACGAGCGCAAGCGCAAGCTGGCCGCTGCCGTGAAGCGTCAATACAAGCGCACGCGTAGCCAGACCCTGCCCCCGAAGCTGTACTGATCCAGCCGCAGATACGGGTGACAACGCCCGTATCCTACTGAACTCACCGGGCCAACCGCGCGATGTCGCTCAAAATCCGCATTCAGGATGACATGAAGACGGCCATGCGCGCCCGTGAGGCCGATCGTCTGTCGGCCCTCCGCCTGCTCTTTGCCGCCATTCGGCAACGCGAGATTGATGAGCGCATCGAACTCGACGACAGCGGTGTCATCACCATCCTCGAAAAGCTCGGCAAACAACGCAAGGACGCACAGTCCCAGTACGAGGCGGCCAATCGCCCGGATCTCGCGGCGCGCGAGGCCTTTGAACTCACCATCCTGGCCCATTATCTTCCGCAACCCCTGTCCGAGGCCGAGGTTGCGGCGGCTGTCCAGGCGGCCATTACCGAATCCGGTGCCACCTCGGCGCGCGACATGGGCAAAGTCATGGCCCTGCTCAAGCCCCGCCTGGCTGGGCGTGCCGACATGACCGCCGTCTCAGGCGCCGTCAAGGTCGCCCTCGCCTGACCCCTCTCCTGGGCCATGATTCCCCAGGACTTCATCCAGACCCTGCTCGACCGGACGGATATCGTCGAGGTCATTGACCGTCAGGTACCGCTCAAGAAGGCCGGTGCCAACTATCAGGCCTGCTGCCCGTTCCACAACGAAAAAACCCCGTCCTTCAGCGTCAGCCCGACCAAGCAGTTCTACCATTGCTTTGGCTGCGGCGCGCACGGCACCGCCATCACCTTTCTGATGCAATACGGAGGCATGGGATTTGTCGATGCCGTCACGGATCTCGCCGGTCGCGTAGGCCTGCAAGTCCCTGAAGACGAACGCGGTCCGCGCCCCGAAAGCGATCTCAATGCACGCCTCAGCACCCTTTTGGAGGCGGCAGGCCAGCATTACCGCAACGCCCTCAGGCGTCACCCCCCTGCCATCGACTACCTGAAGCAGCGGGGCGTCACTGGCGCCACGGCGGCCCGTTTTGAACTCGGCTACAGCGAGGCCGAATGGCAAGGTCTGGCAAGGTCCCTGCCTGGCTATGCCAGCGCCGAAACGGAGCAGGCGGGCCTCGTCATTAGCGGCGAGCAAGGCAAGCGTTACGACCGCTTTCGCGATCGCATCATGTTCCCGATCCGCAATGATCGCGGACGCTTGATCGGTTTCGGTGGCCGCCTGCTCGGCGACGGCAAACCGAAATATCTCAACTCCCCCGAGACCCCTCTGTTTCACAAAGGCCGCGAACTCTACGGGCTGTTCGAAAACAGGCGCAGCATCCAGCAATCGGGCAGCGTGGTGGTGGTCGAAGGCTACATGGATGTCGTCATGCTGACCCAAGCCGGCGCCGAAAACGCCGTGGCCACGCTCGGCACGGCTGTAACGGCCGATCAGGTGCACACCCTGCTGCGCCGTGTTGACCAGATCCTGTTTGCCTTTGATGGCGACAATGCTGGCCGCAAGGCCGCCTGGCGGGCGCTGGAAAATTGTCTGCCCGCCCTGCAGGACGGCAAGCAGATCGGCTTTGTTTTCCTGCCCGACGGTGAAGATCCCGACAGTTTCGTGCGTAAACACGGTCTCGCTGCGTGGACAGAACTGCAAAAGTGCCCGCAAGCCCTGTCTGAGTTTCTGTTTGGCTCCTTGAGCCGCGACCTCGATCTCGGTACCCCCGAGGGGCAGGTCCGCCTAACCACACTGGCCAAACCCTATCTGGACCAGATCCGCAGCGCGCCACTGCTGGCCCGCAGCCTGCGCCAACGACTCTCCGAACTCGCAGGCGTCGCCGCCCCGCCACCCTTTCACGCGCCTGCGCCCCGATACGCCCAGAAAGCCCCGCGCCCACCGTCAAAGCCCCTGCTGCGCGGCCCTGAATTTGTCTTGCTGCAGGGCCTTCTGCACGACCCACAGCGGGCCAGCCGCATTCCGCCCTCCTTTCAGTCTCGTCAACCCGCCGGGCAGGCCGTGCTGGCGCTATTGGACCACCTGCACACACAACCTCCATCGCTCAACAGCCGCGACCTTATTGAACAGTTCCGCGAAGGCGATCATAAAGAAATCGTCCGCGCCGCCGTGGAAGAGATCCTGCGCTGGGATAGCCAATACGATGCCGATGCCGAGTTTTCGGGGGCCTTGGCGAGTCTTGATGCCCAGGCCAGCCGTCTGGATGTGAGCCGCCTGTCCGGAAAAAGGCCCAGCGAGATGTCTGCAGAGGAACGCGCCGCCCTGCAAAGCGCGTTGCTGACCCCCAAAAAACGCCCGTCTTAGCGGTCATGCGCAAAGGCGCAGCCCTGTCGCCCACGGCGAATAGAAAAGCCCGCAGAAACAGACGCCTAGCTCATATTTACGCAACAATGAGCCCCCATCGTGTATAATCCTCGGTTCAGCCGACCTTACCTTCCATAGCCCGCGATGCCGACCCAATCTGCCCCGAAAAACGATTCCAAGGTCTCCCCCCAAAAAACCGCTCAGGGAAAACGGGCTGCGGCAGCCAAGAAGACCATTCCGGAGCTTTTCCTGACTGAAAACGGCGGGGCTGAAACCACCGAGATCGCGCGCACACGCCTGAAGGCCTTGATTCTGCTTGGCAAGGAACGCAGTTACCTGACCTATGCGGAGATCAATGATCACCTGCCGGACCTGGCGGCGGATCAACTGGAAGGCGTTGTCACCATGCTGAACGGCATGGCGGTGCAGGTTTACGACGAAGCACCCGATGCCGAAACGCTCCTCATGAATGAGACCCCGGCGGTCGTGGCCGACGAAGACGCCGCCGATGCTGCCGAGGCTGCCCTTTCAACGGTCGATGCCGAGTTCGGCCGCACCACCGATCCGGTGCGCATGTACATGCGCGAAATGGGCTCGGTCGAACTTCTCACCCGCGAGAAAGAAATCGCCATCGCCAAGCGCATCGAGGAAGGTCTGAAGCACATGATGCAGGCCATCTCCGCCTGCCCGCTCAGCCTGGCACAAATCCTCGACCTCTGGGGCCGCATTGAGCGTGACGAGATGCGCATCGAGGAATTGATCGACGGCTTTACCACCGAAAGCGGGGACGACATGCCCCTCGCCACCGACGCACAGGAAGAAGATACCGAGGTCGAAGACAGTGGCGAAGACGACGAAAGCCGTCGTGCTGCGGCCACCGCCGCCAACCTCGCCCTGCTCAAAAGCGAGGCCGTCGAACGCTTCACCCTGCTGCGCGATCTGCAAGCCAAACTCGTGAAGGCCAGGGCCCGTTACGGTGCCGACAGCAAACAGGCCGCAAAGCTTCAGGATGGCATTTCTCAGCACATCCTCAGTATCCGCTTCGCGGCCCGTCAAGTCGATCAGCTCTGTGAAAGCGTACGCGGCATGGTCGAGCAAGTGCGTGTCGAAGAGCGCGCCATCATGGACATTGCCGTCAATAAATGCGGCATGCCCCGTACCCATTTCATCAAGACCTTCCCAGGCCATCATGGCGACCCGGAATGGCTGGTAACGGAGCTCGCCTCTGGCGCGCCCTACTGTGCGGCCCTGGATCGCCAGCGCCATGTCATCAACGAGTTGCAATCGCGCCTGCAAAACCTGCAGACCGAGGCCGGCCTCTCGATTGTGGCCCTGAAAGACATCAGCAAGCGCATGTCCACCGGCGAGGCCAAGTCCCGCCTGGCCAAGCGCGAGATGATTGAGGCCAACCTGCGCCTGGTGATCTCCATTGCCAAGAAATACACCAACCGCGGGCTGCAATTCCTCGACCTGATTCAGGAAGGCAACATTGGCCTGATGAAGGCTGTGGACAAGTTCGAATACCGCCGCGGTTTCAAATTCTCCACCTATGCCACCTGGTGGATCCGGCAGGCCATTACGCGTTCCATTGCCGATCAGGCCCGCACCATCCGCATCCCGGTGCACATGATCGAGACCATCAACAAGATGAACCGCATCAGCCGGCAGATCCTGCAAGAAACGGGCATTGAGCCGGATGCGGCCACTCTGGCCGAAAAGATGGAGATGCCGGAAGACAAGATCCGCAAGATCCTCAAGATTGCCAAGGAACCCATCTCGATGGAGACCCCGATCGGTGACGATGAAGACTCCCATCTGGGCGACTTTATCGAGGACAACGCCACGCTATCGCCCGCCGAATCAGCCATGTTCTCCAGCCTGCGCGATGTCACCGAAGACCTGCTGGCCGGCTTAACGCAACGCGAAGCCAAGGTCCTGCGCATGCGCTTCGGCATCGAGATGAACACCGACCACACGCTTGAAGAGGTGGGCAAACAATTCGATGTCACCCGTGAGCGCATCCGCCAGATTGAGGCCAAGGCCTTGCGCAAATTGCGTCACCCGAGCCGCTCTGAAAAGCTGCGCAGCTTCCTCGACAGCAACCATTAATGCCATCTTCAGGCCCTCTAGCTCATGCTTGGTTAGAGCAGCGGACTCATAATCCGTTGGTGCTCGGTTCGACTCCGAGGGGGGCCACCATCCGTCACGCACCTGCGCAACCCCAGAGGCTAAGGTCGCGATTTCTGGCCTGCGCCCTGGCGCTCTTTCCGACTCTGGCCATGGCGGCAGGCCCGCAGGACGGCACCACCTTGATGGGGATGTGCAACGGGGCCGACAAGGTCCGCAGCCTGGCCGTGATGTGTCACAGCTATACCAGCGGCTATGTCGAAGCGGCCAACTTCTACGCCATCAAACAGCGTGGCAAGCCGCTCTTCTGTATCAATGAGGAAGGAAAGAAAATGATCCCGCTCCTCATCGCCTCGCGTATCAAGGCCCAGCCCGAGCTCGCCAAAGAACCCGCCTCGGCCATCCTGCACATCCTCTTCAGCCAAAACTTCGCCTGCAAATAGGCTCGCAGTAGCCGCATCTAAAACAAGAAAGCCGCCCGGCAAACCGGGCGGCTTTCTTGGGTTTGGTCTGAGTGGGCTTGGTCTTAAGGCAAGCCCAACCAGATCCAACTTAGGCCTTGGGCGCCTTGTGGTGATCGAGCTTTTCCTTGATGCGGGCCGATTTGCCGGTCAGGCCGCGCAGATAGTACAGCTTCGCGCGACGCACATCACCGCGACGCTTGACCTCAACGCTGGCAACCAGCGGAGAATAGGTCTGAAAGGTCCGCTCCACGCCTTCGCCGGCGGAGATCTTGCGCACGATAAACGAGGAATTGAGGCCACGATTCTTCTTGGCAATCACAACGCCTTCGTAGGCCTGCAGACGCTCACGAGTCCCTTCCTTCACCTTAACCTGAACAACGACGGTGTCGCCAGGTGCAAAGGACGGCAGGGTTTTGCCCAGACGGGCGATTTCTTCTTGCTCCAGTTGAGCGATCAAGTTCATGGTACTTCCTTTCTTTTGTTGAAGAGAGAGGTCCATCATGAAAACCCATGGAAACCCACAGGGGACATCACTTCGTTTCTAAAAGCCCGGATTAACCGGGCCGGATTTCACCCTATGGGGTATCCCCATAGGATGCAAGTAATTCTTTCTCTTCGCGACTCAAGGCCGACTGCGCCAAGCGTCGTTCCAGCACCTCCGGGCGTCGCGTCGCCGTCCGCCCCAAGGCCTGTTGCAAACGCCAGCGCGCGATCGCCGCATGGTTCCCGGAACGCAGCACCTCCGGAACCGCCTGCCCGAGATACACCTCGGGCCGCGTGTAATGCGGACAATCCAGCAAACCGGTCGCAAACGAATCCTCGGCCGCCGATTGCTCATTGCCCAGCGCACCGGGAAGGCGCCGAATCAGGGCATCCAGCAAAACCATGGCCGGCAATTCGCCGCCCGACAACACAAAATCACCAATCGAAACCTCTTCGACGGCGTGGCGCGTCAAGACCCGCTCATCCACGCCCTCGTAGCGGCCACACAGCAGCAACAAGGCCTCTGCCTGACCCAGGTCTTCAACCCGTGTTTGATTGAGCACTCGCCCCTGCGGCGAGAGATAAATCAAACGCGGCCTGCTCGCCGTCGTTCCTTCAACATCCAGACCCGCCCGACGCCATTCAGCCTTCACAGCGGTCATGGCCAGATCCAGCGGCTCGGCCAACATCACCATCCCGGGGCCACCGCCAAAGGGGCGGTCGTCCACCGTGCGATACGGATCCAGCGTAAACGCCCGCGGATCCCACAACTTCAACTCCGCCAGACCCTTCTGCAAGGCCCGGCCACTTACCCCGTGCTGCGTCAGCGCCGAGAAGGCCTCCGGGAAGAGGCTGATGACATCGTAACGCGGTGCCATCAATAATCTTCGCCCCACTCCACCTCGATCTGTCGCTCCGCCAAATGGACCTCACGGACAATCGGCGCCACGAAGGGAATCAAGCGTTCACGCCCATCGGCATGGCCCTTCACAGACAACAAATCGTGGCCGCCGGTCTCCAGAATCCGCTCAACCCGGCCCAATACCGCACCGGCCAGGCCAACAACCTCAAGACCGATCAACTGATCCCAGTAATATTCACCGGCATCAGGCTCGGGCAATTCGTCGCGACCCACCGCGATTTCCTGCCCCACGGCCGCCTCGGCGGCCTCGCGATCTGCCACGCCATCCAGTTTCACCAGCAGAAAGCGCCCGTGAACCTTGGCCTCCTGAACCTGCATCTCGCGCCAGTTTGCGTCTCGACCAACCAGCCAGTGCGGATAGTCCAGCAGGCTGTCCACATATTCCGTAAAGGGCTGAACCTTGACCCAACCCTTAACTGCGTAAGGGGCGGCAACCCGCCCCATCACGACCCGCGAATCAGGCAGCGGCAGCACTCGTCAAACGAGAGACGGTTTCGGACATCTGGGCGCCCACGCCTTGCCAGTAGGCCAGCCGCTCGCGGTTTACGCGCAGGGTCTCGGCATTGCCGGAAGCGACCGGGTTGTAAAAGCCGATACGCTCAATAAAACGGCCATCACGACGGTTGCGGGAATCCGCAACCACAATGGTGTAAAACGGACGGTGCTTGGCGCCACCACGGGAAAGACGAATAGTTACCATCGCTAAGTTCTCAAAAGCGCTACGGAAAGCGGCCAATTATATAAGACCGTCAAGGAATTGCAAGCATCAGGGCCTGTCCCAAAGCCCAAAACGCCGAACAGGACGCACGCGACACCGGGTCAAGACGCTCAGTGTCCCTCTGCCTCGGACTGGCACGAGGCGGCCACGCCCGGCCGAAGCAGGGTTGGGCGGGCATTGAAGCGGGCGCGGCGGCCGATGACAACACCCAGACCCAAGCCCAGCAGCAACCCCAGCGCGGCCATTCCATCGCCCCAGGCACTCAACAAAGTGGCCAGGACCAAGGCCCCAAGCAACGGCAAGCCATAGGCCAGAAGGATGGCCTTTCTCAACGCCCCGTCCTTCAAACCAATCACCACGGCATCCCCCGGGCGGGCCGAGATGCCGTTGTCCACACGATATTCCGGCTCTCCCGTGTGCCAGATCTGGCTGAACATGGAACGACCACAGCCGCGCCCCTGGCAGAGTCCGCACCCGGAAGGCGACTCCACTCGGACCCAAACCGACTCGCCTTCCAGGCGGGTCACACGGGCATTGATTTCAAGCATTCTGGCCTCACTAAGGACACAACTCATCTTGGAGGCGTATATTTAGGCCAAATCCGTAGCGGCACAAGGTCTGCCCCAACAAGCCTGCCCCAACCACCTCATGACTCCCTGCGACATCCTCATCATTGGCTCCGGCCTGGCCGCAAATACCCTGGCCTTATCCCTGCCGACCCACCTCAACATCCACATTCTGACCAAGAAGGCGCGCCAGGACAGTTCCAGTCAATGGGCGCAAGGCGGGGTTGCAGCCGTACAGTCGCCCGACGATGACTTTGCCAGTCACATCCGCGACACCGAGATAGCCGGGGCTGGGCTCTGCAACCCGGACACGGTTCGCCATGTCGTTGAGCACGGCCCGGCGGCCATGCAATGGCTCATGGATCAGGGGGTGTCATTCGATCGTCAGGCGGACGGATTTCACCTGACCCGCGAAGGCGGGCATAGCCATCGCCGCATCCTGCACGCCGCCGACGCCTCCGGACACGCCATTCAGGAGACCCTGTCCGCGCTGATTGCAACCCGGCCCAACATCACCGTCCACGAAAACATCATCGCCCTCGACCTGATCACCGGTACGCAACTCGGTAACGGCACATCCCGGGTTTATGGCGCCTATGCCCTGGACACCCGGAGCGGGCATGTACAAACCTGTCCCGCCCAGTCCGTCGTCCTCGCCACCGGCGGGGCCGGCAAGGCCTTCCTCTACACCACCAATCCGGACACGGCCACCGGCGATGGCATCGCGATGGCCTGGCGCGCCGGTTGCCGGGTGGCCAATATGGAATTCACCCAGTTCCACCCCACCTGCCTCTACCACCCGCACGCCAAGTCCTTCCTGATCAGCGAGGCGATGCGCGGCGAAGGCGCCGTGCTGCGCCTGCCCGACGGAACCCGCTTCATGCCCGAATTCGACGAGCGTGCTGAACTCGCGCCGCGTGACATCGTGGCCCGAGCCATCGACCGGGAGATGAAACGGCGTGGCCTCGATTGTGTCTATCTCGACATCACCCACAAACCGGCCCGCTTCATCGTTGAACACTTTCCCAACATCTACGCCCGCTGCAAGGAGCTCGGCATCGACATCACCCAGGACTGGATCCCGGTGGCGCCGGCTGCGCACTACACCTGCGGCGGAATCATGGTGGACACCCACGGCTGCACCGACCTGGAAGGTCTCTATGCCATCGGCGAGACGAGCCACACCGGACTCCACGGCGCCAACCGTCTGGCCAGCAACTCGCTTCTTGAATGTGTCGTTTATGGGCGCAGCGCGGCTGAACACATCGTCGCCCAGGCACCCATCACCCTGCCTGCCCTCCCCACCTGGGACGAGAGCCGCGTCACGGATGCCGATGAAGAGATCGTCATCGCTCACAACTGGCACGAACTGCGCCGCTCCATGTGGGACTATGTCGGCATCGTGCGTACCGACAAGCGGCTGGCGCGCGCCGCTCACCGCATCCGCCTGCTGACCGACGAGATCCACGAGTACTACAGCAACTTCCGGGTGACCAACGACCTGATCGAACTGCGCAACCTGGTCTGTGTCGCTGACCTCATCGTGCGCTGCGCGCAGATGCGCAAGGAAAGCCGAGGCCTGCACACCTCAAACGATTATCCGGATCGACTGCCCGAGGCAAAGGACAGCGTCCTCACCCCCTAACCGGAGCCTGCCAAGGCGGGATCTGCAAGAGCGGAGCGGTCAGCGTCCGGCCCGATGGGTCAGGAAATGCACCAGCAGCGGCACCGGCCGCCCGGTACTGCCCTTGTCCTTGCCGGATTTCCAGGCGGTACCCGCGATGTCCAGATGGGCCCATTTGTATTTCTTGGCGAAGCGCGACAGAAAAGCGGCGGCGGTAATGGTGCCACCCGCACGGCCACCGATATTAGCCATGTCCGCAAAATTACTCTTCAATTGCTCCTGATATTCGTCGAACAGCGGCAATTGCCAGCACGGATCGGCGGCCGTCTCACCGGCCCTCAGCAATTCGCCCACCAGTTTGTCGTCGTTGCCCAGCACCCCACTGGTGACATGCCCCAAGGCAATCACACACGCCCCCGTCAGGGTCGCCACATCGACCACGCATACCGGGTCGAAACGCTCCGCATAAGTCAGCGCATCGCACAAGATCAGCCGCCCCTCGGCATCGGTGTTAAGCACCTCAATCGTCTGGCCGGACATGGAGGTCACAATGTCACCCGGCTTGTTGGCGCGCCCCGACGGCAGGTTCTCGCATGTCGGGATCAGGGCCACGACATTCAGTGGCAAAGCCATTTCGACCGCGGCCTGTAGCGTACCCAGAACCGAGGCGGCACCGGCCATGTCGTACTTCATCTCATCCATTTCAGCCGCAGGCTTGAGCGAAATGCCGCCCGCATCAAAGGTGATGCCCTTGCCCACCAGCACAATCGGTCGCTGGGTCGCCTCAGCGCCCTGATAACGCAACACGATGAACTTGGGCGGCTCGTCGCTACCCTTCGCCACAGACAAAAAGGAGCCCATACCGAGGCGTTCCATGTCCATGCGTTCGAGCACCTCCACCGCCAAACCATGCGACTCGGCAAGATACATCGCCGTATCTGCCAGCGTCGTTGGAGTACACAGATTGCCGGGCAAGTTACCCAGATCGCGCGCCAATTGCATCCCGGCAACGATGCTGGCACCACAACTCAGGGCCTCCTGGGCGGCCGCCTTTTGTGCGCGGCTGGCAACCTGCCACTTGAAGGCACGCAGACCCGCGGGGCGGTCGTTGCCCTTGCCAGCCGTCTCGGACTTGGCCTGATCAAAACGGTAATAGGTATCGCCATAGGCCAGGACTGTTTGCTCGGCACGCCACTCCATCGTGCAGCGTTTGGCATCGGCCTCCCCCAGACACCACAAGGCATCCGTTGCGCCCGTATCCTTGAGTCGCTGCATCGCAGCCTGCACAGCCTTGCGATAGTTGCGTGCATCCAGCTCGCTCGCCTTGCCCAGATTAACCAACAAAATCCGCTCGCACGCCAGACCCGCCGGACGGTACAAAACCGCCGTAGCCCCCACGGCAGGGCCCAGATCCCCGCCCTTAAGCAGGGCGGTCAGCGCGCCACCACAGGCCACATCCAGGGCCTGCGCCGCCGGCAACAGCGTTCGCGTGCCCATGGCACCCACAACGATACAACCGCTCCGCTGCTTTTCAACAACAACATGGACGGCTGAGAAGGACGGAACAACGGGGCGCGCGTGCGCATTAGGAGCTACGGTCATGACGGTTTCCGGTTAAGATCAAATAATGTTGTCCCATTATGCCACCAGCAAGGCGTTTGAACGCAGCCTGAAAACCGAGTTCTGGCTGACGGGTCTGGCTGCTTTCGCAGCCCTGTCCGCCATCGTGTTAACCATTTATCTGGTGCGCCTGCTGGGCCATGCGGCTCTGGGTAATCTGCTGGAGGCCGGCATCCTGCCCATGATGGGCTTCAATTACATGCGGCTGTTGCCGGTTCTGCTCTCCCTTGCCCTTTTTCTGGGCCTGTTTATCAGCCTCACCCGGCAAATCCAGGACCATGAGGCCGTGATCTGGGCAAACGCCGGTCTTGCGCCACAGACCTGGCTGCGCCCCATCCTGCAACTCGCCCTTCCTGTCACTCTGGTCATTGCCCTGTTCAGTCTCGTCGCGCTCCCCTGGCTTGCCCAGAAACACGCGGAATTTGAGCAAACCCAAGGTGCTCAGCGCCGTGCCATCCTGCTCGCGCCGGGTTCATTCACCGAAACCACCAGCGCAAGCGGCGGCTATCAAGTCCTGTTTATCGAAGCGCTCGACAATACCGGCGGGGAGGCACGCAAGGTCTTTATCGCCGATGAGCGAAATGGACAGCTGGGCGTTACCCTGGCCACAACAGGCGTCATCACGGAGCATCCTGAAGGCAGCCGTTTTCTGACCCTGGAGCAAGGCCGACGCTACGAACACCGCCCGGGCGCCGACGCCTACCGAACCCTCGAGTTCAAGCGCTATCACACGCGCCTGGACCCTGTCGCGGCCGACCCGCTTTCCCAGGGCGTCCGCCAGATGAGCACCCTCAGCCTGATCCAGGACCCCAAGGCCGCCCATCTGGGCGAACTGGTGTGGCGCATTGGCTATCCCCTCAGCGCCCTGACCCTGGCGCTGCTGGCCCTCCCTCTCAGCCAGTTCAATCCACGGAGTGGCCGATCCTTCAACATCATGTTCGCCATCCTCGTGTACGCGACCTACAACAACCTCGTCGGGATTAGCGAAAGTATGGTGGCCCAAGGCCGCCTGCATCCTCTGCTCAGTCTGATCCTGTTGCACGGAGGCGCGCTAGCCGTCTTCTATGGCCTCTTTGTCTGGCGCATGACACCGCTCCGCTGGAGGGCCAGAACGCCATGAAACTGACACGCTATCTCATTGTTCAGATACTCATCGCCATCGCCATCACCCTCGTCGGACTGACCCTGCTCTTCAGTTTCTTCGAGCTCTTGGCCGAGCTGGGCAGCGTCAGCGCCGGTACCTACAGCCTCACTCAGGCCGCGGTTTTCATCGGCCTGCAATGGCCCACCCGCATTCATGAAGTCATGCCCATTGCCACCCTGCTCGGGGGGCTTTTTGCCTTCGCACGCCTGGCCCAGACCTCCGAATACACGGTGATGCGCACCTCGGCCTGGTCGCCCCGTCACGCCATTCAGGCCCTCGCCCTGATTGGCCTGTTGCTCGGTCTTGTTACCATGTTGATCGGGGAATTCGTGCTACCGGCCACGGAGCGAATGGCTGAACGCATCAAGGCCCAGGGGGCGCAGCGCGTCCAAACGCAGACCTTCCGCAGCGGCCTGTGGGCCAAGGATGGGCAGACCTTTCTCAATGTGCGCCAGATCCTGCCCGACGCCACCCTGCGCGGCGTGCGCCTCTATAGCATCAATGACAAAACGCAACTTCTGAGCATCACCGAAGCGGCGCAAGGGTACTGGGACACCCAAGGGGCCTGGCGGCTTGAAGACGGACACACCCTTCATTTCACCCCCCAAGGGCCGCAAGAGACCGCCTTCGCCACCCTGCCATGGCCCTCCAAGGTGAGTCCGGATCTCCTCGCCATGCTGATGGTCAAGCCCGAGCATATGTCGATCCGTGCCCTCTACGAGTACATCCACCACCTCCATGCCAACCGGCAGCAAGCGTCGCGCTACGAGCTCGCCCTCTGGAAAAAGCTGATCTACCCCCTATCCCCCACCGTCATGCTGTTGCTCAGCCTGCCGTTTGCCTATTACCAGGTGCGGAGCGGAAAGATCGCTGGAAAATTGATGCTGGGACTCGGGATCGGCCTCTCCTTTCACCTCATCGGCAAGGCCTCCGGCGATCTGGCACTCCTCAAGGACGGCGCCCCCGCGATGGCGGCCTCGCTGCCCATTCTGGTCTTTGGCCTGGCCGGGCTGATTGCCCTGTTCCGGGTTGAACGCACCTGACAACAAACGCCGATGACAGGCACTGCTAACGAAAGTACCTGAAAACGAGAGTGCCTGAATCAGGATCGTGGCTCGACCTTCACCAACCGGGTCCCCGCCAGACGATCATGGAGAAACTGACGCTCGCGATCGACAAGGGCCCACGCGATACCCAGACCCAGTGTTGCCAGCGCCCAGAAATACCGAATCCAGGCCCGCCGCCAGGACAATGCTGCACCCTCTTGCGTCACGACCCGGAGATGCCAGGTCTTCATGGCCAGCGTCTGCCCGCTGCGCGCCCAGAACAGGACAAAGTACAGGCCGGCCGCCACAACCAGATAAGCCTGAAAACTCACCTGGACAAGAGCGCTGCGCTCTACCACGGCCCCCGGAATGAGGTCCACCACCATGAAGCCGGCCACGAATAGCCAGGCCATCAACAACAACGCGTCGTAAAACATGGACACCAAACGGCGCCACAGGCTTGCCAATTGCATTTTCTAACCGCCCCTAATCACAGCGCACATCTTAACTGAGCTCGCCAGACACCGCGATGGCCAAACGGTTTCAGGGCCTGAAGTCAATTCGATTTGCGCTCTCGGGACTCTTTGCGTACAATTCGCCGTTTCCGTTACGGGAACTCCGTGACGACCTGATTTGTAGGAGCTGAACATGTACGCGGTTATTCGTACCGGCGGTAAGCAATACAAGGTTGCTGCTGGCGGCAAACTCAAGGTTGAAAGCCTGCCGGTTGAGGTGGGTAGCGAAGTTGAAATCCAGGATGTCCTGATGGTTTCCGATGGCGACAAGATCAGCGTCGGCGCACCGACGGTGGCAGGCGCTGTGGTCAAGGCGACCGTCCTCTCCCACGGCCGTGGCCAGAAGGTCATCATTTTCAAGATGCGCCGCCGCAAGCACTATCGTAAGACCCAGGGCCATCGTCAGAACTACACCGAAATCCGTATCGACGGCATCACGGTTTAATCTCAGGAGCACAGCACCATGGCACATAAAAAAGCAGGCGGTAGTTCCCGCAACGGCCGCGATTCAAACCCGAAGATGCTTGGCGTCAAGCGCTACGGCGGCCAGTTCGTCCCGGCCGGCAACATCCTCGTCCGTCAGCGCGGCACCGAGTTTCACCCCGGCACCAATGTTGGCATGGGCAAGGATCACACCCTGTTCGCCAAGATCGACGGCATCGTTGAGTTTGTCGTCAAGGGCGCGCTCAAGCGTCGGACCGTTACCGTCAAACCCGTCGCTGCCTAAAACCCGGCGCCTGTTGGACAGAAAGGCCCTGTCGCCCCATTCGGGCCACGGGGCCTTTAGCTTTCCCGGCCTTTAGTTTTTCGAGCAACACACGAACCCATCCATGACGCGCATCTCGTTCTATTTCAACGCCGACGACGCGCTGGATTTGACCCGCCGCCTGATCGGCAAGGCGCGTCAGCAAGCCCTTTGCTGCCTTGTCTATACCGATGATGCCGCGCTGGCCATGCAGATCGACCAGCAACTATGGAGCGCCGAGCCCCTCAGCTTCGTGCCGCATACCCTGTGCGAAGATGCCAATGCCAGCGAAACACCCATCCTGATCGGCACGCAGCCCGATCCCTTACCGCGTTGTGACCTGCTCATCAACTTGAGCGCCCAGCCGCCCGCCTGTCTGGCGCGCTTTGATCGCCTGATCGAGATCGTCACCCGTGAGGGCGCCGATCGC
>Ga0194111_10001613_pt1 | contig 27720 bp, 24 predicted proteins | sample TA2KigC300mmetaG_FD_146194 | JGI IMG/M metagenome (GOLD analysis project Ga0194111, IMG submission 146194) | Freshwater microbial communities from Lake Tanganyika, Tanzania - TA2015033 Kigoma Deep Cast 300m | ecosystem: Environmental > Aquatic > Freshwater > Lake | place: Tanzania: Lake... | reverse complement strand
GCAATGCTGACCGAATTGGGGATTGAAACAGAGACGGAAACGGGTTTAACACCTGCTGGCGTTCCCGAGGGGTTTGATGAGAACGTGGACTGGGTCTACCTCAAGCAGAGGGTTGCCGTCCCGCTTCTCGATGGACTTGAACTCGATGAGGAGGCCCTGGCCAAGACCTACGCGGCCACAGAGCGAATGGCAGCCTCAGGAATCACCTCGATCTACCCAGATTGGCCCCCAGGCACAACCGTTCTCCAAGCCTTCGAGGACAGTCTCAAGCAAAACAAGAAGGGCATCCTCAGCAGTATCTTTGATGAGAACAACATCACCCTCAAAGACTTCCCCAGTCGGGTCACGCGATATGAGGCCTACAAGATGGTCGAAGACCCCGCTGTGGCCGGAGGGGTGGATGCGACAAAAGTTGCCGCACTGCGGGCCGACTACGCTGAACTGAAAAAGATTGGCATCTTTGACATTGGGAAGTTCAAGTCCCTCGGTGGAACAACTCCATCGAAGGTCAAAGAAATCATCGATGCAAGGCCCGAGAAATTCCGCCCCACTCAAGCCGAGTTAGAGGTCTCCAAACCCAACTGGAAGATTCCCGAGCCCCTGATAATCAATGGGCCTGTCTCGGGGGCGGCCTGGGAGGCCCTCACCGTTGCCCACGCCAAACTCTTCAATCCCGAATACACCGAGGACGAAATCATGGCCCGCTATGGGTTCAACACAATTCGGGTCCTTGCCCAAGGGGAAAAGCTCTAGAGGCCGTCGCCCTGCCCACTGAGTTTCGATCCAGACCTTTTACAAAGCCGGCAATGAGATCTATAGTTTCCGTCCCCCGGGTCGATAAACGAGATTGAGGGTTATCCCCTGTGCTCCATGAATTCTCTGAAAAATTTCATTAAGTAATTGATTTAAAAGGTTAATATGTTCCGCATCCTAGTCACCAATCAGAAGGGCGGCGTTGGCAAGAGCACCATCTCTGCCAACCTGGTGCACTACTTTGCGGCCCATTTGGGCAAGCGCACCACCCTTGTCGACTTCGACAGCCAAGGCTCATCAACCCGCTGGGTCCGCGGCGCCCAGTCGCCCAAGGCCACCAACCCGGTTCGCCTCCACACCATTGAATTCCCCAAGGCCGGCGGCTTCAATCGCCTGCTCATCGATGTCCGCAAGACCTTGCGTGGTTTTGCCGACGACACAGACATTCTTCTTGCCGACCTCACCTGGAACGACTTCCTCGATGGCGAGCTCCTATTCGAGTTCGACCTGGTCATCATGCCCTCGGCGGTCTCCGAGGTGGAGTTGGTCACCACCATCGACTTTGCCAAGAAGCATAAGTGGGTCTTCGAGGCGCCCCGTTACCACCCCACCCTGGTCATTGCGCCAAGCCGGGTGCGGGCAGATCAACTCAACGCCGTCCACCGCTCCTCCGAGCGCTTCCCCGTCTCATTTGTTCTCACACCCCCTATCTTGGACACAGTGGATGCCAAGCGTGCTTTTGCAGAGGGCTTCTTGCTCAACCACAAGAACAAACGACTCGCAGAGTCTTTCGTTCAGTTTGCACGGGCAGTCGAGCAAGCCATCTCCTTGCATGCCGCACAGCAGACCCGCCCACCCACAGGGGGCCTGGCTGCATCCGCCTCACGCAGCCCACTGTTGCACTCCGACCTGAAGTATCGAGTGGCTGTATCGCAAGCCGAGCGCAACGCCGGGGCAGAGAAAACCGTGACACACGTAGGAAAGCCACTGGTTATTCCGCCGAGCATTGCCAAGCCCAAGCCAGCGCCCACCACGCATACATCCACCCATGCGGCAGTGGCCAATGGCGCCCCCACACAGGGCGCCACGGTCAATCAGACCAAGCCCGAAGCGCAGACCAAGCCGATCTTGCGCTTGGTCACGCGGCTCTTTGGCTCGAACGCACCGAGCAACAAGAAGTAGTTTTTTAGCCGCCAGTCGTTTTAACTGCCGCCGAAGCGCTTCGTAATCACGTTCGCGGCCAAGGCACTGATATTGGCGCGCACGGTGGCGGCCTCAAGGTTCTGCTGCTCCATATCGGCAAGCACCTTGAGCGTATGAAGAAGGTCATCGCGGGTCTCGCGAATCTGGCGCTCCACCTTTGCAAGCTTGGCAATGATTTCCTGCCGCTCATGAAGACACTCTTCCATGTGGCGACTGATGTCGGCCACGTCCCTCCAATTGGGCCCGCGGGTGGTGAGTTCTCCTCCGGAGCTGCTCTGCTGAAGAGCCAGAAATAAGCTGTTGAGAGAGTCTCCCACCTGGGCAAGAGCAGCGGCCTCACTCTGCGCCGCCTGAGACCTGGCTTGGTCTTGGGCCAGTGCCGGAGGAAGGGGATTGTTGTCGATGGTGCGATGCTCGCGCAGTCGAGCCAAGTCCTCGTAGCGAGGCGCGTCATCGGTGACTTCCTCGACCACAATCGCTGGGTCCTCGGCGAGTAGCACGGCCTCGCTCTGCTCGACCAAATCGTCTTCGAGTTGCTCCAACTCCGCATCGTCAGCCGCGTCTTTTAAGTCAACATCTTCCACGTCCGATTGCTTGCCGGGCCGCACGCCATCGGGCCGTGGGGGCTTCCCAGCCGACTGCCACCCCTGATCGGGTGAGTAGATTTTGACGCCCTCTGTGGGCAGCTCGAATTCGTTGTTCATCAAGCCAGCGGTCCGAAATCGTTGGTGAATCCTGCTACTGTATCAATCATGATCGCAAACCGCTTGTTTTTGCTCGGCAACGCCCTGGTCTTGCTTCTGGTCGTGGGTCGGCGAAACTCTCTGCCCGGGGGCGGACTCGATGCCCTGCCATGGGCGAGTTTCGGCACCGAGCTCCAAGACATTGTCACCGAGGCAAGCCTCTCCAGCGCCGCCCTGCTCTGCCTCTGGATTGTCCTCACTGTGGGCTGGTTTCTCTTCACCCTCATCGCCGAGCGTCGCCACCGAATTGAGACAACGGCCCGCCTCAAAAAAGCATCGAGCCAATTAGAAGGCTCCGACCGTGCAAGCCCAGGCCTTGGAATGGATGCATCGACAGGCCTCCATGATTCGTCGGCCCATCCGAATGGCGAGTCGGGTAACGCCAGCACGCATCGCACCGGCCAATCGGATCACTCAGAGCCCTCCTTCGGTGGAGCAAACGCACACGGTGCTCAAGGTGCGCATGGGACGCATGGAGCAGGCCCTCATTCAACCCACTCAACAGCGGGCCATGCGGGCAATGTGGGCCAAGTGGGCAATGGGCAGGACTCGGCTTACAGAGAGTTGCCACCATCATCGGCCAATGCCTCCGACATCTCCGGTGTTTTGGCTGGAGTGAAAGAGCGCAACAAGTCCCTCTCGCCCGAGGCCCGCGCCGAAATCGCTCGTCTACAGGCCGCCCTGCAGACGCTCAGCGACCAGGCCTCTGAAGAGAAAAAGAAAGATGGCGCCACCCCAGATGACGTCGCCCCCAGTGCCTCAAACAGTTAAAACAGTCGGCCTGATTGGACTCGGCGCCATGGGCATGGGCATGGCCCAGTCGCTGCGCCGCGGCGGGTTTCAAGTCGCGGTCTGCGACCGCCGCGCAGATCTCGTTAAAAGATTCGTAGCAGAAGACGGTGGCGGCATTGCCTGCGAGGGCCCGCTCGACCTCGCCAAGCATTGCGCAGTCATTGTTTCGGTGGTGGTCAACGCCGCCCAGACCGAAGACCTGCTTTTCGGTGAAGGCCGCCTTGCCCAGGCCATGCAGAAGGGCAGCCTCTTTATCATGTGTTCCACCGTCGATCCCAACTGGTCCCGGCAGCTCGGCGAGCGGCTCTCTGCATTGGGCATCCTCTATCTCGATGCACCCATCTCGGGGGGCGCGGTCCGTGCGGCCAAAGGCGAGATCACCATGATGACGGGTGGCGATGCGCAGGCCTATGCAATTGCAGACCCAATCCTTCAAGCCATGGCCAGCAAGGTCTACAAGCTTGGCGCAGCCGGTGACGGAAGCAAGGTCAAGATCGTGAATCAACTGCTCGCTGGCGTGCACATTGCCGCGGCGGCCGAAGCCATGGCCCTGGGCATCCGCGAGGGGCTCGAGCCCGCTGCACTCTATGAAGTGATCACCAATAGCGCGGGCAATAGCTGGATGTTTGAGAACCGCATGCCGCAGGTGGTCAATGGCGACTATGCCCCCCTCTCGGCCGTCGACATCTTCGTCAAAGACCTCGGCATCGTGCTCGATACAGCCCGGGCCAATAAGTTTCCACTGCCACTGGCCGCCACTGCCCACCAGATGTATATGCAGGCATCGAGCATGGGCCACGGCCTGGAGGGCGACAGCGCAGTGATCAAGACCTTCCCGGGCATTTCGCTTCCCAAGAAGAAGTCATGAAGCCACTTCGGCTGGGATGCATTGCCGATGACTTCACCGGCGCCACCGATCTTGCCAACAACTTAGTCAAGACAGGCTTTCGGGTCATACAGGTCAACGGGCCTCCAACAGCGCCCCTTCAACAAGAAGTCGATGCGGTGGTGGTAGCCTTGAAGATTCGCAACGTCCCTGCTGAAGATGCATGCGAGCAGGCCCTCAAGGCGCTTGCCTGGCTTCGTGCACAGGGCGCGAATCAAATCTACTTCAAATACTGCTCCACCTTCGACAGCACACCCAAGGGCAATATTGGCCCGGTTACCGATGCCCTCATGAATGCCTTGCAGACAAGGTTCACAGTGGCCACGCCGGCATTCCCCGACAACGGCCGCTCCATCTACAAGGGCCATCTCTTCGTCAATGACCGGCTGCTCAATGAGAGTGGAATGCAGAACCATCCCCTCACACCCATGACCGACCCCAACCTGGTTCGAGTGCTGCAGGCCCAGACCACTCGAAAGGTGGGCCTCATTGATCAGGCCGTGGTGCTGCGCGGGGCGTCCGCAATTGAGACAAAGATCAGCGAGCTTGCAGCCAGTGGCGTTGAAGTGGCCGTGGTCGATTCGATTCAAAACCAAGACCTCATCGAATTGGGACGCGCTGTGAAGGCACTGCCCCTGCTCACTGCGGGCTCTGGTCTTGCCATTGGCCTTGCACAAAACCATGGCCTCTCGCCCAACCCGCTGGCGAGCCAATTGCCCACGCCGAAGGGTCGACGGGCCATCGTGGCGGGGAGTTGCTCACAGGCCACCCAGGGACAAATCGCCCACGCAATCAAGTCCGGCCTGCCCACTCGGCAGCTCGACATCGCAGCACTCATGCGCGGAGAGGATGTCTCGGCATCTCTTCTCGACTGGGCGGCCACTCAGTTTGCAGACCACCCCAATGCGTGCCCCCTTGTCTTCTCTACTCAGGCGGCCAATGAGATCGCGGGTTGGCATTCGCGTTTTGATGCTGCAAAGCTGGGGCAGGCCATTGAAGACTGCCTCGCCACCGTGGCCAAGGCGCTGGTGCATGCGCATGGCGTGGGCCAACTCATTGTTGCGGGTGGTGAGACATCGGGTGCCTGTGTCACTGCACTTGCAATCGAGCAGATGCAAATTGGCCCGCAGATCGACCCCGGAGTGCCCTGGTGTTATGCGCCGCTCCAGCATTCACCCATCAGTGGGCCCACCGCTGAAGGAGGCGGACGCATGGCAGAGGGGCTTCACATTGCATTGAAGTCGGGCAACTTCGGCAGCGACGATTTTTTTACCAAGGCGTTTGCCATTCTGAGCTCGCATGGCTAGAACCAAGATCACCAGCGAGAATGACGCAAGGCAGGCCATCTGCGAGATGGGTCGCCTGCTGTTCACGCGCGGCTACGCCCACGCCACCGCAGGCAACATCAGCATTCGCCTCAACGAAGAAACCCTCATCACCCCCACCGATGCATGCCTGGGCCTACTCGAGCCCGAGTCCCTCTCGAAGATCGATGCCCAAGGCACACAGGTCTCAGGTGAGCGCGCGAGCAAGACCATCGCGCTGCACCGAGCCATCTATGAGCAATCGAGCCAGTTGGGTATTCAGACCAACTGCATCGTTCACACCCACAGCACCGCCACCGTGCTCATGAGCATGCTGGTGGAGCAACAAGCGGGCAAAGAGTTGCTCGACCCCATCACGCCCTACTTTGTCATGAAGGTGGGCCATGTGCCCCTCATTGCCTATGCCCGCCCCGGCGCGCCCGAAGTGATCGACGAAGTCACCCTACAGATGCGCGACTACTCGAAAGCCGGCACGCCCATATCGGCAGTGATGCTCACCCGACTCGGTCCCGTGGTCTGGGGGAGCAACCCACTCGAGGCCATGGCCCGACTCGAAGAGCTCGAGGAGACCGCAAGGCTTGCCGTTCAACACGCCATGCTCGCGGCCCCACCGCTCAAGCCACTCGAGGAAGACCAGCTCCAGGCGCTTCGCAGTCAGTTCCAAGCCCGCTGGTAGATCGGTCGAACCCATGGCGCAGAACCCCTCATTGGTGCAACTGCAATCGGGCTTGGCAGACTCGCTCAAAGAAGGGGCCATTGACCTCCTTGCCAACCCCGCCGACACAGCGCCCTACTGCACCGATTGGCGTGGCCGGTTCACGGGCCAGCCATTGGCGATTGCCTTCCCCAAGACGTCGGCCGCGGTTCAAGAGACCGTAAAAGCTTGCTCGGCCCAGGGCATTCCCATCGTGACCCAGGGGGGCAACACCGGCCTCTCGGGTGGGGCCACCCCAGACAAAAGTGCCAGCCAATTGCTTCTCAATCTCTCCAAGCTCAACCGCATTCGCGACATCGATCTTGAGAATGCAACCATCACAGTGGAAGCAGGCGTTACCCTCGAGCAAGTCCAGCAAAAGGCGCAGGAACAAGGACTCCTCTTTCCGGTTGATCTCACCGCACGCGGCTCGGCCACGATTGGCGGTCTGCTGGCCACCAACGCAGGCGGCACTGCAGTAATTCGTTATGGCAATGCGCGTCGCCAGTGTCTGGGTCTCGAGGTTGTGACCGCTTCGGGAGAGTTATGGTCTGGCCTTCGTGGCCTTCGAAAAGACAACACGGGGTACGACCTGCGCGATCTATTCATCGGCTCCGAGGGCACCCTGGGCATCATCACCGCAGCGGTTCTCGCACTCGAGCCCGCGCCCAAGGGCCTCTGCACTGCATGGGTCGAAGTGGAGAACATTGCCAAGGCCGTCGCCCTGCTTCAAGAGACCAAACAGCAGCTCGGCAGCCTGCTCACCGCATTCGAATTAATGAGTCCCACGGCACTCACGCCAGTGCTTGAATACTTCCCCGAGCAGGCGGGCCCCCTTCGTAATGAACGAATTTTGCTGAACGCCCATCCGCAGACCACTCATCATTTCGTTCTCATCGAATCGAGCAGTCAAGTCTCGCAGGCCCATGCAAAAGAGGCCTTAGAACAATCACTCGCTTACAGTCTGGAGCAAGAAGTGGCGCTGAATGCCATCACCGCCCAGTCCCTTGCTCAGGCCCAATCCTTCTGGCATCTGCGTGAGCAGATCACCATGGCCGCGGCAGAAGACGGGCCGCAAATCAAACTCGATGTCGCGCTCCCCATCTCACGCATCAATGGTTTCTGCGAGGAGATGGCGCTCTCACTGCAACAGGAGTTGAAGGGGCTGCGACTCTCCAATTTCGGGCACCTGGGCGATGGGAATCTTCATTTCAATCTGGCCGCTCCCAGTGATTGGTTGAAAGGTCTTGCACGCAACGAACGGCACGCCGAGGCCAAGGCCTTTGTCGATGAGTTCGAACCCAGACTTCGTCGAATGGTCCACGATGCGGTTATGGCAAGAGGTGGTTCGATTAGTGCCGAGCATGGCCTGGGGCAGCTGCGCCGAGATGAGGCCGCCCACTACAAATCTCCGGTCGAAATGGCGCTGATGCGGTCTATCAAACAGGCACTTGACCCAATGGGGCTTTTCAACCCCGGAAAGGTTCTTTGAGTCTGCTCGGGCGTACAATGCTCCGTATGAAACTCACTCAATCCACCAAATTCCTCGCTGCCATTGGCGGCCTTCTCTCTGCCTCTCTTGCCTTCGCCCAGGCCCCTGCCCTCAAGCCAGGCGATGCCTATTGGAGGGACTCCTCAGGGAAGATCGTGCGAGATGGATCCGGCCAATGTGTTCGCGCGGGCTTTTTCACGCCCGAACTCGCCTCGGCCGATTGCGATACAAGTCTCACAGCGCGCAGTGCCCCAGCCGGTGCAGCCACCCCCGCAGCGCCCCTGCCCGCAGGCCAAACCATCCCTCAAGTCATCCCTGCACCCCAGAGGGTCACCTTCAGAGCAGACAGCTTTTTTGAATTCGATCAGGCCCTGCTCAACTCAGCCGGCCAACGAGCACTTCGCGATCTGGTGACCAACAGCAAGGGAATCACTCTCGAGCAGATTCTTGTTGAAGGCCATACCGACTCCATTGGCCCGCGCGATTACAACCAGAAGCTCTCCGAGAGACGCGCCCAGGCGGTGAAGAGTTTCTTGGTCAGCGAAGGGCTTCCTGCCAATAAAATTCGTGCGGAGGGCCAGGGTGAGTTGCAACCCGTGGCCACCAACACCACCAAAGAGGGCCGTGCACAGAACCGTCGCGTGACCATCGAAGTCATCGGCAGCAAGACCGCCAAGTAAGCCAGTGAGTTCGAGCAACGTCGATCCCATTGAACTCGAGAAGTTCAGTGCGCTGGCCAGTCGCTGGTGGGATCCCACCAGCGAGTTTCGTCCCCTGCACGAAATCAATCCGCTTCGTCTCGATTGGATCGATGGGCGCTTTCCCGTCAAGGGCCAAGAGGTATTGGACGTCGGCTGTGGCGGGGGTATTCTTGCCGAGGCCATGGGCCGTCGAGGTGCGAAAGTGTCCGGCATTGACCTCGCAGAAAAATCTATTCGTGTGGCGCAACTTCACAGCATGGAGTCGGGTGTGCCCGTGGATTACCACGTTGTTGCCACCGAGGACTTTGCGCAGCAGCATCCCGGCCGCTTCGATCTCGTGACCTGCATGGAAATGCTCGAGCATGTGCCCGACCCCGCAGCCGTGGTTCAGAGTTGTGCAGACCTTGCCCGCCCCGGTGCAGGCCTGGTCTTCTCCACCATCAATCGCAATCCAAAGAGCTGGCTCTTTGCCATTGTTGGCGCCGAATACGTGCTGCGACTCCTGCCAAAAGGCACCCACAGCTACGAGAAGTTCATACGCCCCTCGGAACTTGCGCGCTTCGCCCGCGAGGCACGCCTTGAGGTTGTAGAACTCATTGGCATGACTTACAACCCACTCACCAAGGTCTATTCGCTCTCGCGCGACACCGATGTGAACTACATCATGGCCTGTCGTAAGCCGGCATGAGCCAGCCCTCGCTTCGCACCAATCCCGACCTGCAGATCAAAGATTGGCCTGAGCCCAAGCCCAGGCCAGACTGGCGCGCCCGTTGGCATGCCCACCACCGCCGCGCGGTGCTGTTTGATCTCGATGGCACCCTGCTCGACACCGCGGCCGATCTGGGCGGCGTGGCCAATGAGTTGCGTCGCCAACAGGGCCTGTCCCCCATGGCCTTAGAAGAACTTCGTCCCTATGCATCCAAGGGCGCCAGAGGAATGATTCAGAAGGCACTCGGTGTCGAATGGGATGCGCCCGACTTTGAGTCCCTTCGCGACGAGTTCTTAAATATCTACCAGCGCGACCTCAGCCGGCACACCGCCTTCATGCCCGGACTCGAACCCATCATTCAGAGCCTCGAGCACCGAGGCATGCCCTGGGGCATCGTCACCAATAAATTCAAGCGCTTCACCGAGCCCCTCATCGACGACCTGGGCCTTCGTGCGCGGCTTGCGGTCTGTGTAAGTGGTGACACCACCGAGCATGCCAAGCCCCACCCGGCGCCGCTTCGTCATGCCATTGCGTATCTGCAGTTGCCCGCCGAGGCCGTGGTCTATGTGGGCGATGACTTCCGCGATATTCAGAGTGGATTCAATGCAGGCTGCTTCACTATGGCCGCCGCATTCGGCTTCTGCTCAAGCGATCGGCCGGTGTCTGAGTGGGGGGCCGATGCAGTGGCCAACACCTCAGAGGACCTCGCCACTCTGCTGGCTTAAGACTTGCGCCAGACCCCAGTCGAGCCTATGCTCAAGTTGCCTGTGGCTCGAGGGTCTTTTACTCTCTGAACCAATATTGGAACCAAGGGCTTGGAAATTGCTGGGTGGGCGTGAGCGTCCCCCGACGGATGAACCCGAAGCCCAGCTGACTTTGCCCACCTGAACCGCCCGGTTCGGGATCGAGGCTCTCTTGTCCGCAGGCCCCTCCCCCCTCTCTCGAATGAACAGCCCCAGCCCCTCCAAAGCAAACACCGCGGCCTCGATTCACTCCTCGTCGTACACCGCACCCAAGCCCAACGAGACCCAACCCGTTGTCATTGTGGGCTCCGGTTTGGCGGGTTTGGCAGTGGCACTTGAAATCGCCGACCGCATGCCTGTTGTGATTCTTGCCAAGCGAAGCCTGGGCGAGGCAGCCACGGCCTGGGCGCAGGGTGGAATTGTTGGGGTCCTCGATGCCAACGACAACATCGAGGCCCATGTGGCCGACACCATCGAGGCCGGTGCAGGCTTGGTGGTCGAGCCCGTGGCCAAGCACATTGCCCAAGAGAGCGCACAGGCCATTCATTGGCTGAAAAACAAGGGCGTGCCCTTCACCACCGATCCATCGGGCCCGAGTGGTCTTCACCTCGTGAAAGAAGGTGGTCACTCCCATCGGCGCATTGCCCACGCAGCAGACGCCACCGGCAAAGCCATTCACGAAACACTGTTGGAGCAAGCCAGGGCCCACAAGAATATTCAATTGCTCGAAGGCTGGATGGCGGTCGATCTCATCACCCGCAGGCACCTATCGCACCGCAAGCCCGGTGCGAGCAAGCCCACCAAGTCCTGCTATGGCCTCTATGCACTCAACCTAGGGACCAGTCAGGTGGAAGCCATGGCCGCTTCGGCTGTTGTGCTCGCCACCGGTGGCGCGGGCAAGGTCTATCGCTACACCAGCAACCCAGAGACCGCCACCGGCGATGGCGTGGCCATGGCCTGGCGAGCGGGCTGTCGTGTGGCGAATATGGAATTCGTGCAGTTTCACCCCACCTGCCTCTATCACCCCGAGGACCGCAGCTTTCTCATCACCGAGGCATTGCGTGGCGAAGGCGCCAGGCTAGAACTCCCCGACGGCACTCGTTTCATGCCGCAGCACGACCCTCGGGCCGAACTCGCACCGCGCGACATCGTGGCGCGCGCCATCGACTTCGAGATGAAGAAGCATGGCCTCGACTTTGTTCATCTCAATGCCACTCACTTGGGCGAAGCCTTTTTAAAAGAGCACTTCCCCAACATTTATGCGCGCTGCCTGGCACTTGGAATCGACATCAGCAAGCGGTCCATTCCCGTGGTGCCTGCGGCCCACTACACCTGCGGTGGTGTGGTCACGAATCTAGACGGCCTCACCGACCTGCCCGGCCTCTATGCAGTGGGTGAGACTGGCTACACCGGATTGCACGGCGCCAATCGATTGGCGAGCAACTCACTGCTGGAGTGTGTGGTGATCGGACAGAATGCGGCCCGCGCCATTGCCTCGGCCGAGCCCATTGCCTCGCAACCCGTGCTCGCCTGGGACGAGAGCCAGGTCGAGGACGCCGACGAGGCCGTGGTGATCTCCCACAACTGGGACGAGCTGCGGCTTCTTATGTGGAACTACGTGGGAATTGTGCGCACCAATCGACGGCTCGAGCGTGCCCTTCACCGAATCGAATTACTCAAAGACGAAGTTCAGGACTACTACGCCAACTTTCGCATCAGCCGAGATCTTCTGGAGCTTCGCAATCTGCTCGAATGCGCCGAGCTCATTGTTCGCTCGGCCCTCATGCGAAAAGAGAGCCGCGGTCTGCACTTTAGCCAAGACTATCCAAAGACATGGACAGTGGCCTACCCCACCATTCTCACTCCGATGCGGTCACGCGAAGGGAGTAGTCGACCGCTTTAACGTCTTTGGTGAGTCGGCCCACCGAAATGCGGTCCACACCAGTGGCGGCCACTGAACGAAGGTCGGCCAAGCCCAGGCCTCCCGAGGCCTCGAGAAGCGCCGCTTCACCGCCCATCGCTTTTGCGTGCGCGGCCGCAACGGCCACCGCCTCTTGCATCTCTGCCAGTGAAAAGTTGTCAATCAGGATGCTGGTTGCACCCGCGTTCAAAGCCTCTCGAAGTTCATCGAGTGATTCCACCTCAATCTGAATCGTCACGCCCGCATTCAATGCGTGTGCGGCATTCAAGGCCGCCGCAATGCCGCCGGCGGCTGCAATATGGTTCTCCTTGATAAGAATGCCATCCCAGAGCGCCATGCGCTGATTCGCACCGCCTCCAATGCGCACGGCATATTTCTGTGCCTGCCGCAGACCCGGCAGTGTCTTTCGCGTGTCGAGCACTGCGCAGCCTCGCGGGTTTGGGCTGGCACCGGCAATGGCTCTGACATGGGCACGGGTGGAAGTGGCCACCGCGGAGAGGGTCTGCAAGAAATTCATTGCGGGCCGCTCTGCAGTGAGCAGGGCCCGAGAGCCCAACCGCATCTCGCAGACCACCGCGTTGGCGGGCATCTCATCGCCCTCTTCAAACTTCCACTCAAGACTTGCACTTGAATCCAGTCGTCGCATGCAGCCCTCGAACCAATCGCGGCCACAGAGCACCGCCTGCTCTCTTACCAGAAGCCTAGCGGTAGAGACCCCATTGGGAACCAGTTGGGCCGTATGGTCTCCCAAACCAATGTCTTCCCTGAGCGCATCGGTGATGTTGCGCTCGCGGGCCTGGGCGAGCGACTCGTTGAAATCAAACTGCATGGGAGTGTCAGGCCGCGCCAATATTCTTCACAAAGCCATGCTGGGCCTTGGCAAGCTTGTCGGGGTGGGCGGCCGTGAAATCGAGCATGCGCTCAATGCAACGCACCGCCTCCTTGGCGAGGTTCGCATCCACATGCACCTCATAGGGGTTGGGTCGCCCCCTCGCAGCCTCACCCGCACCCTCACCCGCACCCGCACCGGTGGCCACGGCTCCCATCGTCGCCGCACTCGCGCCCAGCCCATCGCTGGGTGGGTAAGAGAGGCAGGCCTTCACTCCCACAAGCCCATTCATTGCCATCCATGGGCAATGCGCACAACTCTTGCACGTCGCACTGTTTCCCGCCGTGGGCGCTTCAATGAGCGTCTTGCCCGGTGCAAGCTGCCGCATGCGATGCAAGATGCCCTGATCGGTGGCCACAATGAATGCCTCACCGGGCCCGTCGACCACCGCCTTGATCATTCCACTGGTGGAGCCCACCACATCGGCCAGTTCAATCACCGCCGCAGGACTCTCCGGGTGCACCAGCACCTTGGCACGCGGATACTGCTTCTTGAGTGTCTCGAGCTCGACCGCCTTGAACTCATCGTGAACAATGCAGTGGCCTTCCCAGAGCATCATGTCAGCCCCCGTCTGGTCGGCAATGTAGCGGCCCAGGTGCCGATCGGGTGCAAACAAAATCTTCTCACCCCGCTCATGCAACTCATGAACAATGGCCAATGCACAGCCACTGGTCACCATCCAATCGGCCCGCGCCTTCACTGCCGCACTGGTGTTGGCATAGACCACCACGGTGCGGTCGGGGTGCGCATCGCAGAAGGCCGCAAAGTCATCGGCCGGGCAACCCAAATCCAAGGAGCAGGTAGCCTCTAGGTCTGGCATGAGCACAGTCTTCTCTGGCGAGAGAATCTTTGCGGTCTCGCCCATGAACCGCACACCCGCAACCACCAGAGTCTGCGCCGAATGGTTTTTCCCAAAGCGGGCCATCTCCAATGAGTCGGCCACAAAGCCCCCGGTCTCCCATGCCAAGTCCTGCAAGAGCGGGTCCACGTAGTAGTGGGCCACCAGAACGGCATTGCGGCGCTCGAGCAGTGACTTAATCTCGTGAATCAGCGGCGCACGTTCGGCGGCCGCCACCTCGGCGGGCACCTTGGCCCAGGCCTGGGCTGTGCAGACTGAGCCCTGTGCATCCTGCTTGGGGAAGTCAAACGATAGGCGGCTGTTCATTGGCTTATTCTAAGGGCTTGCCCAGGAGGAATTGCCCATGTTTCGAGCCATTGTTCTTCGCCAGCCCACGCCCGAGGCTGCCATTGCCGCGGCCGTGGAATCGGTCTCCGAGGACGACCTGCCAAAGACCGGTGAAGGCGATGTCACCGTTCGTGTGGACTACTCCACCATTAACTTCAAAGATGGCCTTGCCATTACCGGTGGCCGTGGGCGGCCCAGTGTGGTGCGCAAGTTCCCCATGGTCCCGGGCATCGACTTCGCAGGCACAGTGGAGCAAAGCGACGACCCCAAGTTCTCGGTGGGCGATGCAGTCATTCTCAATGGCTGGGGTGTGGGAGAGACCCACTGGGGTGGCCTCTCGCAGAGGGCGCGGGTTAAAGCCGCGTGGCTGACGCCCAAGCCAAAGGCCCTGAATGCCAAACAGTGCATGGCCATTGGCACCGCGGGCTACACCGCCATGCTCTGCGTGCAGGCCCTGCAACGGCATGGTGTTCATCCAAACCAAGGTGAAGTCTTGGTCACAGGCGCTGCGGGTGGCGTGGGCAGCATGGCCGTGGCCATTCTCAAGGCCTTGGGCTTTGAAGTGGTGGCCTCCACTGGCCGAATGGAAGAAGAAAATTATCTGAAGTCTTTGGGCGCCAAGGCTGTTCTCCCCCGTGCCGAGTTGTCTTCCCCCGGCAAGCCGCTGCAGAAGGAGCGCTGGACCGCCGTGGTCGACAGCGTGGGCAGCCACACCCTGGTCAACGCCTGCGCCGCCACCAAGTCCCTCGGTGCAGTGGCCGCCTGCGGACTGGCCCAGGGCATGGACTTCCCCGCCACTGTTGCACCGTTCATTCTTCGTGGTGTGACGCTCTACGGCATTAACAGCGTCACCCAACCCGCCGCGGCACGCGACTCGGCATGGAAGGCCCTGGGTGAGTTGCTCAAGCCCGCGGCCATCGATGCCATGACCACCGAGATTGGACTCGAAGCGGCCATTGCCCAGGCCGATGCCATTCTAGAGGGCAAGGTGCGTGGCCGACTCGTGGTCAATGTCAATGACTGAGACCGAGACCCCTCAACGGGTCTCCAAGCTTCTCGCGCAACGTGGGCTCTGCTCTCGACGCGAGGCCGATGAATACATTGAACAGGGTCTGGTCCTGCTCGATGGCCGGCCCGTCACTGAACTGGGCACGCGGGCCTTTGCCCATCAGACCTTGGAGCTTGCCAAGGGGGCCCAGCGCCAGCAGTCCCAGCGCCTCACGCTGCTCTTGAATAAACCCATCGGCTTTGTCTCCCATGCCGATGACGACCACCAGTACCAGCCCGCGGTTTCACTCATCACCCTTCAGAACCAGTGGCAGAGCGCACTGCCTCGCATCACCTTAAAGGGCCTCGCACCCGCGGGCCGCCTGGACATTGATTCCACAGGGCTTCTGGTGCTCACTCAAGATGGGCGTATCGCCCGGCAACTCATTGGCGAAGACTCGAACATCGAAAAGGAATACCTGGTGCGTGTGAAGGGCACACTCGATGACAAAGGCCTGGCCCTTCTGCAATTCGGGCTTGCGCTCGATGGCAAGCCCCTTCAACGGGCCAAGGTCTCTTGGCAAAACGAAGACCAGCTGCGCTTTGTATTGCGCGAGGGCAAGAAGCGACAGATTCGCCGCATGTGCGAGATGGTGGGGCTTGAAGTCGTTGGGCTCAAGCGAATCCGTATTGGTCGCATCCCCCTGGGCGATCTGCCCATGGGCCAATGGCGCGCATTGAACCCCTTCGAAAAATTTTAAGAAAGAACGCCATGCAAGTGCCGAGCCTTCGCGAAGACATTCGATTCCTTGGTCGGCTCCTGGGCGACACCTTAAGAGAGCAAGAAGGCGATGAGACCTATGCCATGGTCGAGGAGATTCGGCGACTGAGCGTGGCCTTCCGGCGCGACAGCGATGCCAAGGCGGGACGGCAACTCAACCGGCTTCTCAATCAACTCTCGGCTGAAGAGGCCGTGCTCGTTATCCGAGCCTTTAGCTACTTCTCTCACCTCGCCAATATTGCAGAGGATCAGCAGCGTCTTCGCGAGGCCCACACGGCGCACGCGGGGTCGGGCAGCCTTGCCCACAGCATGCAGGCACTTAAAGAGGCCGGCATTCGAAAGCCGGCCATCATGCAGCTGCTGCAGAAGGCCGTGGTCTCGCCGGTGCTCACCGCCCACCCCACCGAGGTGCAGCGAAAGAGTGTGATGGATGCCGAGCGTCGCATCAGTGAGTTGCTCGGCCAGCGGCACCAATTCATTCGCCTGGGCCAGACCAGTGATCTCGCCGAGAACGAGCGCGCCCTTCGTGCCAGAGTCGCCCAACTCTGGCAGACACGGGTCTTGCGCACCAGCAAACTCACCGTGAGCGATGAAATCGAGAATGCCCTCTCGTTTTATCAGTCCACCTTCCTGCGGCAAATTCCCGCACTGCTCATGGATCTCGGTGAACGCCTCAAGGAAGCCAATCCACCAAGTTTTCTGCGCATAGGCAATTGGATCGGGGGCGACCGCGATGGCAATCCCAATGTCCTCGCATCCACGCTCGAGGAGTCTGTTCGCAAGCATTCCGAGACTGCGCTGCGCTTTTATCTCACCGAGGTCCATCGCCTTGGCAGTGAACTCTCGGTCTCGCGACTGCTTCGTGGCACCACACCTGTTCTTGAGGCGCTTGCCCAAGAAGCCCACGATGCCAATCCACACCGGGTCGATGAGCCTTACCGCCAGGCCTTGGCGGGCATCTATGCGCGGCTGGCCGCCACACTCGAGCGGCTTACTGGCACGCGGGCCATGCCCCATGCCCTGCCACCGTCTGCCCCTTATCTAAGTGCAGAAGACTTTCTCTCTGATCTCTGCGTGATCGAGGCGGCACTCAGCCGCAACAAGGGTGGTCGTCTGATCGATGAGCGCCTGCGTCCTCTTATGCATGCGGTTCGCGCCTTTGGCTTTCATCTCGCGAGCATTGACCTGCGCCAGAGCTCAGACATTCATGAGGCCGCCATCGCGGAGCTTCTCGCAGCTGCAGACCTCTGCAGCAATTACCCGTCACTCAGTGAGGCCGAGCGTGAGTCGCTTCTGCTCTCGGTGCTGCTCGACCCCCGCAGCCTGCGTGTCGGTCAGGCCCAGTACGCGGAACGAACACTCTCTGAGATCGCCGTCTTCGAGAAGGCGCGCTTGGTGCGCGAGACCCTAGGGCCAGACGCCATCCGCCACTGCATCATCAGCCACACCGAGACGGTGAGCGACTTACTCGAAGTCCTTGTGCTGCAGAAGGAGGTGGGCCTGCTCTCGGGCACCCTCACCAAGGGCCGGCTCGGCCTCATTGTGGTGCCCCTCTTTGAGACCATCGAAGACCTTGAGCAATCCGACACGATCATGCGCGGCTTTTACCAGCTGCCGGGAATCGAGGCGCTCGTTCGCCGATCGGGCGGCGAGCAGGAGATCATGCTGGGCTATTCAGACAGCAACAAAGATGGCGGCGTCTTCACCAGCAGCTGGTCCCTCTATCGCGCCAGCGAGCGACTTGTTGCGCTCTTCGAGGAGAAGAAGGGCATCTCGCTTCGACTCTTTCACGGCCGCGGTGGCACCGTGGGTCGGGGTGGTGGGCCGAGCTATGCGGCCATATTGGCCCAGGCACCCGGTTCGGTGGCCGGTCAGATTCGTCTCACCGAGCAGGGCGAAATCATCACCAGCAAATATGCCGATCCAGTGATTGGTAAGCGCAATTTAGAGACACTGGTCGCGGCCACACTCGAAGCCTCCCTGCTTCCATCGGCCACAGTGCCCACTGCGTTCCTCGCGGCGGCCGATGCCCTCTCGGAATACAGCCGCAAGGCCTATCGGGCCATGGTCTACGAGACACCCGGCTTTGCGGAGTTCTTTTTCCAGGCCACCCCCATCAGCGAGATTGCTGCACTCAACATCGGCTCTCGGCCTGCTGCACGACCGGGCTCACCTGGCAAGCGAAGCATTGAGAGCCTGCGTGCAATTCCCTGGGGATTCTCTTGGGGCCAGGCCAGGCTCAACCTGCCTGGCTGGTTTGGCTTGGGTAGCGGCATCGAGGCCTTCATGGCCCAGTCGCCGAAGAACAAGGCCCTTCTCATGCGCATGGCCAAGGAGTGGCCGTTCTTCCAAACACTGCTATCCAACGTTGAGATGGTGCTTGCCAAGATGGATCTTCATCTGGCCGAGCGCTATGCAAGCCTTGTCGATGACCAACCCCTGGCCCGACGCATCTTTCGAGGCATTCAGAAGGAGTGGGAGAAGACCGATGCCGCGCTCACCCTGCTCACCGGCAGCAAGGAACGCCTTGCCAGAGACCCCGCCCTGGCCGAGGCGATTCGCCAGCGCATGCCTTACATCGACACCCTGAACCACCTCCAGGTGGAATTGATTCGTCGCTACCGGGCCGGCGCCACCGATGAGCGCACCCAGCGTGGCATACATATCTCTATCAATGGAGTGGCCGCGGGCCTGAGAAACACCGGTTGATGACCGAACTTGGCATCGATCGCTTCGGCGAGTTCCTCGTGGGAACCATCATCATCGTGCTACTGCCCGGCCCCAACTCGCTTTTTGTAATCACCACCTCGGCCCGACACGGCTGGCGCTCGGGCGTAAAAGCATCCATGGGAATCTTCGCTGGCGATACCATTCTCATTCTCGCGACAGCACTCGGTGCCGCCACCCTCATTGCCCTCTTCCCGGAAGTCTTCGCCGGTTTCAAAGTTCTGGGAGCGGCCTACCTGGCTTGGGTTGGTTTTCAGCTGGTGCGCGACGGCCTTCAGCGCTGGTCAAAGGGCTCACCCCCGCCCCGCACCCAAATGCCGCGCACCAGCAATGCCTTCTGGAAGGCACTCGGCCTCTCACTAACCAACCCCAAGGCCATACTGTTTTTTGTGGCCTTCTTCACCCAGTTTGTGCGGCCGGATGCGCCCTCGCTGGCGCTGGCCTATTTAATTCTCGGGGTGGTGGTGATCATGTTGAGCATGACCTACTTGAGCCTACTGATCGTGGCGGGCGCCAAGTTGCAGGAACGCTCTCATGCCCATCCCCGTTGGGCCTCACTGGGCCTATGGACAGTGGGTCTCTGCTTCATTGGTTTTGCTGCAACGATGTTGGTGCGTTAAGCGGCCGCCAACCAATCTCTCGGCTTGATCACCTCGTACAACTTCGCCTCGGCCGACCCCGGCTCGGGCTGCCAGTCGTAGCGCCACTTCACCAGCGGCGGCATGCTCATCAGAATGCTCTCTGCCCGCCCACCGCTCTGCAGTCCAAAGTGGGTGCCACGGTCGTAGACCAGATTAAATTCCACATAACGCCCACGCCGATAGGCCTGGAAGTCGCGCTCACGCTCTCCGAATGCCACGTTACGGCGACGCTCTACAATCGGCAGGTAGGCCTGCACGACCGAGTCGCCCACCGCACGGGTCATCGCGAAACTCTTGTCGAAGCCTAGCTCGGCGAAGTCATCAAAAAACACACCGCCCACTCCACGGGCCTCACCGCGGTGTTTGAGGAAGAAGTACTCATCGCACCACTTTTTAAATCGCGGATAGAGTCCCTCCCCAAAGGGCGCGAGTGCCTGTTGGCAGGTGCGGTGGAAGTGCACGGCATCCTCTTCAAACGGGTAATAGGGCGTGAGGTCCATGCCACCGCCAAACCACCAAATGTCTTCATCGCCCGCTTCTACAGCCTTGGCCACAAGAACGCGCACATTCGCGTGCACGGTGGGCACATAGGGGTTGCGTGGGTGAAAAACCAATGAAACGCCAATGGCTTCAAAGCCACGTCCAGCAAGCTCCGGGCGATTGGCGGTGGCCGAGGGCGGGAGTCGATCTCCACGCACATGCGAGAAGCCCACGCCAGCCCGTTCCATCAAGTCGCCTTCCTCTAAGATTCGGGAGCGGCCATCGCCTCTAAGTTGAGAGGTCTCCTCTTTTGACCAGGAATCTTCCGCGAAAGGCTTGCCATCGGCCGCCCCCACTGAAGTGATTATTCGGTCTTGGAGACCCATGAAATAGTTGCGAAGCTCCGCAATATCGACTGCCATAGAGACTTTCTAACAATGGTTAATCTGCTTCGATTTTAATGCTTCGGAGGTCGCAACGTGGCCCAAACCGCAGCCAACACAATGCAGGCCCCTCCAATCATCTCGGCCACAGAGAGAGACTTGCCCAGAATGATTGCGGCCGAGACCGTGGCAAAGACAATCTCGGAGAGCATGATCAACGAGGTCACCTGGGTGGGCAGTCGCGAGCCACCGAACTGCAAACTGAAATTGGCCAATCCCAATGCCACGGCCACCAGTGGAACGGCCAGCCACGCCCATGCCTCGGCCGCAAGGGGCGAGCGCATGGCACCGCCGGGGTCAACCCCATAGCCCCACGCCACCAGAGCCGCACCTAGCAAAAAGAACAGTGGCACCAATCCCGAGCCAATGAACATGGCCATGGTTCTCTGCACTGCCTGCGCATGCTCAAGGCGACGAAGGTGCACATTGGCAAGTGCAAAAAATAGACCCCCAGCAATCGAGAGCGCATCGGCAAAGCCACTCTGCTCCCCCGGTTGACCCAACACCACCGCCGCACCCGCCAATGCCAGCGCCAAACGCGCCAGGGCCTCGGCATTCAAGCGCTCATTTAGAAGCCAACGAGAGAAAATTGCGGCCCATACCGGCATGAGATAAAAAAGCAGCACCACCCGCACCACATCACCCAGGGCCAAGGCCCAGTTAAAGCATGTGTTGGTAAGCCCGTAGAAGAGGCCCATCCACCAGATCGACTGGGGAGATAACAGGCTTTTGAATACCGCGGGCCGAAGGGCAATGAGTGCCAGAGAGGAAAGCAAATAAGATGCAGTTGTGGCCCATAGAATCGAAAGTCCCAGAGACTCCATCCACTTAAACGGAACCCAGGACACGCCCCAGATGAAGGCATTGAGAACGAGCGCAAGGTGTGGAAGATGAGACATGATCCGCATCATGCCAGCAGGAGCGCGCATGCCCGCATCAACAATGCATTAATAGGCATTAACGAAATCGAAATGAGATAGCGAAGCAGTGCCCATGAAATCACCCGCACTCTCTTCCCGTCTCTGGCTGCTGCTCGTTGCGGGCTGCATCATTGGGCTACTGGCCTTTGGCGTGCGCTCGAGCTTTGGGCTCTTTGTCGATCCCATCTCCCAGCCCAATCGCCCAGATAGTTTTGGCTTTGGCCGAGAAGCCTTCGCCATGGCCCTGGCCATTCAAAACCTCGCCTGGGGCATTGGCCAACCTGTCGCCGGAGCCCTGGCCGATCGCTTCGGACCCTGGCGGGTCGTTGCAGGTGGTGGTGTTCTCTTCACCCTTGGCCTGGTGCTCATGACACTCACCAGTGACCCACTGCACTTCAACATCACCGCAGGTTTGCTCATTGGCATTGGCATGAGTGGCGCGGGGCACAACACGGTGCTTGCTGCCTTTGGTCAACTCATGCCCCCCGAGCGCCGCGCCTGGGCAATGGGCCTGGGCACCGCCACGGCAAGCCTGGGGCAATTCTTGGTTGTGCCCATCGGCCAAGCCTTTATTGATGCCTACGGGTGGATATGGGCCGTGCTCGCCATGGCAATTGCCATTGCCACCACCCCGCTACTTGCGCTCGCACTGCGGGCGCCCCAGAAGAACGAACCCACCGATGGCCCCCACTCAGAGAAGATCTCGTCAGCAAATGCGTCTGTTGCCCAGGGCTCTCATGCGAGCGCTGATAAGGGCGCTTCCGATGAATCCAATGCGCGCGTTGCGAATACGACCTCCACCGCCACCAGCCTGCGCCATGCGCTCGGTCAGGCCTTTGGCTACGACAGCTACTGGCTCTTGCTTGCTGGCTTCTTTGTCTGTGGATTTCAGCTGGCATTTGTCACCGTGCATCTGCCGCCCTATCTCAATGATGTCGGCCTCACGGCATCGGTGGCGAGTTGGTCCATTGCACTGATTGGCCTATTCAATGTGGTTGGTGGGTATATGAGTGGCACCTTCAGCGGCCGCATGTCTAGAAGGCTTTTACTGTTTTGGATTTATCTCGCACGTGCTGCCGTCACCGCAGGGTTCATGCTCTTGCCCATGAGTCCCGCAACTGCACTGGCCTTCGGGGCGGCCATGGGCCTGCTCTGGCTCTCCACTGTGCCGCCCACCGTTCAGCTCGTGGGCGTGATGTTTGGCAACCGCTATCTATCCACCCTCTTTGGTTTTGTCTTTCTATCCCACCAGGTGGGTGCCTTTGTGGGTGTATGGCTGGGGGGGCGCATCTACGCAGAGACCGGCAGTTACAACTGGGTCTGGTGGATGAGTGTGGTGCTCGCCCTTTTCGCAGCACTTGTCCACCTGCCCATTCGCGAAACACTCTATGCGCGTGCACCAGCCCCATCTGCGGGCCATTAGCCTTCTACTGCTTTTCTCAGCAGTGGGGTTTGGCCTATGGCTCTGGCTGCAGTCGCAGCGAGAGGAACCACTGCCCACGCTTATATGGGCGCCCAATCTTGAGGATGCCGTGGTGCTCGAGCGTGCCCCCCTGATACTCGATCGACTCGGTGGTGGCTGGTGGTGGGTCGAGGCCACTCCATTCGAGCGCGAGAAGCTTCGCGGCCTTGGGGCCCATCTGGCATTGGCGGTTCCTCAGCCGGTGGCGCGCATGGCGGGGTGCACGGCCGAGTTACCAAGAGACCCCCAAGAAATCGAACGGCTCGGGCCTCCCTAAAACCCTCTCTAGGGCCTCTCAAAGCGTTATGTCGCTCGGCCCTTAATCAAACTCAGGTGGCCGAACGAATCGGACTCCCAAAGAAGAAGCGCTCTGCAAACGGATACAACACACATCCCAAACCAATTGCGGCAAAGGCCACTGCCCAAGATGCGGGCACGCCGCCGCCACCTGCCATATCAAGCGCCAAACCAAACACCGCGGGGCCCACTGCACCCGACCCAAAACCAATCAGCGAATAGAGTCCCATCGCCGCCCCTTTCACCTCACCGGGCGCGGCCGAGACCATGCCCGCAGTCAGCGTTGCCGAATCCGCCATGATCAGCATGGAATGAATACTCACCAGTGTGAGCAGCAACCACCAGGGCCCATCCGAGAGTAGCGCCATGACAACGCCCACAATGCTTGAACTGGCCATCACCCAGTTGATCCAGCGGCGGCGACCAATTCGCAGTGCCATCTCATTGCCAAGAATCGATGCGGGCGTGGAGATGAGATTGACAAAGCTCGCCCAGGTGGCCGCCACCCAGAATGGCGCAACTCCCCCCACAGCAAAACCAAAACTAATAAAAGCAACCGTCCATGCGCGAGAGCCAAAGAGTTCCAGGCAATGCACGCCGTATCCAATCGTGTAACCGCGCAGGGCCGGTTCGCGCCAGGCTTTTTTCCACGAACCCAAAGGAAAAAATAGCGAGAGGGTGTGGGCCAGACTTTTTGAACTCGCCTGCTGCCTCGGCCGGTGCCGAGTCCCCCAGAGAACCAAGCCAAGTCCAATGAGCGGCCCCAATGCCGAAAGTCCAAACGACCAGCGCCAGTCCAACACATCCAAGGCCCAGCCCGCCAGTAAGAATGAAAGCGCTGCCCCAATGCCAAAGAAGGCAGTGTAGAAGGAGACATAACGACTCTGCGTGGCACCCGGTGCCATCGACTCCGAGAGGATTCGAAGCCCTGGCATGTAGGTGGCGGCCACACCGGCACCCAATAGAAACTGCCAGAGGAAGGCAGAGACAAAACCATTGGCCACGAGTCCAAACCCAAGGCTGCCTGCTGCTGCCAAGACAGAGCCGTATAGATAGACCTGCCGTGGGTCTTGGTGATCGGTCATGGCATTCCATATCGATACACAGGCCATGTACCCAATAAAGAATGCGCTGGCCACCAAGCCCGACTCGGTGTTCGAGAGGGCCCACAGAGACTGCAGATCAAGCAGGCTCACCGCATAGGTGGAGAAGCCCAGCATGGAAAAAATATGGGCCGCGAGTATGCTGATGGCTGTGTGCACGCGAAATGATAGCTAATCTCACCTTCCGGCCCCGACTGCTGGACCACCTGCCGAGCTACACCAAGGCCACACTCCTGGCCGATGTCTCCGCGGGTCTCACCGTTGCGTTTGTGGCCCTGCCGCTTGCCCTGGCATTTGCAATTGCCTCGGGGCTTCCACCGCAGACAGGTCTCATCACTGCCATTGTTGCGGGCTTTCTCATCTCAGCGCTCGGTGGCTCTTCGGTTCAGATCGGCGGGCCCGCCGGTGCATTCATTGTGGTGGTCTACGCCATTGTCGAGCGCTATGGCATTCCCAACCTGCTCATTGCAACCGCCTGCGCAGGATTGCTGATGGTGCTCATGGGCATGCTGCGCCTTGGCGGACTCATCCGGCTCATTCCCATCTCAATTGTTTTGGGATTCACCAGCGGCATTGCCGTTCTCATTGCCCTCTCGCAGATCAAAGACTTTCTCGGGCTCGCTGGCCCCGCATGGCCCGCCGAGTTTTTCTCCAAGATGGAAGCGCTCATCGACTCGATCCATACCGTCGACCCCACCACCAGTCTCTTGGGCCTGGCCTGTGTTGCATGCATTCTTCTCTGGCCCAAGAGTTACAACACACAGCCCAGCCTCACAGGCCGAATCGTGAGCCGACTGCCTGGTGCTTTGATTGCCATTGTGGCGAGCACCATTGCCGTGGCCGTCTTCTCGCTTCCGGTTGAGACCATCGGCTCACGCTTTGGCGAGATCCCCCGCAGTCTGCCCATGCCCACCCTTCCCGAATTTCACTGGAGCACGGTGCAGTTTCTCTTTGCTCCCATTCTCACCATTGCCTTCTTGGGTGCCATCGAATCGCTTCTATGCGCCCGTGTGGCCGATGGCTTGGTCAAGGAGCGACACGACCCGAATCAAGAACTCATGGCCCAGGGCGTGGCCAATATGGTGAGCCCTTTGTTTGGGGGCTTCTGCGCCACGGGTACGGTGGCGCGAACAGTCACCAACATTCGTTCGGGTGGCCGCTCTCCCATCTCGGGAATGGTCCACGCGCTGGTTCTTCTGGCCATTGTTCTGGGTGCGGCGCCACTGGCCGAGCAGATTCCGCTGGTGGCCCTGGCTGCCACCGCATTGGTAGTGGCCTACAACATGGGCGACTGGAAGGCCTTCAAGGAGATGCGCAGTTTCAGTGTGGCCTATCAAGCCACGCTGCTCTCCACCTTCATTCTTACCATCGTGGTCGACATCACAGTGGCCGTGGAAGTTGGCCTGGTCATGGCATGCGTGGTTTTTATCTATCGCATGAGCCAACTCACCAAGCTCGAGCCACTGCCTGACAATGAGCTCCATGCCCTTGGCATGAGCCTTCCAGAGCGCACAGCTGTGCAGCGACTCAGTGGCGTTCTATTTTTTGGGTCGGTCAGCCGCATCGAACCATTGCTCGATCCCACCGCACAGCTCCCAAAGAATCTTGTGCTTGATCTATCGAGCCTGCTCTCTTCTGACAGCTCTGGGCTCGATGCCCTGGCCCAAGCCGATGCCCATCTACAAGGCCGCGGTGTTCGCCTGGTGCTTGCCGATATGCGACCCAATGTCTTGGCCACCATGGCCCGCCTTGGCTTCATTGATCGATTCGGAAGTGACCGAATCTTCCCCACGCTCAGGGGAGCACTGACAGCAGATCCGACAGACCCATCACCTCCACATCGGCCAGCAGATTCCAGCGACCCACATGGGGCGTAAGCACAATTTTTCTTTTGGGCTGCAGATCCTCACAGGCCGAATGAAAGCCCTTTGTAAGTTTGGGGGCCTCGTTTCGCTTGATCTCAATGGCCCAACACTCTGTGCTTTGCCATTCAATCACCAAGTCTAGCTCTGCCCCACCACTGCTGCGATAAAAGAACAATTGACCACGATCACCCACGGCCGCGGCAATGTTCTCGATCACATGCCCCTCCCAACTTGATCCCACAACAGGGTGTGAAAGCAGGCCTTCCAAGTTCTCGAGGCCGAGCAAGGCATGAAGCAGGCCTGAATCCCGAATGTAGAGCTTCGGCGTCTTGACCATCCGCTTGCCGCGATTCGAGTGCCATGGCAACAAGCGTCGCATGAGCAGCATGCGCTCCAGCAGATTGATTTGCTGACCCAGTCGTCGCTGCTCCTCTCCGAGCGAGCGCGAGAGACTGGCCAAGTTGGCCTGGCTGCCCTGCTGATTGGCAAGCATCACCCAAAGCCGTCGAAACGTCTCCCTATCAATCCGAAGCGATGAGAACTCAGAGAGATCTCTCTCAATGTACGTTCGAATGAAGCTTCTGCGCCATGCAAGGCTTGCCTTCTCAGATGCCGCGAGAAAGCTGTCCGGAAATCCTCCCCGCAACCAGAGTGACTGGGACTGGCCATGGGGCACTTCAAGAAGACTCAATGGGGAGAGATCCACATAGGCCACACGCCCGGCGAGCGTCTCGCCCGACTGGGCCAAGAGATCCAAAGAGGCAGATCCAAGCAACAGGTACTGACCCGCACGAATGCCGGCGCGGCGCGACTCATCGATGATGCCGCGCAGATTCCCGAATAGATCAGGCTTTCGGTGAACCTCATCCAGAATGACCAAGTCTTGGCGCTTGTCGTCTAGGTAGAGGCGGGGCGATGCAAGCTTGGCCCGATCAAGCTCGGACTCCAGGTCCAGGTAATGAAAGCAACGCCCACTCTGCTGAGCCAGCGCCAAGGCAAGGGTGGTCTTTCCCACCTGGCGGGGGCCAATAATGGCCACGGCGGGAAATTGCCCCAGGGCTTGGGCGATAGATTGGGCGGCTTGGCGCTCTATCATCCTTGTAATTATGCAAAAAATTTACATAATTACAAGGATAAATCCCGGCAAATTGAGCCCAGCAAGTCCCGCTGAACCAGTCCCCGAGATCGCTCGGCCAGGGCTTGGCGAATCTCCGGCCAGGCCGAAACGCAGTCTCGCCAGGCATTGGAAATTTCGGTCTCGGCTTGCACCCCCAGCCGATTGAAGGCCAGGTGCAGGCGCCGAAGTGGTTCGAGCGTATCTCCAAAAAGCACCTGGTCCATCCATCCCCCAAGTTTATCGGCATGGGCGCAGTTTTCTTGTCGATATGGCTGCCAAACAAAAGGCACGCAACGGCTTGATGCCGCCGCCCAGTGGGCGCGCACGAACGAGTCCTCACCACGCACAAAGTTCAGGTTGGTGGAGCAAAGCAGTGCATCGAATTCATCTTGCGATCGCTCAATGCCCGAAGGGGTGTGAATCTGCATGCGAGAGAATCCATCGGGAAGGCCGTGGGTCTTGACTGCATTCTCAAAGGCCGCCCAGGGTGCATCGGCATAGCCAAAACCCAACACCCAGAAAACATCCGATGCCGGTCTCTCCACTGAGCATTCCCCAACAAGCATCCTCTCTAGTCGCGCCGGATCACCAAGAAGAAGGCCCTTTGAAAAACTCGGTGCCCACCAGTTTCGATGGGGACGGGGGTAATTGCGATCCACCGCAGACATTCCCTGCATGGAATCCGCCCAGGGCTCGGTGGCCAGGTAGTCGAGCATCACTCGCGCCGCACCCGGCAGTGTCTCGAAGAGAGCACGCAATAGCTCAGGCGCCTCGTGATGGAAGGTCTCTACCAATAGCGCTCTTGGCGCTCCCGGCAAAAGGAGCCCCCCCGTTGCGTCGACACGATACGGAGCCCCCTC
>Ga0194111_10001609_pt1 | contig 27749 bp, 30 predicted proteins | sample TA2KigC300mmetaG_FD_146194 | JGI IMG/M metagenome (GOLD analysis project Ga0194111, IMG submission 146194) | Freshwater microbial communities from Lake Tanganyika, Tanzania - TA2015033 Kigoma Deep Cast 300m | ecosystem: Environmental > Aquatic > Freshwater > Lake | place: Tanzania: Lake... | reverse complement strand
CAGGACCGCCGTTGGCTGGAGCTGGCCGAGAGCGCCTATGCCGGCCTGGAGATCATGAGCCAGGCGTTGGGGGAGGAGCCGGGGGTGGGCCTGGTCCCGGATTGGTGCCAGCTCAAGCATAAGCAGCACTGCATCCCCGCGCCGGAACGCAGCAGCGATTTTGGCTGGGACGCCATCCGGGTCCCCTGGCGCCTGGGCCTGGCCGCGCTCTGGCAGCAGGACCGCCGGGCCCAGGATTTCCTGGTTAAGACAATCCTTCCCTTCTGTCGGGGGCAGTGGCAGACGGAGGGCAAAGTCTACGCCATTTACACCTATGGGGGGCAGCCGGCGGTCCCCTATGACAGCCCGGTGCTCTACGCCGGCTTAGTGGCCGCGGCCCTGGCAGCCGGCGACCCGGCGTTGGCCCGGCAGATGACGGAAAAAATCGTCTCTTTCTACCAGGTGGACCGGGACGGCGGCTACTTCAACCGCCCGGACGACTACTACGGCAATAACTGGGCCTGGTTCGGCCTGGCCACCTACCGGGGGCTGGTGGTTCCTTAATAGTGAGCGTTCAGCTATCAGCAATCAGCTTTCAGCAAAAACAATGGGTTAGACAAACTAATCGATAAACCAGCGACCTGCCATCTTGGAATAACTATCTGAATATAAAGCATGAGCTGACCGCTGAACGCTTAATAATACTGTTTCCGCTTTCTGTTATGAAAAGTTCTCTGTAGGGCGGGAAAGCGAAGCGCATCCCGCCTTCCAGCAAACTTTTCATGCTTTACGGGTGGGCCCCCGGCCCATGGGAAACTGTCCTGAAAAGTTCACCACGTAGGGCGGGAAAGCGGAGCGCATCCCGCCTTCAAACAACCTTTTCATGCTTTACGGGTGGGCCCCCGGCCCATGAGGAACTGTTCTGAAATGGGAGTATCACATGCTGAGCCCTGGTGATGAGAATATCGTCCGTGCCCTAAAAGAACGTCTGAGGGAAGCGGCGGGGGACCGGCTCCAGGCGGTCATTGTCTACGGCTCCCGAGTTTGGGGGGGGGCCGACTCCGACTCGGACCTGGATGTAGTAGCCATCGTCCGGGATTGCACTCCCGAGCTAGAGGCTGCTTTCCTGGAGGCTGCTTATCAAGTCATGTGGGACTATGACTTTACTCCCCTTATCTCCTTGAAAATATCTGATTCACTCAGTTATGACGCCTGTCTGGGAAAGTGCTTCTCTTTTTATCGTAAAGTTGCCCAAGAAGGCGTCACCCTGTGAAGCGGAGAAATCTAAAGGATTTTCAAGCACGAGACTTGTTCATCTGAAGATTTTTCTAAGGGAAGGTGCGGTAAAGCCCGCTCATCCAACCTCCGGCTCAGTTCCTGAGATTCCGGGGCGTAGCCGAACACCTGGCGCCACATCCAGGGGCTTTCCATGCACAAATAAACAAATACCTCCGGGGCCTGGGCCGCAATCCACTGCCGCAGCCGGGAAAACATCTCGGCCCGCAGAGTTTTGAAGTAGCGTTTTTTGCCGTCCAGGGCGGTGATGAACTCCTCTTCGGCGATGCGGCTGGCCGGGAACCGCTGGCGCATGATGTTTTTCAGAAAAGGCATATAGCGCAGGGCTCCCAGGCTGATCCAGGCAATGGCTTCGGCCGGGACGGCGGCAAAAAGCCGGGCCACCACGCCGTGATAATCTTTTTCCCAGTCCGGGTAGTAAATCAGCGGGTCGAAATGAAAGGCCAGCCGGAACCCGGCTTGGGCACATTTTTGGGCCGCAGCCAATCGGGCTTCCAGCGGCGGGGCGCCGTGCTCTTCTTGGCGGATGAGGCGGGGGGTGTTGAGGGACCAGGCAAAGATTACCCGGGGGTTGGGCCCCAAAGGCAGCAGCGGCTCCACCCGGTGCCACTTGGTCTTGATTTCCAGGATAGCATGGGGCCAGCGGCTGATAAAGGCGATCAACTGTCGGTTGAGCCCCAGCAGATCATCCAGGGCCAGGCTGTCGCCGAACTCGCCGGTGCCCAGGCGCTGGATTTTTTCCGGCCGGGCGGCCAACTTCGCCTCCATTTCCCCCCAAAGATCCTCCCAGTTGGTAAAAACCGTCAGGGCCGGCAGGTTGAAGTAGGCCTGCAGGATGCAGTAGCTGCAGTCCATGGGGCAGTTGGTCATAACCTGCAGGATCTGGTAGCCGCAGCAGATGTATTCCTTGGTGCCGGGGCAGCCCCGCCAGAATGGCCCCTGCTGCCGGGCCAGCAGGAGGGTTTCCTTGGCCCATGAGATATCCTGAGGAGTAAGGGGGGAGTGAAGGCGCAGGGCCTCTTTGCCGGGAATGATCTGTGCCGGGAGGTGGACCAGACGGTGCCGCACCTCCCGGGTGACCTCATCGTGCTGTGCGGCTTTTTCAATATAAAGCCGTTTCAGGCCAAACATGGGAGATGTGAACTCAGGCCCGGCAAGGGTTTCTTTTAGGTCCGGTGTCAGGGAGAGGACGGCTCAATGCTTGACATATTCGTGGCCGACCACCGTCTGGCCGTCGGGCTTGAAATAGACGGTCAGGGTACTGTCCGGGATGGACCCCTGGGTTTTCTCCTGGGGGCGCCTGATCTTTTTGTCTTCGTCCACGAGAAAAGGTGTGTCGGACTGGGGGCTGATTTGCCGCTTTCTGGGATCATGAGCCATGGCCGGGGCGTCTTTAAAACTTTTGTAAATGAACACCACCCCGGTATTGGTCCGTCTGACTTCCTGGGGTTCGCCGAACATCAGCATGATTTCGTTTTTCGTGGTCTGCCCAGACTTGATGGTCTCCACGTGGCGCGGGTTGATGGTATAGCCGGAGATATTCCGCCACGCCAGCAGTGAGAACACGAGACCGAGAACCAGCAGAAACTTAAATATTCTCTTTTTTCTGTTCATCTCCACCTCCTGCGATGTTATCGTTTCCAGGTTATTGAACGTTGCTGGGGTGGGGCAAACCGCCCCGAGGAAATAATATTCCATGAGGCGTCCCCAAGTACAACTTGGGAACGAGAGAGAATAATCTGCCAACCCCCTGTAAACCACTGACCACAGACCACAGACCACTAACCACTGCTCTTAACTGAGCAGCACGGCAATGATGCCGCTAAGAAAGACGCCGTCAAAGGTCCCGGCCCCGCCGATGGAGGCCACCGGCGCTCCCATGTTCTTGATATCGTTTAAGCGCAGCAGATCGGCGCCGATGAGAGTCCCCAGGGTCCCGGCAATATAGGCCACCGGGGCCCGCATCTCGGGCCCGGCCAGAATGTAGGCCGCCAGGGCGGCCACCAGCGGGGGAACCAGGGCCGGAATGCCTATCCCGATTCCCTTTATGGGGCGGGCCAAGCGGTTGACCACTGCGGTTACGATCAGAGTGGCTAACAGGGCCGGCCAGACAGAGGCCATCCGGGAAAAAAGGTACAGAGAAATAATCAGGGGGATCAGGGCGCCCCCCAGGTTAATGGCCAAAATGGTCTTCTGCCTTCGGTACTGGTGCGGCGGGCGGTAACGCATGCCGAAATATCTGACTTCCCGGTTATCGATGATCTGTCCCCCGCCCAATTCGCCGATGGGAATATTGACATAGCTCCCCAACAGGGTGAGCAACAACATCCCGAAGAGATATTCCGGCGGCAGCCCTAATTTGGTGAAGGCGAGGCCGATGAGACCCACCTTCAGAAGGGCGAACAGGAAAACAACCAGAAAAAAGAAGAAAATAATGACGAAGAGCAACAAGGGTGGAAAAAACATAAACTCCGCCAAAATAGAGATTCACTGCCGAGAACGCCGGGGAACCACTCCGCTCCCTCTGCGTCTCTGTGGTTAATTAATTAAGGGATTCGGGTAGTTCTCTATATCCCTCTTCCCTCTTCCCTCTTCCCTTTTCCCTGTTTTTATTATTCCCGCCAGCGATAGGCCCTGAGCTTAAAATCCAGTTCCTCCCGGGAGATACCCAGGACCTGAGCCGCCTGCTGCGGATTGTGGCCGACTTTTTCCAGGGTGCGGAAGATCAGTTCTTTTTCCAGTTCCATCAGGGAGGGTTCGCGCTCGCTGCCCATAGGGGTCGCATGGTTCTGGTGCCGCTGTCCCCGCAAGGGCTCCGGCAGATGCTCCAGGGTCAGGATGGGTCCGGTGCAGAAAATCACCGCCCGTTCCAGGACATTTTCCAGTTCCCGGATATTGCCGGGCCAATCATAATCCCGCAGCCGCTGCAGCACTGCCGGCTCCATGTCCTTGACGGCCCGGTTGTTTTTCCGAGCGTAGGAGTCCAGAAAATAATGGGCCAGCAAGGGGATATCGGGATCGCGCCGCCGCAACGGGGGCAGGGTCAGGGTCACCACGTTGAGGCGATAATACAGGTCTTCCCGAAATCGCCCCTCCCTGACTTCGTCCAACAGGGGGCGATGTGTGGCGGCGATAATCCGCACGTCGACTTTCTGGGTCCGGGGGCTGCCCAGGGGGTCGAATTCCTTAAATTGGAGCACCCGCAGGATCTTTGCCTGGATGGTGATGGGCAGTTCCCCGATTTCGTCCAGGAAAATAGTGCCCTGATGAGCCAGGGCAAAGCGCCCCGGTTTGCGGCCGGCCGCGCCGGTGAAGGCGCCCCGCTCGTGTCCGAAGAGGTCGCTTTCCAACAGGGTTTCGGGGATGGCGGCGCAATTGACCACCACAAAGGGACCGTCCCGGCGGGGGCTATTCTGGTGGATGGCCCGGGCGATAAGCTCCTTGCCGGTGCCCGTTTCCCCCAGGAGCAGCACCGTGGCATCGGTGGGGGCTGCCAGGTCCAGGAGCTCGAAGATCTCCTGCATGCCGGCCGACTCGCCAATAATGCCGGTTCGATCAAAGACCACCCTTACCTCCCATTCACCTTGTGCAGGCCATGAACCACCCCGTGGCAACGACAGGCGGTACTGATCAGGAGTGAGCCTGCCGCGGCCAGGGTCCGCCGCCATAAGTCCCATAAAGCCGCCGGCCGATACCCACCCACCCCGGGAGCCAGTTGCCGGCTGCGCACTACCAGGGAAGTAAAACCCTGCAGGGATAAATCTTCCAGGTAACGGTATAAAGAAAATTCCCTTTTAAGGCCGGTCAGATAACACCTGTCCGCCGGTTCCGGGCAATCATCCGGGCATCTCTCGGTGCTGACGCTGAGATATAACTCTCCCTCTGCCCCTCGTTGCTTAAAAGGCAGATCCCGTCCCACGATGAGGGGCACCGGCTCCTGCCGCCAGTGGGACCCCGGAGGCCGGCGCTGCCAGAGCCACTCAAAGGCCACATGCCGGGGGATGGCCGGGATAAGCCAATCTGGCGGCGTCCGGGCTTCCAAAGCCTTCGCCATATAAGCCGTGGCCGGCCCCGCAACTCTCCGGATGGCCACATCACCCGGCGGCAGAGGAAAGATTAATTTCCGGAGGTCGTGATCCACCAGGCAGAACTCGGCTTGCGGCTCTTTCTGGACCAGACGGGCCAGGGCCAGACGACCGAACCGGCCAGCCCCTAAAATAAGGTATCGGGCGGTCAACGGCTACTCCTGGCGGGGAAAAACCCCGATAATCGTGGGCAACAGTAAGGCCTCGGCGTCAAAGAAGGCCCGGGCGCTCTGTTCCAGGTACGAGGGCGAAGCAAAACTGAAGTCCGGCGTATTGATCAGGAGCTGGGCCTTGGAACCGCCGTCCAAATTAAGGGCCAGATCGATGTCCAACGAGCTGTTTTTCAAAAATCCAGCCAACTCATAAAGGCTGAAGAAGTCCCCGGCACTATGTATTACCAGGATATTTCCCTGGCGATCGGTGCAAATGATGGTCCGCTGGGCCATCAGTTCGGTCTGTTTGACCCGGATGCGTCCCCGGGAGTCCAGGAGCAGGGGAAAGGACATCAGGCCCTGGGTCCAGGGCAGGTTCTTCACGTTTATCGGTCTGGCGGTGAGATCCAAGATAGTGGCCCGGGGTAAATCCGGGGACACCCCCCGGGGCTCCGCCACGAACATGCCCCGCATGGCCGCATTATGCAAAGGCCCATAGGTCTTATCGTCAATGATCACCAGGCCGCAGGGCTGCCACGCCCTGGTAAAATAGCTGCCATTAAAGATCACCGGGGCATTGGTCACTTGCCACCAGTCGGATATTCTCCGAGGCGCGCCGTGGTATACACGGAAGGAATTAAAATCCGGGTCTATCCGCACCACGGCCAGGGATTCGACTATTTCTCTGCGGTCGAGAACTTCCAAACGGGTGAAACTTAAGCCTTTTCCGATGGTTTTCCAGGTATAATCAGAGTTTCTTAACTCCTCGGCGGCTCCCGGAGCACTAAGAACAACTAGCAGCAACGCCAAAAGAAAGCGGTATAACACTCCCTATCCTTGCGAACTCAATAAAATTTATTTATCTTATCATAGCAGTCAAGGTTCGTCTATAGGACTATACATGTGTGCACTCCAGTTAGCAGACGCCCACGCCCATTTGGATATGCCTGAATACGCCGCGGATCAGGCTCACGTCATCGAGCAGGCCTGGCGGGCCGGTGTCGGCCTCATCATCAACGTCGGCATCAGCCTGAAAAATTCCCGACAGGTAATCGCCACGGCTGAAAAACATCCCTGGATTTTCGCCACCGCGGGGGTGCATCCCCACGGAGCCGCAGGGGTTGACGAAGATATCTTGGCCGGGATCGGGGAACTCCTTTCCCATCCCAAGGTCATAGCCCTGGGGGAAATCGGCCTGGATTTCTACCGCCATCGCTCTCCGGCCGCGGTGCAGGAGCACTGGTTCCGCCGTTTCCTGGACTTGGCCGTCCTGCACCGTAAACCAGTGGTCATCCATACCCGGGACGCCACCGCCGCTACCCTGGGTATTTTGCGAGAATTCCGGCAGAAGCTTGGCGGCGGCGTCATGCACTGTTTCAGTGGTACGTATGATGAGGCCCGGGTCTTCCTGGACCTGGGAATGGATATCTCTTTTTCCGGCGTCCTCACCTATCCCAATGCCAAACCCTTGCAGGATGCCGCCCGACGGCTGCCCCTGGACCGCATCCTGATCGAAACGGATGCCCCGTATTTAAGTCCCCAGCCCCGGCGGGGGCGCCGCAATGAACCCGGCTACGTCCGGTTCACCGCCCAAACCCTGGCAGAGTTGCATAATCTGCCCCTGGCCCAGATTGCCCGGCAGACCTGGAACAACACCTGCCGGAGCTTCGGCATCAATAAACTGCAAACCGGAAACTCCCTTTAATGGCTGAATTACCCGACATTGCGGCGAATTACCGCCGCCTCCGAGAGGCCATCGCCGCCGCCGCCCAACGGGTGGGCCGGGATCCTGCCGAGGTCCGGCTGGTGGGGGCCAGCAAGACGGTCCCGGTGGACCGCCTGCGGTCGGCCGTAGCCGCCGGCCTGACCATCCTGGGGGAAAATTACCTCCAGGAAGCAAGGGAAAAAATCGCCGCCCTGGATCTGCCGGTGAGCTGGCATTTCATCGGCCATCTGCAGAGCAACAAGGCCAATGCCGCGGTCAAGCTGTTCGATCTGATCCATTCCGTGGACCGCCCTTCCCTGGCCCGGGCCCTGCATCAGGCCGCGGCCAGGATAAACAAAATCCAGGATGTCCTGCTGGAGGTCAATCTCGGTCAGGAAGCCAGCAAATCAGGGGTAACCTCCGGGGATTTGGAATCTTTGCTGCGCTCCTGTGCGGCCTTGGGACATCTGCGGGTTAGGGGTCTCATGGCCATGCCCCCCTGGTTTGCCGATCCTGAAGAGGTGCGGCCCTATTTCCAGGAATTACGGCGCTGGCGGGACTCCCTGCAAGCCCTGGCTCTGCCCGGCGCGGACCTAACGGAATTGTCCATGGGCATGTCCGGCGACTTTGAGGTGGCCGTGGAAGAAGGGGCCACCTTGGTCCGGGTGGGCACGGCCCTTTTCGGGACCCGGCCACGTTGACATCGGACCGAGGCGGCATTATTATTGAATAGTTTTGGCATGGGTCGCTTGAGCGACCCCAAGACCAGCCTTTAAGGAGAAGCTATGAACTACAATCTACGTTTCACTAAAGCCCTTGCCAGTTTCATAATCTTAGTGTTGTTCGTCGGCCTTGCCGCCCTGCCGGTCCAGGCCGGGGTGGTGGAAGGCAACAAAGGCAAGGGTGGGCAGCCCATTGACGTGCAACAGTTCGTCAAACCCGGCAAGATTACTATCATCGATTTTTACAGCAAGTATTGCCCCCCCTGTGAAAAGATCGGGGAGCTCTTAAAGTCCGTGGCCCAGAAAAACCCCAAGGTGCATGTGGTCAAAATTGATATCAACCGGCCAGGAGTGGAGGGTATTGATTTCAATTCTCCGTTGAGCAAACAGTATAACTTGAGCTTCGTGCCTTTTCTCAAGATTTTTGACGAACAGGGCAAGCTGAAGGCCGAAGGCCAGGAAGCCATCGGCATGGCCATCGAAATGAATAAATAGCCAGTCTTGTGACCCGCAGGGACGGTTCGAGAACCGCCCCTGCGGCAAGATCCTGCTGGGCCAGGCCAGCCGACCACCAACCGGAACGATTCATGCCTCCCCCGATGATTAAAGCCCCCCTGCCCCATTGTTAGAAAAATGGGGAATAAGGGGGACTTAGGGGGATTTTCACGGTAAGACCGCAAACTGCAAACCGAAAACCGCCATAACGTGAGCCTGGGCTTCACCACCACCATCCCGGTGGAAGTCATCCTGGCTGCCGGCCTGAGGCCGGTGGACATAAATAATATTTTCATCACCGCCCCGGATGCCTACCAGCGGGTGAGCGCGGCCGAAGATGAGGGGTGGCCCCGCACCGTCTGCGCCTGGATCAAGGGCATCTATACCACTTTGCAGCTCCAACCCGGCATCCAGCCGGTCATTGTCGTCACCCAGGGCGATTGTTCCAACACCCACGCCTTAATGGAACTGCTGGAGGCCGAGGGCCGTCCCCTTATTCCCTTTCAATTCCCTTATCCCCGGAACAGGAGACTGCTCCAAGCCCAGATAGAACAACTCATGGGCACGTTGGGAACCGATTGGCCTGCGGTCAACCACATCTGGCAATGTCTGGCACCCCTTCGGGCCGGTTTAGCCGATCTGGACCGCCTCACCTGGGAGACCGGCCAGGTGACCGGCCTGGAAAACTTTCAGTTCCTCATCGCCAGCTCGGATTTCAACGGCCAGCCCGAGATTTTTGCCCAGGAGCTGCAGAGTTTTCTCAGGATCGCCCGCAGCCGTCCCCACCGTCGGGAAGGGGTGCGTTTGGGCCTCATCGGCATTCCGCCCATTTTTGGTGATCTTTTTGACTACCTGGAAGAGTTGGGGGCAATGGTGGTTTTCAATGAAATCCCCCGTCAATTCAGCATGCCCTATTCGTGCCGGGATCTGGTGGAGCAATACCTGCGCTATACCTACCCCTATGACATCTTTGCCCGGATTGCCGATATCGCCGACGCAGCAGTCCAACGCCGGCTGGACGGGCTCATTCACTACACTCAGAGTTTTTGTTTCCGTCAGATCCAGGACCGCCTCCTTAGGCAGTGCCTGGATCTGCCCATAGTCACCATCGAGGGCGACCGGCCCGTGAACCTGGATCACCGCACCCGACTGCGGCTGGAGGCCTTTGTGGATGTCCTCCGCCGCTAATTCCCACCTTGGGCCCCAAGTCGTGGGGCTGGACTTCGGCAGCCGCTTCGTCAAACTGGCCTATACCGCCGATTTTAAACGCTTCGGCTATAAGAAACTGGACACCCTGGTTTTCTATCGGGATTATTTCCGCAAAACCGCCGAGACGGTGGAATTCGACTGGCCCCGCTTAGGTCTGAAAGCACCGGATAGATTGGTCGTCACCGGCTACGGCAAGCACCTCTTTAAAAATCTGCTGCCCACCCTTACCGAAATCCGGGCCCACTATTTAGGCGCCCTCTTTCAGACCGGCTTGAGCCACTGCATTCTGCTGGAAATCGGCGGCCAGGACACCAAGGCCCTTTACATCAGGGAAGGGCGGGTCTTTGATTTCCTCACCAACGACAAGTGTGCCGCTGGCACCGGGCGCTACCTGGAAAATATGGCCCGCTTCCTCAAAATGCCCTGGCGGCAGTTCACCGCCTGCAGCCAGGACCCGGTTACCATATCCAATACCTGCGCCATTTTCGGGGAGACCGAACTCATCAGCCACCTGCTGGACGGCCAGCCAGTGACCCGCATTGCCGCGGGGGTCAACGACTCCGTGGCCCGCCGGGCCTTGCAGATGTGCCGGCGCTTTCCCTGCCGCACCCTGGTATTTGTTGGCGGTGTGGCCCGAAACCGGGCAGTGGTGGAGTGCCTGCGCCGCTCTGGACGCTATGAGGTCGTCGTCCCTCTTGAACCCCAGTTCAACGGCGCCCTGGGCTGTTGCTTGGAGGTGAGGGAAGAGGGGAGAGAGAAAGGGAAAGGGAAGAGGGAATAGGGAATAGGGAATAGGGAAGAGGGAAGAGGGAATAGAGAAGAGGGAATAGAGAAAAAAGAAGAGGGGCAAGGTGAGGGGGGACAGATCTTGCCGTGTAATGCGATTATTGCAAGGCTCTGGCGCAATTAACTTATCCCTTCCAGGTCATTCTGAGGAAAACGAAGAATCTTATGTTCATAAAGGGTTAAGATCGTCCACTGCGTTCAGGACGAAAAAAACAGCTATTCTGCCAGAGCCTTTTCTCTGCTGCATATATTGTTAAGGAGATGAAGCGATGTGGGTGGCGGTGATCCAGATGCAAAGCACTAAGGAGGCGGCCCGTAATTGTGACCGGGCCCATCGTTTAATTGCTGCAGCGGCGGCCCGGGGAGCCAGGCTCGTAGCCCTGCCAGAGTATTTTGCCGGTCTGGGGCCGCCGGACACCATCGTCAGCCGGGCCCAGGCCCTGGACGGCCCGCTGGTCCGAGAATTTCAACACCAATGCCGGGAGTTGGGTATCTACCTCCTCATGGGGACTATCCCGGAGCAATCCCCGGAACCGGGCAAGGTTTACAATACCGCCTTGCTCATCAATCCCGGGGGAGAGATACTGGCCTCATACCGCAAAGTGCATCTGTTCGACATTGATATCCCGCACAAGGTGAGTTTTCGGGAATCCGATTATATCCTGCCGGGTAAGGAACTGGTGGCCGTAACCTTGCCGGAGGAGGAATTCACCGTGGGGCTGGCAATCTGTTACGATCTGCGGTTCCCGGAGTTGTTCCGGGCCCTGGTGGATCGGGGGGCCGACGTTATCCTGGTGCCAGCCGCGTTTTCCCAGGCCACCGGCAAAGACCACTGGGAACCGCTCCTGCGGGCCCGGGCCATAGAAAATCAGGCATACATTCTGGCTCCGGCCCAGTGCCCCCATCCCGACCAAATCATCAAGACCTACGGTCGTTCTATGATCGTCGATCCCTGGGGCCTGGTTCTGGCCCAAGCCGCGGACCGGGAAGACATCATTTATGCCCGCCTGGACCGGGAATCTCTCCTAAAACTGCGGACCGAACTGCCCTGTCTGGCCAATCGGCGGCTTTAGGTGACGCCCTGCCTGTTTGCACCAAACAACAAGCCAGGGATACCGCCCGGAGGCGGTCCCTGGCTCGAATTTTCGCCGGTAAGGTGGCCGCAGGTTATCTAAGACTTATCGTTCTTTTTCTTTTTGGTGTTGGCATTTTCGCTGGGTTTGCGGGCGATGCTGGGAGCTTCCTTGGATTTTTTAGCAGTGCCCAGACCCGGGAGCATGCTGGCCGTCATGGGAGCTTCGAGTTTGGCGCTCCGGCTTGGAGTTTCTCTGGTATTGGCTCGGGCTGTATCCCTCGCAGACCGGGAAGGGGGATTTGACGCCACAGGACGAGAAGGGACAGTGGCCGCCACTACCACAACCTGGCGGTTGTTGCCTGTCCTGGGCGCGGTATTGACTGCAGCCGTCCGAGTCGGCGCGGGGGTAGATTTTTGCGCCACCATGTTGGTGGGTTTACCACTGGTCCGGGACCGGGCGGTGGCCACCGTTCTGCCTGTGGAGCCACCCCGGGCTACGGATTGAGTTCTGCCGGCTGATTTAGTTCTGCCCACCGCGGCCGTCCTGGAGGAACCTGTCACCGAGGCTCGGACCACATCCCGGGAGGCCCTGGAACTGCGGCTGCTGGCGTAAGCCACGGTGCCGCTGCCCGGCCCGGCGGCGTACATCGTCCCGCTGGCGGGGAATTGGGCCCGGGCCATGGTTATGTTGGCTTCAAAAGTCTGTTTTTTACCGGGTGGCACCTTGAGCAGGTAGGCGCTGTAACCTGCGGGAGTGGCATTGCGCAGCAGTTCCGGGTTGAGAGCGCTAATAATTTCCACGCTGCTTCCCGTAGCCACGGCCGCGGCCTGGAAGGAAGTGGCTTCGTCTACTTTCACCAGGTCGTATTTCAAGGGCGGTTGGTACGGAATATTTTTAAAACCGTATTTTTCCGGGCTCTTGGCGATGATGGTGGCCGCAATCATTTGCGGCACATAATTTTTGGTTTCAGTGGGCAGGCGAAAATTATTGGAAAGGTCCCAGAAATTTTTTAAGTCGTAATTATTGTTAATTTCTCTCTGCACCCGTCCTTCGCCGCAATTGTAGCTGGCTGCCGCCAGATACCAGGAGCCGAACCGTTTATAGAGGTCCAGCAGGTATTCAGCCGCAGCCCGGGTGGCCTTTTCCGGGTCCCGGCGTTCATCGATGGTGTTGTCCACGGTGAGGCCGTAGCGCACCGCGGTGCCGCGGATAAACTGCCACATGCCCACGGCGTTGGCATGAGAACGGGCCCGGTTGCTGTAGCCGCTTTCGATCATGGCCAGGTAGGCCAAATCTTCGGGCAGGCCGTACTCGGCAAAGATCTTCTTGATCATGGGCAGATAGCGGGTGGAGCGGGATAAATAGCGGCTGAAAATCTCCTTGCGGTCGGTGGAAAAATAATAGATATAGTTGCGGACCTGTTTATTAACCTGGATGGGCATATCAAAGGTTTTTTGGAGTTCCCATTTTTTCATTTCCTGTTCAAAAGACTCGTCCAGTCCGGGAACCGAGCTTTGGCTGTACAGTTTCTCCAGGCGTTCGTTACTTAGAACTCCCACCAGCGCCTCTTCGCTTTCATCTTCAACATCCAGGACTAGCTGTTCTTCCGTATCGGCAGGTTTGAGAGTATCTGGTTGGGAAACTACTTTGCGGTTGCCGCCGCAGGTTGGCAGAAGCCACAGAAGGGCGATAAGCAGTATAATAAACCTTTTCATGAGTTCTCCCCAGTTAAGGTTAACGATGACCCCCGTTTGGCTGATTTACTGCAAGGGTGAGAATTTATGTCGCCTCCCTCCCCCGAGAGGTACATAATGAGGTTACAATGTAGCCTAATACCTTGAGTTGGTCACATTTAGCACGAATTGGCCGAAAAAGCAAGAAAAATTCTTTTCGATGTCAATAACCATAAGTTTTCCTTTGAAAATATAGGTTATAGAACAGTAGCCCGTCCATTATCGGAGGTTGCCAGAAAGGTTTATGGCTGAACGTCTTTTACTATCCCGGTTGTTGGGGGTTCTGGGCGGGGCGGTGTTTGTCACCGCGGTCTGGGGCCTGCGGAATACGGTGGAACCCTTCGCCACCTGGTTTTATGCCTTTGCCTGGTGGTCTTATATCGTCATGGCCGATGCCGTCATTTATGCCCGGCAGAGAGAATCTCTGCTGCTGAATCGCACCCGGGAGCTGCCCAAGATGGCAACCGTTTCCATCACCTGCTGGTTGGTTTTCGAGGGCGTGAACTTCTCCCTGGGCAACTGGCATTACGTGGGGCTGCCCCAGGAGTTGCCCTGGCGTTGGCTGGGCTACGCTTTGGGCTTTGCCACGGTATTTCCCGGCCTATTCCAGACCCGGGATCTGTTGGGGGCGTTGGGGGTATTTTCCCAGGCCAAGGGACCGGTCCGGGAAGTGGGCACCTCCTGGCTGGCCCCGGCCACCATTGCCGGCCTGGTCATGTTCATGCTCCCTCTCATCTGGCCGCGCTACACCTTTCCCCTCATCTGGCTCTCCTTTATCTTCTTCTTGGAGCCGTTCTGTTTTCTCGGGGGCGGGAAATCGTTGTGGGCGGACTGGCGCCGGGGCCAACGCCGGGAAATCTACCTGCTCCTGCTGGCCGGCCTGGTGTGCGGGGTTTTCTGGGAATTGTGGAACTTTTGGGCCCAGGCCAAGTGGGTCTACACCCTGCCGTTTTTTCAGGCGGGGAAAATTTTCGAGATGCCGGTCCTGGGCTATCTCGGCTTTCTGCCTTTTGCCCTGGAGTGCGCCATAATGTATAATTTTATCAGGATGCTGGAAGAGCGCTGGCTCATTTCTCCCCGGGCCCGGCGCCGCTGGCTGCTGGGCCAGGCCCTCTTTTGGGTAACCATGTTTGCGGCCCTGGACCACTGGACGGTGAGAGTTATGGTTTCCGGTTTCCCGTTTTCGGTTTTCGGATGAAAAGGCCATGGTCGATTGGGGACACCCGGGAATGAATTTTTTTTAATGCCCGATTATCAGCTATCAGTCTGAAAGAAATAATTGAGGCGTTCAGCTATCAGCAATCAGCTTTCAGCAAAAACAATAGGTTAGGTAAACTGGTCGAGAAACCAGCATTCTGCCATCGAATAACTATTTGAATATAAAAAGCATTAGCTGACGGCTGAGCGCTGAACGCTTACGAAATAATTAATGGGAACTGAGATAATCCTGTTACGGTTTGCCCCGGATGTATGATGATGGCGCGACCTGTCAACGAAGCCATAAGTCAGCCAAAGGTCTATCCCATCAGTCTGGGTTGCGCCAAGAACCGGGTGGACAGCGAAATCATGCTGGCCCTGCTGGAGCAGGCCGGGTGGGAAATAACCTCCCGGCCCGGGGAAGCCGACTTACTGCTGGTGAATACCTGCGGCTTCATCGCCTCGGCCTGCCAGGAGGCCATCGACGCCATCCTGGAAATGGCCGCCATCAAGCACAATCGCCCGGGCGTCAGGCTGGTGGCCGCCGGCTGTCTGGTGCAGCGTTACGGCGCCGAACTGCCGACCCTGCTGCCGGAGGTGGATGTTTTTCTCGGGGTGAACGATTTTGTAAACATTATTCAGGTGCTGGAATCTGCCACCGGGGCAGGCGGCCCGAAGTTGTGGCTCGGGCAGGAATGGCAGAAGTACCAGAGAGTTTGGCCCCGGCGCCTGACCACTCCCTTTTACAGCGCCTACCTGAAAATTGCCGAAGGCTGCAGCCACCGCTGCACCTACTGCACCATTCCCGGCATCCGGGGGCCTTACCGCAGCCGTCCCCTCAAGACGGTGCTGGCCGAAGCCGAGCAATTAGTGGCCGGGGGGGTGCGGGAACTCAACCTGGTGGCCCAGGACACCACGGCTTACGGCGTCGACCTCACAGGACGGTCCCAACTGCCCGCCCTGGCGTTGCGGCTGGCGGCTTTGCGGGGCCTGCGGTGGCTCCGGATTCTCTATGCCCATCCCACCGGGATCACCCCGGAACTCCTGGAGGTGATGGCTGCGCATCAGACTATCTGCCCGTATTTTGATATTCCCTTGCAACATGTTAATGACCGGCTCTTACGCCGCATGGGCCGGGGTTATACTCAAAAACAGATATGGGAAACATTGGGGCTGATCCGGGAGTTTCTGCCCCAGGCGGCAGTGCGGACCTCCGTCATAGTGGGTTTCCCTGGGGAGACGGAGGAAGATTTTGCCGAGCTGTGCCAGGTGACTGGAGACATGGCCTTTGACCACCTGGGGGTCTTTGCCTTCCAACCGGAGGAGGGGACGCCGGCGGTGAGGCTCAAGGGACAGGTGCCGGCCAGGGAAGCCAACCGCCGGGCCCGGCGACTGACCTCGATGCAGGAAAAGATAACCAGACAAAAACTGCGGCGACTGCGGGGCACGGTACAGGAGGTGTTGGTGGCAGGCTACAACACGGAAACCGAACTGCTGCTGGAAGGCAGGCTGGCCAGCCAGGCCCCGGAGGTGGACGGCAAGGTGCTGATCAACGCCGGTTGGGGGGAGATCGGCCGGCTGGAGCGGGTGAGAATAACCAGAACCTTTACTCACGACGTTTTAGGAGAGATCGTCGGCGGAACGGCGCCGGCTGCCGGCCTTGAGAAAAAATTGACAAGCGGCGGCTGAAAAGTTATTATTTTTTAATTGAGGTAAAGTTTGTGAAATTGCGCCAAAAAATGATCCTAAAACGTCTGGAGCCGGATATCGAGAGAATCAATCTGGCCTTGTCCGGCAACCTGGCCACCCACGTTACCCTCATCTCCCAGGTGTGGGATCATATTTTAATTTCCGGGGGGAAACGCATCCGTCCGCTCCTGTTTCTCCTGGCGGCCCGGATGTGCGGCTGCCGGGAAGATCATCTCCCGGAAGTTTCCACTATTTTTGAGTACTTGCATGCCGCCACCCTGCTGCATGACGATGTGGTGGACGCGGCCACGGTGCGCCGGGGGCACTCTTCCGCCAACACCATCTGGGGCAACCAGGCGGTGATCCTGGTAGGTGATTTTCTCCTATCCAAGGCCCTGAGCATCGCGGTGGCCACCCGGCATATCCGGGTGATGGAGGTCCTGGCCCGCACCACCACCTATATGGCCGAAGGCGAGGTGCTGCAACTGGTGAACACGGGCCGCCTGGAGATGACCGAAGAGGAATACTTCGACGTCATCACCCGGAAAACCGCCAAGCTTATGTCCGCGGCGTGCCAGATCGGGGCCATCTTAGGCGGCGTGGATGACAGGCTGGAAGAGGCCATGGCGGATTTCGGCCTCAACCTGGGCATCACCTTTCAGCTGGTGGACGATATCCTGGATTTTACCGGCGACCCCCAGGAAATGGGCAAACCGGTGTGTAACGACCTCAAAGAGGGCAAAATCACCCTGCCTTTTATTCACACCCTCCGCCAGGGGGGGCCGGCGGAACAGGACCGGCTGCGGCGTCTGGTGCAGGAAAGCGACGTCGCCAGGCTTTCCCAGGAGCTGGTGCCCCTCATGAAGAAATACGGCTCCATCGACTACGCCCGGGGACTGGCCCGGCACTACACCCTGAAGGCGCAAAAGAACCTGGAAGCCTTCCCGTCCTCGACCGAAAAAACCCTGTTTCTGGAAATTACCGACCTCTTGGACAACCGCACCGCCTAAACCGCTCAACTCATTAAACCAGAAACCAGAAACCGTAAACAAAATCAGTCCTGGAGCCGTTTTTCCAGGGCCGCCACCCGCTCTTCCAACTCCTTGAGCTCGGTGCGCCGGGCCAGGGACATTTCATCCACCATGCCCTGGATAAATTCCTTTATCTTGCTCCAGAAGTCGGCCTGTTCCTTCTCGACCCGCTCCCACAGCTCCTCCACCGCCTGGGAGCTCTCCTGTCTGCTCAGTTCGCCCCGCTTCACCATCTCCTCCACCAGGTTTTCCACTTTTTCCTTGGTGTAGTCAAAGACCCCGAGGCCGAAACTAATGGTTTTTTTTAAAAGATCGTCCATGGCCGCTCCTTTCCCTAAACTTGAACAGTGTTTAAGTTAAAAATTCCAGAGGCACCTCCCGGCCCAGGGGCCGCAAACAAATTAACCCATTGCCGGGGTTTTTCCCATGATATAAGTTTTTGTTGCACGGCCAGAAGAAAAACTTTCCAGCCGAAAGGAAAACACTCTGGAATACTTTATACAAATTGGAATACTTTATTCAAATATACAGAAATATGAGCAGGATGTCATGGCTTCTCTTAATCAACTTTTTAAATAATAACTGAATACGTCAGGAATCTTGGGATCATGCACTTAGAGGAATATGTGGGCCAAAAGCTGGTCATCGGAGTTCCCGGGACCAGAGTTACGCCAGAGATTGTCCGGCATTTTCAGGAACTGCATGCCGGTGGGCTGATTCTCTACCGCATCAACTTCGACTCGCCGCCTCAACTGCAAGGCCTGATTGCGGAACTGGAAGAGGCCTTGGGCCGCCGACTCCTGGTGGCGGTGGACCATGAGGGCGGCCGGGTCATCATGTTCCGGGAGGGGATTACCGTTTTTCCGGATAATCTGGCCCTGGGAACGATGGGCAACCCGGAGTATGCCTGGCGACAGGGGGAAATCGAGGCCCGGGAACTGCGCCGCCTGGGGGTGGACGTGAACCTGGCCCCGGTGCTGGACGTCTTGACCGAGGCCTACAGTCCTAATATCGGTATCCGGTCCTATGGCCGGGACTGGCGCACCGTGGCGCAGATGGGCGCGGCCAGGATTGCCGCCATGCAACAGGGCGGGCTGTCCGCCTGCGCCAAGCATTTTCCCGGCAAGGGTCATGCCCCCGTGGACGCCCACCTGGGGCTGCCGGTTATTCCCTCCACCTGGCAGGAAATGGAGGCAGTGCACCTCCAGCCTTTCCGGGAGGCCGTCCGCCTCGGGGTGGACCTGGTCATGTCCTCGCACCCCTATTATCCCCAGCTTGATCCCGGCCCCAAAAAGATTGCCACTTTCTCCCGGAAAATTATTTATGATTACCTCCGCCGGGAGCTTGACTTTCAGGGGGTTATTGCCAGCGACGATCTGGAGATGGGCGCCATCAAGGCGCTCTGCCCCATCGGCGAGGCCGGGGTGTTGGCCACCCGGGCGGGGCACGACCTGCTCCTGGTGTGCCACGATCTGCAGGCCCAGAAAGAAGTGTACTATAGCCTGCTGGAGGCCTATAAAACCAAGGAGCTTTCCTGGGGTGAACTGGAGGAGAGCGTGGCCCGGATCGGGCGTCTGCAAGCCCGGCGAGACCGGAGATTTGCCCCGGGAGACCCGCTACCGGACCCATCCGGGGCCGACCTGGCGACGGAGATCTGCCGGGCCGCCGTCCGGGTGCTCCGGGATGAGCGCAAACTACTGCCGCTCTCGGACCGCTACCCCAAAATCGGCGTTATCTTCCCCCGATTTTCTGGTTTGGAGGCCAGGATCATGATCGAAAAGGAAGTTCTGGCGGAAAGGGAGTTCCTCAGCCGGGAGTTTTCAAAATTCGGTCTGGCTCCCGACATGGTCATCGTCGGCCTAGACCCGGCGGATTCGGAGATTCAAGCAGCGGTGGAACTGGCCGGTGGCTCGGACCTGACCATCTTTTTCTGCTATGACGCCCACCTCTACCCCGCCAATAAAAAACTTCTGGATGCGGTCCAGGAGAGTGCTCCCAATCTGGTGGTGGCCTTGTTGCGCGATCCCTATGACCTCGATTATCTCAGGGCCGGAGTTGCCTGCCTCACCGCCTTCGGCTGGCGGGCCGGCCAGCTCCGGGCTATCATTGAAAAAATCTGTGTCATACATCAATGACGGGGCCGCCGGAAATTCTGGCGGATTTCCGGCAGGGTGAGCAGGCGCCAGAGGGGCCGGCCGTGGGGGCAGTGGGAGGAAACGGCCGACTCATCCAATTGTTTTAAAAGATGGTGGATTTCCACGTCGCTGAGGCGCTGCCCGGCCTTCACCGCTCCCCGGCAGGCCAATGTCAGGTGCAGGCGCCGCCTCAGCTGCTCCCGGTCTTTCTCACCCGGCAGTTGGGCCAGCTCCGCGATCATTTCCGGCACCAGGGCTGCCAGGTCCTGTTCGGCCAGACAGGCCGGCGCGGCCCGCACCAGGAAGGTGGCGCCGCCGAAGGGCTCAAGTTCCACACCCGCTGCCCAAAGTTCGGCCAGATGCACTTCCGCCCAAGCAGCCCCGGCCGGGTCCAGTTCCACGGACAGGGGAAACAGGAGGGTCTGGCGGGCCGGCACCTCCTCGCTGGCCCGGCTGAAGATCTCGTAGAGGATGCGTTCATGAGCCGCATGCTGGTCAATGATGAGCAGGCCTTCCGGGGCCTGGGCCAGGATGTAGGTGCCCTGCAGCTGCCCCAGCACCGGGAGGTCGGCAAAACGCCAGCCGGGGCCCACGGGTGCCGCAGTGGGAAGAGGCGCCGGGGACGGGCTGGCAAGGAAATTGCGGGGCAGCGGCGGCAGTTCCCCGAACAATGCCGCGGGCTGGGATTCCTGCACTTTTAAGGGAGGCGGTGGCGTCCACGGGGAGGCGAACTCCTGCCGTCCCGGCATCTGGGTGGGTTGCAGGGCCTCGCTGATGGCCGTCAGTATCAGCCCGTAGACCCGGCCGCTGTCTTTAAACCTGACCTCCGCCTTGGTGGGATGGACATTGATATCCACCTGCTCCGCCCCGGTTTCCAGATGAAGCAGGAGCACGGGATGGCGTCCCCGGGGGAGCAGGCCCTGATAGGCCTGCCGGATGGCCCCGGCCACCAGGCGGTCGCTCACGATGCGGCGGTTGACCAGGAAAAACTGATACTTCGAGGTGGCTACGTGGTGGTCCGGTCCGGCAATGAGCCCTGTCAGCCTCAGGCCCGGTCCGGACATCTCCAGGGGCAGCATTTTATCGGCCCACTCCAGCCCCAAAAGCGCGGCCAACCGTTCCCGGCAGTCCCCGTGCGCCGGGGTTTGGAAGACAGTTTTGCCCTGGGCCAGGACCGAAAAATGAATTTCCGGGTAGCCCATAGCCAGATGGCGCAGGAGCTCCACGATCTGCCCCTGCTCCGCGGCCTTGCTGCGCAGGAATTTGCGCCGGGCCGGGGTATTGTAAAAAAGATCGGCCACGCTCACCTGGGTGCCCGGAGGGCCGGCCCAGGGAACATTTTCCCGCACCACCCCGCCCTCCACCGAGATCCGGCAGCCCAACTCCAACTCCGGGCTGCGGGTGCACAACTCCAGCCGGGACACCGCGGCGATGCTGGGGAGTGCCTCTCCCCTAAACCCCATGGTTTTCAGGTGCAGCAGGTCGGTGTCCTGCCGCAGTTTGCTGGTGGCATGGCGGAGCAGGCTCAAGGGGGCTTCCTCCGGCCACATGCCGCAGCCGTCATCGGTCACCCGGATCTGGCGGCAGCCCCCTTCCATGATCTCCACGGTGATAGTGCGGGCTCCGGCGTCCAGGGCGTTTTCCGCCAATTCTTTCACCACCGAGGCCGGGCGGGTGATAACTTCCCCGGCGGCGATCTTGCTGGCCACCTCGGGCGGCAAAATCCCGATGCGGTTCATGGGAATGCCCTTGCCTTATCCATAGAAATCCTTTACACTACTCCCTTAAGGAGGGCTGTGATCCGGTTCTTCTTAACCGGCCCGCCGGTCCTGTTGCGGCCTTCTTCAGACCGGCGGGTTTTATCTGCCGCCGCAGTCCATCGTGCCTGTAGTATACCACATCTGGCATCACATTGGGAAGGAGGTTCCCATGGGGGGGGGCAAATCCAAAGAATCCGGCCTGTCCGACCGGGAGGAGCTGGTTTTAAAGGTGACCAAGGAAATCATGGTCAAGTTCATCGAGATCGGCCGCATTTCCACCACCAATTTCGAGGACACCTTTAAATTGGTGAACGACACCGTCCGGCAATCCCTCAAAACCTGAACCGAACCCAACACGCGCCCATGAACCGTTATGAAGGAAGACTGCCCGAAGAACTCCGGCCCCTGAGCATTGCCGTGAATTACCTGCCCCAGGCCGAGGGTTCGGCCCTGATCCGTTTGGGCCGCACCTGGGTGCTCTGCACCGCCAGCCTGGAGGAGCGGGTGCCGCCTTTTCTCCAGGGTTCCGGCCAGGGCTGGGTCACCGCGGAATACGACATGCTCCCCCGGGCCACCCACACCCGGCGGCCCCGAGCGGCCCACACCGGCCGGCTGAGCGGCCGCACCCAGGAGATTCAGCGGCTCATCGGCAGGTCTCTCAGGGCCGTGGTGGACCTCACCGCCCTGGGCGAACGCAGTATTATCTTGGATTGCGACGTTTTGCAGGCCGACGGCGGCACCCGCACCGCGGCCATCACCGGCGCCTTCGTGGCCCTGTGCCAGGCCCTGGCCGGGCTTCAGCGCCAGGAGGAGATCGACACCGTGCCCGTCCTGGACCAGGTGGTGGCCGTGAGCGTCGGCCGGGTCAGCGACCGAATCCTGGTGGATCTGGATTACCAGGAGGACTCCCGGGCCGCCGTGGACGCCAATTTCGTGGTCACCGGCCGGGGGGACCTCGTGGAGGTGCAGGCCACCGGCGAGCAGGGCCCTTTCTCCCCGGCCCTGGTCCTGGAAATGTTACACCAGGCCCAACCGGCCCTGCAACGCCTGCGCCAGGCCCAGGAGGAGGCCCTCGGATCATGGCTGCCCCTGCCCTGGTGATCGCCACCGCCAATCCCGGCAAGATCCGGGAATTGGACGCCCTGTTGGCTGAGTTGGGAATCTCGCTGAAAACCCTGGCGGACTATCCGGAGTGCCCGGAAGTGGTGGAAGACGGCGACACATTCAAGGCCAATGCCGCCAAAAAGGCCCTGGCCGTGGCCGCTTATACCGGACTTCCGGCCCTGGCCGACGACTCCGGCCTGGAAGTGGACGCCCTAAGCGGGCGCCCCGGGGTTCTGTCGGCCCGCTATGCCAGCGACCGCACCGCGCCGGCCCGCCCCACCGACGAGGACAATTATCGCAAACTCCTGGAAGAACTGGCCGAGATCCCCTGGGAGCAGCGCCGGGCCCGGTTTGTCTGCTGCATAGTCCTGGCTTTCCCAAAGGGCCGGACCATAGTGACTAAAGGGACCTGTGAAGGGATCATCAACTTCACTCCCCGGGGAACCGGCGGCTTCGGCTATGATCCGGTCTTCTGGCTCCCCCAGTACAACTGCACCATGGCGGAAGTGGGGCTGGAAGTAAAGAACCAGATCAGCCACCGGGCAAAAGCCCTCCAACAATTAAAAACCACCCTGGCGGAGCTGCTTGGCCGGGAACCCTCTCTCTTTCAACCTGCCAAAAGCATCGGGACGTAGCGCAGCCTGGTTAGCGCGCCTGCCTTGGGAGCAGGAGGTCGGCGGTTCAAATCCGCCCGTCCCGACCAAAGATATCAATAGGTTAACTTATTATTTTTCAACCTCATTTTCTTTTGTGTGCTGGTGCTGTGTGCTACTGATCAGCAAATCGGCTGCTTTCCTTACTCCGTTCCCCAGGCTTTGAACATATCTCTCAGTAGTCGTAAGATGGGCGTGGCCCAACATTTTCTGGATGGTGGGCAGGCTGACCTTGTGAGTTTCGGCCAGTAGGCTGGCGACATGATGACGGATGGCATGGAAGCCCAAATAGGGGACTTCGGCGGTTCGGCAGATTCGTTTTAACTGTTTGCGGCGGTCGATATAGGGTTCTCCGGTTTCAGGATTGGGGAAAATCCATTGTCCGGAGGTTTTGCCGTATAACAGTTTTAATTCATCGTGCAACTCGTCGTTCAATGGTTTTACCTGGGGACGCCATCCTCCGTTGCCTTTCCGGGTCCACAAAGTCACCTCCCGCTTCTCGAAATTCACATCCTCCCATTTGAGCCGGTTGATCTCGTTTATCCTGGCGGCCAGTGAAAAAAGGGCCAGGAAGAAAGGGCGGAGTTCCCCGGCGGCCATGAATATTTTTATCATATCCTCCTGAGTGTAAATTTCTTTGCGTTTGCGCTCGGAATAGAGCTTATCGATGTAGAGACAGGGATTTTCAGGAATCAGTCGCCTTTTCCAGGCCCAGTGGAACAGGGCGCACAGATCTTTACGGTGAGAATTATAATACTGCTTCGACACCTAAAAAATACCGACCATTTCCAGTTTTCAGGCAATTTCCCGCAGTTTACCAACATATTTTCGGTCCTCCAGCGCATAATTGTGTTAAAATATATCACTTGATAGTTGAGAAATGGCGGAGGGGTTTTATGAGGGAGTTTGAACGCATTACCTTTAACCAGAAGGTTATGGGGGGCAAAGCCTGCATTCGTGGCATGCGTGTAACGGTATCTCTGGTGGTCAATTTGGTAGCCAATGGGATGAACACCGAGGAGATCATCGAGGCTTACCCTTATTTGCAGCCTGATGACATTCGTCAAGCCTTGCGGTTCGCCGCATGGCTAGCTGAAGAAACTGTGCATCCGATTGAACTGGCCTCATAATGAAGTTCCTGGCTGATATGGGGATCTCCCCCAAGACGGTGAGCTTCTTACAGAATCTTGGGTATCAAGCAGCACACTTACATCAGGAAGGTCTTGATAGGCTGAGTGATTCGGAGATATTACAGAAAGCTCGCTTAGATGGGAGTATTCTTCTCACTCATGACCTTGATTTTGGCGATCTATTGGCTGCCAGTGAATCTGAACTACCAAGCGTCATAATTTTTCGGTTGCGCAACATGCACCCTGAACGAGTAAATCTGCACCTCAACAGCATTTTAATCAAACATGCTCAAGAGCTAGTGCAAGGTGTTGTCATAACAATTGCTGAAGGTGGTACCAGGGTAAGACACTTGCCCATTGTGGCCAAAAGCAACGAAGAGAAATAAGGGAGGAATAAAAGATCGGCAGAGGAGGCTTTTTGACCAACACCACGATCTGCAAGACTCTACCCTCTAGTGACGACAAAAAAAGTCAATAAGCTAATATCATTTATATTTTTATTTTTGACTGATAATCTCCGGGGGCGCCAAGCGACAAAGGTGCTGTTCTGCGTTGCCCATGACCGGCAGGTTTTAAAGTCGAAGGTCGCAACGTATTCAGTCAATTCATTTGGCTAGCTTATCCAACACTATACTCCCTCCACGGTATAGCATTGAGGGGGACGACTGAGAGGAAGCGGACGATATCCCTTCGGCCGTAATAAGTCGGCTTCCCCCTATGATCCTGCGCCATAAGCACAACGGGGATTCCCCCGAAAAAATGCTGGAAGCTCCGAATGGGATGGTCAGCATATAGCGTGTTGCCTATGACTGACTTTCTGACAACAATAACCGCAAACTTGACACCCTGATCTCTTGTCACTGCTCCTTAAAAAATCTCCTAACACCGCGAATGTAACTTAACTGTGCCTAACGCTGGGCTTTACAATATCTTGCTGTCCACGGTTTCCAGTTTTATAGACCCCACAGCAGCAAGTTGACCCGAGTATTATTTTGTGCGAAACTCGAAGCTAGCTACCGAGGCGTCCAGATTTCGTCAATCCTGACTTTTAGCTCAGCTGCTCTTGTTTTCACATCATCCCTGGACCCTTTCGGGACAACGACGTGAAATTCTCCACCTGACCTAAGCGAGGCGTCAGAGAATAGGGACCATTGGCTGGCTGTGTGGACATCAAAGATGGAATTTTCTGTCTCAGCTTCCAGGATAATCCTGATCCCATTTTTATCAGCCGTAAGGTCTGGGACATGGTTTTTCTTGGTTCCATAGATTAAATCAGGGGTGGGCATGTCTGGTATATCGGCCTTGATGTTCCGAAAGCCTTGCCCGGAAAAATGGCGGACCATCATGTTGATCAGCGCATCGTGTTCATTAGAATCCTTTGGAGTTCTCAGCATAGTTTTCTCCTTGCGTGAAAATTTCGTCCTTACCCTTATAAACCGGACAACTTAAAAATTTGCCAAAGTGTGGTAAATTTTATTTCCTGACCGGTTTAACTTAGTGGGAGGAGCTTAATGCAACAGGGCGACATCCTCGATCTTCTTGAGGCTGCTGACTGGAGTGACATCATTTTCAGGTTGACCAATCACGCCTTATGGAGAACCCGCAGGTATAAATGGATCTCAGGGAGACCGGAATTACTTCCAGGGGGCATGACCCCGGAGGATTTGGCTCTGACTGCTGTCCTGAAAGTTTGGGACGGAACTAGAGATTGGAATCCTGTCAAGTATCCTAATCTCCTGACGCACTTGATGTGGATTGTGGATAGCGATATTGATCACCTTTACCGTTCAACAGAGCACAGGAAGACAGTAAGAATGCCTGAAACAGAGGATAAGGGCGAGATAGAAGTCCCTGATTCTCAAGCAGTCGAGGCTGGAAAAATCCTAAGCCCGGAAGACGAGCTAATTGCCAAAGAGGAAAGGGATTTTGAGGAAAAACTCAAAGAGGAACTAAATAATTCTGTGAAAGGGGACGAAGATCTGGAATTTCTTCTTTTATGCCTTGAGGACGGAACTGACAGGCCTGCGGAAATCGCTCAGATAACGGGCTGGGCTATTTCAAAGGTCTACAATCTTAAGAGGAAACTTTATCGGAAAGCCGCCAAGCTGGGAAACGCCTTTTCAAATAAAAATTAGGAGGCAAAATGAAAGACAAAAAAGAGAAAAAGGGCTTCTTGGAAAGCTTTTCCGATTTTATGAGCGATCCAGAGGGCATCTCTACTGAGGACCTGCGCACTGAACTTATAGGGCAGGGAGTTGATGTCGAGTCCCTCGAGAAGAAGGTCATGGAAATTGTCCGGAAGGGATCAGAAGAGCGACGTCTCGCATGGCAAAAACATGCTAGAGAGCAACGGGCCGGGATTGAAGAAATTTTTGAATCCCGGCGGCTTGCCAAAACCGCCGAAGACATAAGGGACAGAATAATGAAAATCCTTGAGGGAGGGTATGGTCACGGTGCCCTCTCTTATGCAGAGGCATATTTTCGAAAGAAGGAAACGGTCTCGGAGAGGGACCTTGAGACTCTTCTGAACGATTTGGACGATCTCAAACTTTTGGAAGAACTAGGCGAGGGAAAGGAGTAGACAATTTCGATGAATAAAAGGTTTATTGGCCCTTCTGCCATGGCCGCGCAAATCATAAGAGATCTGCGTATAAGGGAACCCTCTGAGATCTCCATAAAAGACATAGCCATGAATCGCGGGGCTTTTGTCAGGGAAAGCATACTGGAAGGCTCGGAAGCTAGGCTGATAAGGAAAGGCCGTAAAGGGATAGTCACCGTTAATAGTGGAATTCGTGAAGATGGACGAAAGAGATTCGCCATTGCCCACGAATTAGGTCATTTCGAGCTCCATAGCACCTCCCAGCTGATCTTTTGCACAGAAGAGGATATGCTTTTCTGGAACGAGGGTAAGTCACAGGAAATAGAGGCCAATGAATTTTCGGCCTGTATTTTGATGCCGGAGGAAATGTTTTCAAAGCGTATCAAGACAGGGCCACCCAATCTGAAAAACGTAAGAGATATCGCAGAGCAATTCAGGACGACCCTGACAGCTACTGCTTTACGGTATTGCCAACTCTCCCCTGAACCCTGTGCTGTAGTCGTATCAAGGAACGGTGTTATAAGATGGTACAGGAAATCCGATAGCTTTGATTTCCATGTCAAAGTTGGTGAGAAACTTAGCCCGGACACATACGCTTATGATTTCTTCGACGGAGTCGATTTACCAAGTAGCCCACAGAAGGCGCCAGCCACTGCCTGGCTTGCTGGGAATGTAGATGAAGGAGCCGAGATTTTTGAGCACTCAATTGCCCTGGCAAGCTACAATGTCGTGTTATCTATGCTATGGATCTACGAAGAAATCCGTCTAAGGTCTGCAACATACTACGATGATGAACCCGAATTTGATTTGACGAACCCTTTTACTCCGGATGGCAAGAGATGGCGCTGGTGATTAGGCCGGCGGATACAAAGTTATTCAATTTTAGCAAGTTAAATATTTTTCCTATGGATTATCAGCTTGTTAGCAGCGTAGTTCCAAGCCGTTGAGATTTTGGTACCTTCGTTGGTGCCACATATCTTGCCATTATCCTCTCAACCACAACCGGCTTCGAGATTCCATATTACTCCTGGATAACAGAACCTTCCCGGCAAGGAACCGTCATCCGAATGACGAGGAAGCATGGTCTAGGCGACCGGAAAGTTAACTTCGTCCTTACCTTGGAGCCACTTCCAACTTAATCCCTGCGGAGGCTTGCAGGTGTTTGATGATCTGAAAGAGATTGTCGGCCCGGGGGTTGCCTTTGGGGCCGAAC
>Ga0194111_10001605_pt1 | contig 27761 bp, 29 predicted proteins | sample TA2KigC300mmetaG_FD_146194 | JGI IMG/M metagenome (GOLD analysis project Ga0194111, IMG submission 146194) | Freshwater microbial communities from Lake Tanganyika, Tanzania - TA2015033 Kigoma Deep Cast 300m | ecosystem: Environmental > Aquatic > Freshwater > Lake | place: Tanzania: Lake... | reverse complement strand
AAATTCCTATGAATGGATTAGTGTTAGCTCAGATCGCGGGGTGGAGCAGTCCGGTAGCTCGTCGGGCTCATAACCCGAAGGTCGGTAGTTCAAATCTACCCCCCGCTACCAATAATATTAAGGGGTTACGGCACATGCTGTGACTCCTTTTTCTTTGCTGGTGCCTATATAGGTGCCTACCGTTCCGGTTTTTCCACAAGTATCAGGCCATTTAATTTGACTTAACTCATCCTCTGAAACCAGGTTATAGCGTTTAAAAACCGATATAGTTTTATGACCGGAGAGGCTCATAATTTGAAAGAAATCATTGCCCGCTCTTCGGAGATTGTTCAGGGCGCAGTGTCTCAGGTCATGGAAACAAAAATTTGTGAGTCCTGCTTTCTTACAAGCGGTCTGAAAGCTATGTTTTGTCTCATCGAAGGATTGACCATTGCGAAGGAATACTCTTTCAGTGTGGATTGAGCGTGGGATTCTTTCAAGGGTAGCTCTTACTACCGGATGAAGGGGAATGCTTCTTCCGCAATCGGTTTTGGTTCGTTCCTTAGCGAGTCGAACAAAGCCTTTCTTTATATCCACTTCAGGCCATGTCAGTTTAACGATCTCATCCCGACGCATGCCCATATAATAGGCCATTTCGATTATTGGCTTTAAATGGCTTTCAGACGCATCGAGAAGGGCTTGAAACTCATCATCGGTCAAAATGCTTTGCCTAACATTGTTTTCAGTCAATCTCTTTATACCTGCAATGGGGTTGATGCTTAGTTTTCCATGCCGGACAGCACGGTTAAAGATGGTTTTTAGGCAGACCACCTCTTTATTTACTTCCGATGGGGTGATGGTTCTATCCGGATGGACTTTAGATGGTTCGCTTAGCCGGATCGTTCGGAAAGATTCGATTTTACCAGGGCTGATGGCTTTTATCTTCGTTCCTTCACCTAATAACCTTTTGAGATGAGCCGTGAAGTGCTTATCTCTTCGGTAACTATCCTTTGCTTTCACTTCCGGGAGTGAGAGATACCATTCGCAAAGTTCTCCCAATGTTAGCCTGGCGGCTTTGTCTTTCTCAATGAACCGCTCTTCCGTTCTTAATTTTAACAGATCCCGTTCTTTCTGTTCGGCTGCCTCTTTATTAGGGCCGATTCGCTCCCTATGCTTTCGACCGTTGAGATATACGCTAATCCAGTATATTTTGCCTGAGTATTTCTTCATCGAGAAGCCGCATGAACAGGACTTCTTCTTAATCGCCCACCTCTTCTTACATACCGGACATTCCTGTAATAAAGCCATATCGTCTGCCTCCTTTCTAAAGTTGAGTTTTAAAAATTCTACGCTGCTTCCTTGCCTTAACGTGTCGGTATCGCCTTTTTGACAATTGCTGATGTTTTTTTAAATGAGCTTTGTATCGTTTAGGATCGGCCTTAATTATTTCATATTGCCTTTGGGCATAGTATTTCATTGTGCATGGAGGGGCGCAAAATCTTTTAAACCGTCCTGTTACGTTAATAAATAAACGACGGCATTGAGGGCACACTCCAAGAACATCGGAGGGAAGCCCATCGAGCAAAGAAGCGAGTCTGTAGCGGGCCGTTGCTTCAATATCACTGTGCTGATGTCCAAGAGAGAAGCAACCTTCCACTATGGAAAAGATGGGTTTCACGGAATCCAAAAATTTAATATGAGGACTTTCTCTCTCGGTGAGCAATATCTCCCGAAGGAATGATGCCAGAGTTTTCTGAACCGTAAAAAGAGATTCTTTCACTTGCTCAATATCCAATTCACTTTTTGATTGTGGAAACACACCATAAAGAAAGGTATTCATTTCTTCCGCAAACTGTTTTATTTCCTCATCGGGAAAAACATCTAAGTTGCCCTTTACCAGGTTCATCGCCCACTGAAGCATTTTCTTTTTTTCGTTCATAGTGTGTCACCTCTATACTTTAATATATATAATCAAATATCGTTTGTCAAGGGTTATTATTTAATATATAGTAATAAACATCGTTTTGGACGAGTTATTTTATAGTATTACTATAACATACTGATTTTGCTTGACTAACACGAAAAAATACTGTATGTTAAAAGTAACATATAAACGAAGGAGGTTTTTATTATGGAAAATTCTTTGATGACGTTGAGGGAAGTAGCAAGGAAACTCTCTCTTTCACCGAGTACCCTTCGGACGTGGACATTTCAGAAGCGCATCCCTTTTGTGAGATTGGGCAGGCGAATCGCTTTTAGAAATGAGGATGTCGAAAAACTCATCGAGCGTAACTTAGTGGAGTCTGAAGAGGTGTGAAAGGAGTTTAGAAATGCCGATCCTCGATGGGCTTCACCCAGATCACCTTGCAGATCTTCGCAAATCAGGATTAACGGATGAAACGATAGCGGCAGCCAAAATCTACAGCGTCCGGCCTGCCGACATCAACAAAAAGCTGGGGATGAATCTTCCCTGGGTTGAATCCGTAATGGCCTTTCCGTACCCCGGATGTGATGAGTCTGAAGTCTATAAAATCTTTCCTTCCCGCAATGGCCTAAAATACATTCAACCAAAAGGGACACAGAGCCGTGTCTATTTTCCTCCTCCGGTTCGAGAAATCCTTTCAAACCAATCCATTCCTATTTACGGCACAGAAGGTGTAAAGAAAGCTCTTAAATCAACACAGGAAGGTGTTCCGTGTTTTGCATTGAGCGGTTTGTGGAACTGGAGCGATGGATCAGAGGAAAAAAAATTAATCCCTTATTTTGATCTCATCAATCTGGATGGCCGGACTATCTACTTCACCCCGGACAACGACTGGGAGCTACCGAATCGGCATGGAGAGCAACGGAATCTCCGCCAGGCCGTCTATGAGCTGGCGTATCGTTTGATAGATCGGGGAGCGAAGGTTTACGTTATCGAACTCCCACCCGGGCCGCTAAAGGGCGTGGATGATTACCTCTGCCAGCACTCCATTGAAGATTTTCATTCACTGCCGAAGAGGGAAATAAAAAAGCAGACAATCGAGGAGATGATTCAGGCTGCCTCCCTGGAGAATCTCCGGGACATCATAAAAAGATTGGCCGGGCTTCACGAGACGGAGCGGGCAGTCCACGTCAATGCGCTGGCAAAAAAACTGAACGTTTCAAAGCGGGCGATCCAGAAGGATATTGATGGATTGACCAGGGGGAAGACCGAGCCTACCGACATTGACAGGCTCCTCGAGGGTGGGGGAGATCCGGCGTCGAGGTATTCGGCTCAAAATTTTATTGACGATGTTCTTTCATTCGGGGCCATCATTGGCGGGGAGCGATTACTTGTTCAGTCAAACGGGGAAATCCTCTTCGAGGATGGAGAATCATTCCGGTTCAATAGAACATCTATAACAGCAGAAGCAGTCAGGCGTTATCGAGCCGGGGATGATGTTATTGGGGCCGACCTTATTAACCGAATACAGGGACTCCTTATCGACCACGTTGTGTTTAAGGATGATCGTCTTCCAACTTTATTGGCTGTCTGGATTGTGGGAACTTACTTTTATAAAATATTCCGATTTTACGGTTATATCTGGGTGAACTCCCCTGTCAAAAGATGCGCAAAATCTTTAGTCCTGGAGATCATCAGTCTCATTGCCTTCAATAGCACAACACGGCTCGTGAACCCATCATCCTCTTTCCTGTTCCGTGAAGTAGACCGGAACGATAGGACGCTCGTTATAGATGAGGTTGAATCATTAGGGGCCGGAGATAAAGAGCAGAAGGCCGAGATTATGGGACTGCTGAATGGTGGTTTTCAGTCTGGCTCACAGGTTCCACGAATGGAATCAAAAAACAAAGAATTTGTAGTCGCCTACTTTAACGCGTATTCCCCGAAGGCGCTGGCAGGGATAAAAACCATTGTGGATACCATCGAAGATCGATCATTCAAAATTCCGATGATCAGAAAAAAGAGGACAGAAAAAGTCAAGAGGTTCAATCTACGGGCCCTGGATTCTTTCATCGAAAAAATCAAAGAGGACTGTTTCGTATGGGCCTTACGATACGCCGGGGATGTTTCAGAAGTTTACCGTGAGGGACTGGATTGGAAAGGGACTGAGAACTTAGACGATAGGATGCGAGACATCCTGGAGCCTCTTCTTTCCATCGCTGCCGTGGTCGATACACAGGCGGGGGGCGGTGAACTCGCAAAAACACTTATTAGCGTATCGAAGGACATAGGCCGGGGCAGGGAAGATCAGGAGGCTCTCAATGGTTCGGTTCCCGCTGTTGTATCCGTCATGAAGAGCCTGGTTGATGGGGCCGATGAGAAGTTCGTGTCGGCAGATGAGTTGTTCGGTAAGTTTAAAGAGGATGAGGATCTCGGGTGGATCGAGTCAAAACGGGGGCTGGCTTTCTTTCTGGCAAAGCTGGAACTCCCTCGTATCCGTAAAGGTAGCGGGAAGGAAACCGTGCGCGGATACAAAGTCCAACGTGCTTGGATCGACGATCTGGAGCAGCGATATGCGTGAGTTTTTCGATATACCCTGTATCCCTGGAAAACAAGTGTCGCAAGTGGCACATTCCTATAATATCAACAACTTAACCCGTTTTTGCAAGTGTCGCACTCCCTATCCTGCGACACTTAATTTTTTAAGATAAGTCCTTGAAATTATTAACTTACGACACTTGCGACACTTAATTCCCAGGGGAAAGGGGGGTATACAAAAAAAATGGGTGAGTTGGCAAAGAAGGCACTCGCAGAGATCCGAGGGAACCGGAAGGGGGGCATCGATACTACCTTGATAGAGCGAACATTGCAAGAAATCAATTCGGACTACCCCGCGGGGCTGCTGGCGTGGATTCAGAAGGAAAAGCCGGAGGACTGGCAGAGGACGATGGATATTGAAGGCCGGATCAATAAGGCTGCACTGTCGGGTAATAGAGAGGCCCTAACATCTGCCCTGGATGACTACAAGGGGTTTTTCACAGCAGTCTCGAAGGACTACCGGGAGACGGAAAGGCAAAGACCAGGGGAATATCAACGGTCACATGATGTAACCGTTGCCCCTACCCTCTCTGAGTTGGGTATAACGAAGCGGGAGCGCAGGATCGAGGAGTTTTGATGATAGCCGTTCTTGTGAAAAATAATAACATTACGGAGGCGATCCGGCAATTAAAAAGGAAGATTCAAAAAAATGGCCTCCTAAGAGACATGAAGCGTCACGAATACCACCTTAGTCGATCTGAAAGGCGCAAGGAAAAGAATCATGAGGCACTCAAGAGGCTAAGGAAAAGGGAGAGGAGAAATTATTCGTGACTGGAGTGAATAAGTAAGGGAGAGGGGGTGACTGAAGAGGATCGAAAGGTTGTTATGGATTTAGAAGAGACAGAAAAAAGTCAAGGAAACAAATAGGAGGTGTGAGATGAGCGACGGGATAGGAGGAGGAACCGGGGATTTTGGTCTTACGGAAGCAGAAATGGCTATAGCTGAAGCAGCCAAAGGGCAGCAAGTCGCAGACATTGAGACTGGTGTATTAGGACATCCTGGCCCTGGCGAAGGATTTGGTGGTCCGGCTGGAAATGTGGCCGCAGACTTTGGCGGGGAAGCAGAAGGTGAAGGTTTTGGCGGCGGAGGAGGTGGCACTTTAGGAGAGGTTATACAGCAGCAGGCACCAGAAATACCTAAACCAGAGAAAGAGTCTAAGGCTATCACCAAAGAAAAGTCAAGAAAGAAGAGACGAAGACCTACTCTGCTGGAAGCTGAGGAAGGTTTAATTTCGTCTGTTCCCTCGTTTGGCCGGTCGTTGCTGAGATAAGTGAAGGGACATTAGGGGAAAATATGAGTTTTTGATTACAAAACAAAAGGAGGATTGAGATGATACCTATCGATGCAGTAACAAAACAAAATTGGCAACGCATGGAGCGGGGTCTCCCGCCTGTGAGTGAGAAGAAGACTCCACGGAAGGAGCCGACGCCTCCAAAAATTGATAATCAAATTCGGTTCGAGGATGTTGAACTAACCTCTGGATTAAAGCTTCTCAGTAAGGCAGGAGACCATCGGCGGAATAGCGAAGGGGTGTTGTTTACCGGTTACAGAGTCTGCATAGAAATCGAGCCGAAAAGGACTTTAACTGGATGGATCGGCGATGGGGATTTGAGTAGGTTATTGCCTTTTCTCAGGGAAAATTCAGACCCCAGAATTTTAAGCGCACTCTAAATTTAGGAGGTGAAGATTATGAATGAAAGCGGAAGCCCACAAAATGTTATGCCAGCTGGTCTTGGTGAGCCGGATTATGACAGCCTGAGCGAGTCTGAGGCGTCGGCTGAATATCAGCAGCTTTTTAACGACAGAATACAGGGGAAAAATCGTTGGTCTTCTGAAAAATATTCAGAAATCTCCGACAAGCTCTTTCGCAAAGCTTATTCTAAAAAGATTGAAGAAAACCAGGGTAAGTCAGAGCAAGAGAGCCAGGAGTGGCTGGAGGCAGAGACCGACCGCATTGAAAGGCGAGATTCCACCCGTGAGCTGGGCGAGGCACGAAGGGAGGCTGCAAAATATTTCGGCGGCGAGTCAGCAATGGAAAGGGTTATAGAGCAGGCCGAGTCTGTTTTGGAGGCTGTGAAAAGAGAAGAAGACCCCAGAGCAGATTACGAATTTCTCAAAGAAACAGGTTTAGCAATCAATCCCAGGATCATCGAAATTATAGCTAACCTGCACGGCCACAAGGAACTCTACCCCATTGTTAGAAAAATCGGTGTGGCGGATTTGTTAAAACTTGGCCAAACGGCACTACGGAGAAGGGAGAAAAAGTGATGGATGTTAAAAAAAAGATTCAGACGAAACTAAAAGAGAATGTTGATCGTTCCTTTAAAACTTTTAATTCTCAGAGAGAGACAGATATTGAAGAACTGTCCACTCTATATCAGCGACTGGAAACTTTATCGGATCAAAGAAGAGTGCTAATTGAAACTCAGGAATCTGAAAGCAAAAACTATCTTCCTAACCGAAAAGTGATGAACCAGTGCGAATTAAAGTTATTCGATGTCGAGAAGAAAGTCAAGGAGGCTGAAAAAAAATCCGATCTTCTCTTTAAAAGGCTGACAGCACTTCCTGATGGATTCCTGCAAGTTTATCCATTCTTTAAGATGATATGATGGAAAAAGAAGAGGAGGAAAGGATACTTCAGGAACTGCTAATTGGTGAGATGTGGAAAGCCGCTTTGGATGAGTTTGGTTTTCCACGAGACAGCGGATTAGTTGAAGCATGAGGTTCAATTGAAGTTGAAGCATAGAACGTCATGCCTTCAATTGAATCAAGACTGGAGGTGGTAAGCATGGGTAAGATATTGGATACTAAACTACTTCTTCAAATGCGGGAGGAAGGTAAAACCTTAAAGGAGATTGCCAGTCGTTTTAATGTCTCATTTCAGGCTATATCTCAAAGGTTGAAACTGCTCCAGGGTTATTCAATGCCTGCATCATTGGATAAGCTCACCGAGAAGGAAAAGAAATTTGCCGTTGCTGTTGCTGGTGGTAAATCTCAAACTCAGGCCGCTTTCGATGCATACGACGTGGTTGATCGAGTCTCCGCCAAAGCCATTGGGCACAAATTAATGAAAGATGAGGGTGTGAAAGCCGCTGTAACGGATTTGATGGAGATGGAGGGATTGACTAAAAGAAACAGGGTAAGGCGATTAAAAGAAATCGTGTATCACAAAGACCCCAATGCTGCCATACGGGGTTTGGATCAATGCTGGAAACTTGACGGGTCTTACGCTCCTACAAAGGTGGTTACTATGAACTTTGAATATGCTGATATGATAAAACGAAAAAGGGAAATCCTTGCCGAGATGGCAGAACTTGAAGAAAAGTATGGTAAAGATGCTTTAGAGGCTGCCATCGAAGAGGCTGCCATCGAAGAGGATGATGATTCAAGCCAAAATTCTGATTCGTTGACACAGGAGATAGACTAACTTTTGCGCCAGGGGAGCGAAGGGGGGGGTAGGGGTGAAAAAGAGGGGGGGTATCTGGTGCCTGTATAGGTGCCTATCCTCCCCCGTTTGGTGCCTACAGATGTGCCCATAAGCGATGTTATTCTTTATCACTTAATGTGACTTAATGGAAGGAAAACATTGACTAATTTATCAATCAATGTTGTTTAGTATGAAATGGCGTATAAGGGGAAAATAGGTCTCATAACCCGAAGGTCGCTAGTTCAAATCTAGCCCCCGCTACCAAAACCATCAAGGGGTTGCAGGAATTGCAACCCCTGATTTTTTTGTTGACATAAGGGTCAATTTGACTATAGATAATAGGTCGAAGCAGAAACAAGGATCAGAAACATAGATTTGAGAAAGCGATGAAGATTAAGGTGTTGGGATGTTCAGGAGCGGAGTTTCCTGGACGAAAACCTTCCAGTTTTCTTTTGGATGATAATATCCTATTTGATGCAGGAAGTCTGACCAAGGCGCTGGATATTAGAGGGCAAAGGAGACTCGATTCCATCTTCATCACCCATGCCCATCTTGATCATGTCATTGGTATACCATTCCTTCTGGACAATATCATTGTTAGCAATATCTGGCACAGAGTAAATATCATCGGCATCCCGTCCGTGTTGAAGGCGATTAAAAAGAACATCTTGAATAATTCAATCTGGCCGGATTTCACGGCCATTCCGAATATGGATAATGGCATTGTCGAATTCATCGGCTTGAAACAGGAGCAGTCCATGAAAACCGATGGGTATACGGTGACTCCCTATAAGGTTCGCCACTCCGTTCCTGCGGCAGGATATCTCATTGAGAGCGAAAAGGGGAGGAAGGTCTTTTATACGGGTGATACGGGGCCAACGGGTTCAACCTGGGAGAAATTAAAGGGCAAAAGGATTGATTGCCTGATTATAGAAGTCTCATTTCCAGAAAAGATGTTGAAACTGGCTATTAAAACAGGGCATTTGACCCCCGGGCTTTTGAAGAAGGAACTTGAAAAGATGGATCCCCTCCCTGAAAAGATTTATGTGACCCACCTGAAACCTCAGTATTTTAAGACCATCAAGCAAGAGCTCCTCGGGATAGGGGTGAAACGTCTCCGAATATTAAAAGATGGGGAAACGATCAGGATATAACCCTTTTCGCATCCAGGCCTCTCCATAAAGTCGTTGACTATGGTTTGCTATTTCGTTTCAGCGGGGGTATTTTCCTTTTTAAGGTCCAATTTTGATTTGATCTCACTGATGTAATAGATGAGGACGCCCAGACCGATCAGAATGAGGAGAATAGGGACAGTGGCCATTAATCCCTTGAGGAACATCGACCACCAGGTAATCATGAGGATAAACCCCACCACGATGACAATCACGCCAATGATGATTCCCAATACATTCGACATCAACATCACCCCTTTCATAATGGTTTTACTTTCCAGAAAATTAGCAAATAATGCATTTGAAGTCAAGAGGTTATTTCGATAGGATTCACTCTTGAAATGGCGGAGAAGGACTGTTAAATTGGAGGTGATAAATCAAAAGCGGAGCATAGGAGGCATAACATGGCGGTTCATATGAAAGGGAAGTCGCTGGCCAGCTTGAAGGACTTGACAAGGGAGGAAATCGAGCAGATTCTGAAGACATCGGAGTTGTTGAAACTTCAACTCATCCGTGGACAGGAACATCCTGTGCTAAAAGGAAAGACCCTGGCCATGATCTTTGAGAAGCCTTCCACACGAACCCGGGTCTCTTTCGAAGTAGGGATGTGGCAATTGGGCGGCTATGCGCTCTATCTGAGCGCCACCGATTTACAATTGGGTCGGGGAGAGACCATTGCCGATACAGCCCGGACCCTGTCTCGATATGTGAACGGGATTATGGCAAGGGTCTTTGCTCACCAGACCATTCTCGACCTGATCAAGTATTCGAAAGTGCCTGTCATCAACGGACTTTCAGATTACACCCATCCCTGTCAGGGATTGGCTGATCTTTTTACCATATATGAGAAGAAAGGGCGGCTCGAGGGATTGAAGCTGGCATACGTGGGTGATGGAAATAATGTTGCTCACTCCCTTCTCTTTGGTTGCTCCAAGGTCGGAATGGATATTATTCTTGCCTGTCCGAAGGGGTATGAACCTCACCCGGAAGTCGTATCTCTAACCAAGAAGGAGGCAATGAGAAACGGGTCGGAGGTAGCAGTCATTCGCGACCCGAAAGAAGCAGTAAAGGGAGCAGACATCATCTATACCGATGTCTGGGCGAGCATGGGAAAAGAGAAGGAGCATGCAGAGAGGGTGAAGATTTTAAAACCCTATCAAGTCAATTCCAGATTGGTTAAGGGAGCCAAAGGAGATTACATCTTTATGCACTGCCTGCCAGCCCATCGGGGAGAAGAGGTGACGGACGAGGTGGCCGATTCAAAGAACAGCGTCGTCTTCGATCAGGCCGAAAATCGGCTCCATACTCAGAAGGCATTGATGGCGCTGATTATGTAAGTGAAAGGGTCCAAGGGGTCTAGGATTCAAGTGGTCAAGGAAATGAAAGGATAACCCCTTTAAGGAGTGACCATGGAAGATAAGTTTGATATTGTTATTCGGGGAGGACTCGTTGTTTCCGGTTCAGGACTCCGCAGGGCTGATGTGGGGATCAGAGGAGAAAAGATCATATCTGTCAAACCTGGATTGAAGAAAGAAAGGGCGAATCGAATTATTGATGCCTCAGGCAAATATGTGATGCCAGGTGTGATCGATGTTCATGTCCATCCTGTCTATGAGGATGATATGGGAGACCTCTCCCTGACTGCGGCCTACGGTGGCGTGACAACCCTCATCCATTTCGCCTATGCAAAACCTGGAATGAAATTGATCGACACGATCAAACAATATCAGGAGGAAGGCTCAAAAAAATCCTATCTCGATTTTGGGATTCATGGGACCTTGTTCGATCCGGCCTCTCAAATCGAAGAGATTCCCAAGGCCTTCGAACTCGGCGTCTCTTCATTTAAGATGTTCATGGCCTATGCCAAACTGAAATGGATGACCGATGATTATCACCTCGCCGCCGCCATGGACGTGATCGCAGAATGTGGCGGCATGGCCATGGTCCACGCAGAGAATGGTCTGGTGACGGACTATCTGGAGGACCGGTCTTTGCAGAGGGGAGAAGATCAGAAGGTAGTTTTTCTTAAAACGAGGCCTGATTATCTGGAGGCAGAAGCGATTTTCAGGGCGATATCCATTGCAGCGGTCACTCACTGCCCCCTTTACATCGTCCATCTGAGTACGGCGAAGGGCGTGCTTCCTCTTCAGCAGGCAAGGGCAGAGAGGCAGACCGTCTATGTTGAGACCTGCCCCCAATACCTGGCGATGACCGATGCCAAACTACATAAGTTAGGACCCCTGGCAAAGATTGGCCCCCCTCTCCGGACAGAAAAGGATCGTCTCGCCCTCTGGGCGGCTATTCAGAAAGGGATCGTAGATACCGTGGCAAGCGATCATGCTCCAAAGGCGAAGAAGATAAACGATCCTTTTTTTGAATCTCCCTATGGTTCTCCTCAGACTGAGACAATGTTCACCGTCACTTACGATGAAGGTGTCAATAAAGGAAGAATTAAATTACCCCGGTGCGTCCAACTTTTTTCGGAGAATCCTGCTAAAATCTTTGGTCTCTACCCGAAGAAGGGAACGATTCAAAAGGGAGCGGATGCAGATCTTATTCTCTTTGATCCGAAACAGGTCCATACGATCCAGCATCAAACCCAGCACTCCAGAGCTCCTTACACACTTTATCAAGGAAAGAGATGCAAAGGGAAACTGGTCCTTGTCATGCAGAGAGGAAAGATTGTCGTCGAAAACGGAGAGATGAAAGGAAAACCCGGTGCAGGGGAGTTTCTATCCACAAAAATCAAAAAAGTAATACTCTGAAAATTAAAATGCCAGACGAGAACGTTCAAATAATTAGATCATGCCAGACGAAGGAATAAGATTCTGAAACGAGTTCAGAATGACATTCTTGTCATGCCGAACTTGTTTCGGCATCTCGATTGACCTTGTTATTTTTCAATCCGGAGGTGAAAGACATGCCTATTCTCAAAGGAAAAGATATTCTCCACGGGAATCAGTTTACGAAGAAAGATGTTGAAACGATTCTAAAGGTGGCTTCAGAGTTTGAAAGAGAACTGAAGAAGAAAGATACCCTTCCTCTGTTAAAAGGCAAGATCCTGGCGACACTCTTTTATGAACCGAGCACCCGAACCCGACTCTCTTTTGAGGCTGCCATTCAGAGACTGGGGGGGGGAGCCATCGGCATGGGAGCTGTTGAAAGCTCATCTGTGGCAAAGGGCGAGACTCTGGTCGATACCATCAGGACCGTTTCTCAATATGCCGATGTGATTGTGCTTCGCCATCCACGCACCGGATCGGCAAAAGAAGCAGCGGAGGCAACCTCCATCCCCGTGATCAATGCCGGAGATGGCGCAGGTCAGCATCCCACTCAGGCACTTCTTGATGTCTATACCATCCGTCAGGAACTGGGGACCCTGAAGAATTTGACAATTTCATTGGTTGGCGACCTAAAAAACGGAAGAACGGTCCATGCCCTGGTTGAGGTTTTGTCCCTTTTTCAGTCGAAACTCTATTTCGTCTCCCCAGATCTCCTTCGAATGCCGGAGGAAATCACTTCAAATTTAAGAGGAAAGGGAGTGAAGATCGTTGAAACAGAGGACATGATGGAGGCCGCCCGTGCAAGCCATCTCATCTATATGACCAGAATCCAGAAGGAGAGGTTCGCTGACCTCTCGGAATATGAGAAGGTGAAGGGCAGCTTTATCATTGATCAGACATTCCTCGAAAAATTGAACAAAAAAGTTACCATCCTTCATCCCCTGCCAAGGGTGGATGAGATTCACCCTGATGTGGATGCCTATCCCGGAGCCGCCTACTTCCGGCAAATGAGAAACGGCATCTTTATAAGAATGGCCCTGCTCGCCATGATCTTCGGGAAGAGATGAAAACAGAATTGCAATAAACGAATTCCCTCCCCAAATTGTAAAGGAATGGAAGCATGCCCACCTCCCTTTTAATTGCATTAAGGATAACCAATCTCCCTTCATCAGGAAACCTCTAATCCTTTCAAATTGATCGTTTGCATCCCGTATCAAGCGTACGAATCAACTCCAGCCATATCCCGCTGATATGAATACCGGCAGAGGCGAGATTAGCCAAATAGAAATATTTATTCAAAAGTGATCTTGACAAAAGAAAACGAGTGTGATATGAATTGTCGTATTTTAAAAATTAGTTTTCAAAATATGACAATGGCGATTAATCAATCTTTGGCGCACGGACTCGATATCCTCCTTCTTTACGATACATCTTATTCCCCTCTTACTGTTTTTGAAATTTCTAAAAGGCTCCATTACAGTCAAAGCAAAACCTACCGCCTGGTCAGGACTTTGGTAAAATATGGCTTTCTCCAGGAAAACAACGGCACCTCTCAATACGGCCTTGGTTTAAATGCCCTTCGAATCGGTCTTCTGGCCCAGAAACGATTTAATGTTTCAGAAATCGCTCGACCCTTTATGAAGGAGCTATCTCACATGACAAAAGAAACCGTACTTTTAACAGCCATCAACGGGACGAAAGGGTTTGTCCTTGACAGGGTGGAGAGTGACGAGCCCATCCGGTATTCCTTGTTTCAACCTGGAGCAAGTATTCCCTTACATGCCGGTGCATCGAGCAAAATTTTAATGGCCTATCTGCCAGAGAAGGAATGGGATCGGATTATCAAGGCTGAAGGTTTAACTCGTTATACACAGAACACCATTACACAAGCTGATAAACTTAAAACACATTTAAGGGAAGTTCGCAAAAAGGGATATGCCTTCAGCGACCAGGAAGTGGATAGGGAGGTCAGATCCATTGCCGCTCCGATTATCAATGGGACGGGCGAGCTTGTTGGAGGGCTGAGTGTTGCGGGCCCGGCTTATAGAATTAAAAAAAAGAAGATTCATTCTTGTGCAAAGCAAATCATCCAATATGCCCAAAAGATTTCATCTCATCTGGATTGTTTTTCTAACACAGCCGTTCGAAACTGGAAGGATAAAAAATCAACTCTGTCTAAAAAGGATTAAATAGAGTCTGTTTATAAATGCACTTTTTATGTCATGCCGGACTTGATCTGGCATCCAGAAGGTTTTGAAATTACTGGATTCCGGCCTTCGCCGGAATGACGACCTTTTGAAAAATCTTGAGTTTATGGACAGACCCTAAATAACTGATGATTCACAAATGAACCGATCCCCCCTTCTCACATTACGAAGCATGACCAAGTCATTTCCGGGTGTCCTGGCCAATGATCATGTGGATCTGGATATCTACGGCGGCGAAGTCCATGCCCTTCTTGGAGAAAACGGCGCTGGCAAAAGCACACTCATGAAGATTCTTTATGGTTTTTACCGTCCGGACTCCGGAGAGATCCGTCTCAATGGTCAACCCGTCCATATCCGATCCCCTCATGATGCGCGGCAGTTTCGTATTGGAATGGTCTTTCAAGACTTCGTACAGATTCCTGCCATGACGGTTGCCGAGAATATCACCCTCTTTCTTCCAGATTTGCCATTTGTCCTGAATCAGGCTTCGATCATCAAGCGGATTGAGGAAGTTTCCGAACGCTACGGTTTTAAGGTGAACCCACACGCTCCGGTTTGGCGGCTCTCGGTTGGGGAGCGCCAAAAAGTGGAAGTCCTCAAGCTCCTTCTCGCCGATGCCAGGATTTTGATTTTCGATGAGCCGACAAGAAGCCTGGCTCCCCACGAAGTCGATGGGCTCTTCCAGGTTTTCGCCAACCTGAAGCGCGACGGATATGCCCTGGCTTTTATTACACACAAAATGAAGGAAGTCTTAGCCTGTGCCGACCGGATCACGGTGATGCGCCGTGGCAAAGTAGCCGGCACGATTAAAGGCTCGGAAGCCACAGAAAGCAGCCTAATTGAACTCATGTTTGGTAAACAGATCGAAGAGGCTTTAGGCCGGAGGGGCGAAACACCAGCGGACGGAAGAAAACCTCTCCTTGAATTGAAAGGGGTAAACACCCGATCCGAAGGAATGGCTTGGGGGCTTAAGGATGTCCATCTGATCATTAAACCCGGAGAAATCGTTGGCGTTGCAGGAGTTTCGGGCAACGGACAGAAAGAATTAGGCGATGTCGTTTTAGGGCTTGAGAAATGCACTAAAGGGGTCAAATACCTGCATGGAGAGAAATATACGGATTGGTCAGTGGCACAGGTCCGCGAAAGCGGGGTGGCCTTCATCCCCGAGGATCCCCTGGGCATGGCCGCTTTTCCCTGGCTGAGCGTTCAGGAAAATATGGCGATGGTCAACACCCGGATGTATTCAAAGCAAGGTGGCCTTTCCATGGACTGGCAGGCTGTTCGTTCCGATTTGCAGGCATCTCTTGAGCGATTGGAGTTCAATATCCCTCCTTTTTATGTTCCATTAGGGTTCCTCTCAGGAGGGAACATTCAACGGATGATTCTGGCACGGGAGATGGCTCACCATCCAAAATTGATCATTGCCTTCTACCCAACCCGTGGCCTCGATGTGCAAAGCGCCAATTCCGCAAGAAGAATTCTGTCAACTTCCCGGGACCAGGGAGCCGGCATCCTCCTTATTTCAGAGGACCTGGGCGAGCTGTTTAACCTAAGCGACCGGCTGGTGGTTATGTTTCAGGGAAGGATTGTTGGTGAAAGCACCCCTCAGGAAATCAGCATGAATGAGGTAGGCTACCTGATGACCGGTTCAAAAGGAGAAAATAAAAAGAGTGATTAAGGCTATTTCAGAGATGGCATTTTTTCGTAATAGACGGATGGCCGGCTTGATTCGTTTTGTCGGACTTTTCGCCTTAGCCCTGATGATCTTTGCTGCTGTCTTACTCGTGTTTGGGAAAAATCCCATACGTGCCTATTGGGATATATTTTCAGCCACACTGGGCAGCTCCTATGGTATTTCGGAAGTCCTGGTCAGAATGATTCCATTGATTCTGACGGCCCTGGCTGTGGCTTTACCATCGAGGATCTGGCTCATCAACGTAGGCGGCGAAGGTCAGCTTTTCATCGGAGCCTTATTTGCCACCTGGGGAGCTGTCAATTTCACAAACCTGCCGGCCTGGCTCCTTCTTCCATCGATTGGAATTCTGGGATTTCTCGGTGGAGGGCTATGGGGCGCCATCTCCGGATTTATGAGGGTCAGAGGTTGGGCCAGTGAAACGATCTCCACCCTGCTTATGAACTATGTCGCCATTCTACTGGTAAATTTTTTCGTCTTCGGTCCCTGGAAAGATCCGGAGAGCGCAAATTATCCGCAGAGCGCTCCGTTTCCAGATGCCGCCATTCTGCCTTCTTTCTTTGGAACACGGATCCACCTTGGGGCTGTTCTCGCTATTGTCGGACTCATCCTTTTTTATTTTGTCCTGTCAAGGACGCGCTGGGGTTTGGAAATGCGAGCGATTGGGGTGAATCAGGAAGCCGCCCGGCGAAACGGGATATCCACCAGCCGGTATATCATTCTTCTCATGTTAATAGGCGGCGGCATGGCCGGGCTTGCCGGCATGGGTGAGGTTTCGGCTATTCACGGACAGCTCCGGCCAAGTCTCTCACCGGGTTTAGGGTACACTGGCTTTCTGATCAGTTGGATGGCCGGCGGCCATCCCATAGGTATCGTGGCTGCAGCTTTTCTGCTTTCTGTCATTACGTCTGGCGGAGATATTCTTCAGATGACCCACAGGATTCCGGCCGCAGGAGTTCACATCCTGATGGCCTTGATCTTATTCGTGGTTCTTGCCAGACGGGGCGGCAAACCCCGTTAGGAAGTCTTCAACTTTCCAATGGGATGCCATAAGCAAGGTGTTCTGACAAGTTAAAGCGGGGGAAAAATGATTGGACCATTTTTAATCAGCATCTTCTCAGGAGCAATTCATTCCGGAACGCCTCTGCTCTATGCCACCCTTTCCGAGGCTGTCGGGGAAAGGACCGGCATTGTCAATCTCGGACTCGAGGGCGTCATGCTCATAGGAGCGGTCGTGGGTTTTACGACGACCGTCCAGACCGGCAATCCTTTCTTAGGTGTTTTGGCTGCCGCTCTGGCCGGTGGTTTATTTAACATGGTATTTGGGTTTCTGGTAATTACCCGTCGTGCCAATCAATTAGCCAGCGGCCTTGCCCTCATGTTTTGCGGCGTAGGCTTAAGCGCCATGATCGGCGCCTCTTTAATCGGAAGCCGAATCGAGGGTCTTAATGAGATTCAGATCCCTTTGCTCTCTGGTATCCCGGTCATCGGCCGAATGTTTTTTAATTATGATATTCTTGTGTACTCAGCGATCCCAGTGGCTGTGCTGGTATGGTGGTTGATGTTTCGAACACGCTGGGGATTGAGTCTTCGGGCTATTGGGGAAAACCCTACAGCGACTTTTGCAGCCGGTAAAAATCCCCATAGGCTCCAATACCAGGCCTTATTTATTGCAGGCATCCTCGGTGGCATTGCAGGTGCCCACCTCTCATTAGCCATAGCCAAAACCTGGGCTGAATGGATGACTGCTGGACGAGGTTTCGTTGCCGTTGCCCTGGTCATTTTTTCTAAATGGCATCCTATCCGGGCAATTGCTGGTTCCCTGCTCTTTGGAGGGGCAATCTCCCTGCAGTTGCAGATGCAAGCCCGGGGCGTGCCGGTTTCGTCTTTTCTGCTGGACATGCTCCCTTATGTGTTGAGCCTGGTGGTTCTTGCTATCTGGAGCGGCGCCCGCCGTCATGCAGCACCGGGGAGTTTGGGCAGGGTTTTCCAAGGTACGGAATAGGACCAATACTTAAACAAACCAAAGGAGGAAAGAAAAATGAATGGGAAGAAGATGAATCATACCGTGAAGTTACTGTCCGTTCTCGCCTGCCTGGCTTTGATTTTGGCATGGGGATTACCTGAAGCCACTGCTCAGGCAAAACTGAAAGTTGGCATTATACACATCGGGTCTATTAATGACGCTGGTTATAACCAGGCCCATTCCGAAGGCGTTCAGATCATGAAGAAGAATCTGCCGAACGTTGAAGTGATCCAGGTTGAGAATGTCCCGGAGGGGGCTGACGCTGAGCGGGTCATGGAGAATATGATCAAGCAGGGAGCCCAGCTGATCATCCCGGCCAGTTTTGGCTACCTTGATCCGGCCTTAAGGGTTGCCAAAAAATACCCTGATGTCAAATTCGTTCACCCTGGCGGATACAAGCTTGCCCCCAATCTTGGCACTTATTGGGCCAGCACTCCGGATGCCTTCTATTTAATGGGCATTGCCGCAGGAAAGACCACGAAAACAAACAAAGCCGGCTATGTGGTTGCACTTCCCATCAGCTTCTTTTTAGCCAACATCAATGCCTTCCATCTCGGAGCCCGCTCTGTCAATCCCAAAATGGAAACCCGCGTGGTTTTCATGGGGACGTTTTTGGATGCTCCCAAGGAGGCTACCGCAACCAATGCTCTGCTGGATCAGGGGGTAGATGTCCTGGGCGTCATCGTAGACTCCCCAATTACCGTAGTGCAGGCTGCTGAAAAACGCGGGGCTTACTCTGTTGGCTATCATTACCTTGGCGTTCAGAAATTTGCTCCCAAGGGCTGGGTCAGCGGTATTGCCTTCACCTGGGGGGAGCTCTACACCCGTTTTGCCAAGCAGGTCATGGATAACACATGGAAGAGCGAGGCCCTCTTGGGAAACTTGGCCAGCGACTTTCTCACCGTTGCTCCGTTTGGTCCGGCTGTTCCGCCTGACGCCATTAAATTGGTAAACGAAACAAAGCAGGAATTCATCAATGGCAAGAAGAATGCTTACCAGGGCCCGATTAAAGACAACAAAGGCGTTGAGCGCGTGAAAGCCGGTGAATTCTGGCCGCTTACAAACATTGGTAGAATGGATTGGCTGGTCGAAGGCGTGATCGGCCAACCCAAATAGATTGATGGCTTTGATTCAATCACAACCAAGAAGAATGGAGGGACCGCTTCGCTGGGTAAGCATGAAGCGAAGCGGTCTTAAAGCCAAAAACCTTTTGGCCACTCCTGGATTCTCCGGACAGGTCTTGGCCGTTCTACCGGATGTTACCTATTTATTGGGAAACAACGGAGAGATTCTTTGGTTGCTTCGTGATGGATTGCCTTTACACAGACGGAGCATCGAGATTTCCTTTCTACCGCCATCCTCTTGCCGGGGTCAAGACTTTTTTGTGGAAGACCATTTCTTAAAAATCGGCAGGGGTCTAACCTATGATCTAAGGTCAGCCACAGAATGGAAGCCCCTGCCTTTAAACCTGGAGGAGAGAGGACCACTCCAAAAAAAACAGGCCAGTGTGCGGCAGTTGTTGGAGGTTATTTCATTTTCCGGTAGCCATAACAATCCAGATGAACTGATCTTCATGATTTCTTTACTAGTCAAGGGACAACCTTTTGCAATTTACCCTCTGGAGTTGATGTCGAATAAGATATATACGCCGATTCTTAATCTTGCCAAGCTTTATTTAGGCCAGGGTATGGCGAACGTTCTTATCTCAGCAAGAGGGCTGGTTGGATTGGGGCCGGGCCTGACTCCGGCTGGAGATGATTTTCTTGGGGGGATCCTCTTTGCTTCCCATTGGCTTAAAAAAGTTTACCCAGAAGAATTCTCATGGGATGAGCAACCCATTTGTGACCTGATCGAGTGGGCGAAGGATCGAACCCATCCAATCAGTTTTACCATTTTGAAAGACTTAGCCTTGGGCCATGGTCCTGAACCGCTTCATGAATTGGTTGTCAGACTATTGCAGGAAGAAGATCCTGTTCGAGGAATGAACTGCGCGGACTCTCTGGGTAGATTAGGCCATACAACTGGCTGGCATATATTGGCAGGCTTTCTGACCGGCATGCTCTTGCTCCCTGATAAACCCAACAGGTTCTGGAGTTAAAGAAGAACTAAAGAAAATTTAAACCTAAACGAAAGATATTTGAAATTCCCCTCACCCCCTCCCTCTCCCCTGCGGGGAGAGGGGAAGGGTGAGGGGCCAACGAATAGATTGGAGAAGATCATGGCAACGGAAGATCTCAAACAAAAGATTGAAACAGCCAATGCAGAAACCGTAAAACAGATCAATGCCGGAGATCCTGTGCTTGTGGACATTGCTCCAGCCGGAGAAGTCATTCCAGGATTGCAAGACAGAATGATTCTCCATTCCGGTCCGCCTGTGGACTGGCAGAATATGTGTGGCGCTCAGCGGGGCGCGATGATCGGTGCTGTGCTTTTTGAAAACTGGGCCGCAAATGCGGATGAGGCGCAAAAACTTCTTGAGGCGGGAAAGGTCCGTTTTGAGCCAAACCATCATCACCAGGCCGTCGGTCCCATGGCAGGCACAATCTCGCCTTCCATGCCTGTCTGGATCGTTGAGAACAGGGCTTTTAAAAACCGTGCCTTCTGCCGTCAGGTGGAGGGCCGCCAGCAGTTTGGCGATTTTAGTGATTCAGCCCTCGATGGGTTGCGCCAGTGGCGCAACATCTGGGCGCCCTCTCTTCGGAAAGGACTCCTTCAAATGGGAGGGTTGGAGTTGAAACCGATCATTGCCAAGGCCCTGATGATGGGTGATGAACTCCACAACCGCCCTGTTGCTGCCTCAAGCCTCTTTGCCAATGCAATGGTCTGTTCGATGATTGAAGCCGGGGTCGGAAGGGAGGATCTCCTCAGCACCCTCTACTATATCACGAAGCATGAACTCCTCTTTCTTGCTCTGTCCATGGCTGCAGGCAAGGCCTCTGTGGATCCGGCTGCAGGCATCGAATATAGCACGGTCGTCACTGCTATGGCTCGAAATGGCACGGAGTTTGGGATCCGCGTAAGCGGTCTTGGAGAGGAATGGTTTACCGCTCAATCACCCCGGGTTAACGGGCTCTATTTCCCGGGTTATACGGAAAAGGATGCAGGCGCAGATATGGGCGATTCTGCCATTACCGAAACAGCGGGTTGGGGAGGAATGGTTCTTGCCGGTGCCACAGGAATTCTCGGTTTTGTCGGAGGAACCCCTGAAGAGGCAATGACTTATAGCAAGGAGATGCGACAGATCACGGTGGCCATGAGCACCAATTACCGGATGCCGGTCTTTGGTTTTCAGGGCGCTCCCCTGGGAATTGATATACGAAAAGTGGTCCAGACCGGGATTACGCCCATCATTGATACAGCCATTGCTCATAAAAATCCAGGTTACTCCATCATTGGAGCAGGGCTGGTTCGCGCTCCGATGGATTGCTTCAAAAAGGCGCTCATCCGCTTTGGCCAGAAATATGGAGCAAAATGATCACACGTTGTCTGATCCGAAAAAAAGAATATTATGACTCCGTATTTCTGATGCGGGTCGCCAAACAGATTGCAGGACAGAGAGGCATTTTGCAGGCAGCCACCCTCATGGGAACGGAAAAAAATAAGGTTTTACTTGCAGACATTGGTTTCGAAAGCGTGGAGATCTCTTCAGCTACGCCAAATGATCTGATCATTGCCATCCGCGCTGAGAATGAAACCATCCTTTCCAATACCATTGAAAATATTGATCAATGGCTCAATCAGGGAGTGGGAGAGACGGGAGCACTTTCGTATCGAACAATCGAAGAAGCAGTGACTCATCTTCCTCGCTTCAATCTTGCGGTCATATCGGTTCCAGGCCAATATGCGGACCGTGAGGCGAGAAAGGCGCTGGAGCAGGGGCTCAATGTATTCCTCTTCAGTGATAATGTCCCTGTAGAGAGCGAGCTATCTCTTAAAGAATTTGCCCGCGAGAAAGGTCTGATTCTCATGGGGCCGGATTGCGGCACAGCGATCATCAATGGAATCGGGATCGGCTTTGCCAATAGGGTTCGACGCGGACCCATTGGCGTGATTGGCTCATCAGGGACAGGACTTCAGGAATTCACAACACTTGTTCATCGCTTTGGATCAGGCATCTCTCACGCCATTGGAACAGGTGGCCGTGACCTTTCGGATCAGGTTGGCGGTATCACCTTTCTCTCAGCCATGGACGCCCTCGAATCGGATCGAGAGACTAAGGTCATAGCGCTTCTGTCCAAACCCCCCGGTTCTTCAGCCCTTGAAAAACTCATTCAAAAAATTCAACTCTGCAGAAAACCTGTGATTGCCTGTTTCCTCGGTCTTAAATATCAACCTACTCATGAACCTATAGGTTGCAAGCTTGTTAGAACTATTGACGAGGCTGCTTCGCTTTCTGTCCAACTGGCAACAGGTAACCTACCTTCCCTTTCAGAAAAATCTCAACAGAAATTGGAGGAACGGATCCGTCAGCACCGTAGCGGTAAAAAGTCAGAGCAAAAGTATATTCGCGGAATCTTCGCAGGAGGCACGTTCTGCTATCAGGCGCAGCAAATCTTGCAGGATGCTGGAATATTCGTCCATTCCAATGCTCCGCTTCAGAACAATCCAAAACTGAAAGATCCTATGCACAGCACAGAACACACTCTTGTTGATATGGGATCAGATGAGTTTACCGTTGGACGGCCTCATCCCATGATTGATTCAGGTCTTAGGTATGAGCGCATCCTCACAGAGGCAAAAGATCCTCAAGTTTCTATTCTGCTACTCGATTTCATCCTTGGTTTTAATGCCTCATTGGATCCGGCTGGCGAGCTTCTTCCGGCTATTGATGAAGCCATATCCGAAGCAAAGAAGCGGGGAGAATCGCTCACAGTGGTCGCCTCTGTCTGTGGTACCGAGCAAGATCCACAGGACTTTAATCTACAATTCAAAAAGCTGGAAGGGGCTGGAGTATTCGTCTTTTCAAACAGCGCTCAGGCTGCCCGTTTCTGTGGCCTTCTAATAACAGGAGGTTCTTAAGGAGAGCTCTATGAACGATAGATTAAAGGACCTCTTGCAGAAAGGACCGGTAGCCATCAATATCGGAGTCCTCGACTTTGCCGAAAGTTTAAAGAATCAGGATTCAGAGGTGATCCATCTGAATTGGACTCCACCTGCCGGCGGCGACCCTGAACTCATCGCCCTCCTCGATCAGTTATTGTAGGACGTTCCATTTTCCTGGTTCCCAGAAGAGGCCCAATAGACATTCGGCTGGTTCTGAAATTGAAGTCCATTTATCTGGTGCTTTAAACTATTACAAACGAAATAATTATGGTAACAGTCATTGCGAGCCCTAAGGGCGCGGCAATCTTGTCTTTGCTGTGAATTGCTTCGTCGCTTTACTTCTCACAATGACATGCGTTTTATGTCGTTTAAACTATTTCGGTGATGAGGCCTGGGATTTAACTCGAAAGAGGTTTTCGGGGTTTAATCACCTCCTGATTAATCATTGCAATGTCATTCTCTCTATGAGGGTATTTCATGAAGCCTAAGTTAGCCATACTTGCCATTGGTGGTAATTCACTTATCAAGGATAAAGACCGTATCGCTTTGTCCTTCCAGTATGAAGCGATCCAGGAGACTTCGAGATACATTGCTGAACTGATTGCAGAAGGACTCAGTCTGGTTATTACTCACGGGAATGGTCCTCAGGTGGGATTCATCTACCGAAGAGGAGAACTCGCACAGCATGAACTCCCCTTGATCCCCCTGGATATCTGCGGGGCAGACACACAGGGGGCGATCGGGTATATGATTCAAATGGCCCTTCTTAATGATTTTCGAAGGATGGGAATTGAAAAGAAGGTGGCCGCAGTTGTCACCAAGACCATCGTTGACAGGAATGACCCATCCTTTCGAAACCCGACTAAACCCATCGGCTCCTTCATGTCAGAGCAGGAAGCCCTTGCCCATAAAGAGGAAAAGGGTTGGGAGATAATGGAGGATGCGGGCAGGGGATTCAGGCGTGTCGTTCCCTCTCCCATCCCCAAAGAGATCATCGAGCTGGATGTGATCCGATTATTGATAGAAAACGGGTACACAGTCATTGCCGCAGGTGGAGGTGGGATTCCTGTCATCAAAAATGAGAGAGGGGACATTGAAGGTGTTGAGGCAGTAATCGATAAGGATTTGAGTTCATCGCTGTTGGCCAGGAATATCGGAGCAGACACACTAATCATTTCAACTGCAATCGATGCAGTGTATCTCAACTTTGGGAAAACGGATCAGCGAGCGATCCGTCAAACTACCCTCCCTGAAATCAAGCAGTATCTGAAAGAAGGGCATTTCAAACCCGGTTCAATGAAGCCAAAGATCGAGGCGATCATCGCATTTCTCGAAGGCGGCGGTAAAAAAGCCATCATCACCTCTCCGGAAAACCTTCTGAACGCCCTAAAAGGGGAAGCAGGAACCACCATTATCATCGGGTAAGGTTATGGTGACGAAGCCAGTTTCGGTTAGCGATTGGGGCTACGTGTAAAGAATTAGAAAACGATAAACGTTGCCTTTTGGTAACGATACACGCTTTGTTACCTTTACCGTGAGGCTACAGGCTTCATCTCAGGTTTAAAATCACCCAGCGGGTGATTTATAGCGTAAGGCTTTAGCCTTGCTTGCCTGCCGCAGGCAGGGATCAGAAGCAACCCTAAAGGGTTGCGCTACAATGAAATTTAAAAAAATCGCTCAATTTAGGTATAAACCGCCATTCGAAGCCTTGTAGGGCGGATTGTCCCTGCCCGTTTTTGCAACTGGCGGGTATACTTTTCTCTCAATCTATAAATCCTATTGACATCCGTTCCAATTCTTTATAAAAGTAATAAAAAACATTTCTGGAGGGCCTATGATCCTCGGAATCGAAGAAATTGAGAAGAAAGTCTGGGAGGAGGAGAAACTCTTCCTGACGAAACAGGTCGGAATCCTCCTCATCAAGAACGATGCGATCAAATTTGGGGACTATATCCTGGCTTCGGGAAAGAAGAGCCCTTATTATATCGATCTGAGGCTTACCATATCCAGTCCGATTACGATGGACTGGATCGCCAACTCCCTGACGAGGATCGTCGTCAATGAGATCAACAAGGATAAGATCGATAAGATATTGGGAGTGCCTACCGCGGGGGTCCCATTTGCCACGATGGTCAGCCAGAAGTTAGGCATCCCCTTGATCTACTACCGCCAGGCACGGAAGGAACACGGTGTCAGAAAAAAGATCGAGGGCACTCTGGATAGAAATGACAGGGTCCTCATTGTGGACGATCTTATCACAACAGGCGAGAGCGTAATTGAGGCAACGGAAGTGGTGAGAGATCAGGGCGGTGTGGTCAATGAATTGGTTGTTCTGCTGGACCGTGAGCAGGGAGGTAGGGAAAGGCTCAGGGCCTCCCGCATTGAACCCCATGTCCTGTTTAAAATATCGGATGCGATGGACTGGCTTCACAGTGTTGGTTTAATCAACGATAAGATTCACGAGACCGTAAAAGAATATATCAACGGGGAAAACAAGGCTTCCCAGGTCACACCCGCTTAAAGTAAAACCCTCATTATCATTCCCTTGCTCACCCCGGAATTTTAATCTTAGGGTCAATCGGTTAAGGTTACGGTGACGAAGCCCGTATCGTTCATAAAAGGTTACGTTTACCGTTTTAAATTCTCTTTTTTTCACGTAACCGTTACCGGTAACCGAAACGGGCCTCGTTACCCTTACCTTCAGACTTTTATTATTTGGGGTACGGATAAGGGTATTCTCCGGTAAAACAGGCGTAGCAGAAGTTTTTCTCCTCTCCTCTGACACACTTCTTCAAACCCTCCAGGCTCAAGTAATTCAAAGAAGTGGCATGGATAAATTTCTGAATCTCCTTAACCTTATGGGAGGAGGCGATTAATTCTGATTTCTTGGGCGTGTCAATGCCGAAGTAACAGGGATCGGTGATGGGCGGTGAACTGATGCGGGTATGGACCTCCCTGGCGCCGGCGTGTTGAAACATCCGAACAATTTTTCGGCTTGTGGTCGCACGCACGATGGAGTCGTCGACAATCACGATCTTTTTCCCCTTTAATAATCCTTTGACCGGGTTCAATTTGATCTTGACCCCAAAATGGCGGATTCTCTTTTCAGGTTCGATGAACGTTCGCCCGATATAGTGATTTCGTATCATTCCGAGCTCAAAAGGGAGTTTCGATTCATGCGCATACCCCAGGGTTGATGGAAATCCGGAGTCCGGAATGGGGATCACCATATCCGCTTCTGCGGGCGCCTCTCTTGCAAGCTGGACTCCAAGCGATTTTCTGATCTCATAGACATTATGATTGAATATGAAGCTGTCCGGACGGGCGAAATAGATAAATTCGAAGATGCATTGACGCAGTGGCCTGTGGGGGAAGGGTTTGAAGGATTTAATCCCAGAATGATTGATCATGAGAACTTCCCCCGGTTCAATCTCCCTGATCAATTTGGCGCCGATGAGATCAAAAGCGCAAGTTTCCGATGCGACCACCGGCGAGTCTTTAAGAGAGCCGAGAATCAACGGCCTGAAACCCATGGGATCTCTGGCTGCCACCATCTCTTTTTCCGTAAGAAAAAGGAGGGAATAGGCGCCTTCGACCTGCCGGAGGGCATGGATGGTGCGATCCAGAAACGTCTTTTCCTTTGAGCGCGCAATGAGATGGACGATGACCTCCGTATCCATGTTCGACTGGAAGATCGAACCTCCGGACTCCAGTTCACTCCAGATTAAGAAGGCATTGGTCAGATTGCCGTTATGGGCGATGGATATCATTCCTTTCGCATAGTTGACCAAAAACGGCTGGGCATTCTTCAGATCGCTTGAGCCCGTTGTGGAATAACGAACATGACCTATGGCGCTTCTCCCATGAAGTTTTTTCATGATATCTTTCGAAAAAACCTCTGAGACCAGCCCCATCTGTCTGTAATGGTGGAGTTGTTTTTCGTCAGAGGAGACGATCCCGGCGCTCTCCTGGCCGCGGTGTTGGAGGGCGTAAAGGCCTAAATAGACATGGTTGGATGCCTCTGCGTGATCATAAATGCCAAAGATGCCGCACATCTTATTCAACCTCCTGAGCTGAAGACGATAAAAAAAGAGACTATAAAATACCTTAAATTACAAATAATTACAGATCATTATTAAAGTTATTTTTGAAGTTATTTCTGAGCTGTTGCCAAACCTCCTTAGTTTCTTTGGCAATGAATACGAAGCAAGGCATCAAGATTAAATGGCGGACATAAAATTTATAATTGATTTATAGGAGGTTGTCAAAAGGTAAATAGTAAATAGGGTCAGGTCTTGCAATCATACATTTGACCTTCTCTCTCCTTCAGCCCGTTTTATTGCCCGGCTTACGGTCGCATAATGATAACCCAGATGGTCCGAAATCTCCTTCATCGTATACCCAAAACGAACATAAGCATCATAAATTTCCCTATCTTCAACGGTTCTCTCTTTTCCCTTTTCCCCCTTGAAGAACTCCCCCAGAGTTGGTCTTGCCACATATCTTTGCACCCTGGGCACCTCCTTTATCTTTTCTTTCTCATCCAATAAACCTCGAAGCTGTTTGATAAATTCATCTGTTCCCCAAAATATCTGCCCCCTCAAGGTCTCCCAGGGCGACTCCTTACCCATCCCCTCTATCACAAACCTCTTGTATTTCTCAATGGCCCCCTTCTTTTGCCCACCAAATTGTGAGAGCACCCAATCCACTGTTAAAAAAGAAGGTTTTTTGGTCAACCCCACCGTAGCTCTATAACTGCTCCACCTCCACTGCTCAGGTTTCTTTATTAAACCAGCCCGCTCGGGGTTTAAGACCACATACCGACAAAGAGATAACAAGTGATGGTCCTTCTCGACCATGATCGCCTTGTATCTTCCCTGAAAGAGATGCCCCACTCGTTTATACCTCT
>Ga0194111_10001600_pt1 | contig 27797 bp, 20 predicted proteins | sample TA2KigC300mmetaG_FD_146194 | JGI IMG/M metagenome (GOLD analysis project Ga0194111, IMG submission 146194) | Freshwater microbial communities from Lake Tanganyika, Tanzania - TA2015033 Kigoma Deep Cast 300m | ecosystem: Environmental > Aquatic > Freshwater > Lake | place: Tanzania: Lake... | reverse complement strand
TAGCGGAATCACCTTGCACATAAATCTCATTTATGGTAATAACAGCCACCACATAGCGGAGGCGATTTTTAAGGCCTTTGCACTCGCCTTGAGAAGAGCCGTGACCGTTCACGATCGGATAAAAGGCGTCTTGTCCACAAAGGGAAGTTTGTGATCAGCGGTTTCAAAATAATCAAAAAAATTGCCCCACTATTCCTCAGTTTTTTCATTCTTTCCATTGCATGCGGCTGCTCTTATGTGGACGGCGTCACGACTATGCTGAAGGACGATGGCAGGGTAGTGTTTACGCGCATTGCCGTCGTCCCCTTCCAGAGCGTGAGTATGGATGATGCGGCCGTCAAGGCAGTGAGCTGTCCCCTCTGCGGCCTTGTCTTCAGTGCTGAAAGGTTTCCCGGTGGCGCCGAGAAAATGGTAGAGAACGTCTTTGTCGAACGCTTGAGGACACACAGACAATTTATAGTGATACCACCGGAAAGAGTGGGGGGTATTTACGAAAGAGTCGCTGCGGAGTCTCTGAAAGCGGATATGCTGGACATTTTGAAGAAGGTGGGCAGCGAACTTGAGGCAGACGGGATCGTATTCGGCTATGTGTATCGTTACAGGGAGCGCAAGGGGTATGCATACTCGGCAGAGAAGCCCGCATCTGTTGCTTTTGAAATTCACCTGATCAGGGTCAACGACGGTGCTCTGGTGTGGCGGGGTATCTTTGATAAAACCCAGAGCTCTCTTATGGAGAATATTCTTCAGATATCCTCATTTTACAGGGGTCGCGGGCAATGGGTGACCGCGGAGGAACTGATCACGGAAGGGTTGGATGAGGTGATGAAGAAATTTCCGGGTTTGCAATAAGCTTCGTCTGATGATTTGTGTACGGGAGTTCGATGATCTTTCATGTATCTTCCGCGGGGGATTTCATTGAAGGTGCCGTATGGAGGTGAAAAAAGGTGATAATCATCCCTGCGATAGATTTGAAAGATGGCCGGTGTGTTCGGCTCAAGCAGGGGGACTTCAATCGCCTTACCGTATATTCCGACGATCCGCTTCACATTGCCAGGATATGGCAGGACGCGGGGGCAGAGCGCATTCACGTGGTTGATCTCGATGGCTCTCTCACAGGTTCGCCGCGCAATAAAGACACGATCTTGAGGATTGTAAATGGGATCGGCGTACCAATTCAGGTAGGCGGCGGAATACGAAATATGGAGGCCATAGACATCTACATGAAGATGGGTGTAAGCCGGGTTATTCTGGGAACGATGGCACTCAAAGACAGCAACTTCGTCAGGGAAGCATGTGAAATATACAGGAGCAGAATTATTCTCGGTATCGATGCAAATGAGGGAATGGTGGCGGTTCAGGGGTGGACAGAGCAAACCTCAGAATGTGCCGTTGAGGTAGCCAGGCGTTTCGAGGGATTGGGACTTGATGCGATCGTCTATACCGACATCAGCAGGGACGGCATGGAAACAGGTGTGAACATAGAGGCGACTAAGCATTTCGCCCAGTCCGTACACGTGCCGGTAATTGCTTCGGGTGGAGTGTCTGGTGTTGAAGATATTAAAAGACTCCGGGATATCGAAAGGTTTGGTGTCACCGGTGTTATTATCGGGAAAGCCCTGTATTCAGGTGCACTCTCGTTAGAGGAAGCCATAAACCTGTCGAAGGATTGAATAAGATAAGAAAATCTTCACGCATTGTCTTCGTGGGGACTCCACCTCTTTTCTCCGACCACACATGCTGTGTCATTAAAAACTTGCCCATGCGGCTTGCTCCACTACGGTGGCTTAATACCGGGAGACATTTCAAATGGCGTCACAGACGTTTCGATCCGGTGTGGCTGATTTTACGAAGCTGTTCTTTTCAAAGGCGACACTCATGTTGTCTGATTTCTTTAAAAACGGTTCTTTAATGCAGAGGTACCTGTTAGGAGGGAGATGAGAGGTATGGAAGACTGTATTTTCTGCAAGATTGTTGCCGGCAAGATTCCCAGCAGTAAGGTGTATGAAAGTGAGGAAGTACTTGCATTTGACGATATTCATCCAATGGCTCCGGTTCACGTTATCATTATTCCCAAACGTCATATCCCGACCCTGATGGATGTGACGCCCGCGGCTGTGAAAACGGTGGGTGCGTTGATCGTCGCCGTGCAGGAGGTGGCGAGGATTAAGGGTATTGACAAAAAGGGTTTTCGTGTAGTGACGAACTGCAACGAGGATGGGGGGCAGGTTATATTCCACCTTCATATGCATGTCCTCGGAGGAATGAGGTTAAAGGATGAGTTGGCATAACTGAGATCGTGTTGTTGACAAATGTCTAAAGCGATATATTTTAAAGTGAAATGGAAGGTGGCTCAATGGGATTTGACGACAAGTTGAACAGAGAGATGGTGGCGGCGGCAAAGGCACAGAACAAGCTGAGACTTTCTGCAATCCGTTTGATCAAAACGGCACTTCACAACAGAGAGATTGATCTGAAGAGAAAACTGAATGAGACGGAAATCCTGCAGTTGCTTTCGATGATGGTAAAGCAGAGAAAGGACTCTATTGATCAGTTCCGGAAGGGGGGAAGGGAGGATCTCGTTGGGAAAGAGGAGTCGGAGTTAAAAATTATCATGGAATTCATGCCCGAGCAGATGTCGGAAGAGGACATCGCCGGAGAAATTGAAAGGGTGATTCAAAAAGTCGGTGCCGTGGGAATCAAGGACATGGGCAAGGTCATGAAGGATCTTATGCCCAAATTGACCGGAAAGGCAGACGGGAAGGTAGTGGGAGAGATGGTGAAAGCGAGGCTCTCCGGCTGAACTGAACAAGGGGAAATGAGAGTGAAAGGTCATATTTCTCCTGATAAGATCGAAGAAATAAAGAACAGGACCGACATTGCTGATCTTGTTTCAGAGCATGTGACCCTCAAAAAAGCGGGGAGAAACCTTGTCGGACTCTGTCCTTTTCATAAGGAAAAAACACCTTCTTTTACTGTAAATCGTGACAAACAGATATTCTACTGCTTCGGATGTGGTGAAGGAGGTAACGTTGTCACCTTCTTAATGAGGATCAATGATTTGTCATTTCCTGAGGCGGTGAGGCATTTAGCGAAAAAAGCCGGTATCGTCATACCGCAAAGAATCGCGAGTCGTGAAGAAAAAGAGCGATATTCTCTTCAAGGAGAGATTAAAAATGTAAATAGCGTGGCAGCGAATTTTTATTCTCGAAACCTCTTTGCTCCGGGGGGGAAGATTGCCCGTCTTCATCTCCAGAGCAGGGACATTGGGGAAAAAACCCTACGGGAATTTCATCTCGGATTTGCACCGGATGGATGGAGGAACCTCAAGGATTTTTTTGAAAAGGAAAACATCTCCCTGAAATGTGCAGAACAGGCAGGTCTCATAATTCCGAAGGGGAATGGGGGCGGATCATATTACGACCGTTTCCGGGAAAGGTTAATATTCCCCATAGAAGACATAAGCGGCAATGTCATCGCTTTTGGCGGCAGGGCTCTTGGGAGCGGGGAACCAAAGTATCTGAACACCCCGGAATCGCCGGTATACAGTAAGGGAAAAACCCTCTACGGTCTGAACCGGACAAAGGATGATATCCGGAAGTATGGCTCGGTGATTATTGTCGAGGGTTACTTCGATCTCCTTTCTCTCTGGAATGTTGGTATCAGGAATGTGGTTGCTACTCTTGGGACCGCTCTCACGAAAGATCATGTTGATCTGATCAGGCGGTATACGGGAAACGCGGTGGCAGTGTTCGATCCCGACGAGGCGGGTAAAAAGGCCCTGGTGAGGAGTATGGGCCTGTTCCTTTCCGGCAATATCCATGCAAAGGCCGCAATTCTCCCTGAAGGAGATGATCCGGATCAATACGTAAGGAAGTACGGTAAAGAAAAGTTTATGAGGATTATTGATCACGCTCAATCTATGGTTGATTATTATATTGAAAACGTCATTGGAAAGGTAGGAACCCTTGAAGAGAAAAGAGATGCGCTGAGAGAGGCAGTTTCTTTCATTGTCCATATTGAGAATGCGAATGAGAGGGACCTGTTTATAAAAAGGATATCGGAGCGGTTGGGTTTAAATCAGGAGCTTTTAATAAAAGAGGTCAATCGTGCGCTCAAAGTATCGGTCGGAAAGTCGGCAGATGTGCCGGGGGAACGGGATATGCAAATTGACATGGTAGAGTTGAGTATTATTCATATCATGTTAGAATACCCTCATAAGATTCCGGAAATTATCAATGAGAATATCCTTGAGTTGTTTATGAGCGCAAATTTAAGATCACTGGCGGAGAAATTAATAGAATCATTTGAAACAGAGGCTGAGCTTAGTTTTGATACATCACTGTTTATGCAGACCGTCGATAATGAAATTATCAGACGGAAACTTCTTGAAAAAATGATCGATGGGAGTCTTTATGATGAGGAGATCGTTGATCGTGTGGTTAAAGATGCCTTAAAACAAATGAGACGAAAGTGGTATAAAGAAAAACAGAATATTTTGACCGCTAAGATGCGCAAAGCAGAGGAAAGTGGTGATCACGAACTGTGTAACGTACTGGCGAGAGAAAAGGAGAAACTGAAGAGATAAGGAGAAACAGTATCGACAAATATAGTATAAAGAAGTTGTTTGAACAAGCAACGGGGAGATCCTGATATGGCAAAGGAAATGGATTCAGAAAATTTCAAAAAGTTAATATCGTTGGGCGAATCAAAGGGCTTTTTGACGTACGACGATGTAAATGATTTGTTGCCGTCCGACATCGTATCTTCCGATCAGATCGATGATATCATCATGCTCTTCGGTGAGAAGAATATAGATATTATCGATACTGATAAGGGGGAGAAGCTTGTCGTAAAAAAAGTAACCGATGAAAGAATCGATACAAAAGAAGAAGATATCCTCGATTTGATGGCAACCGTCGGCAAGACAGGCGATCCTGTCAAGATGTACCTCCGCGAGATGGGATTAGTGTCGTTGCTCTCCAGGGAAGGGGAGGTTGAGATTGCGAAGAAGATAGAAGAGGGTGAAAGAGAGGTTATGGATTCCATCTTCGGTTTGGCGTGTTCCATCAAGGATGTGGTGGAGGTAGGAGCAAAACTGAAGAGCAACGAGCTCCGCATAAAGAATGTGGTGGCGAATCTTGAGGATGAAGACGGTTTTGTTGAAGAAGACATGCACCGGGAAAGGGTTCTGAAGCTGATCAACAGAATTACTGCATTGGACAGGAAAAATGATGCACTGAAACAGCAACTGAAAATGAAGAGAATCAGCAAGCAGCGGAAAGGTCTGATTGAACTTGAGCTCGAAAAAAACACAAAAAGAATTATACGGTTATGCAAGCAGGTTAAATTCAGCAAAAAGCAGATAGAAAGGATGCTCCTGCGATTAAAGCTCCATGTAATGGAAGGGCAGCGGGCGGAAAATGAGATAAGACAGTGTAGGGAACGACTCGGAATGTCTTTAACGGAAATGGAAAAAGTGTGGGAACGTGTAAGAAAAATGTCTGACAGGGCTGTTGACAGGCGAACCAAGATGACTGTGGAGAAGTTAAAGGAAATGGAAGCCGTCGTCAAGAGGGCCAGAAAGAGAATCACGGCAATTGGACATGAAACGGGGTTACCCTTCAGTGTCTTGAAAAAGGTCGTCAATGCCATCGAAAAGGGGGAGAGAAAGGCGGATAGAGCGAAGAGAAAGCTGGTTGAGGCAAATTTAAGACTTGTGGTGAGTATTGCAAAAAAATATACAAGCAGAGGATTGCAATTCCTTGATTTGATTCAGGAAGGGAATATCGGCCTGATGAAGGCCGTTGATAAGTTTGAATATCAGCGGGGATACAAGTTCTCTACGTATGCCACATGGTGGATCAGGCAGGCCATCACGCGTGCGATTGCTGATCAGGCGCGAACCATCCGCATCCCGGTCCACATGATTGAAACGATAAATAAACTCATCCGGACATCCCGGTATCTGGTGCAAGAGCTGGGAAGAGAACCCAATCCTGAAGAGATTGCGAACAAAATGGAGTACCCGCTGGAGAAGGTAAGAAAAGTCCTCAAGATTGCCAAGGAACCCATATCTCTTGAAACTCCGATCGGCGAAGAGGAAGACAGCCATTTAGGGGATTTTATCGTTGATAAAAAGATAATGTCTCCTTCGGATGCAACAATAAGTATGAATCTGGCAGAGCAGACAAGGAAGATTCTGTCAACACTTACACCGAGGGAAGAGAAGGTCCTCAGAATGCGTTTTGGAATCAGTGAACGTATAGATTATTCTTCAGAGAGAGAAAAGGATTATCTGCAGCTCAACAGGGAACGGAATAGACAGATGGAAACGACCGCTGTGAGAAAACTGAGGAACCCTTCGAGGAGAAAAGTATTCAAACCGGCAATGAAATAACTGTTGACAAATATTGACCGTGAGTATAACAAATCTCATTTTCAACCGGACAGGAAAAATGTTACCGAAATAAGGTGAGGGCCCATAGCTCAATTGGAAGAGCCACCGGCTCATAACCGGAAGGTCCCTGGTTCGAACCCAGGTGGGCCCACCAGATATCTTGGGAACTCTGAAGTTATGATCTTGCCAAGAGCACAAAGTGGAACAAGTAACACACTGATTTCCTTCACGATTAATGCACCAGACTCTGGTGCATTTTTTTTGTTTACATGAACGAAAGGAAAAATCGTTGAAAGAGCAATTGTTATTATTGATCAACCTTCAGAAACTGGATCTGGCCATAAGCAGGATAAACATCAAAAAAAAGGAATTGCCGGAAAAAATGGCAAAAATGGATGAGGATTTAGCGGTATTCACGACGGGTCTGGAAGCAAGTAGAAAGAGGCTTGATGAGTTGAATAAGCGCCATGCCGAAAAGGATGATAAGCTCAGAAAAAATATCGAGGCACTGAAAAAAACAAAGAATCGCCTGTTTGAGGTGAAGACAAACAAAGAGTATCAGGCGATACTGAAAGAGATTGAGCAAATCGAAAAGAAAAACAGCGAGACAGAGGATGAAATCATAGCTGCACTTGAAGAGATGGATCAGGCAAAGGTTGCGCTGAAGCTGAGAGAAAAAGAGTATGAATCATACAGGTCAAAGTACGACGATGAAAGGGGAAAAATAGAGGGGGAACTCAAAAATCTCGATGTGGAACTCTTGGATTGTCAGCAGCGAAGCGCTGATTTCAGGAAGAAGGTTCGAACTGAGCTTCTCAGGAGATACGAAACGATTAAAGGCATCAACAATGGCCTGGCAGTGATATCTGTATGGAAAGAGGTCTGTGACGGTTGCCACATGAATATCCCGCCTCAATTATATATTGAATTGCAAAAATCCGAGGAATTACTATCCTGCCCGAACTGTCACCGAATCATGTACTGGTACGACAGGGGAAAAAATGGTGCCTGAAGAAATTCTGCATCTTTACACCGATGGGGCATGCCGGGGAAATCCCGGCCATGGTGGTGCCGGATTCGTCCTGACGGACGGATACGGGAACGTTGTGGAAAAGGGGGGCAGGTATCTGGGCATATGCACGAATAACGTGGCGGAGTACCGGGCACTGATCCTGGGACTCGGGGCAGCGGTCAGGCACCCCTGTCACCAGCTTCTAATCCACCTCGACTCGGAGCTTCTGGTGAACCAGATAAAAGGGACCTACCGTGTAAAGAATCCGAACTTGAAACCGCTTATGGAGGAAGTAAGAAACCTCTTTTCCCGGATTGGAAATTATACCGTTGAGCATGTACCCCGTCTTCAAAACACACTTGCCGACGGACTTGCCAATGAGGCTATTAACAGGGTTCTCGCTCGGAAAAATCACGTGGCGTAATAAACACTCAATGTCGATGATGTCATGCCCAAAGCATCCATCCCGAAGGGCTTTAGGGTTGAAGATGTGGTTATAATGTTGTATGATACCTCAAAAGTGTCGGAGTAGGTCAGATGGTCGCTGGCCCGGATTTCGGGCTGGAGGAAAGTCCGAGCTCCACAGGGCGGGATGGTCGCTAACGGCGACTGGGGGTGACCCTAAGGAAAGTGCCACAGAAAATATACCGCCCGCTTCCCGCGGGTAAGGGTGAAAAGGCGAGGTAAGAGCTCACCAGTTTCCCGGGTGACCGGGAAAGCTTGGCAAACCCCATCCGGAGCAAGACCGAATAGGAGGACATTGAGAGTGGCCCGCTCGACGTTCTCGGGTAGTGTCGCTTGAGGCAGCAGGCAACTGTTGTCCCAGAGGAATGATCATCACCGTCTTACGGGTAACCGGAAGGCGGTACAGAACTCGGCTTACGATCTACTCTGACACCTTCCTGATTCCATCCCTTGCCGAAATCGTACATCCATGAAGCGTTGTATTCTATATTTAATAATAATCCTTAGCTTTGCAGGGCGTGGTTATGCCTACGATGTCAGGCTTGCCATGGAGGAGGCAGACACATATCTGCGAAACGGACAGTACCTGGAGGCAGTGGGATCCTATCAGAGTGTTTCAGATCTTTCTGATGAGCCTGATGCGAGAGCGCGGGCGATTCTCAGAATAGGGGATATTTACAGCTACTTCCTGAATAATTATGACCGGGCCCTCCAGAAATATACCGTTGTGATAAAGGATTATGGAAACAGCGAGTATGCCGCGAACGCCTATTTTAATTCCGGCATGATCCTTTATGAGAGGAACCGGTACAAGGAAGCTTTGAGTCAGTTCAAAACATACCTGAGAAAATACTCTTCCGGTGACCGGCGGGATACCGCGGAATTCATGGTGGAAACATGTTCCAGACCGCCTCCTGTGACGAAGAAGACGGTACCCGCATACAAGGTGCCAGTCGATGAAGAGATCAGAGTGCTCATTATGTCGGGTGCCCGCCGGGTTGTGGTAAACGCTCCCTCACCGTTCGACATCAAGGATAGTGAAGAGAAGTCGCATCTTGCCGGAGTGCGGAGCGCCACCCTGGACGTTGCGGAGGGAAAAATCAGGATGAACGGTACACCTGTATCCCCTCAGGACGTAATTGTGATTGCTCCGCCGGAGGGGTATATGTTGAGTGTAAACGGAACTCCCTATAGGGGAAAGCTGAGAATACAGAAAAATGCCGGAAACAGTCTGAATGTTATTAACGTATTATCTATAGAGGCGTATCTCTACGGCGTCGTGCCGAAAGAAATGTCTCCCCGGTGGCCTGACGAGGCGCTGAAAGCACAGGCCGTTGCTGCAAGAACCTACGGTCTCTATCAGAAGTCAAAAAACAGGGATAAAGAATATGACGTTTTGGCTACCACTTCGTCCCAGGTCTATGGAGGTGCGGCCGGAGAAACCGAGCGGTCCAACCGGGCTGTTGAGCAGACACGGGGGATGGTGCTCCTCTATGGCGGTCAGCTGGTGCTGTCGTATTTCCATGCGAACAGCGGTGGTATGACGGAGGATGCCGAGCGGGTATGGACCGCTGAAGTTCCGTATCTGAAATCGGTACATGATGAGCATAGCGTTAAAGCCCCCCATCATTCCTGGAGTGTTTTGTTGAAGTTAGATGAAATCACGAACACCCTGAATAAAAAAGGAATTGCGGTAGAGTCCATTCAGAAGCTCAACCCCGCCAGCGTAAGTCCGTCCGGGAGGGTATCGAAGATGAGAATTTCTCATCGAAGGGGAGACATCATCTTGAGCGGTAATGATTTCAGAATGAAAATAGGACCTGTACTTATCAAGAGTACGCTCTTCACGATATCCGGCGAGGGAGGAAAAATACGCTTCGAGGGGAAGGGATACGGGCACGGCGTGGGCATGAGCCAGTGGGGAGCGTATGTCATGGCAAAGGAGGGCAGGACTTTCGAAGATATTCTGAAGCACTACTATCAAGGCGTGGAAGTCAGTACGCCTTGATTCGAGGGTGTTTATTATCTCAGTGTGAAAATCTGAATTTTGTGTAATACAATATCAGCCTTCGTCTCGCCTATGTTCCCCGTTTCATCTACAAAGGGTGAGTGGCGGCGCGTTATCGGGACTGAGCGTTATAGAACGAAAGAGAGTAACACCCCAGATCAGCTTTGCTCCCACGCATCTTGAACAGGCGCATCTTCGGGCTCTACCCAAACAATGTGCTGTTTATTAATGATCAATACTTTGTTCAGGTTAATCTGGTCTTCTACATTATAAATCACGATAAAAGGGGCTTGGCTCGTCAGGAAAACATCCGATATCCGGTTTCCCTCCCCGACAGTGATCTTGCCTCTTATGATCCCTCCGTCAACCGTCTTGACGGATACGATTCTCTCAACAACCTTGGGTCGCCGTGATCCCTTTCTGGCCATGATATTCCTCCTTTGCTTTTATTTATATTTTTTCAGGACTTGCCTTAAATTGATAAGAATTTCATTTTCAACAGTCAGAGTATAAGGCAAGGGAATCTTCTATGTCAAAGGAAGTTTAGTGGTAAAATGGGGAATACCGAGCAGACAAACCTTTCAGGCGCACCTTAAATTTCAGAGGAGTCATGCCTGAATACAGACATCCCAGGAGTATTCGAGGTCTCGCTAAATATGATTGTCATGGATGGGGAGTTGACAACAGAGTTCATCCCTGGCAACCGGATTGGTCGGCATACCTGACCAGTTTCCGATTGTAATGATGCATGGTGGGGCTTTTTGATGAAATCAACATTAGAGGAAGGAGTTCTTGCTGAAAACACCCACGAATGTTGAATCAAAGGTTGTTATAAAAGACACAGGCATGCTATCGATACATGTTTGATGGAGGCAAAGATATCAATCTCCGGTTTAATCTGAATTCTCTCTTATGGTTATCTAATCAATCCCCGTTGTCTCAATATCTCTTCTATTCGACGAACAACATCCTCGGCCTTGACCGGTTTGGCAATAATCGGAACTTCTTGAATGTAACCGCCTTTTCTCACCTCTTCGTCTTTTGAAATCGCTGCCGTGATAAAAATGATCGGGATGTTACTCGTTACCGGGTTCTCCCGCAGTTCTTCCGCCACCTCCGAACCGCTCATACCGGGCATCATGATATCGAGGAGGATGATGTCCGGCTGCTGGGATCTGGCGAGACGGAGAGCCTCTTTCCCGCTGGTTGCCGTGATGACCGCAAATTTTGTTGCCCTCTCAATGTATAGCTTCATTGTCTGACAGATCGTCACTTCGTCATCAACCACCAATACCTTTATTTGCTTCATCACATTCCTCCTTTCTTAGGTTGTTCGTGAGCGGGGAGAGCCAGTCTATACACTTCTGTTAATTAGTCGGCGTGATCGTGTTTTACCGGCAGTTCGATAAAAAATGATGCTCCGCCCCATTTATTGTTCTTCGCCCAGATCTTCCCGTCGTGATCCTGGATGATCCTGTAAGAGATGAAAAGACCCAGTCCAGTTCCTTTCCCTGGTTCTTTTGTCGTGAAGAAGGGATCAAAGATTTTGTTGAGCATCTCCGGCTTGATTCCGGTACCGTTATCCGAAAAGACAAGCCTGACAACTTTTTTACCTTTACATTCTGTTGAGATACGCAATGTCTTTTCCTTCCTGTCGCTCATTGCATCGAGGGCATTACTGATCACATTCAGGACTATCTGCTCCAAACTGTCTTTGTCCATTTGAATCGGAGGGAGGTTGGGCTGATACCGGATGATCGTTCTTACTTTTTCGACCTTCAATCGGGGGACTACCAGTGTCACCACGCGATCAATCAACTGATTCAGATCACCTGTCACAATTTGTTTTTCCGAAACACGGGTAAACTGGCTCAGGCCTTTGGTTATTTTGGTTATCCTTGCTACCTGATCCCTACATATCTGCATGGATTCCTTCGCTTCATCGGAGAGGGTTTCTGTCATTTCCACGAGCTGTAATCTCATGGAGATAATGTTGATGGGGTTCAGGATCTCGTGGGAAACCCCTGCCGCAAGCTGACCTACAGCCGCGAGTTTCTCGGATTGAATCAGCATGTACCTCGCTTCCCGAAGTTCTCTCAAGGTCTTGAGCAATTCTTCTTCCGCGTGTTTACGGGCGGTAATGTCTTTTGAAACCACTGTTACTGCGATTGTCGTGTTTCCCTCCCGGTCTTTCACGGGACTGAGTGTCCGCAGAAAATATCTTCCGTCTCTCTCGCTTCTATGTTCGTGTTGAAAAGAAGTGCCGGTCTCAAATACATCTGCCACCTGCCGGGCAAACTCTATGGTGCTTTCGTCTGAATGAAGTTCACCATAGGTTTTACCGATGACCTGATCCCATGGAAGTCCCAGCCGCTCTAAATATTTTTCGTTCATGAACAGATACCTGCAATCCCTGTTCAGGAGGTACATTAAATCAGCGGTAGATGCCAGGGATCGGTATTTTGCCTCTGATGCCTCCGCCTGCTTGCGCTCGGTGATGTCTGTTACCATGCCTTCGTACGCGACAAGACGCCCTTCCGCGTCATGGAAAGGGATAGGGGTGTTTCTGACCCATCGGACTGAGCCGTTTTTGTGGATGATTCTGTGTTCAATGAACGGCGGGTTCCTCCCTGAAAGTATCTGGCGTGTGTGCTCATTTAACACTTCGCGGTCATCAGGGTATACCATCCGGAACCAGAGGTACTGATCCGCATTATATTCCTCTGCCGTGTAACCTGTAACACCGACGCAGGCAGGGCTATGAGTCGTTTCGACAGAATATCCATTCTCGATCCTGACAAAATAGGTATAATCCGTTACCGATCCGACGAGGCGCCTGTAGCGTTGTTCACTTTTTTCGAGCGCCACCTGCAACGCTTGATGCATCTCCTTGAGTCCTGTTTCAGATTTTTCCAATGCAGCAAGTTGCCTGTGCTTTTTTTTCAATTCGTTGATGAGTTGCTTCTTTGTTTTAGATTCATCTTTCATGTCCGAAAGCTCCTTATTTCATTGAGAAACAAAAAAGCCCGCTTTACTGCAACACACAGGTGGTCAGTATTTTTTAGATCAGTTTCTCTATATGAAATGAAGAACATTGACTTTTCAGCAGTATCTTTTTGAATTTTCATTTCATTTTATGTTCAATTCGATAATTGTCAAGAAACTTTATGAAATATTAAAGAGAGCAGTGTTGTATGGGCAGGTGAAATTCGAAAAACAAAATTTCAGAAATGACCGCACAGAATTTGCCGTGATCAATTTATAAAAGTCAGAAAAAAATTATCTGATTATTTTTTAAAAGGAAGATCGCCCAAATCAACATTACCCCCCGATATGATTGTTCCAACCTTTTTCCCTGCAAAGTATTGAGGGTGCTCCATCATTGCCGCAATCGGCACAGCAGATGACGGTTCGATAAGTATCTTCATGCGCTCCCAGATAATTCTCATGGCTTCGACAATACCTTCCTCAGTAACAGTCAGAATGCCATCACATTTTGCAGCGATAATCGTGTAGGTGAGTTCGCACAGCGATGTGCGTAATCCATCGGCGATAGTATTTGGATTCACGGACGGGTAAATTGTTTTATCACGCAGCGAGCGAAACGCGTCATCGGCATTCAGAGGTTCGGTTCCGTAAACCTTAATGGCATCATTAAAACCCTTCGTATATGTAAGAGTTCCGCTTAATAATCCACCCCCGCCGACCGGAACGGTGACAATGTCTAAATCAGGATACTCATCGAGCAGTTCAAGCGAGGCTGTTCCCTGGCCGCATATGACTTTAATATTGTCGTACGCATGGATGAATACTGCCCCTGTCCGCATTTGGACCTGATACAGAGTGTCTTCCCTGTCTTTCAGGGTCGGTTTGCAGAATGTAATTTTCCCGCCGTAACCCTCAACGGCTTTTTTCTTGATGGCAGCGGCATTCTCAGGCATCACGATATAGGATGGGATACCCCTTATCGAAGCCGCTAATGCCAATCCTGCTGCATGATTCCCGGAACTGTGGGTTACAACGCCTCTCTTTGCATCATCAGCCGTCAGGCTAAACACTGCATTGGATGCCCCACGGAACTTAAAGGCGCCTCCCTTTTGAAAGTTTTCACACTTAAAGTAAATGTCTGCTTTGAGTATTGCATTTACACTCTTTGAAGTGAGGACAGGTGTGCAGTGAGCATAATTTTTTACTATTTCATATGCTTTTATCACATCTTCCATGGCAGGGAGCCGGTGGGATTGTAGAGTTGACATACATTCAAAAGTGAGAAATGGAAACCCTGGGTTACTTTTTACTGATCCTGCATCCTATTCCCTTCAGGTTGGGGGTCCCGAATTCCCGCCCGAGGTTATGGGTTGAGGTCAGGATATTGAAGTTCGCTCTGTCCCATTCGTAGAGGGATGCAGAACCTGCTTCCGGGTACCACCATCCGTGTTCAGCATTTACGATCCCCGGACAGATGTCTTCTGTCAGGTGTGCCATCTGGGTGATCGCACCATATCTTGTATCAATGATAACCTCTTCACCATCGGTGATGCCGTATTCCTCCGCGGTCTCGGGATGAATTTCCGCCTTCGGGTGGGGGCTCCTTTTCCTCAATTTCTCCAGCCACCGGTATGAGGAGTGGAGGTAATAGCGGCTCTTTGAACCCGTCAGGACGAGTGGATATTCCGGGTCGTCCTCTTCAGGAAATTGAGTGAAGCCCGGCAGAGGGGTGAGGTTGAATTTCTCTGCGGTGATCAGTCTGAGCTCTACCTTGCCCGTGGGTGTTACGAATCCCCCGTCTTCATACTTTTTGAACCTTTCGGCACCCTTCAGGTATCCCGCATCTACGAACTGACTGTAAGAGAGACCGCTTGGCTTGAGCACATCTTCCAGGAACTGGCGGTGGTCTTCATGCCAGTATTCCGGGGGAGAAACACGTTTCCCTAACTCATTAAGTATCTTTATGTCGGGCCAGCACTCCTCAGGTGGATCTACAACCTTGGGCCTGGCCAGTATGTACCCGTGCCCGAGTCCGTAATGGCCGATGTCGTCAAATTCAAAGTGACTGGCAACGGGGAGAACAATATCGGCTAACGCCGCTGTGGGTGTCATGAAGATCTCTGCGACAGCGAAAAAATCAAGGTTCATCAACGCATCGTATGTCTGGCGGCTGCCTGCATAGCTGAGCAGGGGGTTCGCACACATTATGTAGGCCGCTTTCACCGGGTAGGGAATGCCTTCGAGGACGGCTTTCTTGAAATAGGATGGGGCAACGGTCATCAGCCGTGGGATAACGTGGTGATGCGCACTGATCATCTCTTTTCTCTTATCGGGGAGGAGATCGGCTCGCACAAATGAGCTCAGGCTGAGGATTTTCGGATCACTTGCGTCCACATTGCCGCCGGGGACATCCAGGTTCCCGCATATGGCCATGAGGCATATCAGTGCTCTTATCGTATGAAAGGTGTGAACATTCTGCTCGATGGGGTTTCCCCATTGGATGGCCGCCGGTTTTGCCCGGGCATAACGTCGTGCGGCATCCCGGATAAAATCGGTTGGGACACGGGTGATTTGCGATACCATCTCCGGGGTATATTTTTTTACATGGTCCGCCAGATCATTGAATCCGGATGTCCATTTCTCCACGAAGTCCCTGTCGTAGAGGAATTCTTCGATGATGACATGCAGGAATCCCAGAGCCAGAGCGTTATCGGTGCCGGGTCTTATTTGAAGAGAGAGGGATGCTTTTCGGGCGAGATCGATTCTTCTCGGATCGATGACGATCAGTTCCGTTCCCTCTTTGAGTTGCTTCATGAGCATGCTGCAGATTTCTCCCTCCTCATTGGTGGAGGTGATATTGCTTCCCCACAACACGACAAGCCTGCTCGGATAATGGAGGTCAGCGACGGGGTAAAAGCCGCAGGTGTGGATGCCGGTTATTTCGCGGGGGGCATGACAGACATCCTGAGAGGCGACAACATTGGGTGAACCGAACAGGTTGGCAAGACGGATCAGCACGAAGTGATCCAACCCTTTGGGCATACCGACGCAGAAGGCAACACCCCTTGCTCCGTATTGAGTTTTTATCTTCTCAAAGTTTTCCGCGATCTCGTTAAGAGCCTCCTCCCAGGAAATTCTCTTCCATTTCCCTTCTCCACGTTTTTCCGCTCTTTTGAGGGGATGCACGAGACGGTCGGGATGGTGGAGGCGATCAGGCGATGCGGTACCTTTGATGCACGTGTATCCCTTGTTCAGAAATCCTTCCGGGTCGCCTTTTATGTGTATGATTCTGTTATCCCTGACACCGACCAGAAGGGCACATCCGCCATGGTCCATGCGGGCACAGTGGGTTTTCACCCATTGTAGAGTACGGGACATACCGTATCCTCATGTTTCCTATGATTGAATGTGTGAGAACAGATTCGGGTATATGCCATCCGACATGAACATATAATTCATACCACAAGTTTTTTATGATTGGTCGTACATTTTTCTGAAGTTATTGATATCTGAAGCCGATAACAATAACGAGTTGCTATGGCAGGCTTATGGAGGAAATTCCGTCGTATAGGAAAAATGTGCTTTGTATGAAATCCCGTCGGCAAAGTATAGGAATCGGTTATGTTCGAAGGGGTCATGCCGATATTACATCGAATATGCAAAAGGGAAATGGGACAAAGGAGACTGTTCGAGGGAGGGTGTGAAAAGAGAAAACACCTGAATTAATATATAGTTCAACCGGATGTTATGAAGCTCTCCGTCGGTATGGAGGATTACCAGGGGTAATAAAACCCCAAATCCGGGGTAATATTACCCTGGAAAGTTGGGGCAATTTCTGCCGAACATTCCATCTTATTGAAATAAAAGAGAAACATTCCATGGCATCCGTATTGCAAGATTCCTCTCCAATTAGCCGGAAATACTTTATAGACACATAATAATGAGGAGGGAACACGATGTGGAATACCAGTAATCGTGGAGAGGCATGTGTGGAACCTGCCATTAAGCAGTATCTCCCGCCCTGCCAGGAACGATGCCCGATCAATGAGGATATCCAGCGTACCAATGTACTTATTTCTCTGCTGCCGGAAGATCCCAAGGAAGCGGGGAAGGGGTTGATTCAGATAGGGGATTACTTGTTCGAAAAGAATCCCCTCTTCCCCGTGTGCGGTTACGTCTGCGGCATCTGTGAGCTGGGATGCAATTACCAGAGCAAAGGTGGTTCTATCAGGCGGAGACTGTTGAAGCGGTTTGTCTCGGACTTTTATTTGAATTACCTGGATCAGAAGAAGGAATACGACGTCATCAAGGACAAAGGAAACGTGGCAGTGATTGGTGGCGGCCCGGGGGGGCTGATGAGCGCTTTTCACCTGTCTTTGAAGGGGTACCGGGTAACCATCTTCGAAGCGACAAATAGACTGGGAGGTGCGCTCTGGCTCATTCCTCACTACCGACTGCCAAAACTCATTCTCCAGAGGGTCATTGAAAATATTCTGAGGATTGCTGGCATCGAAGTGAAATTCAATGCCAGGGTCGGAGAGGAGAACCTCACCCTGGAGAGGCTGAAGAGAGATGGCTTTAAGGCGGTATTTATCTCCAAGGGAACGCCATCACCGAGGATACTCACCTTCGGCAGGGAGCTGGTGGAAAATCAGGATTTGGAAAACATCCTGTACGGTCAGACTTTCCTCTACGAGGTGAGCCGCGGCATTTTGGTGAGAGATTACCTGAGCGATAAGAGGGTTATCGTAATCGGAGGTGGCAATGTGGCGTTTGACGTAGCCCGCACGGCAAGGAGGCTGGGGGGAAATGTTACGCTGGTTGCCCTGGAGCAAGAGGACAAATCGTCGAAAGATGGCATCCCGGCGGATAAGGAAGAGATTCACGGTGCCTGGGAGGAAGGCGTGGGAATAGTCTACTCACGCGGTGTGAGCAAGATATTGGGAAAAGATGGGAAGTTTGCAGGGATCGAATCCCCCCAATGTATCCGGGTTTTTGACGATGAAGGCAGATTTAACCCCGCATTCGATACCAGTGACACCGTCACGATAGAAGGGGACTTACTGATCATCACCGTGGGCCAGGGACCCGATCGGGAATTTCTCCAGAAAGAAGGCCTGTTGGATCAACACGGGCGGCTCGCCGTCGATCTCCTCACTCTCCAGAGCACCACAAAAGACTGGGTTTTCATCGGCGGAGATGTCCGGAAAGTGGGTTTCATGGTTGATGCTATGCGGGACGGATTGGAAGCAGCCGAGTCGATTGAACGCTATCTAAAGGGCGTAGATGTGAGGGCAGGGAGAAAGAGAGAGTTTGAGGGATTTGAAATTCCCCAGTTAAGTAATGAAAATTACAAGCCCGAACCGGAGGTGGAGTGGATACCGGCGGATAAACGTCTTCACTTCCAGCTTTATGAGAAAGGCTTCACTCTGAAAGAGGCCATCGGGGAGGCCCGGCGTTGCCTCTGCTGCGGTCCTTGTGTCTCGTGCAGGGCGTGTATATCCGTGGGTCTGCAGGATGAACTCCCCACCGTAGTGGTGCATGAGAACCTGTGCAGCGGCTGTGGCATTTGTGTATCCGCCTGCCACTACGGGGCAGCCCGACTCAGGGAAATAGAGGGTCACTTGGTGTCCGCAACGGATATGTTCAAGTGCAAGGCGTGCGGCATGTGCGTATCCGCCTGCCCCGCCGGTGCCAGAGAGCTTATCGGTTCTGACATGGAAAGACTTATTGCGGAAGCTTATGCATCTCTCTGAATGCAGATAAAAGAGTTGGAAGTATAAAAATTGGCGGCCTCATCAACGGGGGGTGAGGGCATTCGTTTCCGGAAATCGCGAGAAATACCATCTTCAGGAAAAACCGCGCGGACAAATTTTACAGAAATAGAGGAGGACATTATGACGACATTCATCCCCAAGCTGGTATGCTTCTCCTGTAAATTCGGGTGGGGTTATCTAAACACGAACGGCTATAGAGAGCAGTTGAAAAATCTTATTCCGGTCACCTGCAGCGGCAAGGTGGATACCACACACATCATGGACGCCTTCAGGAAAGGGGCGGACGGGGTGATCATCCTCGGTTGCCCCGAGAAGGAATGCCATTTCCAGACAGGAAATTACCAGGCCAGGAAAAGGATACTCCTCTTACGGAAAATACTTAAGGAGTTCGGCGTCGAACCGGAACGTCTTAAAGTCGAGCTGAATTTGGATCCGGAAGGCACCCGGATTCCCATAGTTATTGGAGAGATGAGAAAGGAGATTGAAAAACTTGGCCCCCTCTCTCCTTCGGTGTAGTGGGGGATCTCCTATAAGCACGAAAGAAAAACGGGGGCATCACTTTCTTGCCCCAGTCCTCCCTTCACAGGAGGGGGAAGTTTTCGAAAGAGAACAGGGTAAAGTTACGAACACATATAGTATGCAAAGACAGAGTGGAGGAGAATATGGCAGACAAACCCAAGGTGGCAATTTATTGGCTTGCGTCCTGCGCTGGCTGTGATGAAGCTATTGTGGATCTAAATGAAGCGATCCTTATGGTGGCCGACGCGGTGGATATAGTGCTCTGGCCGGTTGCTCTGGACTTTAAATACGAGAGCATTCGGAAGATGGAAAAAGGCGAGATAACACTTGCAATTATCCATGGGGCAGTGAGAAATTCAGAACAGGAAGAAATGGCCAAGCTTCTTCGAGAAAAATCGCAGCTTGTCCTGGCTTTCGGAGCCTGCGCGTGTTTCGGAGGCACCGCGGGACTGGCAAATTTCCGGTCGAAAGAAGATATTTTCAACTGGGTTTATCAGGACGCGCCGACTGTCGTGAACCCGAACATGAACAGGCCTCAGACAGAAACCAGCGTCAACGGGAACACGTTGACCTTGCCGGAATTTTTTGAGAGGGTCCATCCACTCAATGATATCATCAGTGTGGACTATTACCTTCCGGGATGTCCCCCACCGCCGGACCTGATTGCAAATGCAGTGTTTGCCGTCCTGGAAGACAAGCTGCCTCCGAGAGGCACCACACTTGCGCCGAGCAAACCTCTGTGCGATGCCTGCCCGCGAAACAGATCCAAACCGCTCCGGCTGGAAATTTCCGAGTTCAAAAGGATACACGAAGTTGAGGCAAACGAGGACCAGTGTTTTCTGGCACAGGGAATTCTCTGTATAGGACCGGCGATCCGCTCCGGATGCGGCGAGACATGTATCAGGACAAATACTCCCTGCCGGGGTTGCTTCGGTCCGGTTGACGGTGTGGACGATGCGGGCGCCAAGTTCATCTCAAGCCTTGCTTCGCTCATCAGTGCGGATAATGAAGAAGAGTCACAGAAGACAATCGACGGAATTGCTGATCTGGCCGGTTACTGTTACCGTTTCAGTCTCCCTTCCGCTTCGCTGAAACACAAAAATAAGGAGTGAGAATCATGGCACGAAAGATAACCATAGACCCGATCACAAGACTGGAAGGCCACGGAAAGATAGAACTGCTGCTTGATGAACAGGGCAGGGTGAAGGATGCCTACTGGCAGGTTGCGGAACTCCGGGGATTCGAGCGCTTCTGCCTCGGCAGACCGGCAGAGGAGATGCCGAGAATCGTTCCGAACATCTGCGGTGTGTGCCCGTCGGCGCACCATATGGCCGCCACAAAGGCCCTGGACGACCTTTACGGTGTCGAACCAACCCCGGCGGCACGGCTGATCAGGGAACTCGAGTTCAATGCTTTCTACATCGAAGATCACTACATACACTTTTTCTTCCTCGCCGCGCCCGACTTCGTGGTTGGCCCTGACGCCGATCCGAAAGAACGGAATATCCTGGGTGTCATCGGCAAGGTGGGCAAAAAGATAGGCCTCAAGGTCATTGAGGTGAGAAAAAGAAACAGGGACATTATCCGACACATTTTCACCAAAGCACCGCATCCGGAAGGCGGGCTGCCCGGCGGCGTCCCGAGGGGGTTTACCGAGCAGGACCGTAAATGGGTGAAGGATACCGCCGTCTTCTCTCTCGACTTTGCCAAGTTCGCCATCCAGCTCTTCAAGGACGTTGTACTGGCGAATAAATCCTATGTGGATATGATCCTCAATGACGCATACAAGCTGAAGACGTACTACATGGCGCTGGTGGATGAGAACAACCGGGTGAATTTTTATGATGGAACGGTTCGGGTTGTCGATCCGGAGGGGAAGGAATATGTGCGTTTTGATCCCCGGGACTACGACCGGTACATCGGCGAATGGGTGGAACCGTGGACGTACATCAGGCTCAACCATTTACGTCAATTAGGCTGGCAGGGACTGAAAGAGGGAGACGGCACGTCGTTGTACCGTGTTGCTCCGCTTGCCAGGCTGAACGTAGCTGATGCCATGCCGACCCCGCTCGCGCAGAAAGAAGCGGAGATTATGTTCGAGACCCTGGGAGGTAAGCCCGCCCACCACACGCTCGCCACCCACTGGGCACGCCTCATCTGCGCGCTCCAGGCCGCGGAACACAACGTGATCATTGCGGATGACCCGCGGCTTACAAGCAAAGACATCAGAAACATGAACCTGAAACTGAAGAACAAAGGTGTAGGCTGTGTGGAAGCGCCCCGCGGGACACTCTTCCATCACTACGAAACAGACGACAATGGAATTCTTACGAAGGTGAATCTCATTGTCGCGACGCAGAATAACTCCGCTCCCATCTGCCTGTCAGTAAAGAAGGCCGCCCGGGAATTCGTCCAGGGGCCGGAGGTAAAGGAAGGCTTCCTGAACATGGTGGAGATGGCGTTTCGTGCGTACGATCCCTGCCTCTCCTGTGCCACCCACTCCCTCCCCGGGACAATGCCCCTGGAGGTGACAATCAGGGATCACGAGGGGAAGGTGATCAGGAAGATCGGCCGTTAATAGAGGAGAACCATGAGAACACTTATCTTGGGTATGGGTAACCCCATCCTGTCGGACGACGGGGTGGGTCTCTCAATTGCAAATATCATCCGGGAAAGGTTCTCCTATTCCCATGTGGATGTCGCATCGAGTGTGATGATCGGCCTTTCTCTTTTTGACCTTATTGTCGGCTACGATATGCTCTTCATCGTGGATGCCATGACCAGCCGGGACGGCAAAACAGGAGACCTCAGGAAAATCTCTGAACAAGACCGGCAGGGAACATTGCATCTTTTTTCCTCTCACGGACTCAATATCTTCGAGCTGATGAATCTTGGAAGGTTATGTGAGCTGAAGATGCCCTGCCTTGCTGCCGTATACGGCATCGAAATAGGAAATGACGTTACCTTCGGCAGCACTCTTTCCCCGGGGCTCAAAGAGAAACTCCCTGCCATTGCGGAAGAAATTATAGCCGATATCACCTCTCTTCTTCCACCCCCTTCTCCCTCACGGGAGTGAACCGGGGGTAAATTCATTACACAGGGGAAATGGGCACTTCCCCCTTTTTCCGCAGCAGAGAGAAGACTCTATGCCGGGAGATGAGACGATACTCTTTTTCATGGGTGTTCACTTATTCTTCAGAGCTGCATGAGCCGACGCGAGCCGTGCGATGGGCACACGAAAGGGAGAACAGGAAACGTAGTCCATACCGACCCTGTGGCACAGGTCGATGGATCTGGGATCGCCTCCGTGCTCGCCGCAGATGCCGACCTTGAGTTTTGGACGCGTGGAACGGCCTCTCCTGGTACCCATTTCCACCAACTGGCCGACGCCGGTCTCGTCCAGGCTCTGGAATGGGTCCTCCGGGAGGATCTTTTGCTCTATGTAGGAGGGAAGGAATCCACCGATGTCGTCCCGGGAGAATCCGAACGTTGTCTGAGTCAGGTCGTTTGTGCCGAAAGAGAAGAATTCAGCGGTTTTGGCGATCTCGTCTGCAGTCAATGCCGCCCTGGGAACTTCTATCATTGTTCCCACGAGGTAGTCGAACTTTATACCCTGTTCCGCCATAACTTCGTCTGCCATGCGGCGGATGATCTTTTCCTGGTGCTCGAATTCCGTGGCGGTACCCACCAGTGGAACCATGACCTCGGGAGAGACCTTCACGCCTTTTTTGGTCAACTCGGCGGCAGCTTCAAAGATGGCACGGGCCTGCATTTCCGTAATTTCGGGATAAGCTATGCCCAATCGGCAGCCACGGTGTCCCAGCATTGGATTCAATTCGTGGAGGGAGTCGATACGTGCTTTCAGTTTTTGTACGGAAATATCTAACTGTTTAGCCAGCTCCTTGGCCTGTTGTTTATTGAGGTTGACAAATTCATGAAGGGGCGGATCGAGCAGGCGTATTGTCACCGGCAAGTCATGCATGGTTTCAAGGATGCCTATGAAATCTTCCCGCTGAAACGGCAGGAGCTTCATTACCGCTTTACGGCGGTCTTCTTCATTCTCGGCGATGATCATCTCACGCATGGCCATGATGCGCTCCGGTCCGAAGAACATGTGCTCGGTGCGGGTGAGGCCGATTCCCTCGGCGCCGAAAGCTCTTGCCTGCGCTGCATCCTGTGGACGGTCGGCATTTGTGCGTACTCCCAACTTCCGGTATCTGTCGGCCCACTGCATCAGTTGGATGTATTCCTTGTTCGCTTCCAGATCGGGCCTGATTGTTGAAATCTTACCTAAATAGACTCGTCCCTCCGTTCCGTTCAGCGATATCCAGTCGCCCTCTTTAATGATCCTGCCGTTGACATTCATCAGCCTTTTATTCATGTCGATTTCCAGAGCGGAGCATCCGACAATACAGCATTTGCCCCAGCCCCTCGCCACCAGCGCGGCATGGCTTGTCATTCCTCCTTTTGAAGTGAGTATCGCTTCCGCAATATGCATGCCGTGGACGTCTTCGGGAGAGGTCTCGTTGCGAACAAGAATAACCTTTTTCCCTTCTTTTGCCCATTTTTCCGCGTCGTCGGCAGTGAACACAACCTGTCCCGTGGCACCTCCCGGACCTGCGGGGAGTCCTTTCGCAATCGCTCCTGCCTTCTGTTCTGCCACCGGATCTAACATGTCGTGAAGTAGTTCATCCAGTTGCGACGGCCTCACACGCAACACCGCTGTCGCTTCATCGATAAGTCCTTCTTTCGCCATCTCAACAGCCATTTTTACCGCTGCAGTACCGTTTCTTTTTCCAACGCGTGTCTGCAGCATCCACAGGCGGCCCTCCTGGATTGTAAATTCAATATCCTGCATATCCGTGTAATGTTTTTCCAGATTGGCTCGAATCTTCGACAGTTCCCTGTACAGTTCCGGCATGGCCTCTTCCAGGCTTTCCAGGTGTCTGGTGTCCTCGGTCTTGTTCCGGATATTGAGAGGATTCGGCGTGCGGAGACCCGCGACGACGTCTTCTCCCTGGGCGTTTACAAGCCATTCGCCGTAAAAGACATCTTCTCCAGTTGCCGGATTTCTGGTGAATGCGACACCCGTTGCACTATTATTTCCCATATTTCCAAAGACCATGGCCTGCACATTTACGGCAGTTCCCCAGACATCAGGGATGCCCTCGATGCGCCGGTATGAAACTGCGCGTTTGCCATTCCAACTCTGGAAGACGGCACCGATCCCGCCCCAGAGCTGCTCGTACGGATCATCGGGAAATGCCTTGCCCAGAATTTGTTTGACTTTGGTTTTGAATATTCGTGTTAATTCTTTCAGGTCTGCCGCGGAAAGCTCGGTGTCATTGACAATTCCCCTGGATTTCTTCATTTTTTCCATCTCATGTTCTAATTGCATCCGGACACCCTTGCCCTCCTGAGGTTCTATGCCGGCTGCCTTTTCCATGACGACATCTGAGTACATCATGATCAGACGCCGGTATGCATCATAGGCGAAGCGTTCGTTACCGGTTTTTTGAATGAGCCCTTCTATTGTTTTTTCATTAAGTCCTATGTTGAGTACGGTCTCCATCATACCGGGCATGGAGGAGCGTGCACCGGAACGGACTGAAACCAGTAAAGGATTTGCAGGGTCACCGAACTTTGCATTCACCATGGATTCCACGCGCTCCATAGCCTGCCTGACTTCATCTTCCAGTTCAGCCGGGTAGGATTTGTCATGCCGGTAGTAGTAATTGCACACCTCTGTGGGAATTGTGAAGCCGGGGGGGACGGGAATCCCGAGACTGGCCATTTCTGCCAGGTTGGCACCCTTACCGCCCAGCAGTTCTTTCATGGTAGCTTTTCCGTCTGCTTTCCCGCCGCCAAATTCATACACATACTTTTTCGACATACTTTCCTCCCTGTATATTCAGTGTGTAAAATGTTACCATCTCTCTCAGGTTCCCAAAGATATTTCTCACGTCAAACCTCTCAAGGTCAGAACATCATGATGGAAACAGGTGTGTTTTTTATTGAGAATAAACGCGGCAAAAAAAATTTCGCGGCGGTCGATTTTTACCAGTTTTGCAGGGTGAAGTCAAACGGAAATACGTCGAAGACAGCAAGCGATTGACTTTTTTGACCAACACCTTTATCCTGCCTCTATTAACTGTTTCGGATCTTTACAGATACCGCCGGAAGAAAAAATTATCTTTCGAAGAGCCGTGAAGACAAAAAATGTGAACGGACACTCCGGGATGGCCGATGATCGCGTTGTGGAAGCGTCGCTCTATGAGTTTCTTGGGGACGAAGTGCAATGCCATACCTGTGAGAGACGTTGCCTTATCCCTGAAGGAAAGGCCGGATTCTGCGCCACGCGAAAGAATATCGGCGGGCGGCTCTACACGCTTGTGTATGGTGATATTTCCTCCATCAGCGCCAACCCCATTGAAAAGAAGCCCTTCTTCCACTTCTACCCCGGGACTAATGCCCTGACTGTCGGCGGTTGGTCCTGTAACTTTACCTGTCCCTGGTGCCAGAACTACGAGATAAGCAAATCATGTGAGAAGATAGGGCAGGGGCACTATTTAAGTCCGCACACATTTATCGAACTGGTGGGGAAATATCGTTGCCAGGGCACCAGCATCTCCTTCAACGAACCGACATTGCTCCTTGAATACTCGCTGGACGTTTTTGTACGGTCGAAAGAAAAAGGCTATTATAATACCTATGTTACCAACGGCTACATGACTGAGCGGGGGCTTGAAGCTCTCGTGGCGCATGGCCTTGATGCAATGAATGTTGATATGAAAGGTGAGGCGGAAGCAGTGAAACGATTCTGCGGCGCTGATGTGGAAAAGGTCTGGCGCAACGCGGTACTGGCAAGGGGGAAGGGAGTCTGGATAGAGCTCACGACATTGATTATACCTGCCGTGAATGACGCCGAGGATGGACTGAGAAGGATTGCCCGCAGAATAAAGAGGGAGCTGGGCAATGACACCCCCTGGCATGTCACTGGCTACTACCCGGCATATAAGTTCAGAAATGAGTCATTCGTCCCTCCCACGTCAGTGGGCACGTTAGAGAAGGCGAGGGCTATAGGTCTGGCGGAGGGACTGAAATACGTGTATATCGGGAATGTGCCCGGCCATCCCCATGAAAATACTTACTGCCCCGGCTGTAAACAAAGCCTGATTGAGCGCTACGGGTTCAGTGTCACCGGATATCATATTACACGGGATAAGCGCTGCCTCTATTGCGGAGAGGATATTCCTGTAATAGGGGAATTAAAATCTTAAGATCCGGAGGGAAGAGAGAATCAGACAAAGGAGTAATATTTGATAAAAGGTTAAAGGCCGGAAGTATTCACTTCCGGCCTTTTGTTTTTATTTGTCATCTTCATCTTCTTCGTCGTACATCTGGGCAACATCTTTCGCTTCTTCAGGAACTTCCGCAGCGATTGATCGGGAAATTCCACGGGCAAGGATCGCCGAGATAAAGAAGAGGAGTACGATGGAGATGATAATAATCAAAATGATCGTCGTAGTCCACGCCTTCATTTCTTTTTCGATGTTCTGCGAGGCCTTCATGGCCAGTTCATTGAACTTTTCGACATTTACTCCCATTCCGATCCAGCCGAATCCTGACGGTTTGGGGTAATCGTCGGTATGGAATTTAATGGGCGCATAGGCTACGAACTTCGTTTGTCCGGCGAATTTATAGGTTTTTATTCCGGCATTGCCGGCAGCCGCGTCCTTTGCGATCTCCGGCAGACCCGGATCCATGAAGCCTAACAGGTTAAGGTTTAATACCTCTTCTCCCTTTTTGGTCATTGCCTCCACCGTCTTGTCTGTGAGGGGAGGAACGGGGGTTCCGTCTCCATACAGCCCTGCAATATGATAATCGTTGGGATGGGAGATGATAAACCCTTTGCTGTCTGCCATGTATGCATAATTTCCTGTGGATGCGTCTGCTTCATATACGTGACCGGACTCCGTTGGTATGACATGATCGGTGAATCCCGCAATATGCCTGTAATCAAGAGCAAGAGCAATAACTCCTGCCAGACCTTCCTGATCGAAAAACGGTGTCGCCATGCGGATGATCCCTGTAAAGCGCTTGCCTTTTTCGAACTCAGGTTTATTTACATACCAACCGGTAACGTGGGATACGTATACATCTCCCTTTTTCAATTTTCTCGCCTTATTGAAGTAGTCTTCGGACCTGTACTGGGTGTTCGCAGGAGTGCTCACGTTCACCAGTTTCGACTTGGGGGCTACCTCTCCATTCACGATCTTTACGAGCTCTTTACCACTCCTGTCAATGAGCGCCATCTCGGTATAAAGAGGCACGTAGGCCTGACGGATTTTATTGTCTTCTTTTATCCAGATGGCTTTCTTGTTTTCATTGACGAATTTTTTATACGCAGAGTCGGTCGCCGGGAGGATGGTTGCGATCAATAGATCTTTTTTTCGTTCCGTGAGGAAACTGGCAACCTCGTCTGCCGTGTTTATGGCACGAATTTTTATTTCTTCCTGAGATTTTTGATCGAGTACATTTATTGCTCGTTCTTTCGCTGTAATCCCTAATTTGAACATGCCGTTGGCAATCAGAATGGCCATCAGTGATAAGGGGATTACGATAAGCAGG
>Ga0194111_10001591_pt1 | contig 27879 bp, 24 predicted proteins | sample TA2KigC300mmetaG_FD_146194 | JGI IMG/M metagenome (GOLD analysis project Ga0194111, IMG submission 146194) | Freshwater microbial communities from Lake Tanganyika, Tanzania - TA2015033 Kigoma Deep Cast 300m | ecosystem: Environmental > Aquatic > Freshwater > Lake | place: Tanzania: Lake... | reverse complement strand
CAACAGTACCCCAAGAAGGTGGCAATCCAGAACACCAGCCATGGCGGCCGGCTTGTCAGGTCATGTCTGGTCGCTGCGAGAATTAATGTCTACGAAATTATTTATCAACCATTAAAGGGTCATTACCAAATTATATTCGCGGTGTAAAATGGAGTTGATCTTATTTATATTATTGATCATTCTGTTTGGTGGATTTTTTACCGGAGTTATTAAGGGTTACAAGGGTTCTCGAAATGTAAAAAAAATACCACAAAAAGCTTTGAGGAAACAAGAACCTCAGATTGGATATGTTGCCAGTGAAATTCTGCCAAACCTTAAGAAGTCTGATTTTAATTTTTCTGAATATCATCTAAGTATTTATCCTATTAATTTCTCCGGTCAATATTCATATTCACCTAATGGTCGATTTGTTGTTGGGTGTCAAGACTCCAATTATCGTCTTGGAACTGAGGGAGGTCATCGCCGAAAAGGTTTTGGTAGAGTGATTCTGTTTGATGGTTATCAATTTGTTTTCCAGAAAGATTTAGAAAGACCAAATGATGGTCGAGTTTCCGATAATGGCATAGTTGCCGTAAATGATTGGCGCTTCGGAGATGGTCTAAAGGGTATTTTTTATGTCCTTGATAATGATGGAAATACTATTATAAATTACCCAGTTAAAGCAAACTTAGATAAGTGTGGTATTTCGGAAGATGCTACCATTGCTTGGTGTAATACACATAGGAGTAATTATGATTCTCACAGTTACCGTTTATTTTTATTTTTTATTCCTCTTAAAAAATTGCTCTTTAAAATTGATTGTGTTGGTTCTCCTGATAATATTTCTTTAATGGATAATGAAATACTAGTAAAGAGGAAATGGGGAAATGAACATTATGACCTTAAAGGCAAAATTTTAAATCCAGAGAAGTCAGAAGAGGATTTAAAGCACTATACTATTGAGCATGGGCAACCTTACGAACTTATTTTATTAGCCAAAGATATGCTAAGCGAAACAAACCAAATATCAAATCAAGAAGCTGATGAAATTAGAACTATCCTTTACAAGATTCTAGAATTTCAGGGAATATCTGATGACTATAAGGCTCTTGCTTACAGATTCTTGGGGGAGCTATCCGAGAAGACCGGTGAAATTATACAAGCGATAAAGAATTATCGGAATGCCTTATCCCTTGATCCTAAGGTTGGAGTAAAAAGGGTACTAACGAAATTAGAAAGATCGATGAAAAAATGAAGAAGTTGTGAGAGGCAAAAACTCAGTGAGGTTTTCGGCCTGTTATTTCTTAAACTTTCCTAAAACTTCACTTCAAACTCTCCAGATACCTCACCAACGCCTCCAGCTCCCCCTGCCTCACGTACGCGTAGCTGGGCATCTTGGCCCCGGGATGCCGCCGCCGCGGGTGAGTGAGACTCACTTCCAATTCCTGCCGGGTAAGCTTGCTTCCTTTTCCATCCAGCCAGGAAGCCCCTTGGGGTACTGAGTCTCCCAGGCCATGGCAGGCCAGGCAGCCCAGCCGCCGGACCAACTCCGGCCCGGAAAATTCCGGCTTCGAGGGGGGACTGCAATCAACTATAGCAATCGAGAGCAGTCCGAAAAATCCAAGCCAGAATCTTTTCATGATATTTATATACCTTTATGAAAAAGCTAATTGAACGTCCGCGCACATTAGTTATATAGTAATCTTGTTATGGTAGTCATTTAAGTTGTAGTCCGCGTCTTTTTATCTCATCGATGATTGCATTCGTTTTAACAAGAGCTTTCTTTGCCTTTGGTTCCAAAACTCCTTGCAAAAACACCTCATCCCTTAAACACTCACCCATTCCTGACTGGGTGGATGGATAGGTTTTATTCATATATTGTGCGAGTTGACTTTGTAATTGTGCTAACTCAAATTTAGCTTTTACGAGTTCGGCGATAAGTTCTTCATCACTCATTTTCCCAATTTCAGCATGGGTTAATTCAGGTGTTTCAGCCATCATCTTTTCGATCTGGGCCTTTTCCGGATGTCCGGGGTTCAGTTCCAGGGCTTTCTTGAACAGCGGCGCGGCCTTGACTTTATCACCCTGGTGATAATGCGTGGCCCCCAGGTTGATCATGGCCACCCAGAACTTGGGGTCAACCTCCATGGCTTTTTCAAATGCCGCGATCTCCTTGGCCCGGTTCTCCGGGCTTCCGAGCTGGTTGTATTTGAAACGGTAGGCCATGCCCAGCAAGTTGTAAGCCGCCGCGGCCTTGGGTTCCAGCTTCACCGCCTTCTCATAACTGGCAATGGCCTGGTCGTATTCCTGTTTCTGAAAATGGGCCATCCCCTCCTGCACGTATTTTTCCGCGCTATCGCCGCCGCCGCAGCCGGCCAGGGCCAAAACCGTGATCAGTCCCCAGATTAATTTGCGCATGGGCCTTCTCCCTCAATACGTAGGACGCGTCATACGCACCAGAAAATTACGACCCAAACAGGCGCACCAGGCAGCCCAGATTTTATCTGTCCGCAAATGCCCCCAAAGCTCCCTCATAAATTTCCCCGGAGAGGGCCAGCAATTAAGGCCAGCAACTCATCTCTTTGGGCGGCTGGGGCCGGGGGGGTGCCCGGGACCGTGGCCGCCGAAGCAAGCACCCCCTGGGCCGCCAGGGCCGCCTTCACCAGGGCCGCGGGAGCCGCCCGGCACAGCCGGGCGACTTTCAGGAGCAGCTGGCTGTTCTCCATCAACTCGTATCGCCCCTCCGGATCCTCCGCCGCCTCCTCGGGGTGAAGGCAGACCTGCACAACTTTCCTCCACAGTTCCGGAAGAAGCTGGGCGCTGGCGGACACCACCCCCCAGCCTCCGGGGCGAGTCAGAAAACTAGCTTCGTCAGCCTCGTAAAAGACCAATCCCGGGCGCGCCGCCGCGGCATAGTGGTAGTTGAGAAACCGGCGCATCTCCCCTTGATAAATGAGGCCCGCCACCCCGGGCAGGGCCGCCAGCCTCTTAAAAACATGGGTCCGGATATTCAGGTGTTTGAACCGCACCCCCCGGCGGCGCACCACTTCCGGCAGGTTTAGCAGGAGCAAGGGCAGACCCGCGGCCTCCAACAGGTCCTGGCAAGCCTGGGGCAACCCTCGGTTGCTGTGATACCACAGGGGCAGGTCCGCCAGGAAAATCGGCCTGGAATAGTGGCGGCGGCCTAATTCCTCCCGGCAGGCCAAAGCCAGTTCCCGGGTTTCTTCTTGGGACTGGCCGGTGATCCCCCATAACAGGGCCGTCCGGCCGTCCACCGCGGCCAACGCCTGGGAGAGCAGTTCCAGCCGGGTCCCAAAGGAAAGGTCCAGGGCCTCTCCCGCCTGGGGGCTACCCACCAGCAGACCGCCGGCCACCGGCGCTATCCGCTCCACCAGACGGGAAAAACTTTCTCCATCCAGGCGTCCCCCGGGAGTCAAAGGAGTTACCAGGTCAACGATTAGCCCTTCGGGGGGCGTGGGGAACCGGGTGGCGGCAGGCATGCCCAATTCTAGCGGCATTGCCTGCCTCCATGTCAAGGGAAATCGAGGATATACTCCAGATTGGGGGGTGGAAAGTATTCAAGCTGTACTGACAAAAAACCGATTAGAATATTACGACTCATTTCATGCTTAATCTTCTGGTCAAGGTTCGAGGGCGAACATACCTAAGTACACAATTTCATAAATACGATAACATTCATTTTTGTCATTCTGAGCCGCCAAAGGCGGCGAAGAATCTCATGAAAAGAGACCCTTCGCCTTCGGCTCAGGGTGACAAAAATACGTGACCGAATTTATGAACTGCTGTACTAAGCCTCTTGGCGGCAATGGTAATGCTGTTCCTGAGAGGCCTCAAGGCTACACTTCCTTCAACCGCCGTAGGCCATTATTAAGGAAATTAATTTCCCCCAATCCCGTGTCCAAGAAAATCGGATCCACCCCGGTGAAAGGAGAAAGGCGCATGGCGAAGCCAGAGGTTTCGGGCATTTCCAAATTATTGGCCAAGAGAGAACGGGAGATAGTGGAGGCCTGGACCAAGGCCCAGGGGGAGATCCCGGCCTTGAAAAAGGGGTTGATCTCCGACAAACAACTAAAAGAAGAGTCGGCCAACTTTTTCCGGCTATTAGTGGCCGCCACCGCGGGGGAAATCTGGAGGATATCGCCGCGCCGGAGTATGAGCCGGTCACCAAGTTCCTGGCCAACCTCTCCGGCTCCCGGGCCGCGGCGGGTTTTCGCCGTTGGAAACCGTGCATTACATCCTGTCCCTGAAGAACGCGGTGCTGGAGTTTTTGCCGGAGGAATTCGGCGGCCGGGCGGAGGAGCTGCTCAAGGCCAGGTTCGATTTTTCCGCTCTCACCGAGAAACTAAGCCTGATCACCTTCGAGACCTATGTCAAGGCCAGGGAAGAGGTCATCAAGGAGCAGCAGAAGTCCTTGCTGGAGCTGTCCACCCCGGTGATCCAGGTCTGGGAGGAGGTCCTGATCCTGCCGCTCATCGGCACCATTGACAGCGTTAGGGCCAAGCAGATCATGGAGAGCCTCCTGGCGAGCATCGTGGCCACCAAATCCTCCTTCATCATCATCGACATCACCGGGGTGCCGGCGGTGGACACCGAGGTGGCCAACCGGTTCCTGCGGGCCATGCAGGCCGCCAGGCTCATGGGGGCGGAGAGTATTTTAACCGGCATCAGCCCCATGATTTCCCAAACCATGGTCCACCTGGGGGTGGACCTGGGAGGTTTCTCCACCCGGGCCTGCCTCAAGGACGGCCTGGAGCTGGCCTTCCGGAAATTAAAGCTCAAGGTGATCAGGACCGCGGGGTAAATAAATGGAGAGAGTGCCCATAGTTGACGAGAAAGAGGCGATCCTTAAATCCTTCCGGATACTCCTGGAGATCATGATGGCTTACGGCGTGGCTTATAAGCATTACCAGGATCTGCAGGCCCATGGAAGCTGTGATACCTGAGAAGAAGCCTCAGCCGGGATTTGAGGCATATGCCGCTCTGGTCATGCGATATCTCCGGGAGAGCCGGGAAGACCACCTCTACAACCTCTATGAATTGAGCAAGGTTCTCATGGATGCCGGGACGACCCCGGCTGATATCCTGTCCCGGCACCTCGAGTCCCTGGAGAAGGTAATAATCGAAGGCTCCGTCCACTTGCAACCGGAAGCGCTCCTCCATACCTTCCGGGCCTTCCTGGAGGTCTTGTCCCCGTATGAAATAGCCTTCGGCCATTATGAGGAACTGAAGAAGCTGAACCTGCTCCAGGAAGTCAGCCTGAAACTCCTTTCTTTTCTCGACCTGGACTCCTTATGCCGGTTCATGGTGGAAAAGAGCGCCGCGTTATTAATGATGCAAAAAAGCTGTTTATACCTCAGGGATGGGGCCACCGGGGAGTTGGTCTTCGAGGCGGCCACCGGTTTGCCGGGAACTGCGGCGCCCCAGGCCGGCGGGAACCTTCTCCCGATTTGCATCCCCTTGAAAACCGACAAGGTGGCGATGGGGGAAATCCGGCTGGGCGGCAGGAAGAACCTCACTCTGAATGAAATAGAAAAACGGATGGCCGCGGTGTTGGCCGGCCAGTTCGCCCTCGCCCTGGAAAGGATAAGGTTGTACCAGACCCTGGAGGAGCGGTCCCAAACCGACGGGTTGACCGGGCTCTTTAACGTCCGGTAATTCCAGGAGGCGGCGAGAATAGAGGTGGCGTGGGCCCGGAGATACGGGCGGCCCCTGTCGCTGTTGATGGCGGATATCGATAATTTCAAGCAGATCAACGACCGTTACGGACATCTGCTGGGAGATGCGGTTCTCAAGCACGTTGCCCAGCTTCTCAAAGGCACCCTGCGGGCCACGGACATTGTGGCCCGGTACGGCGGGGATGAATTTGCCGCGCTCATGCCGGAAGTGGGGAAGATACGGGCTCTCAAGGCCGCCGGACGCGTGCTAAACAAGATCAGAAGTCACGGGATCGAAGCGGATGCAGATCTTTTAACGATAACCCTGAGTATCGGCGTCGCCGAATTTTCCGAAACCGACCAGGATGGGTCGGACCTGGTGAAAAAGGCTGATGCGGCCTTATACCAGGCGAAAGGGGAAGGCCGGAACCGGGTTTGCTCTCATGGAGGAGGCGCCTGATGGACATTAAGGTAAATCCCAGCTATGACCAGCTCCTCGCAGACTACCTGGAGACCGGACAGGAGACCGCCCTTTACCAGGTGGCCCAGTTCGGCAAGCAGCTGATGGAACAAGGGGTAGGGCCCGAGTCCATCGTGGAGATGCATCTTCAGGCCGTAAAAAAAATCAACGACCATGGCAAGGTCTATCCCCAAGAGGTCATTGACGAATCCTTCGCCTTCCTGATGGAAGGCATCATGGCCTACGGCCTGGCCTTCAGAGAACATTTGAGTTCCAAGACCGAGGGCTACCTGGCCGAGATCAGGGAGCTGAACCAAAGGCTGAGTCAAAAATTGGTGGAGATGACCGCGCTCCATGAGACCGTCGAGATGGCCGGCTCTTCTCTCGAGCTGGAGGAAGTGCTGGCCTTTGTCCTGGAAAATGCCGCCAGGACCTTGAAGGCCGAGAACGGTTCCTTGATGCTGTTGGACCCGGAAGCGGAGGTTCTCACCATCAAGAAGGCCTACGCCCTGGGCGAGGACATCATCAGCAAGACCCGGATCAGGATGGGGGAGGGGATTGCCGGCCTGGTGGCCCAGAGCGGCGAACCCTTGCTCATGCATGGGCAGGAAAAAGGTGGAAAAAAGTATAAGGGAGTACATTCCGTCTGTACCCCTTTGAAGACCCAAAAGGGAATTCTTGGGGTTGTCAACCTCAATCGGGGGATAGGTCAGGAAGCCTTTAGCGAGGAGGATTTAAGGCTCCTTATCACCATCACCCGCGAGGCGGCCACCGCCATAGGAAACTCCAACCTATATCGCGATCTGCGGGATAGCTATCTCAGCACCATCCGGGCCCTGGCCGCGGCGCTGGAAGCAAAAGACCCGTATACCCGGGGCCATTCCGACGCGGTGGCCAGATATGCCGCGGCCCTGGCCGGGAGGCTGGGGTTGTCTCGCCAGGAGATAGAGACCATCGAGGTGGCGGCCATTCTGCACGACATCGGCAAGATCGGCATTCATGAAGAAATTCTCAATAAACCTGATAAACTGAATGATGATGAGTGGCAGCAGGTGAGACAGCATCCTGAATGCAGTCTGAAAATCCTTGATAATATTAACTTCCCCTGGGATATCAAACCCCTTATCTATTCCCACCATGAAAGGTATGACGGGAAGGGTTACCCCGATGGCCTGAAAGGGGAGGAAATCCCGCTGGGGGCCAGGATCATTGCCGTAGCCGACGTCTACGATGCCATGACCTCGGACCGTGCCTATAGAAAAGCCATGAAAAAGAAAGCGGCCATGGAAGAGATTCAAAGGTTGGCCGGCGCCCAACTTGACCCGGGGATCGTCCAGGTTTTTATCGACATATTGAGATCAGAAGGAAAACGAAAAGTTTGACGACCACAACTTGGCGATTTTCCCCAAAAGGACAGAAATGCGGCATCGCCCCACGGTTTGATGCGGATTTCGGCAAGCTCTTTAAGGTAAGTCTCCAGTAAACTCATCGCCCCCAGCCGCAGTCATTATGACAGAATCGCTATAAACAAGAAAGGCCCTATTCAGGGCCTCCTATTTTTCACACCCGGTATCATTGGGGGACAGATTGGGGACACTTTTTAGGCTCGTCCCCTCATTTTGGCGACGGATTGGTGACGGTCTTTTTAACTACCTGCTTCTAATAATTTCAATAAGTTAAATGGCGGAATAGGCAGGATTCGAACCTGCGGACAGTTTTCGGACATACTTTTGAGGTTCTTTTGATGCCCGAAACCCTTGATTTATCAGGGTTAAATTTGGTGGAGGCGGCGGGAGTCGAACCCGCGTCCGCAAAAAGTCCCTATAAGCGTCTACATGCTTAGCCGGTGTTTTATCTTCGCTCGCAGCGACTTCCCCCGGCAGAATTCCCTCGAGCTAGCCCGCATTAAAATTTTCGTCCGGCCACCCACAGGCGAGGTGGACAGCTTTGCCAGAATGTCGTCACCTGGAACCCTATCCTGGCATCAGGCGCCAGGCGCTGGCTTTAAGCAGCCAGAGCGTAGCCGTAGTTGTCGGCAATTATGGTTTCCTACCCGTTTTACGAGCGGACAGGACCTCGGCATGCAACTTACAGTTTCCTATTTACGTCGAAGCCGTTTCGCCCCCTGTTATTATTATAAGTTTTTTTTGGGATTTTGCAAGCCACCCAGCAGCGGGTTTAGCGGTTTGGCAGTTTAGCGGTTTGGCAATTCGGCAGTTTGGCAGTTTGCCGGCATGACGGTTTGTCATTAGACTTGTCGCGACAGTGAATCCCACTAATCCCACTAATCCCACTAATCCCACTAATCCGCTAAACCGCCAACCAGCCAACCCGCTTAACCGCTATCTCCTCATCTGCCGGGCCGCGGCCATGAGGCGGTACACCGAAGCTCCGGCCAGGGCCGCGATGTCCTCGGTGGGGAGTTGCCGGGAAATGGTTTCGTCGAAAAGGATATTGGCATCCGGGGGAAACTCCTCGTCTCCCCGCCACAGCACGTGAGTGACGGGCGCCAGGGGGAAGGCCAGGAACCGGGCCCCCGCGTCCCCCACCGCCACCGGCTGGCCGCCCAGACGCCGGGCCACTTTCATATAAAAATCCAGGTCTTGCCCGAAAGTTTCCAGCAAGGGCTTTTTGGCCCGGGCCACGAACGCGCTCCAGTAGAAGCTGCCCTCCGGCACCTGGCGGAAGTCGATATTGATCTCGCTCAGAGGCTCGCCGGTGCATCTCAGTATGTAGTGAAGGATGAGAATCTGCTCCGTCAGAGAGACCTCTCCCTCTTCATTCTCCTTGGTGACCGTAATTTCCGGCCAACTGATGCGGCGGCCCTGGCCGAAGTACGGCGCCACCAGCCATTCTTTCTCGCCGTCGAAAAAATATTCCGAACCCGTCCGGGGGGCCAGCCGCTTGGGGTTGATTTTCTTCAGTTCCGCCGCGGCCAGGGCGATGGCCGCTTTATAGTCGTCAACGCGGGGCATGCCGTCTCCTCTTAGGTTTTCGGTTTCCGGTTTCCGGTTTTCGGTCAAATATATCCTGGCGGAGTGGGAAACCGCCGTACATCAAGCCTACCCGGGGGAATTGGCGTATTCCCGGCTTACACATTATATCCCAGTAAATTTTTCTGTCACCCTTTGGGTTGGTTCGTTACTTTGACCGCCCCGAACCCTTGACAGCCCTGCTTATCCCGGAATATAGTAAACAGAGTGGGGATGTAGCTCAGCTGGAAGAGCGCCTGCTTCGCATGCAGGAGGTCAGGGGTTCAAATCCCCTCATCTCCACCAATGAATTCGGCCACTTATGTGGCCTTTTCTTTTTCCTGAAAGTGGCTCCTGCAGGGGTCCATGCGGGGTTTTCGAGGCTGTCCCATCCGTAGTTGAAAGGAGGTGGTGGGCATTGGGGCTGCGGCTTTTCCTCTGGCCCACCATTATCGGTAGGTGTTGACCTGGGGTCCTTGAATTTAACAGCAGTGATATATTTGGGTTCTGGAGTTTTTGTATTCCAACGTCTTTGAAAAAATAACCTTTCATTGATTTTTTTTGCTAAAATCCTTCCCCACCAGACAGGGAGGTCTTCAAAACCATTTGTAGGTTGCGGAGGCCAAGGTTGCCCACAATCTCGGTTTACCGCCAGGGAGAAAACAACCATGAGAATTTTCGTGAGAATTTGGCTCCTGGCCCTGGGATTACTAATTTTTACAGGCGGCCAACAAGCCCTGGCCGTGGTCTTGATCCAGCGTCCCGATAACCTGATCTACGAAGGAAAAAAATACGTAATTGACTCCTATCCTCTGGAATCCTATTACGGGCCAGGCCGGCCCCGTCCCAAATTTAAAGTGCATAACCCCGACATTCGGCGAGGGTATACGGCTACCTGGGAAATCGATAAGAGCACCCTCTATTTAAAAAGGATTTCTGCCTCCGTAAATGGGAGACAAGTGTTTTTGGACAACCTCTTTCCAGGACAAAAGGATCGGGTGGCCGCCTCCTGGTTTACGGGAAAACTCCGTGGATTCAGAGGCGGGCCATGGCTTATCCTCACTATCAAGGACGGCAAGGTGGCCAATACGGAAGTGCTTGATAATAAAAATAAAAAATTAAAAGGAGAGAAATAAGGTTCAAACGCGGTTTCGAGGAGGGGTTAGGCTCCCGCAGCCGCCGGCTTTTATCTGAAATGGCGGCACCGACGTCTTGCCTGTACCTGAGACTGATGCAAAAGGTTGCCAAGTGGGGATAGTAGGTTTTTTGTCATTCTGAGCCACCGTAGGTGGTGAAGAATCTAGACCCTTCGCTTCGCTCAGGGTGACAATTTGGGATTATTCGGGTAATTGCAACAGTCGCACATACTTCAGCAACCACCGTGGGATTGGAAGTCCCACGGAGGGATGACGAAGGAGGTAAAAAATGTGAGAGTGTTATCCTAAGATAATAAGAACATTTCCTGATACCCAGCGAAATTATGGTCTTGCTCGAAATAGGGGAAAGGATGGTCGAATTCGATATTACTTAGTACACAATTTCATAAATACGATAACATTCATTTTTGTCATTCTGAGCCGCCAAAGGCGGCGAAGAATCTCATGAAAAGAGACCCTTCGCCTTCGGCTCAGGGTGACAAAAATACGTGACCGAATTTATGAACTGCTGTACTTAGATAAAAAGTATTTCGAGCAATACGAGATTCCGGCATCCGAGGGGGAAAAGTTGAGCCCTTATGACAAGGCTTACAAGACCCAGATGTCAGTTGAATAAGGAAGCACATTCCTATGGAGCCCCCATGGGTTTGTGGGATTTCAAAAAACCTCTTTAACCCAGAGAGGAAACCTGTCCCTAAGGATGGCGGCAGGGGCTGCGGCCAGACTCCTGGCATGACGGCAGCCCCAACCCCCACAGGGAATCATGCTCCAGGTGTTCGCTTACGACGCCGAGGATAAGCTGCTGCGCACCGGCAGCGGCTACTTTGTAAGTCCCGAAGGCCGCTTCCTCACCGCCTGGCAGGTCTTGCTGGGGGCTTCCAGGGCCATGGTGATGACGGCGGAAGGGAAGGAATACCCCGTCCAGATAGTGGTGGCCGGAAATGGGAAAACCGGCCTCCTCCTGGGGATGGCGGGCCCTTTGCCCGGCCCGCCGCCGCACCTGACCCTGGCCAAGCAAATGCCCCAAGTGGGGGAGCGGGTCATCGCCCTGGGGGCCACCGGCAAGACCCACCCCCTGGTGGGGGAAGGCGTGGTTTCCTCCATCCTGGAATTCCCCGATCACGGCAAAGTTATCCACATTTCCGTACCCATTACCTCGAAATCCTGGGGAGGCCCGGTAGTCAACGATAAAGGGGAGGCGTTGGGGGTGGCCATCTCCGGGACCCTTAGCGGCCAGAAATATAATTTTGCCCTTCCGGCGATGACATTGGCTGAATTGAAGGAAACGCCCCAGGCTTTCCCCTACTGGGCCCAGGCTCATTCCAAGGAAGCCCTGGGGCGGTGCTTCAAGAAAGCCGACGCCGCGGAAAAAGCCGGCAGCCGCAAAGACGTGCTGGGCTGGTACAAGGAGGCCGTCCGCATCAAGCCCGATGACGCCCGGGCCCGCACCAAGCTGGGGGTGGCCTATTACAAAGACGGGCTTTATAAGGAGTCCCTGGAGCAGTTCCGACAGGCCGCCCGGTTCAAGCCCGATGACCCCCAGATGCAGCTCAACTTGGGTCTGGCCGCTCTCAAGGCGGGACAGCGGCCCGAAGCGGAACGGGCCTTGGAAGCCCTGAACCAGCTGGACCCCAAAATGGCCCAGAAGCTGCAAGCTTCCCTGAAGGCGTCCCCGGGGACGACCCCGGCCGCGGCCGGGGCGGCGGGACAGGTAACTCTCCCCGAACTTTTTAATAGAATCAAGCCGGCAGTAGTGTTCGTGGAAAATTATGATTCCCACAAGAAGCGACTCTCCCTCTCCAGTGGGTTCTTTATCAATGCCCAGGGACATTTCATCACCAATTATCATTGTCTGCGAGGCGGTTCCAGCGCCACGGTCAGAACCAGCGACGGCAAACGCTACCCGGTGAAACTGATCCTGGCGGAAGACAAGTTCAACGATCTGATGCTGGCCGCCATTGACCCGCCCCCGGCCGGCGTCCCCTATCTGCCGGTGACCGGCGCCCTCCCGCAAGTCGGGGAAGAAGTGATAGCCTTGGGCAATCCCAAAGGACTGGAATGGACCCTCAGCACGGGGATTGTCTCGGCCATCCGGGGTTACCCCACACCGCAACGTCAAGTGGTGCAAATTACGGCTCCCATGTCCCCCGGCTCCAGCGGCGGTCCGATCCTGAACCGCAAAGGCCAGGTGGTGGCCGTGTTCGCGTTCTATCACCTGACGGGGCAGAACCTGAACTTTGGGCCACCGGGGAAACTTGTCCTGGCTCTTAAACCAAACCCCGGTAAAACTATGGAGCAGCGGGCCCAGGAGTGGTTGGCGGAGGCCCAAGAGCTCACCCGACAAGGGACGGAACACTTGCAAAAAAAGGACCTCAAAAAGGCGGCCAAGACCTTCGAAGAAGCCATCCTATCCAGACCCGACTACGCCTTGGCCCACTACAACCTGGCTTATGTCCACTACTTGAACAACAACCAGGATGGCTTTAAGAAGGAATATGCCAAACTCAAGGAAATTGATTCGAAGCTGACGAAGGAGTTGGACACGCTTACAAGAAAGGTGGACCAGAAGGCAAAGAAGGGAGGAAAGCCGAGTCAGAAGTAGTGATATGCAGCCAGACTTCCGCTTAATCTCAGGTTAAGACAAAAATACCAGAACCCCCTTTAGCCTTTATCTATGCCGATTGCCTGCGGCTAACGCCAAGCTCACCCCGGCCACCTATTATCAAAGGACCGAGAAGTGGTAGTTGACGATGAGGCGCAGGTCGTCAACGGTAGGGTTGCCCCCTCCCCGCTGCCAGTTATGGGCGTAGCGCAGCCGGAACGCGAATCCCTCCAGCAAACCGCGTTGGGGCTTCCACTGGAGGTCAAAGTTGAACTCGTCCTCGTTGGGCACCGCCTGCCTGGTGGTGGGATTGGCCTGGTTCCAGCCGTGGACCCACAAGGCATAGGCCGTCACCCCCTCCAGGCCCAAGCGGGCAAAATTATAGGTTCCCTGGATCATGAAGGCTTGTTCGCCGGCGTTGTTGAAATCCGAAAACTGGACGCTGGTGTACCCCGGGTAGCTGCCCCAGCTCTCGAATAAATTAATCCCGCCGATGGCGTTGTTGGTATAGGCCAGGGTCAGCATGGCCTTCCGGTAGCTGACGTTGCCTCGGACGCCAAACTGCCGGGTGGAGAAGGGGCGTCCGAAAAGCAAATTGCCGCCCGTGCTCTCCTGGTCGGTGAACTGGGCGGCCAGTTGGAACCCCAAGCCGCTTTCCAGCGGCAGGGTGACTTTGGCTTCCGTATAAAAGATATTAATGATGTCCTGGGAATAGTAATTGATGCCGCCCAGGGAGAAATTTTTCATCTCAAAAATGCCACCGGCCACCGCCACTCCCCGGTCCACCTGGGCGCCGGCCACTTGGGACATGGGGACGAATTGGGAGGAATCCCGGGGCTTCATTTTGGTGAAATAACCGCCGCCGAAGCGAAAATGCGGGGCGTCACCCTCCCCGCCGATCCTGGCCATGAAGGTGTAGGCCTCAAAGGTATTGGGGATCATGCGGTTGTCTTGCTGGTTGATGTAGGGAGTGTCGTAGGCCTTGCGAAAGATATCCACCACGAGTTTGTCGGTTATTTTGACTTCGCCGTAAATCTGACCCAGTACGTTGATGTTTTTCTGACCGGGTTTAAGGAGCCCGGTGCCGTCCCGGCCGGGAGGGGCGTAGAGATGGTCGGAAGTGTAGCCCACGGCCCCCACCGCCAGATGATTTAGGAGGTAGCCCGATTTAAAGGCCAGGTTGCCCCCCAAAGCCCAGGCCTCGTTTTTGCTGTTGCCGTCATTGTCCCGGTAGAAGTAAAAGGTGCGGGGGTTGACCTCCAGCTTGGCGTCCCGGATCAAGGGCGGCAGGTCCTTAAGTTGTTCTTTCAGCTTCTCTCTTATAGCCAGGGGGGGGTGAAACGGCCTATACAACGGGCGAAAAGCCAAATCCGACGGCACCAGGCTTTCTTCCACCGAGCTGGGAGGTGGGCGGTCCAGCCGGAGCGCTTCCTGCCCCCAAACCGGCGCCCCGCTCCCCGCAAGTCCCGCCACCGCCATAGCAAGACAGAGGCGGAAGAGGAGCCGGAATCGGTAAAAAGAAGCCCCCGGCTTCATAATTAATTGCTCCGAATAATAATTGTTCCATGATATGGCTGCTCTGGCTTAATGACCAAAACTGGCTCATGAAGGCCCTTTATTTCAGTTGACCATCCAGACCACAAAGCAATCGCGTGAATTAAAGATAATGGTTGAGCGGTTTTAACAGCATTGACTTCTCCTAATCTATTTTCATTTTTCTGGAAGAAAATTGCCGCAGTTGCAGCGTCTCTTATATGTTCGTCTACGGTTCTTCTACTTTTAGCAGAACCAGAGACAAAAGCTTCCCAACAAAAAAATATTTGTTTACCATCTGGAGGAGGCCATTTTAGTGAATCAGTGGTAAAATTGTATTGATTTGCAGCATTTCGAATCTCTCTTAATATCCATGCCGCTAAATGTATTCCAAGGGTAGTGACATAACCGCCTGCTGGTGCAAACATGGAACGGTCCCCCTCGCCTTCTCTTCCCTTACATAAATCACCAACAGTCTTAGGTATTGGCAAAAAGAGAGGGGACTCAAAACCCAGTGAAACACTGCATCTCTTCTCAAAATCCTTCAGCAGATATTTGATTAAACTTTTTATGGTAACATCTCCAATTGGTGGGACGTCTTCACCAGGCTCGCAACGTACCCAGGCAAAGTTACCTCGAAGAGTGCTTCCGATATCACAGCCATAAATGAAACGTTTTTGATAACCCATCGCAATGCCCTCCATTAACTTATCCCGGCCCTTTTTAAATAGGTTTCTTAAAGGGGGTTGGGAGGGGAGTTTGAGGGGAGGCCGGAGGACCCGCGTCCCCCGGCCCTCCCCTCAAGTTAACCCCTTAGCCAGGCGATAGGCTTCCACATAGCCCCGGGCGATGGCCCGCACCGCCCGGCCGATGTCGAGGTAAACCTCGTCCGGCAGGTTGGCGAAGGAGACGCGCACGGACCAGTCCGGCGCGTCGAAGCCGCCGCCGTTTAAGAGCACGATGGAGTGGTCCTCCGCCAGGCGGAAGACGATGTCCAGGGGGTGGTAATGCTCCTTGATAAACTGGATCACTCCTTCATCCACGTATTTCTTCAGCCAGAATTCGAAGTCGATGAGGCCGTAGTACTCGGCATAGAGCGGGCCGATCTTCACGTCGATCCCCAGGCCCTCCAGGATCAGCTTGACCCGGTGGGCCACGATCTTCATTACCGATTCCTGATAGCTGTTGTCCTCGTCCATGAGCTGGAAGAGGGAAAACAGCAGCATCTGCGCCTGCTGGGGCAGCGACAAACCCGCGGTGTGGTTCAGGGCCACGTCCCGGCTGTCGGCCACCAGGCGGTCGATGAACTTGAGACCGGCCGGGTCCAGGGCGATCTTCTCATACCGCTTGGTGGTACCCTCCCGCTCCGGGGCCGGGAGCCCCGCGATCATCTTATCAATGATGTTGTCCTCATGGAGGGCGATGACGCCCAGGCGCCAGCCGGTGCAGCCCATGTATTTGGAGTAGGAATAGACCCCGATGGTGTTCCGGGGGAGATCGGCCATGAGGGACCGAAAACCTTTCACGAAAGTGCCGTACACGTCGTCCGTGAGGATGATGAGGTCCGGCCGCTTGGTCTTCACCAGGTTGTCCAGCTTCTGAATCACCTCGGGGCTGACGGCCACGGACGGCGGATTGCTGGGGTTGATGAGGAAGAAGGCTTTGACCTTGGGGTCCTCCAGTTTAGCCAACTCGGCGTCGGAGAACTGGAAGCGGTTCTCCTGGGTGGCCATCACTTCCACCACGTTGAACTGGTATTCGCTCAACCGGGGAATTTCCAGATAGGGCGAGAAAATGGGGGTCCCCAGCGCGATGGTGTCGCCCCGGCGGAGAACCTTGTTGGTGATGAGGGAATCGAAGACATAGCACATGGCCGCGGTGCCGCCCTCAGTGGCAAACAGGTCGAACTTGCCCGCAGGCGGCTGGTTGCCGCACATGGCCCACATCAGGTAGGCATGCACCACTTTTTCATTGTGGGCCAGCATCCGGTCAGGCACGGGGTAGTTGTCCGCAATGAGGGAGTCCACCAACTCGTGTACGAAAGCGTCAGGGTCGAAGCCGAATTTTTTCACCGCGAACGGCGTCATTTTCTTGAGGAAATCAATTCCCGGCGTCGGGGCGTTTTTGGCGAGCCAGGCCGCCAAGCGCGCCGCAATGCCATCCTTGGCCGGCATGCCGCCCAGGTCCGGGAGGTCCATGACCCGCTTGGATTCGGTAATGGCGAACTGGCCCAGGGTGAAAAACGCCTCCCGGGGCGTGGTGGCCACCCAGTTGGGGTTGCCCCGGCCGGCGTTCAGCATGGCCGCGGCCGCCTTTTTGGCGTGTTCCTTGGCCAGGGAGATGAGCTTGTCCTTGATCTCGAAGGGGCTCAACTTGTCATATTGGCGCAAGGTGGCGATGGATTCGTCCATGGAATGTTCCCCTCCTCGGGATAAATTTGGGCAAGCGGCGGTTTAAGGGCGGCTGGGGCGAAAACTGCTTCAACCCAGCATCAGCACGATGACTACGCCCCAGATGATGAGCAGGGTGTTGCCCACGGCATAGGTCACAGTATAGCCCAGGGCCGGCGTCTTGCTCTGGGCCGCGTCCTGGATGGCGCCCAGGGCCGCGGTGGTGGTGCGCGCCCCGGCGCAAGCGCCCAGGATGATGGCCGGGTGCATCTTGAAGAAGTACTTCCCCACGAAGATGCCCACCACGAAGGGCATCAGGGTGATGAAGATGCCGGCGAAGAACAGCAGCACCCCGTGCTGTTTCAGGCCCGCCACGAAGCCTGGGCCGGCGCTGATGCCCACCACCGCGATGAAGGTGGTCAGCCCCACGTTGTTCATGACCCACAGCGCCGGAGAGGGGATGCGGCCGAAGGTGGGGTGCACCGCGCGCAGCCAGCCGAAGACCAGCCCGGCGATCAGCGCGCCGCCGCTGGTGCTCAGGCTCAAGGGCACTTTCCCCACCTTGAGGGATAGGGCGCCGATGAGGCCGCCCAACAGGATCCCGAAGCCCACGAACACCATGTCGGTCATGTCCGTGGCCCGGTCGGCGTAGCCCAGGAGTTTCGCGGCCCGCTCCACGTCAGGTTGGGCGCCGGCGATGGTGAGGACGTCCCCCCGGTCCACCACGGTGCCCAGGGTGAGAGGCATCTCATGGCCGCCCCTCACGAGCTTGCGCAGGAACACCCCCCGGCCCTGGCGGCCGGCGTCGGACTCGGCGATCTCTTTTAAGGTCTTGCCCGCCACGGCCTTGTTGGTCACCACCACGTCGAGGATCTCCGCCGGAAAGTCCAGGAGTTCCCGGTCGTCCACCTCGGGGCCGATGTCCTTCTCAATTTCCACCAGCGCCGCCCGGGTGGAACCCAAGGCCAGCACATCCCCTCCCTGGAGCACAAACTCCGCGGGGGGGTCAAGAATTTTGCCGCCCTGGCGCACCCGCTCCACAAAGACCCGATGGGGCGAGAAGTGCGCCTCGAAGTCCGCCACGGTCTTCCCCACCAAGCTGGGGTTGGTCAACTGATAGGCTCGGGCCGCCAGCCGGGTGTAGGCGGAGATGACGCCGGGCTCGGGCTGCCCCGCGCCCATTTTCTGCTCCAGTTCCTTGCACTCCGCCGGCAGGTCCACCCCCAGGAGCTTGGGTCCCACGGAGGCCAGGAACCACGCCGACCCCGCGGTGCCGAAGATGTAGGTCACCGCGTAGGCCACCGGAATCTGGTTGATATACGCAGCTTTCTGCTCCGACGAGATGGCCAGTTGATTGATGGTGTCGGTGGCCACCCCAATTACCGCGGAAATGGTGCAGGCGCCGGAGAGCAAGCCCGCGGCCGAGCCCAACGGGAAACCCAGGAGCAGCGCCGCCAGGTAGGTGGAGAACAGGCAGGCGAGACACAGGATAACCGCGAAAAAAACCTGGGACAGGCCGTCGCTCTTGAGGCCCCGGAAGAACTGGGGACCCACCCCGTACCCCACCGCAAAGAGAAACATGAGAAAGAAGACGGCCTTGACGTTGGGAGAGATGGTGATATTGAGCTGGCCGATGACCACTCCGGCTAAAAGCGTCCCGGTGACCGCCCCCAGGCTGAATTTCCCGAACTTTTGCTTGCCGATAAAGTAGCCCAGCCCTAGGGTCAAAAAAATCGCCAACTCCGGGTATTGCCGGAGGGTATCAACGAGCCACTCCACAGATGCCTCCTTTTATAAGTCCGGATATTTTTCTTCTTGTGGCTTTGGCCTAACCGGGTTCGTTAGGTGGGCAAAGCGGTCTCCCCCGTTTGGATGGCAGTGAATCCACCCCTGTCCCACTTACCAGGGCATCAAGCTGAAGGTGCTGGCAGGCTTGATGATCTCTCCCGGCCGTTTGTTGGCGATTTCTACGAATTGTTTGGCCCAGGTCGTGATAATGTCCTCGGCGTTCCCGTACCAGGTCAGGCCCTTGAGGTCGATGGGACGAGCCACGGCGTATTCCCGGTCGGCAAACAGGGCTACCGTCTCACCGGTGTCCGCGTCCTTGACCCTGGCCTCGAAGGCCACGGTGCTCTGCGCCTGCGTGGTCCTTTCCAAGACCGCGGCAGCCACCCCGGAACCATAGGGACCGCCGATTTTAATGGCATCCAGCAAGACATCGCTGGGCACCAGTTCCGTGAGGGCCAGTTCCAAGATGAGAGAGCCGCGCTCCGGGGCCGGCACCACCCGGAAGCGGTGGTTGGGATCCTGCCAAAAGGCCGTCATGAATTGCGTCCGCATGAAAGCTGCTATATTCGCCACATCCTGCTGCATGTGGTCGACGCGGAAGTTTTGCTGCCACCAGTTGGCCTGCATGAGGTAACCGGTGTGCACCCGGGCGATGTAGATGGTGCGGTATCGGCTCCAGTCCACCCCTTGTTTGAGCCAGGCCTTGTTGAAGGGCATGTCGGGGCGCTTGTACATCAAGTCCACGGGCACGAAGCCGGCGCCATCGGAGGGCGGAGCTTTTAGCTGCGATTCTGCCGAAGACACCGTCGAATCGATCGTGGCGCAGCCGGACATGACGATACCGGCCAGCAGGATAGCCAACCCCAAGGGTCTTAGCCACATATCCTTTCTCACTTAACTAGCTGAATTTATTTTTCAGCGGGGCCTCACCGGTCCCGCCCTGAAAACCTTGACGATTAACCCGATATTATGCGGCAGCTTCGGCTATGGCGGTCTCAAAATGGTTTTGGGAGCCTCTATTCTCGAGTTTAACCCCCGAAGACTTCCTCATTCTTTACAAATATATTCCTTGAAGAAGGCATAGTAGCACAAAATCATAAAAATAATTATATTTTGCCAGATTTTTTGCATATCAATACCTTCCGACAAGGCAAGAAAGAAACGGCGATATACGCCTGCAGGAGGTCAGGGGTTCAAATCCCCTCATCTCCACCAAAGATTTCGGCCGCTTAGGCGGCCTTTTCTTTTTGGGAAAAGGCTTACTGTGGGTTTGCTACCGCGCCGGTTAATACCGGTTCAGCCGCCAATCGTAGTTCTGATAGGTCACTTTTAAGCGGTTGGCATGTTCTTCAATAAAAGTGCGGTCCTGTTCCTTGTCCAGGTAAAAAGCAATGAACCGCAAGCATTCGACCTGGGTGGCGCCAAAGTCTCCCGCGTACCATTTGAAGATGCGAGACAGAGAGATGGTTTGCTGAGACCGGTCCAGGACGACGCCACCGGAATTAATGAAGGCTTGGGCGGCGATGGTGAGTTCCACCTCCAGGTTCTCGGGGGTGTAAACGTCGATGAAGGGACACGAGGCGGAGCCGCACACCAGCGTGAAGTGGATACGGGGGTCCAGGGGCTCAACGATAAAATCAAGACGGGGGTCGCCGGCTCGAAAGGGCCGGAAAAGGGAATAAGGCGGACGGCGGTTGCCTCGGAGAATCCCGTGTTCGATGTCGTCGGGACTGAAAAAATATCTGCCCACCTGGTAGTACACCCGCCGGAAAAAGTTCCAGACCTCTTTAACCGAATCCTTGACGCCCAGGGCAATAACCCCGTGAATGACGATAACGTTATAGAGATTGATCCAAAACGCGATCCGCTCTTCCCGGCGGGCCAGCATTCTCAGGTCCATGGTTTTTAAATTATTGCTCAATTTCAAGTAAGCCTGATAGCTCTCGGACTGCTGAATCCGCTCATAGGCGATCCGGCCGGTGCCGGCTTCGAAAAAAGTTCCCCGCAGATTATCCATGGCGCTTTTTAGTCTCGCGGCCATTTCCTGGGGTGAAACCTCCTCCTGGGGTTCGCCGTCATTTAAAAGCATTTTCTTGAAGACATACCATGACATCGACGTTTCCTTTTCCTGCCTCTTTTAAGGGGAGATAATCTTTCCGGATTCGACCTCGATTCCAAGGCCGCGGCCTTCGGATTACCTAAAACTAATCATGAGGCGGGAAAACTGCAAGCCGCCGGGATTGGCGATCTAAAGAAGAAGGGCGTCTGATTCGATTCCGGAGAATCCAAATCAAGGGGTCGAAAGCCGACTCACGATTTCAGCCTGCCATCACCGGTACAGCCAAAATCGGAGCAATATCACAATAATAACGGTAACCCCTATTGAAATAGATATGGCCTTTTTCTGATGTTCCGCAGGCATTCTTTTTATTATATAAAGAGCGGAGAGCGAACTTCCCAAGATTGCGCCTAATAATAGCCTCATATCTTGAAAGGTCATGGTCAATATGAGGTATCCGGCGGCGCTTCCGATTAATATTCCTATGATGATGACTAAATAATATCTCTTTAACTTCATAATCTTCTTTTTCTCCATTAAATCATCAAGTAATACTTGGAGTCATGCTTATTATGACTCAAGCAAGGTTCGTATAGAAACGGCGGGCGGAGCTGAGCCCTATGGCGCCGCCGGCGCCAGCCCCATCTGGGTTACCATAACAAATCCCCTTTCCTCATGCAAATTTCCCTTCACCTCCTAAACTTTGAACTTTGAACCTTGAACTTTGAACTTTTCAGGACAGAGGACAAGTCCTTGACATTAGACGGTCCTTGGGGTTCAAATGTATCCTCAAGAGCCGGCCCGTGGGGTTGCCGGAGATCGAAGGAGAAAAAAAGATGCCTTATATCGCCCCGGAACACCGCCTCGAGCTTGATGGTCTCATTGACCAGTTGGCCCATGGCATTTTGACCCAGGCGCAAAAATCTCCATCCGACGCGGCCTTCGCCGGCCTGCTGAATTACGCCTGCACCCGCTTGGCCCTCAAAATCGTCCGCCATCGGTTCGGCCCCATGCGCTACTGGCTCATCGCCTTGGTTACCGGCGTTTTTAAAAACATCGCCGACGAATTCTACCGCCGGGTGGCCGCGCCTTATGAAGAACGGCAGATGGCCCAAAGCGGCGATGTGGACCTCTATCGCGAATATATCAAAGAGATTAAAATGGGGTCTGATCCTGGCGGTGACTGCAGATGATCGACGCCCACGCCCACTTAAATGAAATCCAGGATATCACCGGCGCCGTGCAGCGGGCCAACGAGGCCGGAATTACGGCCATCATTGCGGTGGGCATGGACCTATCCTCCAATCAACATACCATGGAACTGGCCCGGCGTTTTCCGGGGATAGTTCACCCGGCCGTGGGTTATCATCCCTGGTCCCTTGTGGAACTGGAACGGGTAAAAGAAATCACCACGGCCAACACGAGGCGGTTTTTTGGAATATAATTTGAGGGGAAGCTGGGAAATATAAAATTAAACCACCAAGACACCAAGAACACCAAGGGACACAATTATTTGGCGTCCTGGTTTCCAGGACGCCAAATAAATGCTCCTTGGTGAACCTTTGTGTCTTTGTGTCTTGGTGTCTTGGTGGTGAATCATTTTTAAGCATTCTCTCCGAAAGGAAATCCCATGAAAGCCATGATACTGCCCCGAGCGGTCAATCTGGCGGACAATAACACTCCCCTGGAACTGGTGGACCTGCCCATTCCGGCGCCCGGGGACGGTGAAATTCTCATCCGGGTCTCCGTCTGCGGGGTGTGCCATACGGAACTGGACGAAATCGAAGGCCGCACGCCCCCCGCCCGGTTTCCCATGATATTAGGGCACCAGGTTGTGGGCCGGGTGGAGGAGACGGGCCGGAACGCCCCCCGGTTCCGTCCCGGCGACCGGGTGGGTATCGGTTGGATCAACCGAGCCTGCGGCCAGTGTCCATTTTGCCTGGGGGACGAGGAAAACCTGTGCCCTGATTTTCAGGCCACCGGACGGGACGCGCCTGGCGGCTACGCCCAATATACCACGGTTTCCCAGGATTTTGCCTACCCCCTTCCGGAGGTCTTCGCCGACGAAGAAGCCGCGCCGCTCCTGTGCGCCGGGGCCATCGGCTACCGCTCCTTAAGATTAACCGGCCTTAAGGACGGGGAAAACCTGGGACTGGTGGGCTTCGGCGCCTCGGGCCACCTGGTCTTGAAAATGGTGCGCCACCGGTATCCCTTGAGCAAAATCTTCGCCTTTTCCCGCACCCCCGGGGAGCGGGACTTTGCCCGGGAGCTAGGAGCGGTCTGGGCCGGAGGCTTCGAGGAAGAGCCGCCGGCAAAACTCCACCGGGCCATTGACACCACCCCCGTATGGCAGCCAGTGATGGCGGCGTTGGCGCACCTGGCGCCGGGCGGCCGCCTGGTCATCAACGCCATCCGCAAGGAAGAACTGGACAAGAAGGCCCTCCTGGGCCTGGACTACGTCCGGCACTTATGGCTGGAAAAGGAAATCAAGAGCGTGGCCAACGTCAGCCGCCGGGACGTAGCGGAATTTCTGGAACTGGCCGCCCGGATCCCTATCAAGCCCGAATACCAGGCCTACCGCCTGGAAGAAGCCAACTAGCACGGGCGTCCCGCCTGTGCTTTATAATGCACCGGCCAGAGGCCTGTGCCGCCAAATCTAAGTCCGCGATGGGAAGTAAAATCTTTGAATTGAACTTGTGAAGCATGCGGCCTGGAGCCTTGATTGACTCTGGCGGCGCCTTCAAATAGAATTATGACTATGCGTTTTCTATGTCTGCGGCTGCTGTGGGGAGTGGCGCTGCTCCTGGGAGGACTATGGCTCGCCCCGGCGGCAGCCGACCCCGGCCCCCCCTCCCCTGCCCCGCCTGCCATCCAGGAAGTCACCAAGGCTCCCGCCACGGCCCGGGTGCTGCGCCAGGTGGCTTTGAAATACGAAGCCAAGATGACCCCTGCGGCCCGGGAGCAGGATTTTCTCGCCAAGGTGAAGCTGGCCAAAGACCACCTGGGGGTGCGCCAGCTTAAAGAACTGCGCCGCCAGACCATGGATTTGCTCTTTCCGGGCCGGGAAGTCTCCTGGGAGGACCTGCGCCGCCGCCGCTGGCCCCGGGGCGACCAGGTGGGGGTGACCTTGAGCGCGCCGGTGTGGGTTCCGGCCCAATCCAAACGAGTAGTTACTTATTGCGGGTTCGAGAAAAAATGGCAGGACGTGGCTCATATGCTGCCCCGGCCTTCGGGCTATGTGTGGCATGCCGCAAATATGAAGGATATCAATGACAAAGCCCATTACCGGGCCGAGCGCATCCAGTTTGAATGTAACAGCAAATTCGCGCCCCTGGCGGCCCTGCTGCTGGAATACATCTTCCGGGAAGGCTGGTATGAGCCGGACAAACGGGTCCCCTTGCTGGTGGTGCGGGGCGGCGAAGACACCTATGCAGCCCCGGCCTTCGGCGGCCCCATAACCGCGGAGTGCCTCTCTTTTCCCGACGAAGAAACCGCCAACATGTCGGCCCAGGTGGCCCTGTGCCGCTTTTCCTCCCTGGCGGACATCTATCACGGCCGCCATGCGCCCCAATCAAACCACCGCCTGGGCCTGGCCCTGGATTTGAATGATTTCAACTACCGGGGGCAGGGGGTGATGGACGGCTCCCCCAACCCCATCAGCCACGCGGCGAGGCAGTTTGACCGGAACGCCATGCACAAGGCGGACGCCAGAAACCTGCCGGCCTGGGTTTACCGGGCCGCCAAAGCTTTTGGCATGAGAATCCCCCAGGAGTGGACCTATTTCGGATATAATACGGATTGGCAGCATGTGGATGTGGGGACGTTGAAAGACAGGGGTCAGGGGAAAGGGAATAGGGAATAGGGAATAGATAGGGAGTAGGGCTTTATCTTGGTGGGGCGGGCCTCCGTGCCCGCCTAAACTGGCCTACTGAGAAACGCCGGTTCTGGCGGGCGCGGAGGCCCGCCCCACCAAGATAAGGTGCAATAGTTATGCATGGGCGTTAAGTTCCAAACAAGTGCCTTTCTGTACGAAACTAAAAAGGAGAGTACAAATGATCAGGATATCTTTTTTAATATTATTATTTAGTTTTTCTTCTGCAGCTTTGATTTGCGGAGAAGTTATTGTTGCAAATGAGATTGAGAGTTTTATGTATGCAGATGGCGAAATGAAACGATCTACAGGAAATTTTGAAATTACTTATAGTTATGAAGGAGACAAAATAATTCGAAAAAAAATACTAAACATTAAAACAAATGAGTTAATTACTGATAATACAATTTATCATATAAAAAGGAATATGGTCTCAGATCCACAAACAGGTTTTAATCCTTTTGGCAGAAGAGCAATAAGAGCAATTGGCAATCCAGGGACTGATTCGATCGAAATTCTTACTATTTTCCCAGAAAAAGGTGCCCTATATATTCAATCTGTAAGGTCTACCATGGATTATTTTATAATAAGTAGGTCGAAAATAGTTAAATAGCGTTCACCTTGTTTTCCAAGCGGAGCATGGGAACAAGGTCAAAAACTCAAAACTTGAAAGTCAAAACTCTGGATGCTCAAAGAATTCATCAACTCCCTCAAAGAATCCGCTGATTACCGGGACATCCTGGCGCATTATCAATATGTGGCGGCCCAGGAGGCGCGGTATGCGGAGGATGCGGGGCTGCCGGGGGCGCTGACTGAAGCCTTGCAGCGTATAGGGATTGCGCGCCTCTATTCCCACCAGGGCCAGGCCCTGGATTTTATTCGGGCAGGGAAGCATATCTTGGTGACCACCCCCACGGCCAGCGGCAAGACCCTGATTTACAACCTGCCGGTGGTGGAGTCGCTCCTTGAGGATCCGGAAGGACACGCCTTATATCTTTTTCCCTTGAAGGCCCTGGAGCAGGACCAGCTCAAGGCCTTGAATGAACTTAACGCCGCCCTCCCCTCCCCTTTCCTACGGGCCGCGATTTATGACGGCGACACCCCTACGGCCCAACGCCAGGCCCTCAAGGCCAAGCCGCCCCACGTGCTGATTTCCAACCCTGACATGCTCCACCTGGGGCTGATGCCTTATCATCATGCCTGGGCTTCTTTTTTTTCCCGCCTCAAATTCGTGGTCATTGACGAAGTCCACACCTACCGGGGCATCCTGGGAAGCCACATGGCCCAGGTGCTCCGGCGCCTGCGGCGCATCTGCGCCCATTACGGCGCCCGGCCCCGGTTTCTGCTGTGTTCCGCCACCATGGCCAAGCCGGAAGAGTTTATCCGCAACCTCACCGGCCTGGAGGTGGAAATCATCTCGGAGAGCGGCGCGCCCCAGTCGGGCCGCCACTACCTGTTTCTCAACCCGCCGGGAAGCGCCCCCGCAGTGGCGGCCCAGATTTTCGCCCAGGCCATCCGCCAAAATTTGGCCACCATCTGTTTCACCCAGGCCCGGAAGCTGACGGAGTTGATCCACGTGTGGAGCCAGCGCCTGGCGCCGGAGCTTAGGCGCTACATCAGCTCCTACCGGGCCGGGTTTCTGCCCGAAGAGCGCCGGGAGATCGAGTCGGCCCTGGCCTCGGGGAAGATGCGGGGGGTCATTTCCACCAGCGCCTTGGAGATGGGCATCGACATCGGCGGCCTGGACGTCTGCCTCCTGGTGGGCTACCCCGGCACCATGGTCACTACCCGGCAGCGGGCCGGCCGGGTGGGGCGCGCCGGAAGGGACTCCCTCATCGTCCTGGTGGCCCAGGCCGACGCTTTGGACCAGTATTTTATCAAGTACCCCCAGGAGTTTTTCGGCCGCCCCCTGGAGGCCGCGGTGGTGGACCCGGACAACCCCTTCGTGGTCAAGGCGCACCTCCCCTGCGCCGCCCAGGAACTGCCCCTGGAGGTCCGGGAGGAGACGGTTTTCGACTTGACCGCCCATGACCCGGCACTCACCGAATTGGTCCGGGAAGGGCGGCTCCTCCTCAGCGCCGCGGGCCACGCCTGGTTCGCCCGGTCCCGTTTCCCCCAGAAGGAGGTCAACATCCGGGGCATCGGCGAGAGCTTCGCCATCTTCAAGACCGGGCAGAAGCGCCCCCTGGGGTCGGTGGACGGCGTCCGGGCGCTAAGGGAGTGCCATCCCGGCGCGGTCTATCTCCACAAGGCCCAGACCTACGGGGTGGAAAAGCTGGACCTGGAGCGGCGCAACGTCTGGGTCCAGCCGGTGGAGCCCAACTATTTCACCCGCATCCAGACGGACAAGGACACGGAAATCCTGGAAGTCCTGGAGAGCAAGGAGGTGGTGGCGTTTCAAGCCCGCACCGGCCGCCTCAAGGTGACGGAACGGTTCCTGGCCTATGAAAAGCGCCGGTTGCCTGGCCAAGAGCTGCTGGGGGTGGCCAGCCTGGACCTGCCGCCCCAGGTCTTCGAGACCGTGGGCATGTGGCTGGAAATCCCCGATGCGGTGAAAAACGCGGTTTACGGCGAAGGCCGCCATTTCATGGGGGGTATCCACGCCCTGGAGCACGCCCTGATCAGCATGTTTCCCCTGTTCGCCCTGGCGGACCGCCACGACATCGGCGGCATCGCCCACCCCGCCCATCCCCAGGTGGGCCGGGCCGCGGTCTTCATCTATGACGGCTACCCCGGCGGGGTGGGCCTGGCGGCCCGGGCCTACGAAATCCTGGAGGACCTGCTGCGCCGCACCCAAGAGCTCATCTCCGGTTGCCCTTGCGAAGACGGCTGCCCCTCCTGCATCCACTCCCCCAAGTGCGGCTCGGGCAACAAGCCCCTGTCCAAGGAGGCGGCCCTGCAAGTGGCGGAGTTGCTGTTAGGGATGGAAGAAACCCCGGTGGCCGCGCCCATGGCCCAAGAACCGGAACCGCCCCCCCTACCCTACTCCCCATCTCCTTCCCCCATTACCGTTCCCTGGATGGCCGGCCGCAAGCTGGGCTTCCTGGACCTGGAAACCTGCTGCTCCGCCGCGGACGTGGGGGGCTGGGGCCAATGCCACCGCATGGGGGTGTCCGTGGCGGTGCTGGCCGAAACCCGGCCGGAGCGGGTAACGGTTTTCCGGGAAGGCGACCTGGAGCGCCTGGCTCAGCGGCTCCAGCAACTGGACCTGGTGGTGGGCTTCAATGTAAAACGCTTCGACTACCGGGTGCTCCAGCCTTACACCCAGGTGAGACTGGCGGACCTGCCCACCCTGGATATCCTGGAGGAACTGCACGCCCTCCTGGGCCACCGCATCTCCCTGGGCCACCTGGTGGAAAAGACCCTGGGGGAAGCCAAAACCGGGGACGGCCT
>Ga0194111_10001588_pt1 | contig 27885 bp, 28 predicted proteins | sample TA2KigC300mmetaG_FD_146194 | JGI IMG/M metagenome (GOLD analysis project Ga0194111, IMG submission 146194) | Freshwater microbial communities from Lake Tanganyika, Tanzania - TA2015033 Kigoma Deep Cast 300m | ecosystem: Environmental > Aquatic > Freshwater > Lake | place: Tanzania: Lake... | reverse complement strand
GGATTTTTCCTGTAGTACAGATCAAAACAGGCCAACTGGTCCTTCTTGCCCAGCGCCCCATAACCCGCGCACATGGTAAGCTCATACAAGTCGGTGTCCATCGTATGGTTGTTCCGCCGCAGACCGGCCATGCCGCAGGCGGCGTCGAGTTCACCAATGTGCGATCCGGTTTCAGAGTCTATCAGTTCGACGCGATCCAGAAGCCTGTCGGTTTCCGGATCACGCAAGACGGGTTTCATGTTTCGGTCTCCTCTCGCTTCCCCTCGAAGAACGCCTTGAAAGCCTCCTCATAAGGTTCGGCGGCTACACCGACCTCGGTGATAATGCCCGCGATGAGATGGTGTGGCGTCACATCAAAGGCGATGTTCCGGACGGGCACTCCCTCAGGGGCAATCCTCACCCCACCGATATGCGTGACCTCCGCGGGGTCTCGCTCCTCAATGGGTATGCCTGCGCCCGATGGCGCGGACAGGTCTATGGTAGAGAGCGGCGCAGCGACGTAAAACGGGATCTCGTGATACCGGGCAAGCACGGCAACGGAATAGGTGCCGATCTTATTGGCCGCATCCCCGTTGCGAGCTATGCGGTCCGCGCCCACAACAACCTTCTGAATTTCCCCCCTTTGCATGAGAGCGCCGGCCGTATTGTCCGGGATCAGGGTGACCGGAATTCGGAGCTTCATCAGTTCCCAAGCAGTAATGCGCGCTCCTTGATTCAGGGGTCGTGTCTCGTCGGAGACCACACTGATTTTCTTCCCCTGCTCAACCGCAGCCCTGATGACTCCCAGCGCGGTTCCATAGCCGGCCGTTGCGCATCCGCCCGCATTGCAGTGAGTCAGAACCGTATCGCCGTTGCTCAGCAGATCCGCTCCGGCCTCTCCAATGCGCCTACACAGGAGACGATCCTCCTCTTCCATCAATACGGCCTCTTCCTCCAGGCGCCGCTGGAGTTCCCGGAGATCGCCGTCCCCGGATCGAGCAAGCACGCTCCTCATACGTTCCACGGCCCAGAAGAGGTTCACCGCGGTCGGTCGGGTCGCGGCGATCTGATCGCAGACCGCCTTGAATCTGCTCCGGAACAATTCCTGGTCATGGACATCCGCGTCCAGCATTCCCAAGGCGACTCCCATGGCCGCGGCCACTCCGATAGCCGGCGCCCCTCGAACCGCGAGACGGCGTATTGCGTCACATATCTGATCCACCGTGCGAATCTCGATGTACAGCTCTTCCGTAGGGAGCCGCGTCTGATCCAATAGCCTGATGTGATCGCCCTTCCACTCAATGGTCCTGAATGGATCTTCCACCTTGAACGTCCTTTCGCGCTCACACGTGGTTTGTGAGTGAATATGGTCCGCCAAAAGGCCCTTCGACGATGAGAGGATCAGGATAACCAGCGTCGGCCCAAGAGTCAATGGCGAGAGCGGTCTGAAGCTTATGCATTCAGGTATCCGGAGGCCTGCCTCAGTCATCAGTGTGAGGCGCGACGCTCCCCTGACCGCTCGATCGCGTCCCTATCCGATTGGGATCTATGGACGGTCGGGGGCAGTGTCGAGAGGAATATTTCACAAAAATGCTTAAATTATGAAGTATTAAGTCAAATTACTCAACTTTTTATTTGATTTTTTATGGCAGTGCTGCTATATAGCGCTAAAAATTCTGAGAGGGTCCGAGATGAAATTCCGCACCTCTTCAGTCCTCATCGCTCTCGTCGCAATTGCGCTCATCGGTCTCGTGGGAAACGCCCATGCCAGCAGAACCTGGTACTTGGCCCTCTGCCAGGAGCTGGTGAACAACGCGCGTGCGTACGAGGCGCGGGCGGACGCGCATAACCGACAAGCTCAGGGACTTATGGTCCAAATCGAACAGATGGCCAGATTGCCGAAGAATCAAGGCACCATGTCCGGGATGGACAAGCTCTTCTCCATGTATGATGAGAACCGTGCGATGGAGGCCAAGTACCGTCAACTCTACCGTAAGTCCACGGAAGAAGCGGACAAGTGCATGAAGGGCGTCGAATGAGTGACACCTGAGCTGCTGATGGTCCCCTTGGTCGATCGGTTCTTCCTTTCCATAACTTCTTCAATAGGGTGAGCTTCGAACCTGAGTTCTCGCGATTTGACTCATATGCCGACCTCTCGTGAGCCGACCGGGTGAGGTCTTTGCCCACAGGCCGGAATTCACCCGGTTGACGCTTCCCGCCTCAGCTCGTTTCAACCCTTGAATCAGCGAAGAGAACCGCCGGCGAGACCTCGCGTGAGCCCGGCGCACGCCGGGCAGCTCTTGTCCATGCGCGCGGAACCGGTCCTTTCGTCTTCACTGTTGGCGGGTGAGCCCTTATAATGAGAACAGTAACGGTTTTGACCTGACCGTGGGTGTAGGGGTCTCTTCGGAGGTTCGCGTCCACGGTTGTGGTGTGTCTATTCCGATCAGGCTGGAGGTGGCCATGATCCCCAGCTCATTCGTCTTTCCGCTGAGGCTGTTGGGTTGGGCCGCGCTCGGCTTCGCGCTGGGCGTAGGATGGAAACTAGGCAGTCATCTCGTGAACGCGACGCTTGGCAGGGAAAGGCTGTTGCGCAGGACGGAGGAAGGCCAACGGCCATCCTGCCCCTCTTCTGACGAAAGGCCGGACGACTGTCGCACCGGAGGCGCTTCATCCAAGCCTACTTGATGGCTGAAGATCATTCATGAGACGGCGCTGTGGGATCAGCTTTGATGCCATATTTCCTCATCTTCTTGTACAGGAGCGTCCTATGGATACCGAGGATTTCCGCGGCGCGGGACTTGTTATTGCTTGCTCGCTCCAGAGCGTAGCGGATTGCTTCGCTCTCCGAGTTTGAAGTCACGTCCCTGAGTGAAGAGTTCGCTGACTCCACGAGGCCTGCCGGTTTGCGGTGGAGGTAGAAGGGGAGGTCGGACGGGTGCACCGTCTCCTTTTCCAGCGAGGAACAGACTCGTTCGAGCACGTTAGAGAGCTCGCGGGCATTGCCCGGCCAGTCGTAACGGTGAAGCACGTCTTCTGCGCTCGGGTGGAGCTTGATGTCAGGGCGGGTGAGGTCACGGGCTATCTGGTCCAGGAGGTGCCGAGCCAGAGGGACGATATCTTCTTTGCGCTCTCGGAGAGGGGGAATGTTTATGGGGATCACGTTTAGACGGTAGTAAAGGTCCGCGCGGAAGCGGCCCGCCGCTACCATCTCTTCCAAGTCTTGGTTGGTCGCGGCAATCAGACGGAAATCCACTTTCTGCACCGAAGTGCCGCCGACCCGCTCAAACTCCTTTTCTTCGAGGACTCGCAGCAGCTTCGGTTGCATTTCCAACGGCAGGTCCCCTATTTCATCCAGGAATATGGTCCCATGATGCGCCAGTTCAAATTTTCCCGGTTTTCCGCGGTAATTCGCGCCCGTGAACGCGCCCTGCTCGTACCCAAAGAGCTCTGATTCGAGCAGATCCTTGGGGATAGCTGCGCAGTTGATCCGAACAAAAGGGTACAACCGCCGTGTGCCGGCATGGTGTATCCCCTGGGCGAACAGCTCTTTGCCGGTCCCGGACTCGCCGGATATCAACACGGGCATGTTCGTGGCCGCGGCCTTGAGCGCCTGCTTCTTCAACGTCTCAATGGTCCGGCTTATTCCGACGATGCTCTCTACCGTGTACCGGGTCGCGCGAAGGGACATGATCTCCCGTTCGTACAGCTCCAGCTTGGATTCCAGCAAAGACAGCTTCTTCGCCAACTTGCCCACATCGCGCACATCCTTGAACATGACCTGACCGAAGACGGCCGTCACTTTTCCGTTCTTTTTGATCGGGATGCGTTGAACCACCATATCCTGGCCCTTGATGCGATGAGTGTCATTGATTTCAGGCTTTCCCGTCCGGGCTACGATGTGCATCCGGGAGTTCTCCACGACTTGGGTGCAGTGTTTGCCGATCTGGGCTTCAGGCTCCACCCCCAGGAATCGGCCGTACGGGGGATTCATGTGGGTGACGAACCCCTGAGCGTCGGTTACCAGTATCCCGTTGTAGATATTGTCGAGGATGAGGTGGAGCAGCTCAAGCTCTTCGCGGATTTCCGGGGATAGGTCCGGGGAGTTCCGTATTTTGCTTGAGTAGCGATGGGCTTTGTGGAATTGGGTGTGATGGCTCTTCATCCCTGCCTCCACCGTATCAACCCGGCTACATGTATCCATTGTGCTACATTATACGCGACCGCTTCACAACAGGTAAACCAAAAAAACAACGGCCTCACAATAAAGAGGTCTCTATTTTCCAGGATGTCGGCGATCCGCTCACGTGCGCGCGAAACTGATCTCCGTTTGGCCCAGGGATTGCACTCTTTCGCCTGGAGTTTCACCGACTGCGCGGTGGGTAGGGAGATGGATATTACGGAACCGAGAATTCAGCGCGAAGAAATCCTGATCCTGCTGGACGATGATTTCAATTCCGGGAACGTCTGCATCGTCACCGGGGCGGGAACGGGGATCGGACGAGCCACGGCAGTTGTTTCGGCCGCAAACAACCTCATGACCGTCGGATTGGACATCAACGCGGAGGAAGGGGAGAAGACCAGGCAGATGGCCCAGGAGCTGGGCGGGCAGATGCTCTTCATCAAGACCGACCTCGCCAACGATCGAGAGGTGGAAAAGGCGGTTGCGAAGGCCGCATCACTTGGCGCGATCAAGTACTTGGCCAATATAGCGGGCATGCAGCACATCAACGCGATTGAAGATTTCCCGATGGAGAAGTACGATCTGATGCAGAAGGTTATGCTTCGCGCTCCGTTCTACCTCTCCAAGTTGACCATTCCGCACATGAAACGGAGTGCGGACGGTCGAGGAGTTATCGCGAATATGGCCTCCGCTCATGCGCACATCACCACGCGCAACAAGCCGGTTTACAATATCACGAAGTTCGGCTTGCGCGCGCTGACCCAGTCCATATCCGCGGAAGGCGCGGGCCTGATCCGCTCATTTACCGTCAGCACAGGTTTCGTGAAAACACCGCTTGCTCTTAATCAGATACCTTCGCAGGCTGCGCAGCGAGGGATAACCCTCGATGAGGTGGTGCGGGAGGTAATGATGGGGAGATCGCAGGTCAAGGAGATGATGAGCCCGGTGGAGGTGGCGAATCTCTTCATATTCGGCTTTTCCCGGTATGCTCGGTACCTGGTTGGCGGAGATCTGTTGTTCGATGGAGGCATGGTTTTGACTTACTAGGGTAAGTGCTGTGAGGATACAAACCCACTAAACGCAGGAGGTGGAGATGAGACGCACAGTGTTGAAAGGATTGGCGATTCTCTTTGTCGCGTTCTTGTTCGGGGGGGGCGCCTTGCCGGCAAACTCCAACGCCGCGGACACGATCAAAATCGGCTTTGTGGCCGACGTATCCGGAATCGGCGCAACTTTTTACAAGTCCCAGAAAGCTGCAATCGATCTGTTCGTTCAACAGACCAACGCCGCCGGAGGCGTCCTGGGCAAGAAACTGGAAGTGGTGGTCCGTGACGCGCAACTCAAGCCGGACATCGGCGCCAACATGGCAAGGGAGTTGATCCTCGCTGAGAAGTGTGATTTCCTCATTGGACCCACCAGCAGCGCCGTGGCCCTTGCTGTGACCAAGGTCTCCAAGGAATTCAAGAAGGTCGTGTACTTCCACACGTCGAACACGGAAGCGCTGACCTCCACGGATTATCAGCCCTTCATGTTCCAGGTGGTGCCCAACACGGTGATCGAAGGGCGGGGTATTGCGCAGTTCCTGTCCAAGAAGCCTTTCACCAAGTACGTCTATATCGGGCCGGACTATGCGTACGGTCATACCCAGCACAACAGCTTCAAGGAAAGAATGGCGCAACTCAAACCCGACGCCAAAATCCTCGAGACTATCTGGGTGAAGGTGGGCGAGACCAACTATTCGCCGTACATTCCCACCCTCATGGCAAAAGATCCGGAAATGCTTTTTACCAGCCTGTGGGGTGGCGGCTCCGCTACCTTTATAAAACAGGCCAAGCCGTACGGGTTCTTTAACAAGACTGGTATCACCTCACTATATGACCTTGACATGCTCCGCGTCGCGGGCATGGACATGCCGGAAGGCCAGTTGGGGTATGCTCGTGCGGCCTTCTATGCGATCGACACGCCGCAGATGAAGGAATTCAACCAGAAGTACTTTGACAAGTTCAAGGAATGGCCGGCGGACTGGGCTATCATGGCGTACGACGGTCTGATCGCGCTGACCGACGCCATCAAGAAGGTCAATTCCGTCGACTCGGAGAAAGTGGTCACCGCGATCGGCGGGCTCAAGTTCAAGTCTTTGAGGGGTGACCGATTCATCCGCGCGGAAGACCATATGATGAATGCGGGCATCTACGTGGGAACTACGACGAAGGACCCCAAGTACAAGGACTTCCTCATCATGAAGGATGTGGTGGAAGTGCCTGCCGAGCAGGTCTGGTTCTCGCTTGACGAGCTTAAGAAGCTGCAAGCGGGTCAGAAGTAGCGGCTGTTCGGGCTGGTCTCCCGCGGCCGCGAAGCCGGGGAGACCGGCCTCGGTTCGATTCACGTCTTGGTAGACTGAATCATGGCGAGAAGATCATGTCAGTGCAATTTTACCTCTTTCTGCTGATCAATGGTCTGAGCCTCGGAATGCTCCTCTTCATCATCGCGTCCGGGCTCACTCTGGTCTTTGGTGTTCTCAGGGTGATCAACTTCGCGCACGGCTCCCTGTACATGATCGGGGCCTTTCTGGCCTATTCTCTCAGCCTTCTGATGACGGGAGGGAGTCTCTTCAGTTTCTTCGTGATGCTCCTGGTGGTTCCTCCTCTCATTGCCGTGATCGGGTTTGTCCTGGAATACACCCTTTTTCGACGCATATATCGGGCGGAGCATCTGTTGCAGTTGCTGCTCACCTACGCCTTGGTCTTGATCCTGGACGATCTTGTAAGGCTTGTCTGGGGCGGAGACCCACGAAACGTGACCCGACCGGAGTTCCTGGCCGGCTCCGTCAGTTTCTTCGGCATGGCGTTGCCCACTTACAATGTTTTCATTCTTTGCATCGGCCCTGCCATCGCCCTTGGGTTGTGGCTCATGCTCTACCGCACAAGAGCCGGTAACCTGATGAGGGCCACGGTGTCGTACCCGGACACCTTGGGCGCGCTGGGAGTGAACGTTTCCTGGGTAATGACTTCCACTTTCATGCTGGGCTGCTGGCTTGCAGGCTTGGGCGGTGTGCTCATGTCCTCCTTTGCCAACATCGACTTGGCCATCGGCATGGAGAAGATAATCGAATGCTTTGCGGTGGTCGTGATCGGCGGCCTGGGGAGCGTGGGAGGCGCGCTGCTGGGATCGCTCATCATCGGCGTTGGGATTACCTGGTTGCCGGTGCTCCTGGCATCGGTGGGCGTTCAGGAAGCCTCCCGGTGGGCGCTTGTCTTCCCCTACGCCATGATGGCCGTTGTGCTGATCGTAAGGCCCTGGGGGCTTTTCGGAAAACCTGAGCGGTAGAGTGGTGCATGATGGTAAACGCACGAAATAGTGAAGCGTCATCCGGAACCGCCCGGTGGCTTGTGGGCGCCGTGGTGGTCGTGGCTCTGTTCGCGCTCCCCTTCATCCTCAGCCAACTGGGGAGAACCGGCGAGTATTGGATATGGGTCACCACCGAAATGCTGATCATGGCCCTATTCGCCATGAGCCTGAATCTCATCTTGGGGTACGGAGGGATGGTCAGTTTCGGGCACGCGGCCTTTTTCGGGGTGGGCGCTTACACGGTCGCTTTGCTGATGAAAAAGGCGGGCGCTCCGCTGGTTCTCGCTTTGGCGCTCGCGCCGGTGACCGCCGCCATTGCGGCTGCGGTAATCGGATGGTTCTGCGTTCGTCTGATCGGGCTCTATTTCGCTATTCTCACTCTCGCGTTCGGCCAGCTCCTGTACATGGTTGTGTTCCAATGGTACACTTTCACCGGAGGAGATGACGGCATACACGGGATCCCCAAGCCCGAGATCCTGACTCCCATTGCATACTATCTCTTGTGCCTCGTGCTCTTCCTAATTTGTTTCCTCGTCATGCGAATGATTATGAACTCCTCATTCGGGCTGACCATTCGCACGATCCGCGAGAACATGGAACGCGCAAAGTTCATCGGGGTCAACGTGCGGCGGTTTCAGTGGTACAATTTCATCTTGGCTGGCGCATTCGCGGGTCTGGCCGGTGGGTTGCTCTGTGAGCTCAACCGGTTCGCGCAAACGGAATTCCTTCACTGGAGCAAATCCGCGGAACCCATCCTCGCGAGCCTGGTGGGCGGGATGTATTCTCTGGTGGGGCCTGCCATCGGTTCCGCTGTCCTGATTTTCCTCAAAATTATCGTGCAGCAGGCTCACCCGAGCCTTGTGGAGACATGGGCGATTTTCCTGGGGCTGATACTCCTCGTGGTGGTGCTTTTTGCTCCGGGCGGTCTGGTGGGATTGTATCAGCGGCTTACCGGCAAATCAGAAACTTAAGGCCAACGGCGTCAGAGACAGTGAGCGGTGACATGGCAGATCATGTTTTGCAGATCGAGAAGTTGTCCAAGTCATTCGAAGGAAGCCAAGTCTTCAACAACATTAGTTTCGCAGTGGACCAGGGCGAGCTCAGTTCCATCATCGGGCCCAACGGCGCCGGAAAGACCACCCTCTTCAATCTGATGACCGGATATCATGTTCCGGACAGCGGACGGGTGGTCTTCATGGGCAAGGACATCGCGGGCCGGCAACCGTACGATATCGTCAGGCTCGGGATTGCCCGCGCATTTCAGCGGACCAACATATTCCCGCGCATGAGCGTGCTGGAAAACCTTGTATCCACGGTGATCACCAAGAATCGCGGCAATCTCAACGTGGTGACTCCCTCCGCGAAGCTCAAATCCGCGCATGAAAGATCTTACGAAATCTTAGAAAGCGTGGGCCTCGCAGATGTCGCGCATCGACAAAGCGGCACCCTGGCCCACGGGAACCAGAAACGACTCGATATTGCCGTAGCCCTGGCATTGGAACCGCAACTCCTCCTGTTGGATGAGCCCACCGCAGGGATGAGCCCGGAGGAAAGGTGGCAGACCGTCGAGCTGGTTCAACAATTGTGGGAAAATCTAAAAATCACCATGCTCTTTATCGAACATGACATGGACATCGTATTCAAGATTTCCCAGAAAGTGCGGGTCCTCTGCTACCGAACGTTGCTGGCCGAAGGCACGCCGGAAGAGATCTCATCCAACGAGCAAGTCATCGAAGCATACCTCGGCGAAGAGGTTTGACCATGCAGCTTGAAGTCCAGGCAATCAACACGTTCTACGGATTGAGCCATATCCTGTTTGACGTTTCACTAGAGGTGGACAAAGGGCAGGCTGTGGTGCTGCTGGGTAGGAACGGCGCGGGAAAGACCACCACCTTGCGCAGCATCATGGGGCTAACGCCTCCCAAGACCGGGACCGTCAAGTTCCAGGGGTGGGACATCACGGGCATGGTCCCATTCAAGGTAGCGCGGCTCGGTTTGGGGTTTGTCCCTGAAGATCGGCGCATCTTTCCGGATCTGACCGTAAAAGCCAATCTCGATGTGGGTCGCACCCGCGGAAACGACAAGAGCGTGAAGTGGACGTACGAACGCATATATATGCATTTTCCCAGGCTCAAGGAGCTGGCGAACCGGCGAGGCGGACACCTGAGCGGAGGCGAGCAACAGATGCTCACCATTGCCAGGACCCTCATGGGCGACCCGACCTTCCTGCTTCTGGACGAGCCGTCCGAAGGTCTGGCGCCCATTATCGTGCGAGACCTGGGCAATTTCATTGAAGTGATGAAAAAAGAAGGCATCACGATCCTCCTCTCCGAGCAGAACGTCAAATTCTCACTGAAACATGCGGATCGGGCATACATCGTGGACAGCGGACATATCAAGTATCAGGGGAGCATCGAGGATCTCGAAAAAGACGACGAAGTGAAAAAACGATACCTCGCCGTCTAGAATCGCTCGCTAAGCCTGAGAGGTCTTCGAGGAGATCCCTCAGGGAGTCTGCAAATCTGTCTTCGCCTGCTCCAGAGGGGGAGCGGAAGGAACACGGACACATAATCCCCGTCGCATGAATCCCTGCGCTCAACCGTAATGATATGTCGGACTTAGAAGCGTTTTCGCGGTGAAGATCGCGCAGCGCTCTTGACTCACCTAACCGATACGGAGAAGCCAATGGTCAGCAAGCCAATCGATCTAAGCGGCCGCAAAGCTATCGTTACAGGCTCAAGCCGAGGCATCGGAGCCGCAGCAGCCCTGGTTCTAGCAAGGGAAGGGGCCGATGTGGCCCTGGCGGATCTCATGCCGGCCGATGAAACCGCACGAGAAGTGGAAGCGCTCGGACGCAAGGCCGTGCAGATAAAGGTTGACGTTTCCAACGCCGCGGACGTGAAGAGAATGGTTGCCGAGGCCATAGACAAGCTGGGGCGCATAGACATCCTCGTGAACAACGCGGGGATCGTGCACAGGGAAGGGCTTACGACCACGAGTGAAGAGATCTGGGATCGCGTCATGTCAATCGACCTGAAAGGGACCTTCCTCTGCATTCAGGCCGTGTATCCACACATGAAGGAGCGCGGGTACGGCAAGATCGTCAATGTGAGTTCCATCTCCGGCATCATTGGAGGAGCGGTCTCAAAGCCTGAAGACGACCCGGATAAGGTGAAGGGACGGTCAGGTCCGGCCTACGCGGCCGCAAAAGGCGGAGTGATCGCCCTGACTCGCTGGATCGCCAAGGACGTGGCAAAAGACGGCATTTACGTGAACAGCATCGCCCCAGGCGCATGCGAGACCGACATGACCCGCGGCTACGACTACGGTGTCAAGGCGCTTCCCATAGCCAGAATGGGAAGCCCGTACGATATGGCGGAAGCAATCCTCTTCCTGGCGTCGTGCGCATCAGACTATATCACCGGTCAAATCCTTAACGTCGACGGCGGCTGGGTCATGGCGTAGAGACCGTTTCAGAGCCGAGGGGCATTTGGGAGAGTAGCCGGGGAGGGCCCTTCTTGCAAAAAGGGCCCCCCCAAAAACCCCTATCCTTTGCAGCCACCACCGGCGCCGGCGAACTTCATTGACGAAATCGAGCTGAGCAAGAGGTGTCCATGAACATAGGGACGTTGTTGACCAAGTCAGCTCAAACTTTTCCGGATAACCTTGCGATTGCGCACGGCAAACGTCGTTACACGTACGCGCAATTCAATGCTCGAGCAAACAGACTGGCGAATGCGCTCAGGGGTTTGGGCGTTCAACAGGGCGACAACGTAGCCCTGCTGCAGTACAACTACCCCGAGATGCTCGAATCGATGTTCGGCTGTTTCAAGGCGGGCTGCGGCGCGGCGCCGATCAATTTTAGGCTCCACCCGGAAGAATACGCCTTCATCATCGATCATTCGGAGTCGAAGGCCGTCATCTTTTCTTCCGAATTCAACCAAGGGATCCTCAGCGTCCGGGAGAAGATTCCAGGGGCTAAGCGCCTGATAACATTGGCCGATCCCGAACAAGAGATGATCTTGTACGAGGACCTGCTCGCTCCGGCTTCGGACGCCTGGGATGACGCGGCCGTACAGCCGGATGGTCTTGCGTGGCTGTTTTACACGTCCGGCACCACGGGCTTGCCAAAAGGCGCCATGCTTACTCATCGGAACCTTCTGGCTATGAGCATGAACTTCTATGCGGATATTTGCCCGGGTTGCGGCCCCCAGGATGCGATCCTGCACGCCGCGCCGCTCTCTCATGGGAGCGGCTGTTACGCTCTGCCCAACGTGGGCAAGGCGGCCGCCAACATTATCCTGGAGTCCAAATCCTTTGATGCGGAGCTGGTCTTCAGGACCATCCAAGAATACCGAATCACCAATATGTTCGCGGCCCCGACCATGGTGAAGCTCTTGGTGGACAGTCCCTCTGTTGGCCGATACGACCACAGCTCCCTCAAGTCTCTGGTGTACGGCGGCGGCCCCATGTTGGTCGAGGACTCCAAAGAAGCCTTGCGAAAACTTGGCCCCTGCCTGGTGCAACTCTACGGGCAGGCTGAATCGCCAATGACCATCACCTACCTGCCTCACCGGGACCACGTGCTCGACGGCCCGCCGGAACGGATGAGGCGGCTTGCTTCAGCCGGGTTCGCCCGGACCGATGTGGAAGTTAAGATATTTGACGAGAACGACAATGAGGCGCCACGCGGCCAAATGGGAGAAATCGTCACCCGGTCCGACCTCGCCATGAAAGGCTACTGGCGCAATCCTCAAGCCACCGCGGAGACTCTGCGAAACGGCTGGGTGCATACCGGGGACCTGGGATACATGGATGACGCGGGGTACGTGTTCATCATGGACCGATCAAAGGACATGATCATTACCGGGGGAGAAAACGTCTATCCACGGGAAGTGGAAGAGGTCATCATCCGACACCCAAGCATTAGCGAGGTGGCTGTGGTCGGCGTGCCCGATCCCAAGTGGGGAGAGGCGATCAAGGCAGTCTGTGTGCTCAAGGAGGGGCATGCCGTATCCGAACAGGAGATTATCGACTTTTGCAGGGATCATATCGCCGGATACAAGAAGCCGAAATCAATAGATTTCGTCGACGCGCTCCCCAAGAACAACTACGGCAAGGTGCTCAAGCGAGAGATACGCGGCCGATACTGGCAAGATCGGGAACGAAAAGTTTAAGAGCTTTTGGCAGTTCTGCGAGCCTTTGTAACCCTTCAGTTATCCGCGGTCTGTGGAGTCAGGACAGGGGGGCACGGAGTCCTGGGGTTTCAGGGTTGCGGTGGAGGTTGACGGGTGAATCTGACCGGGAATAAGTATTCATTTCGGCCCAGCTCTTGAGAATAAGAGACTGTAAGCATCTTGATGAGGGTCTGTTGCCAGGGTGTCGAGGGTTTCTTTGATTCTCTGTGCGGCATCCAGGCCCTGTTTTTTCAGCGTAGTCACGATGGTGGTCAGGGTGCTGCGCACCTTGGCTCCGGCATCAGTTACCGATCCAAAGCTGACCTTCCGGGCAATGACAGAGGGTCTGAGGTCTCGCTCGGCCAGGTTGTTGTCTGCCGGCACAGCCTTATCTCGGCCCAATGATACAGCCTCCCCTGGTTTTCCCGGAAGATGTCCTGAACCCGACGAATTCCCTGATGCCTGGCCGGCCGGTCCATAGCGGCCTTCAGTTCTGAACGGACCCTGGAAGCCTCAGAGAAAAATTGGTCATCGCTCAGAGGCTGGCTGCGCAATCCCATGGCCAGCGCCATAAGCGGCGCCACCACCGCAACGAATGTGGAGACTTCGGCGCTATCAGGGAATTCCTTTTCCAAATCTTGGACATCCCGCAAAAGACGGGCATAACAATACTGGATCTCGCAGCGAATCTTGTTGTAACCATTGTATCGATCTACCACAAGCACCCCAGGCAACGGCTCGGCCCCAAACACCGCCTGCGGAATCTTCGCCGACCGATTCTTGCCAAATTGAAAGATGCTCAATCGCGTGGTAGCAAAGAGCCACACATATCCGTTCTTCCCATCAGTGCGCCAACCGGTTTCGTCCGCATGTTTTACCGGCGCTTGTCGATATTCCTCAATGAGCTGGTGTGGCGCCCCTTCAAACAGGCCGGCGCATCGATGAAATATGGTCATGAGACTGCCCGCTCCGACCCCGGAATATTCGGAAACCCGCCCCAGCAAAAGACCGTACAGATAGTGCATCACGATAACATTGGCTATGAGTTGGTTACCGTAGAGGCTTTTCGGAAGCACACCCGGCGCCTGGGCAGTGAAGCCTCGTCTGCACCGGGGGCAATACCGCTTACCCAATCGATACAGAACCGGTTCGGCCCTCTGGGGCGGGGAATCGATCACGCTTCTTTCTTCCCAGCCCTTATTTTCCAGCGCACCACCGCATTCAGGACAGCGCTCCCATTGTTCTTCAACGTCCAAGATCCGATCCGGTGAGATTTCGCTATGGCCCTTCCGGTCATGGCCCTTGTGTCCAGGACGCGCCCCCTTGGCCTTGATGTCTTTCTTTTCCGTATTTCCTTTGATCGGTTTCTTGGACGAAGGGGTTGACGAGCCCAAAAAGCCCTCTTCCTCTCTGCGCTCCCTTCGGCGCAAAGCCTCCTTCAGACGCCGGTTCTTATCCTTCAAATCGTCGATCTGACGCTGTTTCTCCAAGCACAAGGGACAGCTGTTGACGCCCATGGAACTCAAAACCTTGTCGGAATCAGCCGACAAGAGCCATAGCGCAATCAAGCACCTTTCGCGAGAAAAAAATCGGACAAACCCCTCCCATGATCCCCCACGAGTAACTGAAGGGTTACAATCGACGAGGGTGTTCTGTTGACGAGCCGGAATGAGTGCATTAGATTGAGATGACTCGCCGTAGAAGAGGTTGTTTGGCACGATGAGCGAATTGTATGAGATCGTATGGCATGGGAGAGGCGGCCAGGGAGCGGTAACCGCGGCAAAGCTCTACACCGAGGCGGCCTATTATCAGGGGTTCAAAGGCGTGAGCGCGAAACCCACGTACTTTTCCGAGCGCCGCGGCGCGCCGGTGAGTGTTCACACCAGGATTTCGTCGGAGCCGATTCGCACGTATTCCAATGTGACAACGCCGGACATGGCGGTGGTGTTGGATGACAACCTCCTGGAAATGGTCAATGTCACGGCGAACCTGAGAGAGGGCGGCCTCCTGGTGGTGAATTCCTCTCTGACTCCTCAGGATCTGGGGCTTTCCGGCCCCTTCACGATAGCTCTGGCGGACGCGTTTCATGCGTCTGAAGCCGCGGAGCTTATAGTGGAGGGCAACGTGCTCATTTCCACTTCCATTCTGGGTCCACTGGCCGCGGCTTCGCACCTGGTGAGTCTCGAGAATATTCAGCGGGCCGTGGCGGGCAAATTTGCCGGTAAGGCGAAGGACCGGAATTTGAAAGCTCTGAAATTGGCTTTCGAGGCTACCCGGGTATTTCGGCGCAAGCCTGCCGACGCGGTGTCTGCAAGCGCTCGCTAGCGGCCCACTCCGGGATTTGGACCGGCGAATCGCGGGTCCCTCGTACGAAGGGCCGCGTGGTATTTCGCAACAACTTGAGAGGCGCTATGGCCGAAACGACGAAAGGTCCTCTGTTTGCGCGATCGGGGCCCGCCCCTGGTGAGGCGGGCCGCACCGGAGATTGGCGCTCCCATACTCCCGTGATCGATCATGAGAAATGCTCCGGGAAGGATACATGCTTGTTGTGTTGGCTCTACTGCCCCGACGGAGTGATTACTCCCGATTTTCCGTTGGAGATCGACGTGGAATACTGCAAAGGCTGCGGAGTCTGCGCAGAAGAATGCCCTCGAGAAGCCATTACCATGATCGAAGGGCGTAAGACGCCGGCGCCCCCGAAACGTTCTTGAAGCAGGGTGCGTAGGCGTAGCGGCCGCGTAATCCGGACGACTTTTCGCTGAACGGCCGGAGAGGCTTTTGTCGCAAAGGGGCGTCTCAAGGAGACCATAATGAGTGAGGTAAAGATCATAACCGCAAACGAAGCTGCGGCAGAGGCCGCGGCTCTGTGCAGAGTTCAGGTGATAGCCGCGTACCCCATAACTCCGCAGACGCCTGTGACCGAAGAGCTGGCGGCGATGGTAGAGCGCGGAGACCTCGAAGCCGAGTACCTCACCGTTGAGAGCGAGCATTCGGCTATGGCTTCCATAGTGGGGGCCTCTCAGGTCGGCGCGAGGGTCTTTACCGCGTCGAGCGCAAACGGGCTCCTGTACATGCATGAAATGCTGCACTGGGCAGCGGGAAGTCGCTTGCCGGTTGTGCTGGCGTGCGTGAATCGCGGGGTCGGCGCGCCCTGGACAATCCTCAACGATCAGCAGGATTCGATCTCCCAGCGGGACACCGGTTGGATTCAGCTCTATTGTCGCAACAACCAGGAGGTCCTGGACACCATCATTCAGGCGTACCGCATTGCGGAGCAGACCCTGATTCCCGTCATGGTTTGCTATGACGGTTTCGTGCTTTCACACACGAATATGCCGGTAGAAGTCCCGTCTCAGGACGAGGTGGACCGCTTTCTGCCGCCATGGCAAGGCCAGGGGCTGCTCGAGTCCGGGCGATTCGTGAATCTCAACCCGCTTATTCTCAGCGAGCCCCGACCGGACGCGCAGGGGAACCTGATGCCCGGATATATGGAGCTACGACATCGCCTCCATGAAGACGTTTTGGCTTCTCTCGCCGTGATCCACCACACGGACGAAGAATTCCAAGAGATCTTCGGCCGAAGCTGGGGCGGACTCGTGTGGCGTTATCGGATGGATGACGCGGAGCACGCGCTGGTCAGCATGGGCTCGCTTGCGCTGGAAGCCACCAGAGCGGCGGATTCGTTGAGAGTTCAGGGCCTCAGGACCGGAGTCATCGGCGTGCGCGCGTACAGGCCTTTTCCTGCAAGCGCGCTTGTTCAGGCTCTCGCTGCGGTCAAGACGGTTACCGTGTTTGAAAAAGACGTGAGCTACGGGTACGCGGGCGCGCTTGCCACGGATTTGAAAGCCGCGCTCTTCGACGCCGGCGTCAGCGTGAAATTCTCCGGCTTTGTCGCGGGGCTGGGAGGTCGAGACGTGGCCGCGGGCCAGATCGTCCAGGCCGCAACCGACGCGATACTCAATGAGCCCCGTTACGGCTGGGTAGATGTGCGTGGTTCAAGTACTTAGATCTACGAACGTAACAGGACAGGATTATGGCCACAAAAGCAGCTAAAGAACTGCCTCGCGAAGAACACATTCTGCCGGGAAGCCGATCGTGCGCGGCCTGCGGATTGATGCTGACTTATCGTCACGCGCTGAAGGCCCTCTATCCAGGCAAGGTGATTGTAACCGTGCCCGCGAGCTGCATGACGGTCCTCCACGGAGTTTACCCCATCACTCCGGTGAAAGTGGTCTGTATCAATAACACGTTCGCGGCCACCGGCGCGTCCGCGTCAGGGATCGTGGCGGGGCTCAAAGCAACCGGCAAGAAAGGCTACACCGTTGTGGCCTTTGCAGGAGACGGCGGCACGTACGATATAGGCATTCAGGCGCTTTCAGGAGCGCTGGAACGCGGCACGGACTTCATCTATATCTGCTACGACAACGAAGGTTACATGAATACGGGCACTCAACGATCAAGCGCCAGCCCTGCGGGCGCGATAACCACAACCACGCCTATCCTTTCGAAATTGCAGCAGAAGAAGGACATGATTGCCATCGTGGAGGCTCATCGCATTCCCTACATAGCCACCGCGTCGCCCTCGTTTCCTCTGGACCTGTACGACAAGGTGCGCACAGCCAAAGAGATCCGGGGTCCCCGATATATAGAAGCTCACGCGCCCTGCCCTCCCGGATGGGGTTTCCCAAACAAGGACCTGATCAAGATGGGCAAGCTCGCGGTGGAGACAGGCTTGCACGTCCTCTTTGAGATCAGGGAGGGAAAGTTCGGCCTTACCTCCTGGTCGTTGAAGCTCGCATCCAAAGGACGCAAGAAGACCGTTGCCGACTACGTCAAGGGCCAGACGCGCTTCCGAAAGATTACCGCGGAGCAGATAGACCGACTCCAGTCATTTGCCGACGAGCAGTGGAATTATTTCCTGGAGCGTCACGAGAAAGGTTGCTGAACCCCTTCGCGGCCTTCGATGAGTTGAAGATCTCGAATTGATCCTCCAGAGGCCAATAGAATGGATACGAGACGAAGCTTTGTGAGGAGAGCCCTGGCCGGGCTATTCGGCCTGGCATGGCTTCTTGACCCGGTATTCTCGACGATCGGGAGAGCAATGGCTGCCGCAAGCAAGACCCTTGTGCCCAAAGGCACGCCGTGGACTGACCTACGAACCCGCAATCCGCAAGACCTGGACACCTCCGATCTCGATGTGACTCCACTCCCGGAGTTCGGCGCGATGGGTCTGGACGATCATGAGGTCGATCTCGTCTCCTGGCGTCTCCTCGTTGATGGGCATGTGGAAAAGCCCTTCTCGCTGTCCTATCAGGAACTGCTTCAGCTCCCATCAATAGAGCGGAAGGTTCTGCTCATTTGCCCGGGATTCTTTGCCAACCACGGCGTTTGGAAAGGCATTTCCGCAAAGGAACTGCTTGAGCGAGCTCAGGCGAAGCGAGGCGCGGGATACGTCACATTCCGAGGACCTTCCGGCGCCTATGAAAAGACTTTGCGTGTCCCGGTGGCGGATGTTCTCGCTGATCGAGTCTTTCCGGCTTACGCGGTGAACGGCGCGGACCTGCCTCGCAAGCACGGCTTTCCCTTGCGTTTGGTGGCCGAGGGGTATTACGGTTATGACTGGGTCAAGTACGTGGACAAGGTGACCGTAGAGCAGGTGAGCGCATAGAATCTACCACCAGGTTGCTTGCAACAGTGGCGAAAACCTCGAGTTCATCAAATGTGCCCATTCCTGCCCACAGTCTTGGTGGGACGGGCATCTTGCCCATCATTTCCAGACAGGCGGGACGCCTGTCGCACCAAAGCTGGTCCACGCTTTCTGTCCAAATATGGCGCGGAACTTATTAGACGGGGGGGCTTAACTTCCCCTATCGAAACGCTATGTCCCAGGGACATGACTCATGCCAGGACAAGCTGCTTCAATTCAATACGTTTTGGCCGGCGACGTGGGAGCAACCAAGACCAATCTCGGGCTTTTTGCGCTCGAAGGTAACCGTCCCGTGGCCGTCGCGGTGAAATCTTACCCAAGTTCCGACCATTCCAGCCTTGTAGACGTGATCCGCCGGTTTCGTGAGCGCCATGCCGAACGTGTTGTTCGGGCTTGCTTCGGAATCGCCGGTCCTGTGCAAGACGGGGCCTGCCGAACCACCAATCTGCCGTGGACCGTAACAGAGCAGGGCATCAGCGAGGAGTGCCGAATCGAGCGCGTGACCTTGATGAACGACCTTGCGGCCACAGCGACCGCAATCCCGATCCTTCCGGAATCTGACTTCGAAGCGTTAAATCCGCAGAGTCCCGAATCGAACGCCACCATAGGATTGGTGGCCCCAGGAACAGGTTTGGGTATCGCGCTCCTCGTTTTCGCCGGCGGAAGACCGCACGTCATTCCTTCAGAAGGGGGACATGTGGACTTCTCCCCTCGAAATCAAACGGAGATCGATCTACTCAGACATCTCTTGGAAAAGATGGATCACGTAAGTGTTGAGCGCGTTGCTTCCGGGCCCGGGCTCTTCACAATCTTTTCATGGCTCAAGGAATACCGACGCTACCAGGCGCCGGGCTGGCTCATGGAACGGCTGCTCCATCAAGACCCCGCGAAGGCGATCTCCGAAGCCGCTCTTGGCGAGAACGACCCTCTCTGCTCGGAAGCTCTGGATATCTTCGTTTCCATAATCGGCGCGATCTCCGGTAATCTCGCGTTGACGGGATTGACCACAGGAGGCTTATACCTCGGCGGCGGCATTGCCCCCAAGATCATTTCCAAACTGAGAGACGGCGTCTTCCTGGACGCATTTGCCGCCAAAGGGCGATTCCGAGAGATGCTGCGGGGCATGCCTGTGCGCGTAATCCTCAATGACGAGGCTGCCTTGCTTGGCGCGGCTTGGCGCGCGTTTCAGGACTAGAAGCCCATTATTGAGTCCCCCGAAAGCGGTTCCAATTCCCGCGTATAGCGCCGGCTTGACACCGGCGAGGCGTGAGAAGAAAATCTCGCGCAAACGCTTTAACTTTTCTGCGATAATCTCGTCCACTGATAATGGAGACTTTGAGGCGCCGAACATATTCTCACGAGGCGTTTGTCCACTTCGGCTCAGCGAACCCATAATGGGGCCCATGCCTTACCGAATCAACCGCATACTCGAAGGAGGCTCAAGATGAAACCCCTGACCCGCTTTGGAATAGTCGCGGCGCTGGGTTTTGTGCCGGCATTCGGAATCTTCAATGAGGCCCCCGCGTCCGCGGCATGGGGCGAAACAGTCGGCCCGGTTTCCGCGACGGTCAAGAGCGCCGACTCGCGTGGCGGTCTTACTGCGCGTTACGAGCCTTCCGCGTCGAGTGGAGCGCGCGGATACCTCCCCGCGGGCGCTCACGTGCAAGGATACGCCCGATTCCAAAATGGCTGGATGAGATTGAAGCGGCCTTACGACGGCGGCTGGGTCCGTGTGGACAATCTTCAGGCTCGCGGCGGGAAGGCTGTGGTCGTCGCGGTTGATCAACCGGACAACTGCCTTAGAATCAGGAGCGGACCATCAGGAGGAAGCTCACAAGTGGGTTGTGCGCGCCGCGGCGCCCAGCTCAGACTCACGGGTGTGTGGAGTGAAAACAACTGGGCTGAAGTCCGGAGCCCCGCGCAGGGATGGGTTTACGCCGGGCAGATTGAATCGAATCTGAAACCGCCGTACCCGGAAAGCACGGCGGTCGCGCGGGAGCGAACATATGTGGCGCCTCCGTTGATCTATTCCCGGACACCTGCTCCTGTGACCCGATATTACGGAACCTCGCGGCCCTATTATTACAGGAGCGGCTATGGACCGTACTACCGATACCGCGGCGCCGGCCCGGGAGTCTATGTAGGGCCTCGAGGCGGAGTCGCGGTGAACGCGGGCCCGGTCGGGGTCAGAGTGGGTCCCAGAGGTGGATGGGGCGTGCGCATTGGTCCATGATTGGCGCGAGTTGCGCTCAGACGCTTTCCGCAACCCCGCGGGTCTTGATTCCGGACTCTGTTGGTGCTAGATTTTTGTTATCAAAACCCTCCTTAGATCCCACGCCTAAGGGTTCTTTTTCGGCTCAGGAGTAGCTCATGGATGTGAAATTCGTCCGTACAATATGCCCTTATTGCGGTTGCGGCTGCGAAATGCTCTTACAAGTCCTGGATGGTAAGGCCATCGGAACCGTGCCTTCCAAGACAAACCCGATGAATCAGGGAAAGCTCTGCATTAAGGGTTGGAATGTCCACGAATTCGTGCACAGCCCGAAACGCTTGACCAGCCCCATGATACGAAAGGACGGGAAGCTTCGGGAAGCTTCATGGGACGAGGCGCTGGAGTTTACGGCTTCTCGCCTCAGAGAGATCAAGGAAGCGCACGGCGGTGACAGCCTGGCCTTCCTGACGTCCGCCAAGTGCACCAACGAAGAGAATTATCTGCTCCAGAAGTTCTGCCGGGTCGGATTCGGGACCAACAATATCGACCACTGCGCCCGTCTTTGACACTCCTCCACGGTGGCAGGTCTTGCCACCGCATTCGGAAGCGGCGCAATGACCAACTCCATCGCCGAAATCGAAGATGCGGACTGCATCTTCGTGATCGGGTCAAACACGACGGTTGCGCATCCGTTAGTCGCGCACCGGGTGTATCAGGCGAAAGCAAAGGGCGCAAAACTGATTGTGGCGGATCCGCGCCGAATTCATATGACTCTTGTTGCGGACCTCTATATGCAACAGAAGCTGGGCTCCGACGTGGCTCTGCTCAACGGCATGATGAGCGTGATCCTGGCGAACAACTGGCACAATAAGGCTTTTGTGGAAGAACGCACGGAAGGCTTTGATAAACTGGAAGAGCTGCTCAAGGACTACTCGCCCGAAAAAGTCTCCGAGATCTGCGGCGTCCCGCCGGAAGATATTGTCAAGGCCGCGGAACTCTACGCGAGATCCGAGAGATCGACCATTCTCTACGCAATGGGTATTACCCAGCATTCTCACGGCGTGGATAATGTGAAATGCCTCGCGAATCTTGCCATGCTTACCGGTCAGATCGGCCGTCCGTCCACGGGCGTTAACCCTTTGCGCGGCCAGAATAATGTGCAGGGCGCGTGCGACATGGGTGGCCTGCCCAACGTGTATCCGGCATATCAGCCCGTGATCGACGAGGGCGTGAAAAAGAAATTCGAGGACGCTTGGCAAGCCCCGCTTTCTCAAAAGGTGGGCTACACCATTATGGAAATGATGCACGGCCTTGAGGACGGTTCGGTCAAGGGCATGGTCATCATGGGAGAGAACCCTGTCGGTAGCGACCCGGATACCAACCACGTCCGTCACGCGCTCCAATCGGCTGAATTTCTGGTCGTCATGGACATCTTCCTGACCGACACCGCGGAACTGGCTCACGTAGCGCTCCCGGGGGCTTGTTTTGCGGAGAAGGATGGAACCTTCAGCAATACGGAGCGGAACGTCCTCCGAGTGCGCAAGGCAGTCGATCCGCCAGGCGAGGCCAAACCCGACTGGCGGATCATCTGCGACCTTTCCACGCGGTTCGGGCTCCCCATGAGCTATGGATCGCCCGAGGAGATCTTCCAAGAGATAGCGAAGGTCACGCCCAGCTACGCGGGCCTGAGCTATGAACGTCTGGAGAAAGGCGGCATCCCGTGGCCGTGCCCGTCAGCGGACCATCCGGGCACGCCTATCCTGCACAAAGACCGATTCACTCGCGGCAAAGGTCTGTTCCACGCCATTGAGTACAGGCCGCCGGATGAACTCGTCGATGCGGAATACCCCTTCCAACTGACCACAGGCAGGTTCTTCCCGCATTACCACACCGGCACCATGACCAGGAACTCCCCCACGCTCGATCGAGAAATGCCCGAGGGCTACGTGGAGCTCCATCCGGACGACGCGCGTGAGCTGGGGCTCAAGAACAACGATCGGGCTAAGATAGTTTCAAGACGGGGCGAAGTGGTCAGCAAGGCGCTGCTTACCGACCTGGTGGAAAAAGGCACGATCTTCATGAGCTTCCACTTCATGGAAGCAAACGCGAACGTGCTGACCAACCCGGCGCTTGACCCCATATGCAAAATCCCTGAATTGAAAGTGTGCGCTGTGCGAGTCGAGAAGCTCAAAGAACCGGAGGCCGCTGTCGCGCAAGAATAAGGGCGACAAAAGGTTCCCGGAACCCGCTTTTCGTGAGAAGTGGGTTCCCGGACCTTGATGTCACAATTCTCCCCTCACCAAGGCTTCGCATCCCTTTTCCCACGCTTGCCTTCAATCGTCAGCCCACATCAGTTGCGCCTGCAACGGATTTTCTTCTTGACTGGCGCCAGGTCTCGCGATACTCGACAGGCCACCGCGCTTAGCATCGAGATCGAGGGAGCACAGCGTCATGGAGCGAGACAAAGCTAAGAGGGGAAAAAACAAGAAGGCAAAAAAAACGCGTGCGCGTTCGAATCGGGCGCAAGCGCGGGCAGCCCGATCCAGTATTGAGCTTGGGCCCGCGCGGTTCCCCAGGGTGAAGATGTCTCAAGTTTTGATCGATTTTGCCGCGCCCTATTCAGGATTTGCGAGAGATGAAGAGGATTGGAAGATGCTCTATTTGGTCGCGACGGCAGCTTGGAACGCCACCCTGCTCCTTGAACGCGGGATGAAGCAAGAAGTCAGCGACATGATCGAAAGGTCTCCTTACGACCTGCCGGACGAGGCCAAGTTTATCATCAAGGACTTGATCCGCCGGAAGGAATTGCTCTTCGCGGACTGCAAGCGCTTTATCTATGCCCATCAGGTAACTATGACGAAACAGGGCCCTCACCTGTTCGTGGCATCCAGCCCGGATTAGCGGTATTCGTTGCCGGTTAGCTCTTTTTCGTCACTCCCGCGTACGCGGGAATCCGGAAGGCCAACAAGCGGATAGCGGAAAGCCTTGTACCATGCCCACGAGACTGGATTCCTGCTTTCGCAGGAATGACGGGCGCACCCGCCGCAAATCGGACAAGAACTTCGGCAATCACTATTACCGGAATTTCCCATTGCAGACGGTACAAAAACAGAAACCGGAAGGCTTCCGATGAAGGACTTCCGGTCCGAGCTGTCGCGCCGATTGTGGGAGAACTACTTGATGCCTTTCCAGTCTCGCTTGTCGCCGAACGCGAGCCAGAGAACCGCTACCCCTATAGATATGAAGAAAAGAATCTCCATATTTCCCTCACCTCCAAGAATCGAGACCATTTAAATGAAAAACGGTGTTCGTGTCAATAGGGAAGTGCAAGGGCTCGTAACGCTTCAGTTATCCGTGGGACAATCCCCCTGCCCGCGTTTAGGAAACGGGGAGATAGGTAGCGCTTTCCCCCTTTTCTAAAGGGGGAAACGGGGGGATTTTCGAAGCGATAAAACCCAGCGGCGCTCTTCTTTCGCCCAGCGTAACTGAATGCTAACCCGATCTGATTTTTTCCCCTTGCGCTGGGACGCCAATTTTGTAAAAATTAGCGGTTAACTCACACATCCCTTCTCGTCGGGTCGCGCCGCGTGACGGCGCGCCACGGGGATGGAGGCAAAACCCGAAAAGGAGTCTTTACTGTGTCGACCGTCACCATGAAGCAACTTTTGGAAGCCGGGGTTCATTTCGGCCATCAAACTCGGCGCTGGAACCCCAAGATGAAGCCCTACCTCTTCGGGGCTCGCAACGGCATCTACATCATTGACCTGCAGAAGACCGTGAGGCTCTTCAGGCAGGCGTACGCGTTCATCCGGGACACTGTCGCCAAGGGCGAGCATGTGCTCTTCGTCGGCACCAAAAAACAAGCCCAAGACGCGATCCAGGAAGAGGCCGGCCGCTGCGGCCAGTACTACGTGAATCAACGCTGGCTCGGCGGCATGCTCACCAATTTCTCCACCATCAAGAAGAGCATCGAACGACTCAATGAAATCAGCGCGATCCTCGAGAACTCGGACCAGACCAACTATACCAAAAAAGAGCTGGTCAGCCTCAACCGCCAGGCGGAAAAGCTCACCAAGAACCTGGCCGGTATCAGGGAAATGCGCCGACCGCCCGGCGCGCTTTTTATCGTGGATCCCAAGAAGGAGAACATCGCGATCCGGGAAGCGCGAAAACTTGGAATTCCTATTGCGGCTATCGTCGATTCCAACTGCGATCCGGACGAAATCGACTACGTGATCCCTGGCAACGATGACGCAATCCGCGCGATCCGCCTCTTTGCTTCCAAAATGGCGGATGCGTGCATCGAGGGCAAGGCGATATACGAGGCTTCCCTCAAGGAAGATAAGGGCGAAGCCGAGGTTACCGCGGCGGCCTTGGCCGGGATATCCGGAGCTGCCATGACTGAAGAGGCGAGAGAGCTGGCCGAGGGGTCAGCGGCCAAAGCCGAGGAGGAAGCCGCTGAGGAATCGGAAGCGGCCGAGCCTGACGAGGAATCCGAAGAGGAAGAAGAGACCGACAGAAAGAAGCCTGCCCGCGTATGATAGGCGGCGGGGTTCTATCACGGGACAGTTTGGTTTTCGCACGCGCGTGCCGCTGGGGCTGACAACATCATCCCACAATCCGTTCCGATGGATTTCTCGGGGGCGCTTCAAGGCACGCGGATGGGATGCCCCCGACAATGCCGAACAGACCAGGAGGAGAGAGCCTGATGGAGATAACCGCTCAGATGGTAAAGGAACTCAGGGAAAAGACCGGCCTCGGTATGATGGACTGCAAGAAAGCGCTGACCGAGTCCAAAGGCGACATGGAGAAAGCTGTCGAATATCTTCGCAAGACCGGCGCGCTCAAGGCTGCGAAGCGGGGTGGGCGCGCTACCTCGGAAGGGCGCATCGCTTCTTATATTCACATGACGGGGAAGATCGGCGTGCTGTTGGAATTGAATTGCGAAAGCGATTTCGTCGCCAAAACGGAAGATTTTGCCGAACTTGCCAAAGATCTCTGCATGCAGGTGGCCGCGGCCGCTCCTTTGTGGGTTTCCGCGGAGGATGTGCCTGACGATGTGATCGCGAAGGAGAAAGAGATCTACATGAGCCAGGCCCAACAGGCCGGCAAGCCCGACAAAATGCTCGAGAAGATCGCGGAAGGGAAACTGAAGAAGTTTTATTCCGATGTCTGTCTGCTCAATCAGGCCTTTGTGAAAGAGACGGACAAGACCATAGAACAAGTGATCCAGGAGAAGATCGGCAAACTCGGTGAAAATATAACCGTCGGCCGATTCGTTCGTTTTCAAGTCGGTCAGACGTCGTAGTGTGCTCGCATGGCTGCCGGTTATCGCCGCGCGCTCGTCAAGATCTCCGGTGAGGCTCTGGCCGCAGACGCGGGGCGCGGGATCGACCGCGACAAGACAGCCTGGCTCGCCTCAGAGATCGCACTGGCCGCGAGAGCGGAAAGGCAAGTGGGGATAGTAATCGGGGGTGGGAACATCTTGAGAGGCGCGAACGCCGCGTCTCTTGGGGTCCCTCGCCTGGTCGCGGATGAGATGGGCATGGTCGCGACCGTCCTGAACGCGATGACCTTGAAGGCCGCGCTGCAAGACTCAGGAATCGCGGCCGCGGCCATGTGCGCATTTCCGGTGGGACGATTCATCGAAGTCTTCGATCGACAGAAGACCCTGGACTATCTGGACAGGGGATACGTGACCATCTTCGCGGGGGGGACCGGCAATCCGTGTTTTACCACGGACTCGGCCGCCGCGCTCCGGGCGGTGGAAATCGGCGCGCAGGTGATGATCAAGGGGACACAGGTTTCCGGAGTCTACGACAAGGACCCCCGAACTTACCCTGACGCTCGGCGTTTCGAGCGGATCAGCGCTTCCGAGGTTCTGGGCGGTCGCCTGGGCGTAATCGATGCGGCCTGCGTGGACATAATGAGCAGACACGGCATCCCGGTCATAGTCCTGAATATCCACGAGGCGGGAAACCTCGGGGCAGCCCTTGCGGGAGAAGATGTGGGAACTGTGATAGGCTGATTATCGGGCAGCGCGCGCATGCGAACCCTATCGGATGATGACGGCAAGGGGAGCAATCCATGATCGATGACATACACAAGGATATGATGGAGGGTATGACAAAGTCCATCGAGATACTGAGACGTGACCTCAAGCGGATCCGCACAGGCCGCGCGTCCCCTGCGCTCCTGGACGGTATCATGGTCGATTACTACGGAAGCCCCACGCCCATCAATCAGCTCGCAACCCTGTCGGTTCCGGAAGCGAGACAAATCGTGATTCAGCCGTGGGATTCTCAGGCCCTGCCCGACATCGAAAAGGCGATCCTGAAGTCGGAACTTGGACTGAACCCTATGAACGACGGCAAGATCGTTCGTATCTCTCTGCCGCCGCTAACCGAGGAGCGACGCAGGGAACTGGTCAAGGTCGTGAAGAAGATGGCCGAAGAGTTCAAAGTCCAGGTTCGGAATCACCGGCGCGACGCGAACGAGATGCTCAAGGACCTGAAAAAGGAAAAGGAGATCACTGAAGACGACCTGCGCAAAGGCCAGGATAAGGTCCAGAAGACCACAGACGACTATATTGCCAAAGTGGACGAGATCGTGGCGGAGAAAGAAAAAGAGATCATGGAAATCTGATCTTTCCATCGTCGCTTCCCTCAAGTCATTACCTGCAAGAAACCATGAAACCAGATTCGGCCGTATCCTCGAACCTACCGCGTCACGTTGCGATCATCATGGATGGCAACGGCCGTTGGGCTCGGCGACGACACTTGCCCCGGCTTGAAGGGCATCGGCAGGGAGCCAAGGCGGTGCGCCGCGCGGTGGAGTTTTGTCGTCGCACAGGAATTCGGGTGCTCACCCTGTACGCGTTTTCCACTGAGAACTGGCAGCGCCCCAAGAGCGAGGTCTCCGGCCTGATGAGCCTTCTTTCCCAGTACTTGGATTCCGAGTTGGACGAGCTCCATGCCAACGATATCCGGCTCTGCGCCATCGGGGACATGACGCGTCTGCCCAAGAGGCTCGGTGAAAAAGTGCGCGCAGCCCGGGAAAAGACTGCTCAGAATAAGACCATGACCCTCAACATAGCCCTCTCATACGGAGGACGACAGGATATCGTCAACGCGGCGGCGCAAGTGGCCAAAGCGGTGAAGGCCGATCGCATGGACGCGGATTCCGTCACCGAGGAAGTCTTTTCACAATTCCTCGCCACCCGCGACTTGCCCGATCCCGACCTGCTGATACGGACCGGAGGGGAAATGCGGATCAGTAA
>Ga0194111_10001577_pt1 | contig 27968 bp, 22 predicted proteins | sample TA2KigC300mmetaG_FD_146194 | JGI IMG/M metagenome (GOLD analysis project Ga0194111, IMG submission 146194) | Freshwater microbial communities from Lake Tanganyika, Tanzania - TA2015033 Kigoma Deep Cast 300m | ecosystem: Environmental > Aquatic > Freshwater > Lake | place: Tanzania: Lake... | reverse complement strand
CAATCTCTTCGAGTATCCCGTTTCTGTTTTTATCTTCGGTATCCATAGTTCCGTTTGGAATAGCGTCTTCCGATATTGTGCCTAAATCAATAATCATTTTTGCATTAGACAAATCTATACTATTCGGATTTTCTACTTTCATATTGAACATAATATAAGTAATATTTTCGTTAAGTAAGTCATTGGAAGTCGTATTCAGGTATTTCATAATTCCGTTCCAGTTTGTAGAAAGACCTGATTGAAGCGTATCGAATCTACCGTTATAGTTATACACACCTCTAACCGTCGGGTCAAAATACACATAAAACGGAGTCAGCCGGTCCTGACCGGGTTGAACATCCCGTAAAGGATAAACAGTTTTCACGGCTACGTCATTGAAAATATTATACCATTTCATCATTCCTCTTTTCGCCTGTTTCTGATTTCTGTCAATTCCAATAGTACTATCAACAGGATGTGAACTGATAGTCCAGCTGGCAAAATTTGTGCCCAAAGAAATTATCTTTTTTGCTCCCTCCATATCGTCAATGTAAGCTATTGCTTCGTTATTATCCTGCGGGATTCTGCTTTTTTTTGTATTCGGGTCAGGGACAATGTAAGCAAACTCAGTTTTGAAATTAAAAACAGATTCCTCTTTCGTATTATAACCCGGTAATTTATTCAGTAATTTAGTTAAAAAATTCGGTTTTGCTTCGGTAGTAAAATCCAGTCCGAATATGGAATTGTTAGTCGGCTCTTCGCCTATTCTGACTTTATCGTTTAAAGTTTCCTGTTTTAAATTGACAAACGTAAATCCCAGATTGGATTTTTCACCTAATTTGTAGTCTGCTCTTGCACCTATATAAGTTTTTGAAGCAAGCTGGAACAAATCATTTGTTTCGTATGTAATTTTCAAATCTTTTGACATTAACGCTGCCTGATTTCTTATGACTATAATACCCGTAGAGTAATCCACAGTATAATCTATATTATTTTCAAGCACCTGTCCGCCGTATCTTATTTGTACACTTCCCTGCACAACATTAAAACCTATATTAATCGTATTACTGATACCCGCTTCACCTCTTGCAGTTCCTTTTATAATATATCTTGTAGCCAGAGTTGAATTCTGTGCATCAGCTTTTCTGTTCGTATATAATGTTTTGAATATAAGTGAAGTATCCGCACCGGCATCCTGAATGTTATCATAAAAAGGTCTTAATGTCGGAAATATTATATCTCCTGTTTCCAGATTGATTGTAGCACCGGGAATGAAATCGAATATGCCGTCCGGAGGAGGTCTTTTTTCTTTTCCGGTATATTTATCCAATCCCAATACCTGAAGCAAGTTTTTATCTGTCCCTCCGGCAGGAATACTGGGACTGGGGATATTATCTTCTTTTATATAATTTACGTCTATCTTAAATCCATCTTCAACAATTTTAGAAACAGGAAGCCGGTATATATTTTTCATTTTTAATTCCCATGCCAAAGGAGTCTCAGGACTTTGATTTTCACATTTAATCATTTTCAGAATCAGCGTATCGGTAAAATTCGCTTCGGAACTACTTATACCATACCTTGTAAGAGGTGCGCCTGGTGTAGGCTGAGTAGAATAAGTCACTCCTATTGTATAATTAGGCGATACATTTACTTTCAGACTTATAAAACCGGCATAGGGGTCAATAAAATAATCGGTCGGTTTTAATTTTCTCATCGAACCGAAAAATCTGACTCCCGGAACAATATCTGTCTTCTTTAACGTATCAGGATATCCTCCAACAGGTTTTTCCCCAAGCTGAGTCCAGCATACGGCAGCCCTTTTATCTACGTCCGTATATTCTGCCTGAATCCAGACTTCGAATGTTGTATAATCGTCGGATAATACTCTGTTGGCATAAGTGGTCGGCGAATATTGATTCGAAGTGGAATTATATACATCCAAAAATGAGCTTTTATACATTGTATCCAAGAAATAATGATTCTCGGAATAATCGTATACGTTTATTTGAAATGCCTGTTCGGAAGACCCACCCGTATATTCTTTTGTTTCCTGTTTACTTTTCTTTTGTGAAATTACCGTCGACAGATATAAAGGACCCAATTTGAATTCACCTTTTACTCCGAATAATGCCTGAGTTGATTGTATTAAACTTGACCTTGTATCAAGTGATACATTACCGGCTTCGATTTTTTGGATTACCTCGTCAGGATATCCGGTGTATTTTATTTTTAATTGATTTTCAAAATCGAAAGTCCTTTGTGTGTTCCAGTCAGCATCGATAGTTAGTTTATCCCCTACCGTTCCTTTTGCAGTAACCTGTACCTCCTGCTTGAAATTTATATTATTCTGGTCACTGGAAAAATATGAAACAGTTGACTGGTCGCTTTTTACGTTCTGATAAGATGCGGTTATATCTATCGTACCATTTATTCTCAGATTAAATGTATTAGGACCGAATATTGTTTCACTGACAAACGGAAGAGGTATAGTTATGTCCGTAAATTTTTGAAATATTTTTGCCAAATCATCAACCTGTTCACCCTTGAATTTTTCAGATATTATACTCATTGTTAGATTTTTCTCACCTTTTTCCTGAAGATGTATAAGATATTCATCAAGTGGAACAACAAGAGGAGTCTTGATATCTTCCTGCAAAAATTGCTTTCTTATAATTATATTATTCAGCGAATCGAATTTAAAAGATGACTGAACAAGATTTGCATCCTCAAGTAAAAAAGGATGTTTTTTTTCATAGATTCTCATTCCGTAAGAAAATTCCGGTGAATAAACAAAATATTTGATACGGGCAGTAGAATCCACCGGTTGCAGCAATGTAGTATCTCTTCCGGTTATTAATGTATCTGTTGTCTTAACACCTAATGTATCACGCTTATAAATTTGTGATGTTTTATCGATGTCTCTTCTACCCTGAGATAAAGAAACATTATAAAACGTAAAGAGAATTGTGATTATTGCAAATATGAATATAAATCTAATTCTCAAAATATAATTCAGTCATTTTTTTTACAAATCGTATCTTTTTTTACCTATAATTTTAATTTTAATTTATAAAAATTGTAAGTTCTGAATTAATTATTTAAAATTTTTGTTCAAAAACAATAAATTTATATGACAATTATAATTATTTACAAATTTATTTTCAATTTAATAAATCATATAAATTAATATAACACTTTAAATGACCGAAACAAAAAAACTGATAAAAACTCTCATTTTTTCGCTTATTTTATTATTTTCCTTCTCAACAACAGTTTTCTCACAGTTTGAATCTTATCCCGAGTTAGATTGGTTTACATTCGAAACAAAGCATTTTCACTTTGTTTACCACGAGAGTGCAAAAAGGACAGCCAACACCGTTGCAAAGATAGCAGAAGAAATTTATGCACCAATTACATCATTATATCAATATGAACCCGGTGATAAAGTTACATTTGTCATCAGCGATATTTCGGATATAGCAAACGGTGCAACCGATTATTTCGGAAACAGAATTGAAATTTTCGCTTCCGGAATGGACTTTGAATTGAGAGGAACACATAATTGGTTAAGAAATGTAGTTACGCATGAATTTACGCACATGATACAACTTCAGGCAGCATTAAAATTCACGAAAAACATGCCGGCAATATATTTACAGTGGCTGAATTATGAAAAGGAAAGAAGACCTGACATTTTATACGGATATCCCAACGTAATAGTATCTCTTCCGATATCAGGAACCGGTGTACCTGCATGGTTCGCGGAGGGTACGGCACAATACCAGAGACAGGCACTCGGTTACGATTACTGGGATGCACAGAGAGACATGATTTTAAGAATGTACGTTCTTGACGATAAAATGCTGACATGGGGAGAGATGGGACAGTTTTCTTCATACACGAGTTTAAAAGCAGAATCTATTTATAATTCGGGTTTTGCTTTGGTTCGCTACATTTCCGAAAAATACGGTGAAGATAAATTAAAAGACATTTCCTACAAGCTTGGAAATTTAACTAATTTCAGCATAGACCAGGCAATTTCGGATGTACTCAACATTGACGGAAAAACATTATACAGTAATTGGAAAGATTATTTAAAAAAAGATTATAATGAACGTATTAAAGATGTAAGAAACAACAAAATTGAAGGGAATATAATAGAAAAAAAAGGATTTGCAAACTATTTTCCGAAATTTTCACCGGACGGGAAAAGTATATCTTACCTCTCGAATCAGGAATATGATTATGGAAGGACATCGCTTTATATATATGACATAAAATCCAAAACCAAGAAATTCATTGCCGGTCCGGTTTCAACAAGTTACAGCTGGTCACCGGACAGCAAGAAAATAATTTATTCAAAAAGAAATTCACCTCCGACACTGGACGGTATTGTACTGTTCGATATATACATATACGATACGGAGAGCAGCACCGAAACAAGGTTAACAAGAGATTTACGTGCATATTCTCCCGCATTTTCAAACGACGGGAAAAAGATTTGTTATTTAATAAACAAAGACGGGACTCTCAATCTTCACATAAAAGATATGAATACGGGTAATTTTTCTCCGCTTACCACATTCAAAAACGGAGAACAAATATATAATCCTTCGTTTTCACCAAACGACAGTATGATTATCGCAGAATTTTCTTATCACGATTCGAGGGAAATATTCTTAATAAATACACAAACCGGAGAGATGGAATTTATTATAAATCAAAAAAACGTTGACAACCGTAACCCGCAATTTTCTAAAGACGGCAAAACCGTATATTATTCATCGAACAGAACTGGTATTTTCAATATCTATTCATACAATCTCGAGACCAAGCAAAGCAATCAGATTACGAATGTATTAGGAGGTGCTTTTATGCCATCAATTGATTCGAGCAATTTAGTTTATTCGACTTATACTTCTGATGGATTCAAAATCGCACTTCTTGAAAACTTTACCGAAATTGGTCCTGATAATTTAATAAGCTATAAAAAACCGGATGTACTCGTAAAAAAATATGAAAATCCTTCGGACAGTAAACAATCCAAAGATAATTTCGATTGGCAAAGATTAAGAAATTTCGATGACTTTAACGTAAAAATCAACGACTCAAAATCTTACAAATCTCTGTTCACACAACTTTCCATATTTCCGGTATTAAGGTTTGATAACTATACAAAAGACAATAATTTTTTAGATGCGATTAAACCGGGTATTTATTTTTATTCAGACGAAGTAATGACGAGGTTTTCAATCTTCGGCGGTGCATTTATTAACAGAAAAGGAGAAAGAGACCTGTTCCTTGAATTCAATTATAATAACGGAGTTCCTTTTGCAAGCGAATTTTTTGCAAGGAAATTAGGTTTTAAGCCGGACTTTACTTTCAGCGGTATTAATGTAACAAGGAAAGCGGATGCTCAGTTAATAGCCGGTCTCGATACACTCACAGTCGGTGTGAATTACAATTTATTTTCATTCGATGCAATTATGGGATTCGGCATAATAAACTTAAACCATAATATGAAAATCGGTTATACTCTTTCAAATTATAATTCGGCAATCGACGGTTTTGTTCTGCCTCAAAGCGGCATATTCATAAGAGGTTCCGAGGAATCATATTTCAAATCACACGATATATTCGCAGAATACAATTACGAATCTTATGAATTCAACAGAAATACCGATATAAATCCGACGGGAAGAAAGGTTAATATAAGATACGACTTTGAAATGAGCAAGATTGACCCGGAATATGTTTATGACCAGAATTCCGGTACTTATTTGACAGTTTATCAAAAAAACAATTTGCATAAATTAGACGTCAACTGGTTCGAAAGTTTCGGATTATTCAATAAAAAACACACTTTATCATTTAAGTTGAGAGCCGCGACAATTTTCGGTCCGCAGGTTGATAATTTCTATGATTTATATGCTTCGGGATTACCCGGAATGAAAGGTTATCCTTTTTATTCGATGGGCGGAAACAGAGTTGCTACAATTAATATGACATACAGACTGCCCTTATTCACCAATATAGACACGAGAATACCTCCGTTTTATCTGGATAAGCTGTATTTTTCCGTTTACGGAGATTTCGGGAATGCCTGGTACGAAAAGAATACTAATCTCAAAGACTTCAAAAAAGATGTCGGGATAGAATTAAGGCTCCAGGCATTTAATTCATATACATTCCCGACGAGTGTTTTCATCAATGCATCATACGGTTTTGATAAATTTACAAAAAATTTCAGAGGACAAAACGTAACATACGGACAAGAACTGAGATTATATTTCGGTATATTATTTGGATTTGATTTATTCTGAAATATATGAAAAATAACAAAATACGCTGTTCCTGGTCCGTCAATGACAGACTAATGACAGAATACCACGATAAAGAATGGGGTGTACCGCTTCATGACGACCATAAACTTTTCGAATACATTATACTGGATGCTTTTCAAGCGGGTTTAAGCTGGAGAACCATACTTTACAAAAGAGATAATTTCCGCAAGGCTTTCGACAATTTTCAGCCGGAAAAAATTGCCGTATATACGGAAAAAAAAACTGAAAGATTATTAAACAATGAAAAGATAATCAGGAACAGATTAAAAATCAAAGCTGCGATAACAAACGCTAAAGCATTTCTTAAAATTAAAGAAGAATTCGGCAGTTTTAACAAATATATATGGCAATTTACAGGATATAAAACAATTCATAACAAATGGCATGAAATAAAGCAGCTTCCCTCAAAAAGCAATGAATCCGATTTAATGAGTATTGATTTAAAAAAGAGAGGATTCAAATTTGCAGGTTCTACAATCTGTTATGCTTTTATGCAGGCTTCAGGAATGATTAATGACCACCTGATCAGTTGTTACAGATACAAAGAGATTAAGAAACTTTAAGTTTTTTTCCGATATCTTATCGTAGCTAGGAAGAGCATAACAATCGCATATAAGCCAATCAGCATCAAACTTTCGCCGATATCCCGTAATCCCGAGCCCTTCAGCATAATCATTCTTATCATTTTACTGAAATGAGCAATCGGATTGAATATATCTATAGTCTGAGCCCAGTCCGGCATATTTTCAACAGGAGTAAAGATACCTCCAAGCAACAAGAATATTATCATAATGAACCATGCAATGAACATTGCCTGCTGTTGTGTCTCGGTAATTGTCGAAATAAATAATCCTATTCCTAAAATCAACAATAAGTATACTGAGGCTACAAGAAAAATTAATAACGGATTCCCTATTAACGGTACATTGAATATAATTATTCCAAGTATTATTCCGAAAGCAAGTTCAATCAGTGCAATTATCCAGAAAGGCAGCAGTTTACCGATAATAAACTGATATTTTTTGATTGGTGAAACATTAATCTGTTCTATTGTACCCGTTTCTTTTTCTTTCACAATATTCATACCGGATAAAAAAAGTCCGATAAGAGTTACAAGAGCAACGAGTATACCGGGTACCATATAGGTTTTATAATTTAACAGATTATTAAACCAGTTTGAATACGTTATATATATTCCTGATTGCAGATTCGAAGTGTTGTAATTTACTGTCTCAGTAATTATCTGTTTGTTAAATGCCTGAACGATACTCATCGAATAATTCATTATCAAACCGGCAGCGTTTGCATTCTCCGCATTTATCAGAAACTGGACTTTTGTATTTTTATTAAGCAGCAAATCTTTTTCGAAATCTTTGGGAATATGTATAATCAATCTTGATTTATTTGTTTTTAATTCTTCTTCCGCTTCCTTTACGGACGTATAATAACCGCTCAATAAAAAGTAATTAGTTGCATAAAATTTAGAAACAAATTCACGTGAATTATTACTATAGTCATAATCAACCACACAAAAACTGATATTTTTAATTTCATAAGTTGCCGCATTTGCAAGTATAAGCAACTGAAAAAGAGGCATTAAAAATATTATGGGAATCATTGCTTTACTTCTGAAAATCTGAAGAAACTCTTTTTGCAATATATATTTTATTGTCATCATTATTCCAGTCTTATTTTAAACCTCGCAATACTAATCACAAATAAAACAATATTTGTAATTACAAGTACAGCAGTTTCAAACCAGATATAAGAAAATCCAAGCCCTTTCAACATAATAGCTTTTACAATTATAACAAACCATTTTGCAGGAATCAGATTACTCAGCAATTGCAGTACATAGGGCATATTTTCTATCGGGAAAATATATCCCGATAAAAGAATGGTCGGCAGCATTAATCCTCCCAATGCTGACATCATAGCAATTTGCTGGCTTGAACTTATTGTAGATATCAAAATTCCGAGTGTCAGAGCGGTTGTTATGAATAAAACGCTCTCCAGAATCAATAAAATAATACTCCCCTCAATCGGCATAGCAAAAACGTATTTCGCCATAAATATTATAATAAGCGCATCTATAAATGCTATAAAAACATAAGGAATAACTTTTCCGGAAATAATTTGTAAAGGTTTTAAAGGTGACACCAAAAGAACCTCCATTGTTCCGAATTCCTTTTCTCTTGTTATAGATATCGAGGTCATCAGTGACGACACCAGCAGAAGAATAACAGCCATTAATCCGGGTATAAACATATATACACTTTTAATTTCGGGATTGTAAATCATTTTCACTTCCGGGTTTATCAATATTTGTATATTATGTCCGGTGTGTAAAGTATTCAGATAATCGTTGATTATAGATGAAGTATAATTTATCAACATATTAGCATAATTCGGGTCTGATGCATCTGCAATGATTTGAATGCCCGATTTACCTTCTCCGAAGAGATTTTTTGCAAAGTCTTCTTCGAAAACTATGACTTCCTTTACTATACCTTTCCGAAATTCGGATTCAATATAGTCTTCCGATTTCAGATTTTCATAGAGTAAAAAATAACCCGAAGACAGTAATTTATTCGTTATTTCTTCAGTAATATAATCTTTACTCCTGTCGAGTATTGCTATTTTCGAATCTTTAATTTCGTTTTTTATCGCAAATCCGAACAACAAGATTTGTACAACCGGCATTCCGAATAATATTAAAAGAGTACGGTAATCCCTGAGAATATGTTTAAATTCCTTCTTGACAAATCCAATAAATCTTTTCATACATTCTAATTTAATATAACTCTCTGGCTTGCAATTTTTATAAATACCTGCTGCATTGTATCCGCTTTAATTTTTTCTTTTAAATTCATAGGTGAATCAAGTGCTGCAATACGTCCGTCGACCATCATAGATATCCTGTTACAATATTCTGCTTCATCCATATAATGTGTAGTTACAAATAATGTAATACCGTTTTCCGATGCCGATTGAATCATTTTCCAGAACTGTCTTCTTGTTAAGGGATCAACACCACCCGTAGGTTCGTCAAGAAAAACAATTTTCGGATTATGTATCGAAGCTATACTGAACGCAAGTTTTTGTTTCCATCCCAGCGGAAGTGATTTTATCAATCTGTTTCCCGCTTCAGTTATCCGCAAAGAATCCAATATAAATTCAGTTTTTTCTTTTATTACACCGGATTTAAGTCCATATATTCCCGCATAAAATTTAATATTTTCCCTTACGGTTAAATCTTCATACAATGAAAATTTCTGGCTCATATATCCAATATTCTTCTTTATTTTTTCCGATTGTTTATAAACATCAAAACCGCTTACTACCGCATCACCCGAAGTCGGAATAAGTATCCCGCAAAGCATTTTGATTGCTGTTGTTTTTCCTGCTCCGTTAGCACCGATAAATCCGAATATTTCTCCCTTTTTCACCTTAAATGATATGCTATCGACAGCAGTGAAGGCACCGAATTTTTTTGTCAGTTTATTTACATCTATTACAAATACATCTTCCATTTGTTATTTTTCCCTCATCAATGTTAAGAAACAATCTTCTACAGACGGTTCAATTTCTTTAATAGTGATATTTTTCAATTCATTGGTTCTTAAATATTGTGTCAGTATATCGACTTTTATTTCCTTCCTGATATCAATGTAATGAATTACATCTCCATAGAGAAAAACATTTTCCGTATATTTGTATTCATTAAGAAATTTCAATGTATCAGTCAGTGCATCCGTTCTGATGGAAAATATTTTTTTTCCGAATCCTTCGATAATTTCTGCAGGCGTTTGAACGGATAATATGCATCCGTTTTGCATTAAGGTTACCCTGTCACATAATTTTGCTTCGTCCATATAAGGTGTTGAAACGATTACAGTCATACCTATAGATTTTAAATTTCTCAATATCTCCCAGAATTCATTCCTGGATACAGGGTCAACGCCTGTAGTCGGTTCATCGAGAATTAAAAATTTCGGTTTATGCACGAGAGCACAGCATAAAGCGAGCTTCTGCTTCATTCCTCCCGATAATTTACCTGCTCTTCTTTTTTTAAAAGGTTCTAAATGTAAATATACGTCTTTGATAATATCGTAATTTTCCTTTACCGTAGTACCGAACACAGTGGCATAAAATTTCAAATTCTCTTCAACGGTTAAATCCGGATACAACGAAAACCTGCCCGGCATATATCCGATTATTTCTCTTATTTTTTTGTAATCTTTAATATTATCCAGTCCGGATAACTTTACTTTTCCGGTATCCTGAACAAGCAGTGTTGCTGCTATCCTGAATAAAGTCGTTTTACCCGACCCGTCCGGACCTATTACTCCGAATAGTTCGTTTTCTTCAACATCGAGATTTATATCTCTTAATGCATTTACATCGCCGAATTTTTTTGAAACATCTGATATTTTTAAGTCATACATATTTAAAATATAATTTCACCGGGCATCCCGATTTTTAAGCTGCCGTCATTTTTAACCCTGACTTTGACAGCATACACCATATTCACCCGTTCATCTTTTGTTTGAATTATTTTCGGTGTGAATTCCGATTTTGAGGATATCCAGCTGATAGTACCTTCCAATGTTTTATTTTCAGTTTTAGTCGAATCTATTAATACCTTTACCGTTTGACCGATTTTAATATTACCAAGCTGTTCCCCGCTAACATAAACTCTTAATGTCATTTCACTCAAGTCCGCAATTTTATAAAGCGGTCTGCCGTAATTTACAATTTCTTTCTCTTCAGCAAGTTTCAGAATTACAGTTCCCTTTACGGGGTTTTTAATTATACTTTTTTCTATCTGGTTGCGGATTTGCAATATCTGAACATCAATCGATTCCGATTCTTTAAAGACTGTGCTGTTTTGTGTTATTACAGAGTTAATCTGTTTATCCAAGACATTAATATTCCCGTTTACATCATCGAGCTGTTTCTGTGTTGCAGCATTATCTTTTAACAAATTTTCAATTCTCTTTTTTTCAATTAAAGCCACTTCTTTCTGTTCTCTTAATACTTCCGCCTGCGAAAATATATTTTTGTATTTTGTTCTAATCGTATTTCGCTGGGCTTCTAAATGCATTATTTTTAAATGCAACTGGATAGTATCTATACAACCTGTAATCTCATCCGCATTTATCGTCTTTCCTTCTTCGACATTAAATTCCGTAAGTTTTCCATTTGCTTCAGCAGATACGATTATTTCCGTAGCTTCAAAATTTCCATAGGCATCCGATTTTTTGTCGTTATTCGAACAGGACACGGAAATAACCGATAATATTAAAAATAATAAATAGATATTTTTCATTTTATTTAATCCCTTTTGCTGTTATATAATTTATTTTTGCCTGATTTAATAATATTTGATGTGTATTTAACATTAATAATGAATTGTTATATGAATTCAATTCCGTAACATAATTTGTAGATGTAACCACACCATTTTCAAGCTGTGAAGCAGTTATATCCACTACTTTCTTTCTTAGTTCCGTGATTTCTTTATCTTTTTGAATTAATTCTTCATATTTTGATATTTCCGATTTAAATTTTTCCAGTGTGATTTCAAGATTTTTTTCAAAAGTTTCTTTTTGCGTATCAATGATTTTCTGCGATAAAGTCAATATTTGAATCTCATAATTATTAGAATTCCAGTTTACCGGATTCCAGATTAAATTAACTCCAAACAGATAAAACTCTTTGAATGAATTATCCAAAAAATTTAAACCGGGTTTACCTACACCGAGCTGACCGAATAAATTTAACTTTGGTATACTGCGTGTGGGTACGACCTCTTTCAGTGCATTGACCCTGTTTTTTTCAAGTTCATAATATCTTAATTCGGGACGATTTATCACTATATCCGTGAAATTAAGCATCGGTGTCTCCGGCATTATAAAATAAGCGGAAGAATCGATTTTCTGTTCTATCAACTTTCCAAGCATTTCGATTGCCGCCATTCTGTCGGATTCAACCGATTCGAGGTCAGATGCAACTTTTAAAAGCTCAGCTTCAAGAATATATTTATTACTGGGCAAAACAACACCATTTATTATTTTTGATTCTATCTCCGATAATCTCGTTTCAATATCGTCATATAATATTTGTGTTACCTTCTTTTTTTCCTGCAATAACAGAACGGAAAAATACAAATCATTGACTCTTTGTCTCAACTGATAAAGATCAACTTCGACTTTCTGCAGGTTAGCATATAATTCACTTTTTTCAGCATCTTTCATAGTCGATGTACTCCCGCCGTCAAATATATTTTGTTTTAACTCAAGATACAACTGATATCTGTCTTTATTCAATTTGGGAAATGAAAAAAATGGTGAAGTCGATGTCATCTCAGGAACTGCCGATTGATAAGAAGCCTGCCCTATAATTGAAAACTGAGGCAAATAATTCACATTAAGATTTTTTATTCTCAAGTCCGATATGTTACTGTAGTATGTTTTCTGATTTCTGTTCGGATAAGTTTCATAAGCATACTTGTAACAATCATCAATACTTATTGTGTCTGCCTTAGCTCCCGCAATTAAAAACATTAATATTATTATTACTTTCATTTTAAGTCAATTTAATTGAGTTAATAATAAATTCCGGAATCGATTTTTTCCTGTTCTTTAAAAATTCAATAAATTTTTCATCGTCCATATTAAATAATTCTTTTACTATCGGTTTTGCTATTGCAGGAAATATACATAGTGATATTATATTAATTATAAAATCTCTGGGGTCAATGGGTTTTATTTTATTTTCTGATGTTTCTTTTAATATTTTTTTTATCAGTTGTACCGGTAAACTTTCCAACAAAGGTTTGAAAAACTCCGATAATTTTTCCGGATTTTGGTTTATTTCATTTAGAATAAAAGGAGGTAAATATATATTTTCAATCATTATATCAATATAATTCTCAACAAAATTTTTTATCGATTCATCAATTGTTCCTTCAGATTCAAGAAATTTACTGACATTAATAAATATTTTCTCGACAGCATCACGGAATACGGCCTTGAACAGATTCTCTTTATTACGGAAATAATAATGAAGCATTGCCTTGTTAATTCCAGCTTCATCCGCTATCTCCTGCATTCTTGCTCCATACATACCTTTCCGGTGGAAAACGCTTTTTGCCGCCTTTAATATCCTTTCTTCGGTATTAATATCATATTTATCCATTTTTCTAACCATATAATTAAACTATTTAGATTAACTAACCATTTGGTTATTATAAAAATAACTATTTTACAATATATTGTCAAGTTATTTTTCAAAATTTGAGATAAAAAAAGTTCGGTTTATATATCCGAACTTTAATACACTTTAAATAAAAATATTCGTAATTCTTATTTAGCCAATATCATTCTCTTTACATCTGAAAAATTATTTGTAGTCATTTTGCAGAAATACGTACCGCTTACAAATCCCGATGCATCCCATTTTACATTGTAATAGCCGGCACTTAATTTTTCGTTTACAAGAATCTGCACTTCCCTGCCCAAAATGTCATAAATTTTTAAAGTCACAAATTCTTCTTTCGGAATATTAAAATTAATTGCAGTCACCGGATTAAACGGATTCGGATAATTCTGTTCGAGAGAATATTTTTCGGGTACAAGTTTACTTAAATTATTGACAGATATTATATCAGACAATTCTCTTTTCCAAACAGTAGAAGCACCGGCAGAAGTATAACATCCTGCATAAATATATCCACCTGAAATAAACAGAGACCAGACTCTAATGTTTAACAAATTTTCATTTCTTTGCATCCAGTTTTGTCCGGCATCATTTGATTTATAAACTCCATAAAAATCTGTTCCGGCAAAAACATTATTACTGTCAACAGCTAATCCCAATACTACTTTATCATTAATAAACGGACCCATCCAGTTTGTACCGTTATCAGTAGACACATGTACTCCGAATCCTGACCCTGCATAAACATAATTCCCTCTTGCTGCTACCGTATTGATATAATTATAACTTAATGAAGTTTTTGTCCAAACATTGCCATTATTGGTTGATAAATAAACACCATCGCCCCATATACCTGCATATATATTATTTCCACTTATTGCAATTGAAATTACATATTTATCATTTAAAGAAGTCTGTGTCCAGTTAGCTCCATTATTTGTAGAAATAAATACTCCTATGAATCCGACTCCTGCATATATATTATTTGCGTCTGCAGCAAGAGCACTAACCGTTTGATTGTTAAGTGAAGTTTGCGTCCAGTTCATCCCGTAATTTGTCGAATAATATACACCTGTTGTATCGGTAGCGACAAAAACATAATTTCCTTTTGCGGCAATTGAGTATACGGTTTTATAACTTATAAAAGTTTGTGTCCAGTTTGCACCGCCGTCCGAAGATACATAGATGCCATTACATTGTGTGCCTGCTAATAAATTACTCCCGCTTGATGCAAGTGTAAGCACAGTTGGATTTCCGGCAAATCCTATATTTTCCCATTGCGAAAATGTTTCACAAACAAAAGAAAATGAAATACAAACAAATAATGTTGTAATTAAAATTGTTTTCATAATTTTACTTATTTATTTTGATAAAAAATAATTGAAATTTAAAAAAAGATTGATTTTCAGAGAAGTCTGATGTAATGTGTTTTTTTTCAATCTCGATATTTATGTGTGGAAAAATTAAATATCTCTTCGTTGAAAGTTAAGCTATATTTACAGCAATAAATTTTCTTTTTTTCAAATAAAAACTGTTTTTGTAATTCTGATTTTGTTTTAGCTGGAAATAAAAGACAAGGAATAAATAATTCAATTATTAATAAATAATTCAATTATTAATAAATAATTTACTACCAAATAACTGCTCTGTTTTCAGGGATAATAAACCTGTAACTTTCAGGTGATATCCGGAATGCCTGATAAAACTCAGGGACATTATAAACGATACCGTTAACCCTTGCTTCACCCGGAGAATGCACGTCTTCTTTTAATCTTCTCATTAATTCTTTTTCTCTGATATTCTGACGCCAGACTTGTGAATATGAAAGGAAAAATCTTTGAAGCGGTGTAAATCCGTCAATAAGTTCGGTATTAATCTTTTCTCCGAGTTGATTATTTAAAGCAGTAAGTGAAATCATTACTCCGCCTAAATCGGCAATATTTTCACCTAAAGTTAGTTTTCCGTCAACATGTAATGTATCCAACATTTTGTAATTATTATACTGTTCAATGAGAACCGAAGTTTGTTTCTCGAACTTTTCTGCATCTTCTTGAGTCCACCAATCTATCATATTACCTTCTTTATCATATTTTCTTCCCTGGTCATCAAATCCGTGCGTCATTTCATGGCATATCACTACTCCTATTCCTCCGTAATTTACTGCGTCATCACCATCTGCGAAGAAAAACGGAGGCTGCAGTATTCCTGCAGGAAAAACAATTTCATTTTGTGTAGGACTGTAGTAAGCATTAACAGTCTGAGGCGACATCCCCCATTCCGTCCTGTCAACAGGTTTATATAATTTATTCAACGACCTTTTAAACCAGAAATTTGATGACCTTTTGGCGTTTTCTATATAAGAATCTGACGATATTTCCAAAGTTGAAAAATCTTTCCATTTATCGGGATAACCGATTTTCACATCTATTTTTTTTAGTTTTTCCATGGCTTCTGCTTTTGTTTCCGGACTCATCCATGATAAATTTTCTATTCTCTGTTTGAATGCTTCCCTCATGTTCGAAACCATTTCGAGCATTCTTGTTTTTGCCTTTGCAGGAAAGTATTTTTCTACATACAGTTGTCCCAATGCTTCGCCCATATTTCCGTTAATAACATCGAGAACCCTTTTCCATCTCGGTTTCATTTCTTTGACACCCGACATAACACCGCTGTAAAAATTAAAATTTTCATTCTCAAAATCCGAGCTTAAATATCTTGCATAATTTCTCAATAACTGCCATTTTAAATAATATTTCAAATCTTCAACATCCGCACTATTCATTATTACATTTAAACCCTGAAAAAATTCCGGTTGTCTGATATTAATTTCTTTTAATTCCTTAACGCCGATTTCATTAAAATACAGATCCCAATCAAAATCAGACGCCAAATTTTTAAGACCATTAATATCCATCTTGTTATAATTCTTTTCAGGATTTCTCAATTCGAGTCTTGTTCTTGAATTCGAGGCAAGATTTTTTTCAATTTCATACACAGATTCGGACATTTTCCCGGCAGTTGTTTCATTCTCTCCTATTAGAATAAACATTTTTTTCAGATGTTTTTTGTACTCTTCACGTATTAATTTTGAACGTTCATCTTCCTTGAAATAATAATCTCTATCAGTTAAACCTATGCCGCCCTGACTTAAGAGTAATATATTGAATTGACTGTTTTTCTGATCAGGTGCCACAAAAACATTAAAGAAAAGAAAGACACCTTTCGAATGATAAAAAGAAATTAATTTAATTAATCCGATTTTATCTTTTAAATTATCAATTTTTTCGAAATCTTCAAGAAGAGGTTTAATTCCTTCCTTTTCTATTTTTTCAGTATTCATACCACTGACATAGAAATCTCCTGCTTTTTGCTTATTATCTCCATGTTTTTTCCCAAAATCGGACGCAGCCGATTCGAGAATATCTTTCAACTGCACATAATTTTCTTCAGCCAAAACATCAAAAGAGCCATATCTGCTTTTATCAGGCGGAACAGGATTATTTTTAATCCACGTACCGTTCGCATAAAGATAAAAATTATCTCCCGGATTATAAGTTAAGTCAAAATTATCAGGATCTATCGGTTTAACCTGAGCATAAATGTTTACAATACAGATTAATAAAATAAGAAACGAAATTGAAACAGTTTTTAATTTCATAGCAATATTAATTTAATTATTTAAAATTTATAATTATTGTTTGTTTGAGGTCGGGATGCAAACTAAGTGCAACAGGACAATTTTGTGTTATATGTTTGATAACTTTTTTTTGTTTATCCGAATAATTATTATCGGGAAAATTCAATTTAATTATTATTTCCGAAATCCTTCTCGGATTTTCAGACATTATTTTCGTTGTTTCCCATTCCAGTCCGTCAACAGAAAAGCCGTAAGTTTCCGAAGCAATACCCAATATCGTAACCATACAACTTCCCAAAGCGGCAGAAACCAAATCGGTCGGAGAAAACGATTCACCTTTCCCTTTATTGTCAACAGGAGCATCGGTAATTATTCTTACTCCGGACTTGCAATGAACTGCTTCTGTTCTTAAATTTCCTTTGTATTCGGATTTTATTGTTATTTGCATATAATTTTTTTTTCTAAATTAAGAATATTACAAATAATATTTAATCCAAATCTACGTACTGTAAAATCTATTATATTATGAACTTTATTAGAAAATTTAAAATTTACATTATAATATTTCATTATAAACAACTATTTTTGCAATAAAATACGATTAATTTATGGATACTCTTCATATCATTATTTTTTTATTACTTGTAATCATTACTTTTCTGACTCTTTATTTTTTCTATCATTACAGAAAAATTATCAATACTTTAAAAATAAAACTTATAAAAGTTGAAAAAGAATTAGGTTATTTTAAATATGCGCTCGATAACTCAACAATAGTCGGAATAACAGATAAAGAAGGAACAATTATTTATGCAAATAAAAAATTCAGTGACATTTCCGGATACTCAATTGAAGAATTAATCGGAAAGAATCACAGAATTTTAAACTCGGGTTATCATTCCAAAGAATTCTTCAAAAATCTATGGGATACAATAAAGTCAGGAAATATATGGAATGGTGAGATAAGAAACAAAACAAAGTCAGGACAGTATTACTGGGTGGACGCAACAATAATTCCGCAACTCGACGAAAACAATAAACCATATCAATATATAGCAATCAGACACGACATTACAAAGAGAAAAGATAACGAACAAAAGGCATTAGAATACTCAAAAAATCTTGAAATAAAAAATAAAGAACTGATGATTGCGAAAGATATTTCTTTAAATTCTTTAAAACAAAAAGAAAATTTTCTGGCAAACATAAGCCACGAGATAAGAACCCCTGTTTACATTATCAATGAATTTTCCGGAATGCTTTCAGGTACAGATTTAACAGATGAACAAAAAGAATATTTAAAGGCAATTTCTCTGTCGACAGAAAACTTAAATGTTTTGATAAACGACATAATTGACATCACCAAACTCCGTTCGGGAAAATTCAATATACTTAACAAAGTCGTAAACATCCGTGAATTACTAAACAACGTCACGGAAACTCTTAAATTAAGAGCAAAAAACAAAAACCTGGAACTCAGTTTAATTTATGACGATAAAATACCCGAATATATTATTTCAGACCCAATCCGTTTAAATCAGGTTTTCAACAACCTTTTGATTAACGCAATCAAATTCACTGACAAAGGATACATAACATTTACAACCAGATTAATCGGACAATCTGAAAAAAAAGTAATAATGGAGTTTTCGGTAGAAGATACAGGTATAGGAATTCCGGAAGATAAAATAGGCGGTATATTTGATATGTTCGTTCAACTCTTCGACGATTACACACAATACAAAGGCGGAGCTGGTCTCGGATTACCCATAATAAAGAACATTATTTCCAAAATGAACGGTTCGATAGATGTTGAAAGTAAATTCGGAAAAGGAACTAAATTTACTATAATAATAGAATTCAAGATGCCGGAAAAAACACAGGAAAAACAACAACAAAAAGAAATTGACACAGGTCAACTGGTAAAAGAACTCGGGCAAATAAGAATATTAGCTGCAGAAGACAATGTTTTTATTCAAAAAATACTTGCAAATATCTTCAGAAAATATGACATAGAATATACTATAGTAAGCAACGGCAAGGAAGTAATCGATATTTTAGATAAAAAATCATTTGATTTAATAATAATGGATTTACAGATGCCTGGTATTGACGGTTATAAAGCAACGGAATCAATAAGGAAACAGAAGGATAAACCCTATTCGGAAATTCCCATTATTGCCTCGACGGCAAGAGCATTGAAGAACGAAGTAGAAAAAGCATACAAAATCGGAATGGATGATTATATAATAAAACCTTTCAGGGCATCAGAACTAATTGAAAAAATTTACAACGTAAAGAAAGGGATAAAAGAAGCAGGTTATGATAAACAAATTGGAAAAAAGGAATTTATCAATCTGGACTATTTGAAAGAACTGACAATGGATGACGAAAATTTTTACAATGAAATTATATCTGATTTTAAAATAACTGTTCCCAAGAGTTTAGAAGAATTAAAGAACCTCATATACACGGGCAAAATATCCGAGATAAAAAGTTTTGCACATAAATTAAAAAGTACTTTTTCAACGATAGAAATTGAAGATGCATCAAATATACTTGACAGGATGGAACTCGAAATAATTGACAAAGAAGATTTTATCCGCAGTTTCGATGAACTTGAACAAATTATAAAGACGGCTTTAAAAGAATTAAAATAAAAGTAACTTTTATGTAATAATTATTGTTATAGATGAATTGTACTTAAGTAAATATATTAAAATATGAAAGTTATAATAATCGAAAAAGAAGAAAAAACAATAAATTTGATAAATAATCAACTAAAAAAGGACGGCTTTACATCTATTGTTCAGAATTATTCCGATATTAAACTGGAAGAAATAATTTCGGAAAAGCCGGATTTAATTATCGCAGGTTTAACGGATGAAGAATATAATATAATAGAACTAATAAAAAAAATAAAACAATCTGAAGAGATAAAAGACGTTCCTTTGATTATTTTATCGCCTATTGAAAGGAAAGAAGAGATAATGGAAGCACTCGATTACGGAGCAACTGATTTCATAAAAAAACCAATAAATGATTTTGATTTATCCATAAGAATAAAAAAATTTTTAAAAAACAATTAAAATGAAAATCTTTATAGCAGAGGACGAAACTCTTGTTTTAAAGACAATTGAATTTCGCCTTAAAAAAGAAGGTTACGAAACCATAACCGTAACCGACGGACGGGAAGCAAAGCAAAAACTGGAAACCGAAAATCCGGACTTAATAATTACGGACATAATGATGCCGTATCACACAGGGCTTGAAGTAATTAATTTTGTACGCAACAACGAAAGATTGAAACACATTCCAATCATAGTTTTGAGTGCAATCGGTCTGGAAAAAACAGTACTTGAAGCATTTGAGCTTGGAGCAGATGATTTTATTACAAAACCGTTCAGCCCGAGTGAACTATTAATAAGAATAAAAAAGAACCTAAGAAAATAAATGAGAAAAATAATAATATTAATATTTATATTAGCCCCGATATTTAATGTAATTTCACAGACAAAATATCAAAACAAAGCAACATTAAATTACGAATTGAATGCATTTGACAGGGATTTCACTCCCTGGCATCAGGTATATCTGGAATATTCCAGAAAATTTCAGCCTGTATCCATAATAATAAGGACAAACTATGCACATCGTTTTGACAAGGATGCAATACAATTCGAGGCGGATGCATATCCAAAAATTGTGAAAGGAACATATGCATATTTAAATCTTGGATATTCTCCAAGCGACATATTTCCAAAATTCCGTGCAGGAGCAGAAATCTTTCAATCGCTGCCGCATTCATTCGAGGCGTCGGCAGGTATCAGATATCTAAAATTTGATTCCAGCGAACCCTTTTTAATAACCGGTTCGGTTGGTAAATATGCAGGTAATTACCTGTTCACGGTGAGACCATTTTTTAATACTAAAAAAGAACGGGTCTTTTCGTCTATTCAATTTTCAGTAAGAAGATATTTTCCTGACCCTGATTCTTATATTGCAGTTCTGTTCGGGTTAGGTTTTTCAGACGAAGAAAAAGGATTATTTACAGACGTAGAAGACACAAAAGCTTTATATTCACAAAAAGGCGAAATAAGTCTTAATTATAAAATATTTGAACGCTTCATAGTCAAAACTTCTCTTTCATACGAACACCTGGAGTTTGCTCCCGATAAATACAGAAATAAGTTCGGAGCGGAAGCAGGTTTATCATATCTATTTTAAAAAATTAAATTAAACATAACTTGAGACTAAATACTGTTCTATATATAACTATAATCATTAACATAATATTCGGTTTACTATTATTCGTAATATTTATTATAAACCGAATAATAAGAGAATCGATTAATTTAAGAAGACAGAATGCAATTAATCAGCTTGAACCGTTGATAAATGAATTGATATTCACCGAAGACGATGATATATACAGCTGGAATCAGGATGAATTACGCTTAATTGACAAGCTAAAAGATCTTATCAGAAACAATAAATTTTATACTAAAGTTTTGTTTGATATGTTACTCCAGATGCATAAAAGTCTAGGCGGAAATGCAGGTATAGAGTTGAAACAATTATATTACGACTTGAATTTCGATAAAATATCGGTTGAAAAACTGAAAAAAGGTCCCTGGTACGTAAAAGGCAAAGCAATAATCGAACTTACACAAATGGAAGTTACATCTGCATATGATTTAATCTGCAGATTTGTAGACCATCCTGAAGAAATTCTGAGAATAGAAGCACAAATTGCAGCAATTGTATTAAAGAAATTTCAAGGTTTAAATTTTCTTGACAATACTAAAAGACCAATACCGGAATACCAGCAAATCAACCTGTTAAAAATATTATCCGAGTTCGAAAAAGAAGATTTACCGGATTTTTCCAGGTGGCTGGAATCAAAAAATGATTACGTTATAATTTTTGCGGTAAATATGATTTCACATTTTGAACAAATATCCTGCGCTCCAAAATTAATTAAATTACTGACCCACAAAAACGAAACAGTCAGAATAGCAGCCGTTAAAGCATTAGGGAATCTTTATTTTACCCCGGCATCAGAAAATTTTATTGAAATATACGACAAAGAAACGCAAAAAGTAAAGATAGCAATATTGAACGCACTCGGAAAAATCAGTACAAAAAACGAACTTGATTTCCTGTTAAGACAACTTGAAAAGGATGATTATGAAATAAGTATAGAAGCAGCTAAATCAATTCAGTCAATACAAAGAAACGGTGTCAACACTTTAGAATCTATATATGACAAATTAAACGACAGTATAAAAGCAATTATTAAACACACATTAGATAAAAGGATAAGTTAATGGAATTTTTAACATATTTAAGCGAATTTTTTAACTCGGGTATTATTTTATATGCAGTATCGTTAATTCTCGCATACATCATATTATCCGTGTTATCAATACGCGAAACAATTTTCTACATGCGAAAAAACAGTTTTGCAGATTACAGAAATATAATGACATCACCTCTTACTCCTCCGGTATCGCTCATAGCACCCGCATATAATGAAGGTGCGACTATTATAGAAAACATACGTTCATTGCTTTCGTTATATTATGCAGATTTTGAAATAATAATCGTAAATGACGGTAGTACCGATGATACACTAAAAAAAATCATTGAAGAATACAGTCTTGTAAAAGTTGATTTCGCAGTAAACGAAAAACTCAAGACAAAATCCATAAAAAATATATACAAGTCCACTAATCCCGTATTTAATAAACTTACAGTAGTGGACAAAGAAAACGGCGGTAAATCAGATGCATTAAATGCAGGTATAAATGTATCGAAAAATGATTTAATTGCCTGCTGCGATGTAGACAGTATTTTAGAGCAGGATTCATTATTGAAACTCGTAAAACCGTTCCTTGAATCCTCAAAAGTAAAAACAATTGCAGCCGGTGGTGTAGTCAGAATAGCAAACGACTGTGAAATAGAAAACGGAAGAATCGTAAAAGTAAACTTTCCAAAAAAGTTCTTTCCCCGAATCCAGGTTTTGGAATACATCAGGGCATTCCTGCTTGCAAGAATGGCATGGAGCCGTCTTAACGGAGTTCTGATAATTTCAGGAGCTTTCGGAATGTTTGAGAAAGACGTAGTAATAAAAGCCGGAGGATACAGCGACAAGACAGTCGGAGAAGACCTTGAACTTGTCGTAAGGATGAGAAAATATATGCACGATAACGGAATTAAATACCGAATTGTATACATACCCGATCCACTCTGCTGGACTGAATCACCTACTACAATTAAAATACTTTCAAGACAAAGAAACCGCTGGACAAGAGGACTGATAGGGACTTTATTTTTACATATCAGGACTTTATTTAATCCCAAATATAAAATACTTGGTATGGTAAGTTTCCCCTACTGGTTGATTTATGAATGGGCTGCACCGATCATAGAATTTTTCGGAATTCTCTACTTTCTTTTCCTTGCGGTATTCGGATTCGCCGATTGGACATTTATTTTACTGGTTTTTCTCGCAGTATATTCATTTGCACTATTATACTCATTTACTTCGATATTTATCGAAGAATTCTCATTTCACCAATATAAGTCATTAAAAGATATATTCAAACTTTCACTTGTAGCATTTCTTGAACCCCTATCATTCCACTTCTTGACACTAATCTGGGCGGTAAAAGGCAATCTTGATTATTTAAGCGGTGAAAGAAAATGGGGTGAAATGAAAAGAGAAGGTTTCCGTGATAACAGATAAATAAAATCACAAAAAAAGACGCATATATAAATCATACATGCGTCTTACATTAAATTTAAAGGTGTTTTATCAGGAGTGTTTCATGTAATTATTCAGAATTGTATTCATCATAGGAAGATAATATTTCCAGAAGAAATAGTTCCTGTCTTCGATGTCGGATTTTCTGAATGTCAGCGGAGTCAACAATTCAATCCATTTAAACTTTGCCGTATACATATGTCCCAAAGGATTATCTGCAAAATCTCCCGCAAAATAATAAAACTTATAATCGTCATAATGTTCCAGTACAGCCGGAAAAATTGTCGGTATTCCATATTTTTTCATTAATGAATCACCTGAAGAATTCGGATAAATATGAAATTCCGATACGACGTTATTCGGTCCTTTATTGTACGTTATCTCAATCCAGTACGGATATGGTATTTTATCTCTTATTCCAAATCTTTTTATTGAATTTTCACCCGAAATAATATATGGTGCTTCCTCGATTAAGTTAGTTTTATCTTCGAGAATAACAATTCTTTCATCTTCGTGTGCAAAAACAATACCCGGTTTCGAAAATGGCCACACTCCATTATTTTGTTGCTTATAAAGTGAAATCACCCATGCAGGAATATCTTTATTTATATTAGTGTCAAGTGACTTGAAATATTTCAGGATCCATCCTGTCCATTCTATTCCGAACATATCACCGGCTTTATCTTTTATACGTTTTTTTGTCGGAGTTGCGAAAAAATTAAATTCACATATTATAAGTTTTTGTTTCTCTTTCATTTTCTGCAGGAAGTAAACTTCCCTGTTTGTGAGTCCTCCGTAAATCAGAGAAGACCTGTCGCCGAGATTTTTCTTTGCAAACCATTCCTGTGTATAAATACCGTACGTATCAGTGTAATAAGCCATATCGTAAACATTACTCAAACTATCGAGTTGTTTATCGGCAAAATTACCAAAATCGAAAATTTCATATTCGTAATTATCTTTCGGGAAAAAACCGTAATAATCCTTACTAACATCATACAGGTTTTTGGAATGATTCACATATTTGAAGTGCGTGAGAACCCAGTTAAATGACCTGTGTTCGTTCCCGGACGGTGTAAGTACAGTTTTATCTAAAATTAAGACATTTATAGTTTTATAAGGGCTAAAAGACCAGAACAGAAACAGCCACAAAGGTGTTAAGAGAATGAATATAAATATTGAATATATTATTTTTTTCTTCATATTTTTAACATTTTAATTAATTAAATGAAAACATAAAATAATTAATAAAATTCAGAATTTTTTAATATAATATATTGTTTACAAATAATTAAAACATATAATAATTTGAAAAATGAAAAAGATACTGTTTAAATTTAAACTTGTAAACATAATAGAATTTCTATTAATTTGGGTAACATTAGGTTTTTTTGCCGGAACACTTATTCTGATGGGACCTGTGAGATGGACAGCCACATGGGCAAGAACAAGTGGAGTATCCTCCGGTACGGAGAATCTTATAGTAATACTTTTCATAATTTTACTTGTGGTATCCACTTTCTTAATATCTACATTCACAATAAGAAAAATACAGGATAAATCCAGGAAAGTAAAACTGTTAACTCCTCTCCCCTTTATTATATTGGCTGCAATTGCATTATGGTTCTGGATGAATCCAATGCTAATGATTGGCGAAGTGGAAATAACAACCGATACAGCCGGAGAAACACAATTCGTTTTCGGTCCGTATCCTGAAGAGGTCAGATTAACACTATTAAAAGAAGAAGGTTATACTGCGGTAATATCACTTCTTCATCCCGCAGTAGCTCCGTTCGAACCCGTATTATTAAACGATGAAATCAGGAACGGAGAAAAGGTCGGTATTAAAATCATCAGTATTCCAATGTTACCCTGGGTAAGCGAAAACGTAACCGCAGTTGAAGAGATAAAAAAAATTATAAATGAGGGTAAAGGAAAATATTATGTACATTGCTATTTAGGCAAAGATCGTGTGAATGTTGTAAAAAATTTAATTTCAAATGCAAACGTAAAAGTAAAATCAGAAGTACCGCAGTCCAGGAGAAACATCAGAGATAAAGAAAAATTCGAAAGGGGTCCTGTTATAACCATTACAGATGAAATCTTTTTAACTCCGTATCCTACAGATGTAGAATTCACTTCATATTATTTGAGCGGATTTTTCAAACAAATAGTATCAATGCTTGACCCGAAAAATCCCGAAGATACTATGTGGATAAACAAAGAAATAAAAATCACATCACAGTTCGAAGTACCGATAGTAAATCTTCCGTTAAGAACAGAGCCGTATGAACCTGAAGATGCGCTTAACATAGTAGAAATAATCAAAACATTACCAAAACCTTTAGTAATACACGCATTTCTGACATACTCAGCCCCTACTGAAGCCATATTATATACACTAAAATCCGGATTGCCCTCGCTCCCCCCGTCATTATTCAAGGCAGATATGATAAACGGTCAGGTAGACATAATAAAAGAAAACATTGCTGTAGGAAATAATCCGACAAAGCCGGAATTTTCCAATTATCTTTACAGGAAAGGTATAAGAGAAATAATTTACACGGACGTCAGCGACAATCCAAGAGATAAAAAATTTGCAGTGGATGCGAATTTAAAATGGAATTATATACCATTAGAGCAGTTAGACATTAAAATTTTCGAAAGCGGAGGACCATACTACATATACGGCAGTGCACCTGAGCTAATAAAAAACAAAATACTGAACAAATAAAAAAAATTTCATATACCCCTTTCCCCCTTTCATAAACGCATTAATATTCTGAATTAATTCAAAGAAAACTTTTTATCACTATTTCTTAATCCGGCATTAATCTCTTCAGTACTTCCCCGATAATATTTAGATTATGTTTATCAAGACCTGAAAGATGATTTAATACATCATCATATTCAGGTTTATACCATTTTTGTTTTAAAAAGTAATTTTTCGTATTTTCATCATTTCTGAAATTATATCCTCTTCGTGCCAATATCTCATTTCTCATCAAAGTCAGTTCATCTTTATTATAACCTTCAAGGTCCTGATATTTTAAAAAATTCAGAGACACAAAGGGATATTTGCCGTAAACAATTTCCATCCATTCATTTTCGTTGTTCTCGATTTTTGATAAATCTGTTTTCAGATATTGATTATCGGAATAATTACGTAAATTATTTTTAACAAAGAACACAGTAATAATTATCAACACAAAAATTACCGCAGCAGCTGAAGCATATATCAGGTGTCTTCCGCTGCCTGTAAAGATTTTATAAATTGATGTTCTGTTATTTTCTGTACCTTTTACTTTTTTTCCGATAATATTAATTTCATTCTGCATAAAACTGCCGACGGCTTTCGGAGTTGCCTTTAAATAATCCAGTGCTTTCTTGCTCTCAGAAACGGCAAAATTCTGACTAATTAATTTTTGTGTTTGTTGTTCTTTCTTTTCTGCAATAATGAGACCGATATCTTCCATCAGTTTACAGATTACCGAATCAAAGCAATCTTCAGTCAGGCAGAACCAGTGGTGTGTACTGATATGATATTCCAGTGCAAGTGAGGGTTTAACATTTTCTATAAAAAGCGGAATGATTATTTTTCTGTAATTTTCGGAAAGCACAACCTCTCTTAACACCTGTTCGGAATTATTCGAAGCACTGGAAATAAGGAGTAAGACAATATCTACTGATTTAATCGCTTCAGCAATAACTTCACCCCAATGTTTTCCTGCTCTGATATTTCTCGGTGCAATCCAGCATTCAATACCTTTTTTTTCTAAAATATTGCAAACTTTTTGTGCAGTCTGATAATCCTGTGAAGAATAACTTATGAATATTTTATTTTGCAAAACAGGTAGAATAAATTAGATATTTATTGATATATCAATTATAAAAGAAAATGTAAGTTATAGAAATGTAAAATTTTATCCCTAAAATCCGGCAATCACTTTGTACGCCCGAGTGGATTCGAACCACTGACCCTCAGCTTAGAAGGCTGATGCTCTATCCGGCT